>JAAUYH010152766.1_pt1 | contig 18435 bp, 14 predicted proteins | sample 7278061 | NCBI WGS metagenome assembly JAAUYH01 (sample SAMN14350203, study PRJNA611818) | marine sediment metagenome | isolation source: surface marine sediment (0.6m) | place: French Polynesia: Moorea | collected 2018-08 | reverse complement strand
TTCAACGAGATGAGGCTAATCGATATAGTTCGGCTGGATTTCAGCGCATAGCAGCAGTAGCAGAAGCCCTCAATATTAAAATTCAAGAGACTCGTGTTTTGCTAAAATCTTAATTTTACATATTTTAATTAAACAAAAATTGGTAGAAAATTGGTAGATAAAGTTATTGATAACAACTAAAAACTAATTGTAGAGAGCTATTCAAGAATTATTTGCTCACTTTGGGGTAGTGGGGGTCGTGGGTTCAAATCCCGCCGCTCCGATTCTATTAAAACCCTTTTCCACCACCCAAAAGCGGTGCTAATTAACTGCGCTAACTAGGTAAAAACAAATTGGGATTTACTAGTTGTCCCCAAATTGTCCCCAAAATTACACCTGTATGCAAGGACTTTACAATAAATTTTCATCTTGATGTATTTCCCGTAAAGCTAGTCCCCAAATTGTCCCCAAATAAAAATAACCAACTAGCCTTTATCACCAGATAGATCAGAAATTGGGGTCTAGGAATTGAAGGAGGGGACAAGTTGAGCTAAAGTCCCGACGGTACAAAGATTGAGAGCTTCCATCCAAGGAAGACCGTGCAACTTGGCTCCAAAGGATTCCGCTAAGAAGCAGTTCGGTTTTGGTTCTGACGTTCCTCGGGCATCCCCTACACTCCTCATTTCCTGATTGCTGTGCAGTGTATGCTTTTTCTCCCTATTCTGTCTATCAGACCCCAATTTCTGATCTATCTGTGGCTCAATCTACAAAAGCTTACATTGACCATGATTCCGCATCAGATGGTCACATAGAGTTAAAGCCACCATTGCTTCCACCATTGGTACTGCTCTGGGTAAAACACAAGGATCGTGTCTACCTTTAGCAGCTAAAACTGTTTCTTCTCCTGTTTTAGTTACCGTACGTTGTTCCTTCCCAATAGTGGCGGTTGGTTTAAAAGCAGCACGGATGATAATATTTTCACCATTGGAAATACCACCTTGTATTCCTCCAGAACGATTAGTTACGGTGCGAGTTTTGCCTGCTTCATCTAGATAAAATTCGTCGTTGTGTTGGCTACCTGTCATAGTCGTACCTGCAAAACCAGAACCAATTTCAAAGCCTTTAGTTGCGGGAAGAGACATTATCCCTTTAGCTAAATCTGCTTCGAGTTTATCAAATACTGGTTCACCCAAGCCTTTGGGCACATTACGGGCTACACATTCGACAACACCACCAAGAGAGTCTTTATCCCTTCTGGCGCGATCGATTAACTCGATCATTTCTCGGGCGCATTCACCATCGGGACAGCGAACAATATTACTTTCTACTTGTTCTAGAGTTACCGTATTACTATCTATTACTGCTTCTAAATCTTTGATGCGTTTAACGTAAGCAACGATTTCTACCCCTGCTACTTGCTGAAGAATTTTTTTGGCGATCGCGCCCGCAGCTACCCTACCAATAGTTTCTCTAGCAGAAGAACGTCCTCCGCCTTGCCAATTACGAAAGCCATACTTGGCATCATAGGTAGCATCAGCATGGGAAGGGCGATATTTTACCGCCATTTCATTATAGTCCTGAGAACGGGCATCTTTATTACGAACCAAAATAGCAATAGGAGTTCCTGTAGTTCTACCTTCAAAGACTCCTGAAATGATTTCACAGGTATCACTTTCTTTCCTTGGTGTAGTAATTTTACTCTGTCCGGGTCGTCTGCGGTCTAAGTCTACTTGTATTTCGGCTGCTGATATTTCTAGTTGAGGGGGACAACCATCGATAACAACTCCTACGCCTCCACCATGAGACTCACCAAAAGTCGTAATCCGAAATAGATGTCCAAATGTATTGCCCATAATGAAAATGCCTAACTCTCAAGCGTTCGTATTGTAACTCAAGTTAGGCACTTAATATTTAATTCATAATTAAGAGTAATTTAAAGACTAGAAGCAGATTCAGCTTTAATCTCGTCTATTTTTTCTTTAGTTTGACGTATTTCTCTTTCTAGAGGCTTAGTAACGAATCTAGGTAACTGTGCAGATTTACTAGCAGCTTGACTGAAATGATCTAAAGCTTCTTCTAAGAGGGGAATACTATTTTTCTTTTTACCCATTTGCCTAACAATTTGACCTTTAAGATAAATATGTTCTGGATTATCGGGAGCAATTTCTAAAGCTTTATTAGCAAATTGTAGAGCTTTATCGTATTGTTTTAAATCTCGATAAGCAACAGCTAAACCTCTTTCGACTAAATAGTTAGGTGCAGCATAGGTTTGAAAACGCTCGATCGCTTGTTCTGGACTAGAGAAAGGTAGATTTACAGCCAGTAATAAATCCATATATCCTTTAATTAAATTTAATTCGGGATCGTTAGGATCGCTATCTTCTGCTGCATCAAGATATTTAAATACTAATTGTAATTTTTGAATTGCTCCAATTGGCCCTTCTTTTTGATAGATATATGTCCCATCTAAAAAATGACCGACAGCTAAATAAAGATTGCCCCTTACCGGGTCTTGAGGCTGTAATTTTTGGGCAGTTGTTAGAGTTTTGAGGGCATAAGTTTTTAAAGTATCCCAGTCTTCTTCTGTATAGGCTAGAGAAGCTTTAATTGCGTGGGCAAGAGGTTCGTCGGCTTCTTCAGATTCTGCTAAACTAAGATACTTATTAACTGTCTTATAATCCCCTTCAAAAAAAAGAGTTTCAAAAGCAGTTTCTGTATATTTTCCTATATCACGAGATTGTTTAGTTCTAAAAGGATCTTTAGCTAAAACAGGACTATTACTAATACCAAAAACGGGAATAAAAGTAAGAGATATAATAAGTAAAATCGGTTTTAAAAAAGTTAATTTAGATATTTTAGACATACTCGCTTGATAAAGTATTTTCAAGAGTTTGACGTAATATTTAATTAGCTAGTTCCCGAGCAATCATATTTAAGATATTTGCTATTATTTATCTAATTTTAATAGATCTTTTGCCTAAGTAAATTTTTATGGGTTGGACGAGTAAATCACCGCTCGATTAGTCTAAGCTAAAAGCTGATAGCTAAAACAATCGAGTTTATGATTCATGCAAGAAGTCTAATGTCTGACAAATACCTTATTAGTTTAATCGATCGCTCTAATTAATTTATGCTTTCTCTTAAAAATCTTAGTTATCATCCTCCCGCTACACCTACTCCTATTCTTAAAAGAATTAATTTAGAATTAGCTCCCCACGAATTAGGCTTAATTATTGGTCCTAGTGGATCGGGCAAAACAACCCTCTTGGAGATTTTAGCAGGACTGGCCGAACAAACAGCAGGAAAAATTTTCTGGCGCGATCGAGAACTTTCTTCGTTATATCTTCAGCAGCTAGGAGGACTTGTTTTTCAGTTTCCCGAGCGTCATTTCTGTGGCGGTACAGTCCTTGAAGAATTACGTCTAGGTCATCCGGAAATAGGTTCACAAAGAATACAAGAAGCCTTAAGTGAAGTAAGTTTAGACCATATTTCCTTAAATACACCTCCTCATGCTCTTAGTGGGGGTCAACAACGCCGTTTGGCTTTAGCGGTACAATTAATTCGTCAACCGAATCTCTTGATGTTAGATGAACCCACAGCAGGATTAGATTGGTCAATGCGTCGTCAGTTAACTAAATTGTTAAGTAAGTTAAAAGAACATTGGACTTTACTTATCGTTACCCACGAACCTCAAGAATTAAGACGAATTGCCGATCGCTGTTGGACAATAAATCGTGGTGAATTGAAGTCAATAGAAATGACAACTAAGAGGGAGTAGTTAGTGGTTAGTAGTTGGTAGGGAGTAGCAAATAATAAGTAGCGAGGAGTAAATGGCAATTTACTTGGGGTTAATAGTGGAAAATGAATGATATTGACGATAAGCTGCCATTAATGACAGAAATATGGGAAAAAACTTTATCATGGCAACCCAAAGATTGGCAACAGCAGCAGTTTCAGGAGCTTTATCAGCAAATTTTACTAGGAAATCTTCAACTAAATTTGACCCGCATTACTTCTCCTATAGACTTTTGGGAAAAACACTTATGGGATTCTTTAACAGGAATAATTGGGTTGACAGAAATCGAGACTAAAAAATCTATTCGAGTAATTGATATCGGCACGGGGGGAGGCTTTCCTGGTTTACCTATAGCGATCGCTTTTCCCCATTGGAAAATTACTCTGCTAGACTCTACTCACAAGAAAATTGCTTTTTTAGATAATTTATTAACTCAGTTGTCTATTCATAATGTTAAAACTTTAGTGGGTAGAGCAGAAGCGATCGGACAAACAGATAGTCACCGAAAAAGTTACGATTTAGCCTTAATTCGGGCTGTAGGCAAAGCTTCGGTATGTGCTGAATATGCCGTACCTTTGGTTAAAAAGGGTGGGTTGGTTATTCTCTATCGGGGACATTGGAGTCAAGAAGATACTTCTCATTTAGAATTTGTTGCCGAGCAATTAGGTAGTAAAATCGAATCGATCGAAACACTACACACGCCCATTAGTGATAGCATTCGTCATTGCATCTATCTTCGTAAATATTCATCCACCCCACCCAAATTTCCTCGTCCAGTCGGCGTACCCAATCAGAAACCGCTTTAACAGTGACTAGTAAACATTCACGAGTAACTCGTAATTAAGTAGTGAGTAAAAAGTAAGGAGTTTATTCCTTATTACCCATTACCTATTACTTATTACTTATTATTTATCACTCTCGGAGTTCGGATTTCATTAGAGAAGAGGGAGAATAACTATCCTACTCTAATAACTCGATCGCTCGTTTAACAAAGTTTCCTGCATTTAAACCGTTAAACGCCATAATTTGACCGGCACTACTGGCAGTTTCACCCCGTTTCCAAGCAAAGACATCGCGCTTGCTATTACTGCGTAGCATAACAGGTTCTAACATAGCACTCGCACCGCCAGTGACACCGAGTAAAGCATCACCACCAAAAATATTGGTAAATTCTGCATCGCTAAGGAAACCACCATCTTTTTCGCTACAAGTTTCCCAGGCAACGTCAGAAGGACGATATAAACGACGAGGGTTAATTACAGAAACAATTTTAGAGCCAATTCCATGAGATTTTAGTTCTTCTGCTGCTTCATAGACCGGAATTAAAGTCATGTCACCAATAACAGCAAAAATAACTTGCTTGTCTCCTGAGATTTCTTGTAAAACTACCGCGCCTTTAGCTAATCCTTGGCGAGTTTGGGCCAAAGTAGTTCTAATTGGTAAAGGAGACTTACTAGCAGTAATAGTAATCCCTTTATTTTTGGTACTCAATGCCCATTCATAACAAACTTGAATACTATTAGCATCGCAAGGGAATAAGGGGAAAACATTGCCATTTCGCATCATGGCTGCAAAGTAATTTTCAATTTCGGGACGTTGGTGAGTCCAGCCATTGCGCCCTTGTTCTAATGCCCCTGCGGTAAAAAGAGTTACAGTAGAAGGAGTTGAACGGCGTAATTCTGCCATAGCTTGGGTAACTGTTTGCCAAATGGGTAGACCATTAATCGCAAAAGATTCATAAGAACACCAAAGAGTGCGGGCACCAAACAAAGCCAGTCCCGCAGCTAAACCCGCACAAGCATCTTCGCTGAGAGGTTCGTATACTTGTCCTTGGGGTTGCTGGAAGTAGGTTTCATCAACGGTAGGGTGAATAATTTTTAGGGCGACGTTAATATTATTAATCCCCGATGCTGCATTCCCATCCGCATTAGTAACTACAAAATTAGGGTCTTGTTTTCCTACATAAGCTGCGATCGCGCCCATGGCTGTAGTGGCTACTTTTTTCTCTTCGTCGAGGGGAAATTCTTCTAAAGGTAATTCTCCTAAGTCTGGTAGAGGTAGTTCTTGTTCTGTTACTACAGTATCTACTGAAGCACCGCCATTTGCTCTCGTGCAGTTAGTCCGTACCAGTTCCCAAGCTTGGGGTGTTAACGCTCTTTCTTTTAAGGCACTAACGATATAATCTTTATCTACCGTATCTCCTGGATATAGATTGTGAGCTTTTGCTCCTTTTTTGTGAACTCCCGCACCTTTAAGTTGCTTGATAATTAGGACTGTTAACTTACCACCCAATGCGGATTTAGCTGCTTTATCTGTTGCTTCTAGTACCGCTTGAGTAAATTCCATCCGTTTGTCGAAGGAAAACAAGGTACTATCGACATACTCACCAGTTTGCCCGCTATCGTCGTAGTCTTTGGCATTAACCAGAATAATTTCTTTAAAACCATTGCCCTCCCAATATTCGATCATCTCTTCATTGGGTTTGGTAGATACCATACTGTGGTGTTCTTGAGAATAGCCATTCCAAACTAAGATCGGTAAGAAATTAGTAACCTCAGGATAGGCTGTATTAAAATGACCAAAGCTACTCATGATGTAGGGTTCGCCTAAACCACCATCGCCAATAGTTACGGGAAATAGCACCCCAGGATGGAGTTTAGCCCCTGCCATGGCAAAATGTTGTCCTTGTCCTAAAGGTCCTGCGGGGTTGAGTAGTCCGGGAATTTGTCCCGATAAGTGTCCCAGAAGCCCATGCATTTCCCGAAAGCGATCGCGCAGATCTTGCACGGTTTTAATCCCCATTTTTTCTAGGGAAGTATCTAAAAAAACTTTGCTATAAAATCCAGGAGCATGATGTCCTACTTCGGTAATAATATTTTTGTAACCCAACATCACCAAAGCAGCGATCGTATCCGCAATACTAGCAAAACCCCCTGGATGCCCCGACTGTTTACTAGCAGTGATTTGCAGAGTTAGGTAACGTAGTGCATCCGCAGCCAACATAGTTTGATATACTGCTGCTTTATCTGTAGGAGACGCGATCGCTTTTTCTCCTGTTTTAATTGCTGGTTCTTTGCCGTATTCCTCAAAACCAGGCAAATTATCTTTAAAATGCTGAATACCCTGACAGAAAGCTGGAATATTAGTACTAGTAGCAACAGTCATAAAATGGATACCTCGATCGTATAAGGTGCAAGTATTAAATAAATCTTACAGTTTTACGAGGTCTGGGTGGGATAGTATGTTCTTATAGTTGGTATTCAACTATCCTAACTTGCTCCCTGTCGGTCGCGCTCAGTTAGGGATTGTGTCTACACTCCACCGCAATTCTAAAAACCTCGGAAGGTAATTAGCTTTGGTTTCCTCGTGCGACACATCAGGGACGGCTGAAATTCGCCCCGTACTCTCAAAGTCTTGCCTCAAGAGCAACGTTCTTAATGCTATGTTTCTCGCTCCGACTAAATCCGCGTGCAAAGTATGGTTACAAGCAACACAAGTAAATGTTAGTCCTTTATTTAGTCTATTTTCTTTAGAAACATGACCGCATATAGGTTGAAATATTTTTATCAATAACAAATCATGAGTAATTTATCAGAACTTGGCAAAAATGTTAATCGATCGACAAAGCCAATTTCCCAGTCATCGAACCCTTTTCTATAGCTTGATGGGCTGCTGCTGCATCTTTGAGGGGAAAGGTTTGGTTGAGATAGATTTTGAGTTTACCTGTATCAATTAATTCACCACACTGTTGAAGAATCTCACCCTGATGTTTTTCTGCCTCGATTAATCCTTGTAGCATAGGCGTTAACATTAACTCAAAACTAAGGCGTAAATTACGATTACGGGCAACTTTTAACTTACCCAGATCGTAATTGGGTTCGAGAAGAGTTACTAAATCACCATAAACTTTAACTGCATTGCAAGTATCGAAAAAAGTTTGACCCCCAACGGTATCAAAAGCCAAATCTACTCCTTCTCCGTTTGTCCAGTTAAGAACGGCATCCACAAAATCTTTTTGCTTGTATAAAATTGGTTCATCTGCGCCAAGCTGACGAACGAGTCTAGCTTTATCTGGAGAACCTACCGTAGTGCAAACTTCTGCACCTTTAATCTTTGCCAGTTGGATAGCAACGTGTCCTACTCCCCCCGCACCGGCATGAATTAATACTTTTTGTCCTGCTTCGAGTCTAGCTCGATCGAATAAAGCTTCCCAAGCAGTAATTAAAACTAAAGGTGCTGCGGATGCCTCTACAAAGGAAAGAGATTGGGGTTTCGGTGCGACCAAATGTTCTGCTACTACTGCCAATTCTGTATAGTTACCCGTTCCCTGTTTGCCTAACCCTCCAGCACAAAAATAGACCTCATCTCCTGGCTTGAATTTCTGTACTTTACTGCCCACAGCTTTAACAATTCCCGCACCATCACAACCTAAAATAGCAGGCATCTGTTCGGGATAGAATGTACCGCGACTACGAATTTTAGTATCGATGGGATTAACTCCTGCTGCTTTTAGTTGCACCAAAATTCGATCGGGCTGTTCGATTTTCGGTTCGACAACATCTTGCAGTTGTAGCACATCTGGATTTCCTGCTGCCGTCATTACCATTGCTTTCATGACTATTTCTCCCATGTATCGCTTTCCCAAAAATATCAAATTTATGGCAGCTTGGAAATTTGTATCATATCAACAGTTTAAAATTCTAAATTTAATTGCCTGAATCAAAACTATGGAAGATCGCGAAATTATCCAGCAACTTCAGCAAGCATCTCAGGGATTATTGTGGCTAAGTGAATCAGATTACCCATTTGAGATTATATATTGGCAAGAGAAAAACCCAATAATAGAAGAAAAACTACTACAAAATAGCGATAAAAATTCAGATAAAACTATTGAAACAATAACACTAGAAAGTTTTTTTAAATCTGCTACTCGCGAACAAGATTGGCACGATCGAACAGAAAAAGAAGAAGTTCGTCGCTATCAAACTTTAGTTAAACTACTACAAGAAAAACTAACCGATGTAAAAGTGTATCGCGTCGGCGAAATTGAAATAGATGTATACATTTTAGGGAAGACGGAATCTGGTGCTATTTGTGGTTTATCGACCAAAGTAGTTGAGACGTAATAGTGATTTATAGCGTTACCTATTAGTGTTAAGACATAAAAATAAATTTACTTGCTACTAACTACTAACTATTTTGTCCTCAGGGACTTGCGCTATATTATTTTTCAATTTGCTTTTGTATTTGTCTGGGAATCTGAGAAAAGAAGTTATAACCCGTTCGCTTTTCAATTTCGTCTACAGATACGATGTAATCTTGCCAATCTGTTCTTGCTACTTCTTCTGAATTAGGGATTCTGACGGCAATAGTAGTCGTATTTTCTGTTACTTCTTCTCCTGGTTTATCTAAGACTAAAATAACTTTCCAAGTATATTTGGGTACTGTTACTTTACCATCGGCAATTTGCTTTTCTATTCCTTCTCCTCCAGCCACAATATAAAGTTCTTTGCCTTCTTTTACTAATTTACGGCTATATTCTTCTAATTCTCGCCAGACTTCTCGATTATTAGCAGGAGACTGCGGTATTATATTGATCATGACAAAAGTGGCACTATTATCTTTAACTCTGCGAGTGCGATCGCCACTAGGAGTCATATGTCCTCGATCGTAACCGGTACGACGATAATCATTAGGTCTTACGGCATAACAATCTTGGGGTATATCTGAATCTGGTCTAAAATCATCAGACCTTTCTACACTACCCAACCAAGAATTATTTAATTGCCAACTAACCCAGTTGGGAGTTCCTGTTTCGCAATTATAAGAAAGAGCATAGCTCGGTTTTTCTATAAGATAATTATTGTAGTTCTTACTATTAGCTTGACTGGGATTACCAAATTTGAGATTAATATTATCGGAACTAATCTGGGGAGAGCAAGCAGTAATTAATAATCCAAAAATAAGTTGGGCAATTAATATTTTCTTTGTTACATATAACCGATTGAACATAACTATTCTTATGAATTAGTCAAAATTTTTAAAAGACCAATGAACTCGTTCTATAGTATCAACTGCTAGAGGGTTGTCTGGATGATAATAGCTATGGATCACTACAGTTTCGTTATTATTATAAGGAATATAACTAGAAATGGTATTGGGAAAAGTATTACCATTTCCTTGATACCAAATTCTTTTAGCAGCTTTACCATCAATAATAATATCTCCTTGCCTAATAATATTTTCATTTGAATGTTTAATCGCTCTTAAATGATTTTCTAAAATTATATCTAGGGGTTCGGCAATAAAAATAACTTCTGTTTTAATTGAATTTGTAGATATAGGATCTTCATCTTCTATTTCAAAGTTAGTTAAAATAAAAAAATCATCAGTATGAGATTGAGTTTTAGCATTCCAGTCGGTAGGAATTAAAATAGAAAATTTATTGATAATAGTATGGCTTTCAAAGTTGATTTCTGTTTTGGCATGAGTATTGTATCTCTTAGCAAAAATGCGATCGCTCGCCCAAAAAGTTAAAATTATGTAAATAAACATCAAGATTTTTTTGCGCATTTTTGTAAATAATTATCTTTTTACTCGACCAAATATTGTCTCATCTAAATCTAGATTTTGACCAATATAAATTGATTTTTATTATAAAAAAAACCCGCTTCCAGAAGAAACGGGAGTGAATCAAGTTGAGTAACTTATATCAATTCTCAAAAAAATGATAAATAGTATTGTATTAGCTTATAGCATTGCCATCTAGCCGTCGAATTGCTACTAGGGCAGGGCGAGGAGGCTGATTAGTTGCCAAACTAGGCCAATTAGAACCTAGAGGAACTTGTCGCTTTTGGCTAAAAGATTGACTATCAGTAGTCAATAAGTTAAATTCTCGCTCTTCTACTGCCATATCTTGACGAATTCCATATTTTTCTCCTGGATGTTGTACGGATACAAATAGAGTTGACCAATCTTGACTAAAAAATGGGCCCGTACATTCACATTCCATGGGTCCAATAGCAAAAGGATAAGCTTCTCCTGCTAAGTCGCCAGTAGTAGGTACAAACCAGATTGAGTTGTTGCCGAATACTCCGCTTAAATCTTTACCAGATAAAGGTTGACCATCTTCTGTTCTGTTTGGTACAGCTTTGTTGTGAACACTGGTAGAAATGTCGGTAACAACCCAGAGATTACCAGAGCGATCGATCTCCAGATTATCGGGGTTAGCAAAGCCCGCACCGCCTTTAGCGGGTTCGCCTCCCATAGCCAGAGAACTCCAACGAAAAGTTAGTGCAGAGGGGTCGTTATTGTCTTCTGCTAATTTTACTACCCAACCGTATTCATAAGGAGTTTCACCCTTTGGCCCTTGAAATATTCTTACATCGGGGCCCCCATCACTTCCAGGAGAACCAGAAGTAAAAGCAATGTAAAGCGTACCGTCTTCTGCTACCATGGTATCTTCAGGACGGGCCGTGCAAGTTATGCCGGCAGCATTGGCAGCAAAATGAGCATCGACTAAAATTGCTCCTTGTTTTTCTCGCTCGTTATCTCCCTGATATAAATCTCCTAAAGTTTTAAATTGCTGCTTGTAACGTACGATATCGAACTCTTGGGTAACTTCCATTATTCCGCCTACTTCTCGATCGCGGTTGGGTAAAGTTACTATTCCTCCTGCTACATGAATAGGTATAACGGGATCGACGGTCGTTTGAGGATTTAAAGCAACCCATTCTCCCGTACCATCGGGGTTGAATTTTGCCCCATAAAGCATTCCTGTTTCTAATAGACGAGAATTAGCTTTGTCTTGGGGGTCTTTTACCCTCTCAGCACTGATAAATTTATAAAGATGTCCGCCACGGCGATCGCAACCAGAATAAACGGCTAGGTTTTTGCCTGCTTCGGCACGAATACCAAAAGCTTCATGACGGTAGCGTCCCAACCAAGTATGTTTTGTGCCGTAATCTTTGGGGTTAGCAGGATCGATTTCTACCATCCAGCCATATTTATTTCCTGCCAAACCAAACACATTTGCTTCGCCATTGAGGTCTTCATCATCCATGAGAAAGGGTTTAGCAGAAGGAGTAAAAGATGAACCATCCGCCATCACTTCTTCTGGGACTTGGTGTTGAAAGTTTTCTTCCGCACTCATAACTGTACCCCAAGGAGTAGTCCCCCCAGCACAGTTTTGAAAAGTCCCAATAATACGATCGCCTAACTCATCGTCATAACCGAGTTTATCTTGTTTCGTAAATACAGTCACGGCTGGGCCAGTACATTTAAGAGATTGACTGGGATCGTCTAAACCAGAAATACCTGTAATTCGGCGATCGGCATCAGAATAAGTACGTTCCCATTTACCATCTGCATTACGACGAACAGAAATAACTCCTATACCCCGATCGATCAATCCTTCTCTAGATATTGCTTCAATTTGCTGTTTGAGGGGATTGCTTTCAATTAGAGTAAAAGCATCTAGTTCTCCCTCTTTACCTTCTGCCTCGACTTTGGCTTTGACTTCTGCAAAAGGTAACTCTTTGCCTATAACCAGAGGATAGGTCTGTATCCAGGTTGTACCACTAAGATCTTCAAAATTAACTGTCAAAAAACCTTCATTGGGTGCAGTTTCGACCAAAGAAAGATAGTCATTATTGTAACCAAAGCGAGAATCCCCTACGCGATCGCCCCAGGCAGCAATTACATCGTAAGTAAATTCTTTTGGTAGTACCAGATCGTCTTTTACTTCGTAGGTACTGTAAGCTTGTATTTGTTCTTGAGAAGAACCAATCTTAATGCCTAGCGGTATGTTAGTGTCTAGCGGTATGGGAATTTTTATGGGGGTAAAATTAAGACTACTAGGTAATTTAGCCAAAAATTTAGCTGAAGTTTGAGCAACGGTTTCTTCAGCTAGAGATGAGGGATATTTATTATTACTTGCTAATACAGGTTCTAGGACAACTGAACCGGCAGTAGCCCCGAGAAACTTGAGGAAATGACGACGTTTTAAATTCATAAACTCTAAGGTTAAAAAATGTATATCCAGTAAATTTACTTAAATTGGCCAGACCTGAGAATACTTACAATTAACCACAAGCCTAGAAAACTAGCAGCAGCAAATAAAATATTACTAATCAGAGATATTTCAGGAGTTGGCGAACCAGTAGAAATAATCGCTGCACCCATAATCAAAGAGCCAACTACAATACTAAAAGAAAGACGATTGGCAGAATCATCAATACTACGACGTAAAGGTTTTAGTTCGGGTACATAAATATTCCATTTGAGAGTTTCTGATGTTACTCGGTCTAAAAACAGTTCCACCAAACGAGGCGATCGTAGTGATAGACTTTTAAGATCCAGGGTAGTTCGCAATATAGTTTCTAAAGGACTCTTACCAAAGAGTTGACGACTAAATAAATCTGCCATTAGGGGTTTGATTTGTTCGAGCAGATTTACTTCTGGATTAAAACCACGGGAGACACCTTCTAAGTTAGCTAAGGTTTTGGCATATAAACCCAAATTTCCAGGTAAGCGAATTTTATTATTACGAGCTAATTGGAGAACTTCATAGAATACTTCGCTAAAATTAATCTCCTCAAGACTGAGATTATAATATTTGCGGAGCATTCGATCGTAGTCATTGGTAAGTTTTTCGATACTAACTGGCTGACCTGCCTCTGCTAATTCTAAAGTTAATTGACTGCATCTTTTAGCATCGAGGTCTACTATTGCTAACAACATTTCTGTCAGAATTTGTTGGGTACGAGGGTCTAGCCTCCCCACCATACCGCAGTCGAGAAGTGCCACTCGACCATCATTGAGATAAAAGATATTCCCAGGATGAGGATCGGCATGGAAAAAGCCATCGAGATAAATTTGTTGAAAGAAAGCTTGAAAAAGTAAGGTAGTAATTGCTTGGCGTTGGGTAGCAATATCTCGCTCTTTTCTTGTTTGAGGTAAATCGGCTTCTAGTAAAGGACTACCCTCCAACCACTCAATAGTTAATAATTTAGGACTAGTTACTTCCCAATACACTTTAGGTACGACCAATTGTTTGGGGTCAAACCAACGACTGCTAGAAAGATTACGACCTAAAGTTTCTGTATAGCGGGCTTCACTGGTAAAATCAAGTTCTGCCTCCAGCGCACTAGTAAACTCTTCTGCTAGGGCAACAATATCATAATCTTTACCAAAATCAGTCAGAGAAGCTAACTCTGCTATGTTTTTAATTAAAGCAATATCTTGCTCTACTATTTTATCGATACCAGGACGTTGCACTTTGAGGGCAACTCGTTCGCCATTTTTGAGGGTAGCACGATGAACTTGCCCGATCGAACCTGCTGCGATCGCCTCTTGCTCTATATTAGTAAAAGTTTCTTCTAAAGGTTGAGATAATTCTTGCCGAATAAGGATTTCTATCTCATGCCAAGCAACAGGGGGAACTCTTCCTTGTAAATCTGTTAATGCATCTATATATTTTTTGGGTAAAAGATCGGGGCGAGTAGACAAAAGCTGACCGAGTTTGACGTAAACCGGACCTAATTCTATCAGAATGTTGCGAAAAACCTGGGGACTTGGCAAACGGGGTTCATCAGCTTTACTACCAGTCATTAGCCCTCGCATATAGTCCCAACCATTGCGGAGCACAACTTCAGCGATTTCTCTTTGACGGGAAGTATGTTTAGTAAGGGCAAACATTATTGTTTTTGGGGATGAAGGGGAAATAGCTTCAATTAGCTGTCAGCTATCAATAGTTTTTTGAATCAAATAATAAATTGCTTTTTTATTCTACAGTAATCAAAATGTGCTATTGACCAAATATAATTTTGCTTATGTGGGAAAACCTGTTATCCAATAGCGCGATCGAGTAATAATATACAAATGAATGATAAAACCCTTAACTAGATCGTTTAAAACCGTGACAGAAGCAAAAAGCTATAAAGATACCGTAAATCTGCCCCAGACGGACTTCAACATGCGGGCGAATGCCGTTAAGCGCGAACCAGAATTACAACAATTTTGGGCGGAAAACCATATTTACGAACAACTGTCACAAAATAACCCTAAAGAACCCTTCATACTCCACGATGGCCCACCCTATGCTAATGGTGCCCTACACATGGGTCATGCGTTGAATAAAATTCTTAAAGATATTATCAATAAATATAAATTACTACGGGGACATAAAACTGACTATATCCCTGGTTGGGATTGTCATGGACTTCCCATTGAATTGAAAGTACTACAAAAAATGAAGTCCAAAGAGAGGCAAGGATTGACTCCTCTCAAACTGCGCCAAAAAGCCAAACAGTTTGCCCTGAAAGCTAAAGAAGAACAGTGTGAAGGCTTTAAGCGTTATGGTGTTTGGGGAGACTGGGAACATCCTTATCTAACTTTAACTCCCGAATATGAAGCTGCCCAAATCGCTGTATTTGGACAAATGGCACTCAAAGGTTATATTTATCGTGGGTTGAAACCAGTCCATTGGAGTCCCAGTTCTCGTACTGCTTTAGCTGAGGCAGAATTAGAATATCCAGAGGGACATACTTCCCCTAGTATTTATGCAGCTTTTCCTGTGGTAAGTTTGGGGGAAAGTGCCAAAGAATTAGAAGAATATTTACCCAATTTAAATTTAGCGATTTGGACTACTACACCTTGGACTATACCTGGTAATTTGGCGGTTGCGGTTAATGGGGATTTGGAATACGCGGTTGTCGCGGTAGGGGCGTTTCGCGAAAGCGGTCAGACCCCGCGTCGGCGTAAGACGCAAGGGAATGCTGACCAAGACACGCCCCTACAATACGTGATTGTGGCGAAGGATTTGGTTGAGAGACTGTCGGAAACCTTTGGTACTGAATTGACATTAAAAACTACTGTCAAGGGAAAAGCATTAGAAGGTATTACCTATCGTCATCCCTTATTCGATCGCGAAAGTAAAGTAGTTCTTGGTGGTGATTATATTACCACTGAATCTGGTACGGGTTTGGTTCATACTGCCCCGGGACACGGACAAGAAGACTATATTACGGGGCAAAAGTATGGTTTGCCGATTCTTTCTCCTGTAGATGATAGTGGGAAGTTTACCGAAGAGGCAGGCAAGTTTGCAGGTTTACAGGTAGTAGCCAAAGGTAACGAAAAAGTTAGTGCAGCCAATCAGGCAATCATCGACGCTTTACAATCAGCAGGTTCGTTATTAAAACACGAAGAATACGCCCATAAATATCCCTACGATTGGCGTACTAAAAAGCCTACTATCTTCCGTGCCACAGAACAATGGTTTGCCTCAGTAGAAGGTTTCAGAGATAAGGCTTTAGAAGCAATTAAATCTGTTACTTGGATACCAGCACAAGGAGAAAATCGTATTACTCCTATGGTAAGCGATCGCTCGGATTGGTGTATTTCTCGTCAGCGTAGTTGGGGCGTACCTATTCCCGTATTCTATGACGAAGAAACCAACGAAGCTTTACTTACAGAAGAAACTATCAACCACGTTCAGACTATCATCGCAGAAAAAGGTTCGGATGCTTGGTGGGAATTATCTGTAGAGGAATTATTACCCGAATCCTATCGTAATAATGGGCGTACCTATCGTAAAGGTACGGATACTATGGATGTCTGGTTCGACTCTGGTTCTTCTTGGGCTTCTGTAGCCAAAGCTAGAGGTTTAAAATATCCCGTAGATATGTATCTGGAAGGAAGCGATCAACATCGGGGTTGGTTTCAATCTAGTCTACTTACTAGTGTTGCAGTTAATGGAGTTGCACCCTATAAAACCGTACTTACTCACGGTTATGTTGTCGATGAAAATGGCTATAAAATGAGTAAGTCTCTCGGTAATGGTATCGATCCGATTGTTATTATCGAAGGAGGAACAGTCAAGCTTAGAGACTCAAAAACAGGAAAAGAAAAATCGGTAAAATTCGCTCCTTACGGTGCAGATGTACTCCGTTTATGGGTATCTTCCGTTGACTATTCTTCTGATGTTCGTGTTGGTAGTAATATTGTTAAACAACTAGCAGATATCTATCGTAAGATTCGCAATACTGCCCGTTTCTTGCTGGGGAACTTACACGATTTCGATCCTAAAACTGATGCTGTTGCTTATGTAGACTTACCCGAACTAGATAAGTATATGTTGCATCGCATCACCGAAGTGTTTGCCGATATCACCGAAGCATTTGAGAGTTACCAATTTTATCGCTTCTTCCAAGCCGTACAAAACTTCTGTGTGGTTGACTTATCTAATTTTTATTTAGATATTGCTAAAGACAGACTTTATATCAGTAGTTTGGGTTCTTTCCGTCGCCGTAGTTGCCAGACAGTCTTAGCTGTAGCAGTAGAGAATTTAGCTAAATCGATCGCGCCCGTATTATGCCACATGGCAGAGGATATTTGGCAATCTATTCCTTATGACACTGGTTATAAGTCTGTATTCGAGTCTGGTTGGGTAGATATCAAAGAAGAATGGGGCGTAGGGGCGAACGGCGGTTTGCCCGTACAATTGTGGGATACTATTCGTAATTTGCGGGATGAAGTAAACAAAGTAATGGAAGAAGCCAGAAAAGATAAAGCGATCGGTTCTTCTTTGGATGCTAAAGTGTTACTTTATCTGACAGATACCGAATTAAGAAACAAACTAGCTTCTTTCAATTCTACTGATTCAGTTAATCCCAAATCTGTTGATGAATTACGTTATTTCTTCTTAGCTTCTCAAGTAGAGTTAGTAGATAGTGTCGATGCGATCGATAAGGCAGAATATAAGAGTAAATCCGATAATGTTTCTATTGCTATTGTCAAAGCTGATGGCGAGAAATGTGAAAGATGTTGGAATTATTCTTTAAGTGTTGGTAGTTTTGTAGAAGATCCCACTATATGCGATCGATGTAATAGTGCTTTGAAACGAGAGTTTTAATTCTAATTAATTGTTGGGATAATTTCTAAGTTATCCCGACTAAAAATATTAGTAATGTGATTGAATGGCAAATCTACCAGAAGAAACTTTAACGACAATTTTCGACTTACAAAAGAAACTTTTCAAAATAATTAATGAAACAACTGCCACTGAATATAATCTTTTAGAACAATATGGTGAAACATCTGCAACCCTTCCTGAATTAGAAGAATTACAGAATATTAGGGAACGTGCTAGAGATAGTTATATTCGTCTCTTTCGTTTACTATTAAATATTGGAGAAGCACAACCTTCAGTTAATCAGAGTACGTTAGAATTGTTGTACCGAGCAATAGAACAAGCAAATTTAACAGTTAATGCTTTAGAAGTAAGTATTAAAGAAATTCAAAATAACTGGAATTTGACATGAATAATCAAAAAGTACCCGAGCTAAAAACTAGAGAAAAATCAGTATCACGCCTTAGAGAAGCTTGTTTAATGTTAGATGCTTTGAATATGACTTTAGATGAAGCAATAGCGAGTGCTGAAGCTGATATTAGGAATAATAATATTAATCGTACTCGTCGCCAACAAGCAGAACAATTATTTACTAATTATAAGAAAAACAATTAGATAATTAAATAGCCTGAATTGTTACGGTTTTGATGAGGTTTTACTATCTAAATCTCTACTCAGCTTTAACTTTTCGATTTCTTGTTTTAGCTGTTCGATAAGCTTTTGTTGAGTCAAAATAATTTGCACCAATTCG
>JAAUYH010068957.1_pt1 | contig 18445 bp, 10 predicted proteins | sample 7278061 | NCBI WGS metagenome assembly JAAUYH01 (sample SAMN14350203, study PRJNA611818) | marine sediment metagenome | isolation source: surface marine sediment (0.6m) | place: French Polynesia: Moorea | collected 2018-08 | reverse complement strand
GCTACAGTAACACCTCGCGCTATCGTGTACCGCAATCATCGGTGTTGGGGAAAACTTGCCAGGCCTTCTTCGATTGTGAAGCCGTTGGAGCTTGTTATATCGTCAGGTAATGAATTATTTGAACGATTTGTGTGCTGTATCAGAAAAGTCGACGCGCCTTCTGTGGAAATTCGTTTTTCGGGCGATGATGGATTTCAATTGAGAAACAAAGTTCTGTATCAAGAGCTCTCTGCGCTTTCATCACCGCTGCGAACCCTGTTTCGTGTTGCCGAGGTGAGAAGCAGTGTGACCCTTCCAGATGCGCGATTAGTACAATGGGACTGTGGGAAATTGCAAATTTTAGCGAAGCTTCTACGTATGCTCAGAGATAGGTCATCTCGAGCCTTGATCTATTCTCAAATGTCAAAAGTCCTCAACATTTTGGAAAGCTTTTTGAACTTGCACGGGATTAGATATCTACGTCTTGATGGATCAACTAAAACTGGTGAACGTCAAAGAATTGTGGAGCGATTCAATACTGATACTAGGATCTTCTGCATGATATTGACAACCAGAGCGGGTGGGGTCGGGCTTAACCTTACCGGTGCGGATACTGTTATATTCTATGATACCGACTATAATCCAGCAATTGATGCGCAAGCTCAAGATCGCGTTCACCGAATTGGCCAGAAGAAGTCTGTACATATATATCGACTGGTCAGTGAAAAAACTGTTGAAGAGAATATTCTTAGGCGGGCTAACGAGAAGCGAACTTTGGAGTCTATCGTCATTTCCCAAGCCGGCTTTAATATCGACTCGATACGTAAACGTGCCGGAGTAGAGGACATGTTACTGTCAAGGCCAAATGGAGTTGGGAATGCGAATGTAGGATTCATGGCCAGCTTGAGAAAGCCGCCGCAAAGTATATTGAAAGCCTCAAGAGGGCAGGCTACGGGGGGGCTCAGCCGAAAATCGGATATTTCGAGCACGCAGCAACCCAAGCAAATCCCTGTACTGTCATCGCATGGCCCTGTTAAACCCTTCTCATGGGTTGACAAAGAAGCGGTGGAGAAAAGTCGTGCGGGTTCCAGTCCGTTAGCAAGTGGGGACGAGCAATCTATTTACACATTAGCCGAAGAATCAGACGTATACAATACTTTGCTTGCAAACGATGAAGAAAGGAGTGCGTCCGTCAAGCAAGATGAGACTGGTGATGAATTCTTAGATCCAGAAGTCAGTGAATCCTCTCCGAATACTGTGAGAAACAGAAAACGAGATATGAACTCGTTGGACAGAATTTCAGGCAGCTTATCCCCTGTTCAACGATTAGCTCTGAAATTTGTGGAACAGGGAGGTACGATACTTGTGAAGCCTTCTATCGGGACAGCGATTTGTGAGCCATGCATGGATGATACCGAAAAGGAAAATGGCACGAATCTTGCTAGTGTTAGCAACGCCCTTGATGCCGTAGAGGATCATGGCGGGAGCCCACTGTTTTATGAAAAGACAACCACACCTAACTCATATCCTAGCAGTTTAAAAGTGCTGACGGACACCGACGCAAACATTAAGATGTACCTGCCGCTGCGCGACGGTGGTCCGGAAGAGCTGAATATATCAACTGTTGTCAACGGTACGGCAGCGGCAGGTCTAGAGTGTGCCGAAGATGCGGCTTTCTTTCCGCACGCTTATAACAGAATGAGCCGTACTGTTCATGCAACGAAAAGGCAGAAAGAGAAAGCTGCGTACAATCTGCGCCGCCGGGAAGAAATTGAAGCGAAGAAGTTGCGTGATGCCAAATACGCCTCGGTTCAACGCGCTGCAGCTCAACGTCTCGCTGGTCAAGTTCAAACTCAGACTGACTCACGAAGTAGGAACGTCGCTACTAAACTTCGAGATGAAACTGGACAGCCACCTAGCAAAAGAGCCAGGACAGACTCTTCGGGTTCAGGTGCAAACATTACTGGACATGATGGTGGATTTTTTCCTGGTACAAATGGCCTGTTCAAGAAGAATGTCAAAAGAAACCAGCGTAAGGTATCTTCTAGGTACAACAAATCTTCCTTGTCTGCAGGCAGTGGTAATTTACAACTAGGTGAAGGAGTTGGGAAGAATGATTGTTGGACGATCGAAGAAGATAGAAGCCTTATTGAGCTAATGTCACGCTATAATGGTAACATGGCAATAGTAGCTGATGTAATGGGCTCTTACTCTGAAGTAGTATCCGGGAACCGTCGAAAGCGCAGTATTAAACAGTGCTGTGACCACTGGTTCAACTCCATTCTTAAAGAACATAAGAACGGGCCTCCTGCGCCAACATCGAACGTCTCTGATTCCGACGTTCTTAAGCAAAACTTCCTTCGGATTGTCGGTGCGGCTGCCAAGTCAAGCAAAGAGTTTCGTTGCTTCGATGTCAAGCCAATACAGGGAGCCGACGTACATAAATCTCATGCTCGAGTTACTCAAGAAGCCAAGAAGGCTACAGCGAACAAGATGAACCCGTCCATTCCTCCTACCTACGATGAAACCAATATGAAAATTTCTGTTCTGCGATCTCACGTACCTGGGAAGAAGCCCTACGAATGTACTGCTCATGCCGTTCAGAAAAAGAAGAACCCATTCATGAAGCCACTTACTGATGCCATGTGCCCTATTATGAGTACAGAGATTGTTGCTCGAGAATCGAATGCCGCATTTGTGAGAGCTACTCCACCCGTTCTTCCTCAATCTGCACGTGGGACGACTTCTCGTGCAGCGAACCGAGTATCATCGAATTCTTGTGGCGTACAAAATCAAGGGCGAGCGCAAAGCGTGAAGAACACAATGGATGCCAACAAAGTAACCAATCTGGCAAGTCATCCGCAACAGCTTCAAAAAGGGGCGGCCGTGCAGAAATCTCAAAATGTGACCAGTCCAGTCGTCCTGATTGGAGCTGCCTCTTCATCACAAAACAATTCTGCTGTTGCAAGAATGCAGACATCTCACCGAACTATGATTACTCCTATGTCTAGACGCCCTCCGATTCAGACACCTACTTCAGCCGTGAACGGTGGGCAATTATCTGCATCGCCGCCGGCCCCCTCTCTTCGACAGGCCCCTCACGTGCAGCCATTACCCGGTGTTGCAGCTTCGTCTAAATTGTCTGCGAACTCTGCAGGAGCACACCGGCGCATCACTGCCACTGCCCCAACGATTCGGAAACCACCTTTCTCAGGGAAAATTCCAGATACAGTTTTAAAACCTGCTGTCGCGCCTGGTGTGAATCGAGTAGTAGCACGGAAACCGAAAGTCCAAGCTGTCCCGCCCCCAGCTATGAGACTCCAGCCACGCACGCATGCTAGTCAGGTTGACAAAACAGTTTCGAGCAGCGTTCCCGTGAAAGTCGAGCATCGAAAAGTTCAAAATCGGACTACGTTTGATGCAGGAGCCCCTCCAAATGCTGCAAATTCTGATTCAGGAACGATTGGACCACTACCCGCTGTGACTGAAAATCCTAGTCAAGTTCCCATGAGAACTTTCGCTACGGTTAACACAGATCCGACTCCGAAGGTGGTTGGCGGGGTTCATAAAACGAATATCAGTACAACTCTTCAAGCTTCGGTGGCTCAGCCTGCAGTTATCGCTTCTGCTAGTGACTCTACTATTCAGCGGGGGAATGGATTGCAACAACAGAAACGACAGGTTAGCGCGCCAACGATTTTGGTAGAGAAAAGTAAGGGGCCGAATGCACACACCTAGTAACATATCGTAATTATTATGACTGCCTTCGACTTCACAAGAACCCCGATCATTTCGAAGGTTGTTCGTGGTCGCTCTCGTTGACGACAAAGATTGACTAATTATATAAAATGTAATACCAACGTAATCCGAGCAACCTTTCCTAAGGAAATTCCAGCTATCTTTTTCTCAGTCACACGGTAGAACAGATACAGTACTGTGTTCAGTAAGAGGTAGACTATGCCAAGTTATCGATCAGAGTTCCACGCAACTGATTCACAATCGCTGAAGAATTTGTGTCACGAAGCTTGAAGATACTTTCCACCACTTGCAATTCAGTTGAAGTGGTATCGAGGCCACAAAATGCAATCCAATCATTGGCGACAATCCCCGCGCCAACAACTTCACTTCCGCGGTTTATGGTACCAGCAACCAGCGGAACTTGCAGAAGGCTAGATAGCTCATCTTGGTCTTCTATTGTTGTCATAGGATGAACGAGACCTCCTTGATTAGTGAAGGTACAAAAAGATCCAACGAGTACCTCACCCGCAATCGAACTCTTGAATACTTCGACACCCAGAACGTCATGCACAACTTCTTCAGTTTCTCTGTCTAGGTCGGAATGAACTAAGGCTACGTAATCGTTAGCGGCTATGCAGTTCCCGAGGGCCGATAAGCGTTCCTCACACCGTTGGACCTTCACAGAGTCTGGAAGAGAATTTTTGATATGCAACATTTCTTGGTCAGTGGTGGAACTTGGTAGGAGTAGGCCATTCTTATTACCTACACACATCCGGCCAACGATGCGAGTTCCAGCAATCGAGGCATGTATGACGGGTACGTGATCGGCAAGTTCCGCTTCAAAAACGCTATAGAAGTTCTCGGAGCCACCTACAGCCACAAGGCAGTATTTGTTGGTCAACATCGAAAAGACCCCAACATCATTGCTGTTCTCAAATTGGCAACGAACAGCCATAATGCTCGACACAGACAGTTAATGAGAGGAGCTAGTCGATTTTCCAAGACAATCTCACAGGGGAAATGATGTTCAAGAGCAGTTAAATTATGGTTTTGCGAGCTGCACGTTAGTACAGCGCACTAGCGTCGTCCTAAGAATCACCAAAGCATTTTTATCATACTGTGACACATTTTCTGATGTATACAGCTGCTTGGGAAGGTCCCCGGACTTCATCCCAAGGGTACCTAAGGTAATCTTCGTATAAACACTGACTTCGGACATGACAATCAACTACTGTACAGCATATCCCCCGAAAACGTGTGATAATTATTCTGGGCCGAACACAAACGGGACAAGGTGGGACTCAAAAGTTGCTAATCTCCATCCCAACACAGTAAACCCCATTTCAGTTGTAAGTTAGTCTATTCCAAGTTCAAGACTTCTCTGATTATTTGTTTACAGTATCGAACCACCACCGATCTGCAGATTCGAAGTACTGTAGCTCGTACTCACTGCCAGTACAGTAAAAAAACTAAGTGCCTTTTAGTTTCACCTCTCAAACCTTATATCCCACATTGCAATTACTCGCTGTGTTTTAATTACCTCAAAATCGTAATGTAGGGGAATGATGTAGTAGATGATTGTCAACAAGAGGAAGTAGCTCGGAAAATCAGATGGCAGAGCAAGCAGACGTACGATCTCAAAGAAACATAAGGAGCCAAAAAAACGAAATTCGTGAATAGCTGGGCATTTCTTTTGGATCAACTTCACCACTTGAATAAGTTAAGAAGTCTCGTGCAACTGGAATTAACTAAAAATCAATATTAGAATCATGGATTTTTATGCTAAAGCAATAATTGGAATTCAGATGAAATGGAATTGGGACTTCAAAGCTTTGATCGTAACTATTTTGTTCTTAACATTTACGGTATGCAAAACATTCATGGTGCCAACCTCAAATTAGTTCAGTCGATGCTAACTGTGTAGATTTTTCAGTCTTTGGTGAAAGTTGCAAATTGATAAGGGGATTTTCACAAACACTTATGCAGAATTGATCTAATAGCTGGTGTTTTTGAAGATATTGAGGATATGAATTATCGTCTGTTGCCTGCAAAATCTATGTAATTAGTAACATTTGAAATTTGGCCCTCAGATTCAAAATTTTTCGGTATCAAAAAGACAGAATAGAATAGACTAATTCTCGCTCTATTGACATCAATTTAAAGATTTGTCTGAAGCTTAGCAGGCATCTGCCATATAATTATAATGATTTCAGCCAAGCTGTTCGATTAATTTGATCAGTGCTTATTGCTCCTATCAAGTAAAGTGTAGAGAGAAATTGAAAAAAGAAACTAATTGTATCAGGACTGTGAATGAACATATACATCGGCGGCAGTGTGGCGCACTACGCACTTGATTAGGAAGCGTATCAATAATTTACCAGTAGTATCACGCAATTGGAGGGTATTAGATCGAACTAAATTTTTTTTATTAATTTCAGTAACCATGTTACATATTTTTGGAGGATAGTGGCTGTTCAGTCACTCCGAGGACTTAATAGTTCGTCTTACACTACTTATTGGTATACAGGATATAGTTTTTTGATGCGGTAAACAGAAACCTTGGCCGATCTGCTCTGTGCAACAGTGTCACTCTCTGTCTTGTGCGGGTTGGTTTCTTTATTCCCGCGAAACGCGCCTAGGTTCATCCTCCCTAACTTCGCGTGTCACACAGATTAAAAGAAATAATTATTAGAAACCCCGGTAGCCAGAAATTATTGCATCAGGTGTGATTTAATAACAAGACAGAGCATGAAACTTGTTTACGACGGCTTGAATTTGAATTCAAATTTTTTGTTGAATTTGCGGTCCTTCAATGCAAAATAGTCCGGTTTGCTAGTCTGTTAACAAATTTTACACTCCTGCTAATAGTCCTTTCACAAAGTCCAGAAAAGTGATGAAAACGTCAGTGGTTGATAGACACCTGAGGTATTGGAAAAAGAACAACACTGTTTCAAGACCGTACCAACAGTTGTACTACCGTGCGTTCAGGGTAAATGAACGGAAAACGCATAAAGAAAGTTTTTCGAATAAGAGACAAGAGAGCGGCTTTCTTTGTATTCTGGTTATGCGAAAGAAAAAATAAAACTTTCTTGTAAAGCATACTGCACAGAGCACAGTATTCCCAATCAAACTGCCAACAGTTTCATCCTACAGCGTCCTAATTTTCTCAATAAATCATACAATGTGTCCTTGAATTTTCTAAGTGTCGTCGCAGCGTCACGTTTTCCATATAGAAAAGGAGAACTTTCGCTAAAGTAATTTGATTTCGTGTTCGTTCCTTAGATTCTAGGTCTATTGAATATACAGCAAGGTTCGTAGTTCTTCCTTCTAATTAATCCGAATCGATATTTTCTGATTCAGGATTTTCGAACATCTTTTGTTTCTCCATTCTTCCTTAGTAATAATTGAATCTGATTCATTGTTGTTATCGGAAATAATGAAGCCAGATTGTACGACCTTTCAATCATCATGTTTGCCACGCGAAATGAGTCACGTTTTACGATGACGATAATTAGGGCGTATCCCTCTCTTTCTAGTGTTACGCGTGCTCAATACGTACATAGAAAACATAACTGCAAGCAGACGAGCATTCGAACTGTATCCATCTGTAATTTTCTTACAGAATCGAGCGGCAGCGCAATCATCATAGATTCTGTCGCTAACTATGGCGGAAATTCTATTGCTAATTCCAACGAGATTCCATTAAATTGAGAGTATAATGAGTTACTTGTGATTTTCAAAAACTATCACTGAAGAATGCTGGCGCATTGAGAAAAGGAGCTTGCAATGTCTAAAAAAAGGAGAATGAGTTTCTGCTCTTATGTTCCTATGCCAAATTCCGAATGATCACGTTGCTTCTGACTGTAGTTTAGTTTGATATAGGGTATTTTACATACATAAGATATACACAGCTGAACGGAAGGTATCCGATATTCATGGCTGGAATCCAACTACTCAATAAAATTTTGATTTCTGAGTGGTCCAAACTGATGCAAATAAATTATCTATTTTCTCCTCCCTATCGATATACAGCCATACTGCTCCCGAATTTACTTCGATTTTGGGAGACCTCATTATTCCAAGCCACTATATGTTTTTGGCTTAGTGTGGAAGATTTCTGGACCAACAGGCAGTCTGGAACTGCCCATTCCACAAAATTAGACTAAATTTGGAAACTTTTCCAACGTTGAAACTACAGGCTAGCAAATAAATCACGAGGAAAGTATAGAGTCCTGAATGACAATGCAACAGGCAATTTAATCTTATCACTGTCAAAATTCCTAACGTTATTGCCATGTACCTTCCTGTATCCTTCCTCTGTATAAATATATCTCAGAAGTTAACAAGGAATTCGAGGTTCTCGCGTTTCATTTCTCATTAGAACAGTCATCGATTTGGATAGGTCTAAGGAAAAGATCTAAAAATGAAATTTTCATGCTTTTAAATAGATCATTCATACATGCAGAATTTTGAACGCTCATTATGGTTGGTAAAACAATACGAGCTTAAATAGATAAGCATATACATACTAGATAACTAAATTGGCAGTGTTCGACTAACGATCCAGGCGGATTTATTCATGAATTGCTTATCATTTTCACTAATTGCCATACCTACGAAATATCATGGATCAGATCGGATCACAGCGTCTACTAGGTACGCATTTAGTACTGAATAGGGCTCCAGAGCAGTCTAAATACGTACAAGAGCCATTTTTTTGAATTGCAGCTTGTAGATATTCATCACAATTTAAGTTTTTCTATTGGCCAGTACTATCATTGTACATTATTTCAGAGATTTTTTTCTTCACTCATTAAATGAACTCAATAGTTTTGAATTTGTTCGTCATGTAAAACCTGTCTACAACATCCTCCTAGAAATAGTAGGATCAACTGACTGAAGTGGAGTCATGTGAATAATTTTATCAGTCTTTCTCTCTCCTAAGCTTTCTGTGGATTAAACGTACTCTTCACCACATTGTTTCTCAAATAACAGCTCGTAGAAGTATTTGTATTCTAAGTGTCATTGTTAGTATTCTCATTTGATCTTCTTTCTATTTCCGCTTTGGATTCCATATCTGAGGGAAACAGCGAGGTGAGGCTCAAGCTTGCAACCTAGTGATCGAGGAAGCGACAGCGAGTAGGTTCATTTATTGTTGGATAGATATAATGAAACATGTCACTGGTAACGGATAGTCGACTGCGTCAGCTTTGCTCACAGAACAAACATGCCAATAGAACATTTGGAGCCCCCGAATTTGGTCCAAGGATCCTTACAGTGTAAGTAGGGCTTTTATAACTGTAAAAGTAAAGATGGTACACATGAAAATCGTTTCCAAGGTACAATCCTGAAATGTACTTGACTTACGATAAATCATAGAAAGTTAAGGTTTAGCTGCATCTGTAGGAAGCGGTTTGTGTCTATCATTAAACGGAGAAATCAAGGAAAACGGAATTTGATTGTAGAACATATAAAGATTATAAATCAAAGGAATTATAGAGAAAAGGAGACAATTCAAAGGAATTGGGTTAAAAAGAGGGAAAGGGGGTAAATAATATTTCACTATCTGATACTGAATGCAGACAGTCAATCCAAACATAGATAAGATATATAGTAGAAATCGCAGCTATACACAAATCGCCAATGAGATTTTCAACCTCGCGACGATGCTCGAAACTATGGATATCATTATTTCATATTGATAGGAAATAGAACAGTAGAAAAGAGATGTATGACATCAGACTATTTGCTAGAGCCTCCTATCGTTAGCAGTACGCAGTATCGTAAAATTCAATCTTACTTTAAACTATGTACTTTTGATATAGTCAATTATGTTACCTTCGTGCCTCGAATATCGAGCCTATGCTTCACAATCTCTATTTTTCTTTCTCAATATCTCACGGATAATTCTACTCCAGGAAAGTCACATTTCGTGATTCAATATTTAATTAATAAGAGCACGAAATTCGATCTGCAACATCATATAATTCTATGATTCTCTTTCTCAATGCTGAACAAATTGAAGTTCCTCATTATTTTGATCACTTTTTAGAGGATTGAAGGATTCTATCTGGGATGTAAATATTTATGGATCGTACTATGTTTAAGTCACAAATTGTATCGGTAAACGGCCTGCATGTGTTGTTTTCAAACGCTTATCCAACTATGGCCATGACATTTTACATTTTCGAATCTATTTGCGTACTACTTTGTGAATCACGGTACTGGATTTTTAAAAGTTTCAAGAGTATTTTTATAGTATTGTTCCGAATTGACAAAAACAGTAAATCTGTACTTACCAACTTAAATTTCACTTCAAAGAGAATTTTATTCATTTTTCAGATTTGCTTTCAAATTGTTTGTTTATTAAGCATGTATTGGCAATACCCGTCTCTTCTACATTACTGATCTCCATCGGGAGCTATAGATTCATTTTCAGACTTAGAAATCATAAAAACTTAGAAATAGCCTAGGTCGATTAGAATATATGCGCTGAACTGGCAGTCTAATCTTTAAAAACAATTTCTAATATTCAAATCGTTTGAAAGATTTGTCTTTGTGTTTTTTTCATCGCAAAAGAGAAAATAATTATTATTATTAGAGTGGCAGAACTGGACCAGCCTGCTTCCAATTGACACACTCATATTTATTTCGAGGGCGGGCACCATGCAGATGTTATATTAACGTGGGAACGGAAACTTTCGATACTTACACTTCTTCCCTCCTGCGTTCTACCTCACAATACCTCTCAAATCTAAACGAACGAAACCGCACCTTGGTCGAAGTTTTGTGAGGATGTCTGCTGCTGGTCCTGGGACAGGTCGTCTGTTCAAACGGAAGCGAAGCTCGTCCGAGCAAGTTGTTCCCGGAAGTAGTACTTCTATTTTGGCGGACACTACAAGCTCATTGCGGTGGAGCCCTGGACATGGGGCCGGTAACGATTGTGACCCTCGCAGCCCGTTCTCAGACCCGAACTATCCTATTCCAGACTTCAATAATGTTTACGCCAAAATGCGTAATCCTGTAAGTGGAGTCAATATCGCAGATCGTCGCCACAACTTTAGGTCGTACCGGAAGTGTTTCATTGGTACGGAATCTGTAGACTGGATGACGAAAAATCTGCAGGTGGACCGAGAGACTGCCGTAGACTACGGGAAGCGGCTGATGAATGCAGGTATTATTACCCATGTAACACAATCGGAGCCATTTGAAGACGGCTACTTCTTTTTTCGGTTTCAGGAAGATGATGAATCGAATGTTCTTAACATGAAACGTGTTTGGGATCCGAAAATCGAAACTAGGCCACCCGTTCTTGTCTCTCAAGAGCTTCTTACACGACTGGCTTGTCTGTGCGAAGAACACAGAGAGCATATTATTGCAGCAAAAAATCAGAAGTTCAGCGAGCACGAAAAGAGTATTCGAGACTCAAGCACGGAGCGTTCGGACCGCCCGCCTGTCTCCCCTGAATTGAACCAGGGTCGAACTGGTGCGCACAGTCCAAGCAATAATGGGATCCTGCAATCTCCGCTTCTGGGATCGTTTCCGAGAAGTTTTATCAACTCTCTCGCACCGTATACTTTTATAAGCGGAAGCCCGAATCTTTTGAGGGGAGAGACTAAAGCAGGCGAGCGGAAGTACGACCCTGAATCGGGTGATGACATTGACTTCTCGCTTCTTGCGAAGTCTGAAAGGTTTCGGCAATATACGTTGGATGCAGCGGAACTGCAGAGAGTCCAGCTAGCTGGTCTAAATGACGATGAGCTTATGGCTTTCTTTGTGAACTTATATAATATTCTTTGCTTACATGCATACGTTGAGCATGGACCCCCTAGTAGTTTCTGGCGCCGTTGGATTTTCTTTCGTTCACTTTCTTACCGTGCCGCTGGACTTGACATGTCACTAGACGACATTGAGCACGGAATTCTACGCGGAAACAAGCGTCATCCCACATTGGCATTCATGCAACAACTGCGCCCTTCCGACCCTAAATGTCAGTTCGTTCTTACCTCGCGCGATGGTCGGATTCACTTCGTCATTTCAGCTGGCACCCGTTCTGATCCACCAGTTCGTATCCTAAACGGCGAGAATCTCCAAGAAGAGCTCTATGAAGCAACGATCGAGTTCTTGGGCTGCTCTGTGAAGGTGGACAAGGAAACCAAAAAAGTTTCGCTTCCTCAAATCTTTCGTTGGTACTCCGATGACTTCCCAACTCCAGAGACTGAACTTTTGCGATGGATTGCGAGGTTCCTGTCTGATGAGAAGGCTCAGGACTTGACATCACTTCTTGATGAACCAACGAAACCGACAGTTGTCTATGAAAGCTATGAATGGTGTAATCCTGAGGCTCGCTTTGAAGCTTCGGAAATTCGCAGAAAACGACGGAAGTTACTGCGGGAATGTGCACCATCGATTCCGAAAGAGTCAAACACAAATGAGTTAGAGCAGCTTTTCACGACACCGTTTCTGGGGGCACAGCCTCATTTGCTTTCGCAGAGCCATCCTCGCGCTGAAGCAACATCCGAATCAGTAGTGAGTCATCACCAAATAGGTAAATCGTCGTAATCAATTTCTCTATATCCAGGATATTGGACTGCCCTCTCCAGATACTCGGAACATCTTTCAACATCAATTGTGTTTTCCTGTATTACACAGAACTCTCTAAAGTGTGGTTCTATAACATCATGCTTCAAATAGTCGTATGTCCCAAGTCCATGGTGGACATCAGAACTGAATGTCTGTCGGCAACACGAGAACAGCAAGCTTGATAACCATGCCAACCCAACTCCACTTTCAAACGTCGAGCTGAATATCAAGCGCTTCCTATTAGTGTTCGCTGCGGTGCAGAGACGGAAAATCTGAGTCATGCTTCGGAACATTGTCGGTTTGATGACGAGTGCGCTGCAATTACTCGTTGTCAATAGAGAAAGAAGATCGGTAACCGAGAAATGGGCAATGGACTCGTCCAACGCAATCTTTGGAAATCGAGCATCAGTGCAGAGTTCATTCCGCAGGTCATTCTCGAACTTCAAAGGCTCCTCAATAAATTCAATTAGCGACCATGTTTTGCCAAGGCCATCTTTAAATAACTTCCACTGCTCCATAGTCCAGGACTGATTGGCATCGAGTCGCAACAATTTCTGTTTTGAAGCAGCTACACGGGCCGCGAGTTGGACAAATTCAACATCCTCACAGACATTAGTTGCAGAACCGACCTTCAACTTGAGTGTTTTGAAACAGGATTTCGAAACGAAAGTGATTAGCGCCTGCTGGCGTTCGATGTCAGCTACCATTCTCGGAAGTACACCATTCAGTGAGATGAACTGTTCAATTTCAGCTCGTGCGGGTGGCCAAGTGAGTAAAGGTTTCAATTCGTCTCCAAAATGAATTTTTTGTAAGTGATTAATGTAGAGTACCAAATTCAAACCGATTGACCGAGCAAGGGCGTGAATAATAGCTGCCTCTATAGCACTCGCAGTTAGTGGTGATATTGTTGACAGTACTGCGGACAAAGACTGAGGGATGAAACAAACGGGGCAGACAGTCAAATGCCGTAACTTGCTTATTGAAGCGATTACTTCCGCACGAGCTTTCTGAACTGATATGGAGTGCCATCCTGGAAGAGGTGCAACATCGGCGACACCTGAACACCCGTTGGAGAGAACAATTTTCAACAAGAAACCATTTCGCAAATCTACGATTCGATTTCTTACCGACATACTTACTGTCAGTGGAATAGAGTAAGGAAAATATTCGAATGAATCGGGTGATAGCCAAACGTGTCCACAAATTGAACTGCGTTGCAGAAGGAACAAAACGACGAATCTTGAGACAAGGTCTAATCGTTCCAAAATGACATTGTGTCCGCACATTTCTATAGGAACACAACGAGAGGCTTCAAAAACTCGGTAATATTCAGTGCGCATCGCACTGTACTTTGTGTCAAGTGTACCGTACAAGTAGAGCACAGGAGTTGGAAAGGTGTCAGAACAAAAACCCATTGTGGATGTGCCCATGAAGCGAGACGCGTTCGCCCAGCTCCGAATCTGAACTCGATTGAAACTGGAAACACGACGGTTAATGAGAGAATCGAAATTAGAGTGGCGAACGAAATTGCCCCACATTGGATTTGAGTACCAAATATCCCGTAACCAAATTTCAAACTCACTAGCAGAAGTGAAAGTATTCAATTTAAGGCGAGCTTGTTCTTCTCGCAAGGCCATTAGATTAGATTCGTCGGTCGTCTTGGGTGGCAAAGAAGAGCTTAGAAAAACAGAGCCTGCCAGAGTAATATTATTATCACCTATAATGTGATCCCACAGGCGCAATATTTCGAATGCAATTCGGCCACCCATCGAGTAACCTATGAGTAGCACAGAGAATGAATGAATATCACAGTGATGCCCATCATTAAGCTGATGTTCTTCGCTTAAACAAAAGTCAAGAAAAGAAGAAAAGACTTTCTTCGCAGCAATATCACAAGAATTAGCAAGGACCTGAACCGAAGAACCATGAAAAGGTAGATCTGGTACAAATACGACTAATCCAGCATTTGTTAGTCGATTGCAAAGTGGCACTAAGTCAACACCATCACCCATCCAACCATGCAGTGCGAGTACTTTGGGTAGATGCTTATTTCCATTACAATGAACAGCTTTGCTCGATCGAAATATTCGGTATCCAATACCACAGCTTGACCTTCGGATCTCGTCTGCCATAAGAGGAACTCAGTTGTATAGTAGTGCACAGCAGAGAATTTATTCTAAACTATTTCGCAGGCACCTGTATTTTTATTTGTAGGCCCGCAAGAAAACTGTGGGACTTGAATAAAACTAGGGTAAATTAGGCTCACCAAGCTCAATTCTAGTCGAAGAGTAATTCCTCGATAAGAACAAATCTTATCGAACCCTCTTCACGACTCCGTTCCGCTCGCGTGGGAATGTCGAAACGAAAATGCTCCCTAACTACAGCAGCCGCAAAAATGTGATGACGAATTGCTTTGCCGGGGAACGGATCCTGAGATCGCATTCAATATTGTTTTTTATCGGCTTACCTCTTCAGGATGAGTGCACTAATCTGAACAGTGCGCGGATCCTTAATTCATGAAATTAGTCATACGTTTCAGTAGATCTGTATACGATACTGTACAGCGAATACAATCCGAGATAAAATCAGGTCTTTTACAACTTCAGAGGGCTTGTTGTATTTCGGATACGGCTAGGTAGTGGATTACTACCAGCCACACAGCACTGTACAGGTAGAGGGAAGTATAAGTGTCAACACTAGAAGTACAGGAAATTAGAAAATAAATAGATATTAGATACCCTGAAATTTTATTGAAAAAAATGCGTAATCCGTATGCGTTCAACATACTATCCGGACATGGGCAGTCACAAAGGCAAAAAGAACCTGGAAGAGAGAGAGAATTTGCGATTGTTCAGTTAGTCGAAGCAAATGTGAAGCAGAGTGCTATTACAAAGCAGTTTAAACTATCTAGAAGTGCAGTATGTAAGATATTGAGGAACTACAGAGAGAGGGCATCCATAGTCAGAAGAAAAAGGGACGACAGCCTAAGCTGAACGCTGCAGCTATTCCTATCCTACAACATATTGTTATAAGAAATGATAAGAAACCGCTATACGTATCCGTTGCTGAATTGCGAGAAGACTACGGCTACAATATTCGGGTCAAGACTATGCGTAAATATGTTTACAGATGTGGCTTACGTAATCATGTATCTGCATCCAAACCGTACCTGTGTCCACGTCACATACTTGCTCGAAAGAGATGGGCGAGCATGCATCAAGACTGGGCATGAGACAGTGGGGCAAAGTTACATTCAGCGATGAATCTACATTTACAGTGAAGCCGACAAGTGTACGTAAACACGTCTGGAGGAAGCAAGGAGAACGTTACAGAACTGTTAACATGGTTCCTACATTCAAATCTGGATTTGAATCTATTTCTGTATGGGCTGCATTTTCTCTGAAAGGTCGCACGCCGTTGATACGCATAGAAGGGAGTCTGAATCAAACCAAGTAAATCAAAATACAACAAGATGAATTGCTTCCGTTCTCTGAAAAGTATCATGGAAGCAAACACAACATGATATTTCAGCAAGACGGCTGTGGTTCTCATCGTGCCAAGTCAGTATCTTCTTTCTTGGAAGCAGAAGGTATTACATTGCTGCAATGGACTGCTCAAAGTCCAGATTTGAACCCCATTGAAATGCCTGGGCAATGCTGAAACGCGAGCTTCGCCGCAATTCTACGTATCCTACTTCGAAAGATTCTCTATTTAATCGTCTATCTGAAGTATGGGATTCTCTACCTACTTCTTATTTCGAGAAACTTATTGCGTCCATGTCCAGTAGAGTTAAGGAAGGACAGACAGTTAAAGGTCTATTGACCAAATACTAGAAATTTCAATAAAATTTGGATTGGGTTTCTATTGATATCCTGCCTCATCGGATTAGCTGCGTAAAATGTTGACATTTATACTTCCCCCTATTTGTACCGTACACAATAGAAGTAGTATATGGGAATGGTGGATAATATTCAAAATTACACACTATTACAGTAAGAAACTTGTTTCAAATATTTGTGGAATACAGGTTCACGAGTCAACGGTAAATGTCAGATATACATGCTGAATTGCGTGAAGAAGAGCACTGTATCTTAATATCAGAGTAAACCCCGTGCCAAGTCTTTACGGAAACAGTATAGTACACAGCATTTTCGTTTTTACACAGTACCATAGTCCACGGTTCCAATCGAACTGAATTAGATGAGCCAGAATTTCCGTTCTCCACGCTTATCGTTCTACTGGCATTTGACAAAACGCGACTCCGAGCTCGTAATAAGTTAAATCCGAGATACGGACAAATATGCCTTGCGACACGTTTTGCGAACAATTTACGGAAAGTGACTTCACTGGATGTATTGTACACTGTTCAATCCTAAACTGAACTACATTCGATGAAGTGACAGCTCGGCCGTCGTCGACGTCAACTTCGATTGCGTAATCGTCTTACTATGGCACGAAGGCCGTATTCAACCGACATCGAAAATTCGAACATCGACCTACTATGGAAAAGAACTACAGCATTCGAGATATAGCGGAGAAGTTAAAGCGCGACAAGAGCAAAATCGGTGTCTATATTAAGAGTTGCTCTACACGCTGTGTGAAGCGCAAACCGGGCCCGAAGCCTGAAATATCGGAGCGAGCCGCTCGTAGTTTGGTCAAAGACGCCCGTAAAGCGCGATTGACTGCGAGGAAGATGTTCGGGCGGAGCGGTGTTGGAGTTAGTCTGCGTACAGTCCAGCGTCTGTTGTCCAACCACGAGCATATGGAAAATGGGAGATTGGTGGTGCGGCCGAAGCTGACCCAGAAGAACGTTGGTGAACGCTACAAGTGGGCTCGGAATTATTACTTCGCTCCTGCCTGTCCGTGGCGGCAAACTGTTTTCACCGACGAGAAACGGTTTTGCCTCGATGGACCAGACGTGCAGGCATGCTTTTGGGCAGACTCTCGTCTGCCCAAAGATATATTTGCGAAGCGAGCCAGAGGAGGGGGAGGAATTATCGTGTGGGGAGGTATATCCTGGCGCGGGAAGATGCCTTTGGTGGCAGTGAGTGGAACGTTGAATGCTGAAGAATGTGTGCGCATGCTAGAAGAACATTTCTTGCCATTCCATGATGAAATTTATCCCGATTGTGTTACATTCGAGCAAGATAATGCGGCAGATCATTCTGCAGCGCACAATCGCGACTTTTTCGCGGACGAAGAAATCACTGATTCGATCTGGCCTGCGAAATAATGAATTGTATTGAAAATGACTGGGGAGAGCTATCACGTCGATTATATCACGCGGGTCGGCAGTTCGACACTGTTGAGGACCTGCGCGAGGCGCTCTTTTACGAATGGGAAAAACTGGACCTAGGGTACATTCGAAAACTAATTAGGTTGATGCCAGACCGCGTGGAAATGTTACAAAGGAAGCGTGGTGGCATGACGACGTATTGATCGGAATGTTGAACAGAGAGCGTTAGTTTCGTTTATTCTCCGTAAAATTTGTCGCGCGACAGGATTGTCCTTTATTCGGATTCAGCATATTACGGGCTCGATGTTGGGTTCTATCAGATGATGTCAGAACGATAAGCGTGGGGAACTGTATATCATTGTAACCTGAGCAGCTCGGTTGAAATTGTGGACTGTGGAACTGTGCAGAAACGAAGACTCGATGCACAATACTGTGTCCGCCAAGATTTGGCACGGAATTTACAGTTCAATGCTCCCGACATAAATTTCTCATTTGTGCCCCATCTATGAAGGGTAAGCAATACATGAGTGCTCCGCTAAATTTTTCATTTGCAAGACAGTAGCTCTGAAGTTAGCCAAGGAAGACCCATGCTCGTGCTCATCAGAAATCTAGTTCTATTTGCCAAGTAATTATTTGTAACTTTGCGTTGCTTCAAAAATCGTCATGCTGCAATCCAAGAACCCTAGTACTCATTGCTGACTGTGCTCGGTAACATCGCTACTCTAATGTACTGTGTAGACTGCTCTATTCGCGAAGTTTTTACATATTTATCGCTTGACGAGACAGTCCTGGAAAAGCCCGTGGAAACTCAGTAAATGCTGCTCTTTTGCAATGTACTGAGGACCAAATTTCCTGTGCTCCGAAGTGGGCCTACAGAGTTCATACAAATTCATGTTATCCAGAAAAGTT
>JAAUYH010250958.1_pt1 | contig 18448 bp, 20 predicted proteins | sample 7278061 | NCBI WGS metagenome assembly JAAUYH01 (sample SAMN14350203, study PRJNA611818) | marine sediment metagenome | isolation source: surface marine sediment (0.6m) | place: French Polynesia: Moorea | collected 2018-08 | reverse complement strand
AAAGTCAAAATTAATGTCCCACAAAAAGATATAGACTGGGCAGAAGCAGAACAACAACGCCTCAGCCTCAAAGCTGGTTATATGTTGATTCATAGTGAGATAGACGCTTATATCGAAGAGAGTTGGGGCAAAATAATCACAGATATTCAAGAAAAACAACCGGAATTACCCATTGTCCTAATTCAAAATTCTGAAACAGAAGACGAATGGATTGGACAAATAATGTCCCATAACTCTAACTTAAAGGTAACTGCCCCATCAGATATTGGTAAACTAGCAGCAATTATTGCAGGAGCTAATTTAATCCTATCTACAGAAAGTAGTTCTTTAGCTTTAGCTTTAGCAGTAGAGACTTATACTATCGCTTTATGTCCATCCTCAGTCGGTAAGCAGATACTTCCTCCTGCCCATGATAACTATATTGTCGTAGAATCCCCCACTGAGAACATAGCGGAAATCAAACCTGCTACTGTTTTAGAACAGTTGTGGCGTAGTTAAGTAAGAGAATTAGGGGCGAAAGTATTTCGCCCAAGGAAGTAAAAGAAAATTCGGCGTTACTGAAAACAAGATATGTTTTTAGCTGACGGGGAGACTGGGAGAAAATTTGTTCTTTGATATCTAGTAATTCATAGTTACTAAAAATATAGTCAAATATTACATTAACTAATTTCCAGCTTTACTAGGTGTCAACCTAACGGGACGAACTACAACGCCACGGCAGTCGCTTCAAGTCGGGAAACCCGCCCAACGCGCTGCCTTCCCTATCCCTCGGTCAAAGACTGTTGGGATTACTTTTATAGTTTATTATGTTGAAACCACTTTTTTGTTTTTTTGATTTGCTCGTTAACCTGATGTTTATTCGACCCCTGACTGTCAGTAAAAGTGTTTAAGCGGTTGTGCCAAGGACTTTCACCTTATCAAAATTAAGTCATTGCATCTGGTTTCAGCTATATTGTATCACACTACTATCACCAAACATTTGTTGTTGTTTGACTATATTTGCTTACGTTTTTATTGAATGTTTATCATACCTGAATTATGCAATGCCGAAAATCCTTGAAAGAAGGAGAGGAAAGCTTACCTAGATCTTTCAACCAGACGGTACAACTAATTGAAAGATATGTTATTCAAGAAATTGAAATAGAAGCCCAAAATAAACAGCTTTACTACCATACAATTAATCATGCTTTAGCTGTAAAACGTAGAGCTAATATTATTTTTAACACTATATATCCCAAATTAGAACCTAAGCTTAATCCTTTAACACTGCAACGGACGCAAGGATTAATTAATATTGCTGCTATCGCCCATGATATGGTACAGCAGTTTGTTTCTTCTCCAAAGGTTGCTAGTCCTCGTAAACGTCAAAGAGGAGTTAGTGAAGGTGCAACTATTGTTAAGTTAACTCACTATATTCAAAACCTCAATCAAAAACTCTCACAAGCTAACTATTCTCCTTTAATTGGGATAAGTAATGAAGAACTGGCGACGCTTAAAGAAGCTATTGAAGCTACTATTTGCCACAGTGGATTATTTGAATATTCTCTTTATCAATCAGATTTATACAATAAACAAGACTTATCTCTTGTCGCTAAAATAATTGCCCTAGCTGATTTAGGTACCCTAGGAATGGATGGCATTGAGGCTTATATTCAGGAAGGAATTTTAATCTTTTTAGAAGATAATCTTGATATTGCTGAGTTTTTAAACAGTGACAAAAATCGCCAAGAAACTCCTGAAAACCTTAAATCCAGAATACTAAGAGCCACTGGTTTTATGATAAATTTTGCCCAAGAAAGAAAGGCTAGATTTGCCCAAGAAATAGATAGTTTTAACCCAGAAATTAAAAATATTTTTAGAAAAGAATTATTTAAAAATTTAAATCATAAAAATATTGAAAAGCTTATAAAATTAGTACCCACTAAGCTAAATATTACTCTCGAAGAATTGCTTGTCTTTATTACTAGGTGGAATAACTTTAATAAGTAAAGAGTTAGTACCGTAATTACTCTTAAATGAATGATGAATAGAGGCATTTTCAGGAAATACCTCCATATCATATATCAGGTATTATCTCATTCACTTACTACAGTAGTTCCGATGTTTGCTTCTTGCCAGAGTTGATAGAGAAAAAACTCAGTGCGATCGCATAAAGCGCAAATAAACACACCTTCTTCACTATCTTCTTCTGCTGCAACCCAAATACCTTGGAGACATACTTCCAAAAAGTTGTCCTCATTAGGAATTAACTCTATACTTTCCCCATGACCATTTTGCAAGGTTTTAAGTTGGTCGAAATAAGGTAAGTCTTCGGGTAACAAAAAAGAAGCTGTACTGGGTTCTGCATAAATACTGGTAGCAGCACGCAAGCAGAGTAATACTCTTTTAGCGATCCAAGCTTCTGGAGTTTCTTTTAAATGTTCTAAGTAAAAGCCATTTTCAGTATAGGTGATTTTTAACATTAGTTTTGGTTATTTCCCTCAAAAATTAAAATTTGTCTTATGACTCTTGATTGATATATGGGTTTTGTTGTTGCCAAAATTGTTCGGCAAAGGCAACAGTAGGGTGCATTGGCGCTTTCGGTTTACTCGCTAGAGTCATACCTGCTTCTTGGGGTGTCTTATTACCTTTACGACTGTTACAAACAGCACAGGCAATTACAACATTGTTCCAAATGTGTTTTCCTCCTTTAGAGCGAGAGATAATGTGGTCTATAGTTAAATGTTTCCCATTTCCACCGTATTGGCATTGATGTGCGTCACGTCACAGTAAATTTTTTCGGGAAACAGGAGGAATTTTCTAGATTCTTTCTGCTTGGCAGTTTCCGACGCTGCTACTGACCCCCGTATGTTCTCTCTCACCCAAACAAGTTCTACATCAACGAACTAAGAATATAGTACAAAACCTAAACCCCTTATACAATAAAGCTTTGAACAAGAAAATGTATCGAAACTATAACGTGCGCGAAGTTAACTAAACCGCGTCCAGTTTGAGGGCGAGGGATGCTGAATTTAGAAGTTAAGTTTGTTAATTACCTTGGTACATTTAGTAGAATGTGTACCATTCCTCGTCATTAGGTTTTAGTTTTAATTTAATATTGTGTCGGCTTACATTACAATTAGAGCTACATTAGTATATTCTGATCTTGTTCAACTTCAAATCTTGGTAAATCTTGAAAATCTGTACTCTTTGCCATAAATAAATACCCACCATGTATTGCTGTCACTGAGTAGTTATCTCGGGGTTCAACAAAATTTGGGGGGAAAAAGCTCAGGAGTAACATTGAATTTTGCAGTAGTTCTCAAATATCTATTTTGACACTACACTTATATTACCGAGATGTCTAGTATTTAGAGGAAAAAAAATTATGCGCACTTTAACTCGCACATCCACCACGGAAATGGAAGTAACCAGTATTCGTCTCGAAAAAAGTCTGAAAGACAAACTAAAAGAACTTTCTGGCAATCAGGGCTATCAAGCCTTAATTAGGGATATTCTCTGGAATTACGTTCATCAAAAGTCTGGTGATTACCGACCTCAATTTGCTCCTTCTGATATCCGGGCCACTATGGAAGCAACTGCGAGAAAAGATGAAAGTTGTGCTTTAACTGGGAAATTAATCCAGGAGGGAGAACCATTGCTACTAGCTTTTACGATCTACGGTGATTTAGTACCTTTAAGTCTAGATAGTCTTTCTACATAAGGAAAGATTTATAGGGGATGAAGTATGAATTAACGTGAGGCGCGGAATGACCGACCGTAGTCGCTGACCTACGGTAGTCACTGACCTACGGTAGTCGCTTCGCGTTCGCGTTCGCGGAAGGAATTCAGAGTTTGGAATTCACTCTTTATCCTTAATATCCTTTATCCCTTATACTGACATCTTGTACTCCTTAACAATAAAACTAAATAATTGAGGAGTTTACAATCAACTCGCGCGTTCCTTTGGCTAGGTTTCCTCGCGCCTAGTCGCTCCTCAATTTCTGATTCTTTCTCCTTTCCCCTTTTCCCTAACTAACCTCACCAATAAATTAAAACTTTGGTGCAAGATATAAGTTACACATAGCCATTTTCCGCTAAGAAAGTTAAGCTAATATTTTCTTGATGATTATGGCTTTTCGTCCGTTCCCCAAGTAAACGCTCTACATACTTACCCAAAATATCGCTTTCTAAATTCACTAAATCCCCTGGTTGCAGATAAGACAAGTTAGTTGCTTGATAGGTATGGGGAATCACCGCAGCTTTAAACCAACTACTATCAACAGCACATTCTGCCACAGTGAGACTAATTCCATTAACTGCAATACTACCTTTTGTTACTAGATAGGGTGCAATATATTGTTGCCATTGTTCTTCTCTTCCAGGGGGTTGACCAAAACGCATTTCCCAGGATGTGGCAGAGGCTGATGACTCGATTAAGCAACCAATACCGTCTATATGACCTGTAACAAAATGTCCCCCAATTTTACCTCCAACTCGCAGAGAAGTTTCTAAATTGACATACTTAGCAGCCTGTTCTCCTTTCCCTAGGTTAGTTCGCTCTACAGTTTCAGGGGACACAGTTGCCACAAAACCTCGATCTAGTATAGTTTCTACCGTTAAACAGACTCCATCTACTGCTACGCTATCTCCGATCGCCAGATCAGATAAAATTACAGAGCGATCGCTATTTTTAACTAAGATTTCTAAACAGTTTTTTTCTTGACTAGTAATTGTACCTAGAGATTCAATTAGACCTGTAAACATTTGATTTTGAGAGTAATGTTCCAAAATATCAAAGTAAATAACTAAAACTAAATATTTTCGAGGCGGTTAATCGAGTAACTTTATCATTTGTTCCAAGAAGAACTGTTATTTTTTTCTGAATAGTGGAGGCAAGAAGGAAAAATTAAGGCATACTGTGAGTAAACCTTACTATTTACTACATACTTATCCTAAGTAATTCTAACTAATAGGATAAGGGAATGTGCTAAGCATATCTTAATTGTTAAATTGATATAAAGACTTTTGTATCTATTTCTTGGATCGTACTTTTACCAAAGTTACTTGAGAGGCTAAACCAATGATTGAAATGAGAGTTGCTGGTATTGCTTTAGATGCTCCTACACGGAGTCCCATTGTCTTACTCAAAGATAGTTCGGAACGTCGAGCATTGCCAATTTTTATTGGTCAGGATCAAGCCAGGGCAATTATTAGTGTCCTTGAAGGACAACAACCCCCTCGCCCTCTAACTCATGATTTAATTACCAATATTTTCGATGTCTGGGAGATGGACTTAGAAAAAGTAATTATTCATACTCTACGGGATAATACTTTTTATGCCATTCTTTGTTTAAATCAGGGGGGAGTAAAGAAAGAAATTGATTGTCGTCCTAGTGATGCGATCGCTATAGCATTACGTGCAGATAGCCCTATTTGGGTAGTAGAAGAGGTAGTAGCAGATGCTTCTATTCCTGTAGATCGAGACGCTGATGAAGCAGAAAGACAGGCTTTTCGAGACTTTGTGTCCAATATTAGCCCTAGTGAATTAATCAAACGCAGTCCTTTTAGGGAGGTATGAGCAATAATTTGATAATTAATGGAATACAGAAGGTTTGGTAAAACCAATCTTGATCTATCGGTGTTTTCTTTGGGGACTATGCGTTGCTTGGCTTCTCCCCAATTAGCCCAAGAAACTATCAGTAAAGCGATCGCCCTAGGTATTAACCATTTAGAAACTGCTAGGGGTTATGGTCAAAGCGAAACCTATCTCGGATTAACTCTCAAATCTAATTTATCTCTACCCAGAGAGCAGCTTTATCTTACTACTAAGTTGCCACCATCTCCCGATCCTAAGCAAATGGAAAGTTGGATCGATGAATCTTTAAGCAGATTACAGATAGACTATTTAGATTGTTTAGCACTTCATGGGGTTAATACTTGGCAACATTTGAATTGGATCACCGCTCCTCAAGGCTGTATGGCTGCTATTACTCAAGCACAACAGCAAGGCAAAATCAGACATTTAGGATTTTCGACTCATGGCTCTCTCGATTTAATTATTGCGGCAATTAATACTGATTTATTTGATTTTGTCAACCTTCACTACTACTATTTTTGGCAACGAAATCAACCAGCGATCGCCCTAGCAACAGCGAAAGATATGGGGATATTTATTATTTCTCCTGCTGATAAAGGAGGAAGACTTTACACCCCTTCCGAAACACTAAAGAATTTATGCGCCCCTATTTCTCCTCTAGAGCTTAATTACCGTTTTTTACTAAGTAATCCTGCTATAACTACTCTCAGCGTGGGTGCTGCTAATCCTGATGAGTTACAATTTCTTAAAGATATTAGACAAAAAAACTGGAATGCTCCTTTTACTTCCGAAGAAACAGCTATATTTACCAGACTAGAAAATCATTTAACTGCCAGTTTAAACAGTGACCTCTGTCTCCAATGTTATCAGTGTTTGCCTTGTCCTGAAACAATTAACATCCCTGAAATATTGCGTTTACGTAATTTAGCCATAGCTTATGACATGAGTGATTATGGTCAATATCGCTATCGAATGTTGGAAAATGCAGGACATTGGTTTCCAGGGAACAAAGGCGATCGCTGTACCGAATGTGGCGATTGTTTGCCTCGTTGTCCCGAAAAACTAGACATCCCCAAGCTACTACAAGATGCTCATAAACGTCTCAACGGCTCTCCTCGTCGTCGATTGTGGGAAGAATGAATTAAGTACCTAGGCAAAATTGGTTACAGATTTTTCTATGAGTTTTATGAGATTAAGAGACTAAGAGAAAAACTAACATCAAACTAAAGACAAAAAATCAAATTTTGTCCAAAGTTCAATCAGTAGAAAAATAGCTTTAAATGCCTAATTTGACATTGTGCGGTCTCGCTAGTCTTCGACGCGCGACCTGTAAGCGAGTGGGAGAGCATCGCCCTAACCTTTCAAATCAGGTGCATAATTGGGATGCTTTCTACCCAATATGTATGTATTGGGTTTGACGATTAAAAGGAGTATGTAGTGTTAAAGCAAAGGATTTCGTTGAGTTGCGATCGCATAAATTTCTCAGATTGCGATCGCTGTCTCCTGAACCTAGTGCGTCAACACTTGATGCAGACAGATGAAAATACTCCTCCATTCAACAAAGAACAACAAATACTGACACAACTCAAGCAATTTTTCGACCGGCTAGGTGTGATCATTGTGACACCCGAGGGGCAGGTGCAGTTTATGACTCAACAAGGAGAACAACTGCTGAGCCAGTATTTTTCCCCTTATGCCCCACACTCATTGCCAGAACCATTACAAAATTGGTTCAAGCATCAAATTTCTTTACTCACCTCTAAGGGCAAAGTTCCATCCCCCTGTTTACCATTACACATTGAGCAACCAGGAAAGCAGTTGCTCGTTCGCCTTACTTCGGATCTAATCGGGGAGCAATATCTCGTGCTGTTGGAAGAACAAGAACTGCAATCGTTTTCAATTTCTTCTCTGGAATTACTAGGACTCACTAAACGTGAGGCAGAGGTACTCTTCTGGGTTGCCAAGGATAAAAGTAATGCCGGAATTGCTAGAGTGCTGGGTTGCTGTAAAGGAACAGTGCGGAAACATCTGGAACATATTTACGAAAAACTGGGGGTACAAACCCGAACGGCTGCTGTGATGGTTGCCCTGGAAAGGTTGGGGCTAATCAAAGGGCAGTTTGTTGCAATATCGTCATAATCCTATACGCGGATCATCGTATTGTTATCGCAGTGCTTTTGACGTACAAAAGAAGTAATTAATTAGCTCAGATTTAACAACAAGTTTATTAGGAGACTTTTTCATGTTTTATCAAAGGAATGAGCAAGGTCCTCGACGAGTTTTCAGACAACCACCAAACTATGCTCCCAATCAGGTTGTCATTACTACAGTACCTGAAGCAACAAATCGAGAACTCCCCCAATCCCTCAACGTTGCCGCAGGAGCTACAGCCGCGCGTAGCTATGGAGACACCAGTATAGACGGTATTCTTTATCGCATGGGATTAAGCACGCGCTCAATTAGTCGAGTATTTGTGCCCAGAAATGCAGCCCCTGCTCTTGCAGCAATGAGAGGTGATAGAGCTACTTTAGCAGCGACAGCAATTTCTGCCGATTATCAAGCTGATGAAGATGCCAGCGGCTTATCCAGAACCTACAAAATAGACTTTGAAACTGATGTTAACGTTCAACAAGTTTGTCAGGAACTGGGGACATCATCAGCAATTAGCCAAGCAAAACCGAATTATATCTCCCAAATCTATGCCAGTCCTTCTGATGAATTTTATGGTTACCAGTGGGGGCTGCCAGCAATTGGGGCTGAAGCTGGTTGGGATATCGAGACTGGGCATCCAGATGCTGTTATCGCCATTGTGGATTCAGGAATCGATCTCGATCATGAGGATTTGAGGGAAAAACTGATTTCTGGACGAGATTTTGTTGATCTTCAGCAAGATCTTGGCTGGCGTTATACTCCCCTAGGAGATTATCGAGAACCTGATTTCGATCCAGACGATGAAGACGGTCACGGAAGCCACTGCGCTGGGATTTCTGCCGCAGCGTCTGACAACAATCTTGGAGTAGCGGGAGTCTGCTGGGGTGGTAAGATTCTGCCTGTGCGAGTAATGTTCCGAGTAAGAGACAATTGGTTTGGTAACGAAACATCAATCGGCTTTGATACCGACATCATGCCAGGCATCAAGTTTGCGGTTGACTCGGGAGCTCATGTCATTAACTTAAGCCTAGGGGGGTCAAATGGGGATGCCTACCAGCCTGTTCTGCAGTATGCCTACGACCGCAATGTCTGTGTTATGGCGGCTACAGGCAATGAAAACTCTTCAGCTCCCAGTTATCCTGCCTCTAATCCCAGAACCCTAGCAGTAGGGGCAGTCGATTCATCCCTGAATCGTGCCTCATTCTCAAACTATGGCTCGGCCTACAACCAATTCGTGATGGCACCTGGTGTTGAGATTGCCAGTACTTACAAAGAGAATGGTTACGTTTATTTGCAGGGGACATCAATGGCTACTCCATTTGTCACAGGTCTAGTGGGGCTAATCGTCAGCTTAGGTCTACGGAGTGGTAAGCAACTCTCTGTTGAAGATATCTACACAATCATTCGTGAAACTGCAACTTCCCTTGGCACCGGTAAGGGCGATACATTTTATGGTGAAGGTTTGATTAATGTTCCTGCAGCTCTCGAAGCAGCGAGGCAAAAGCTTGGTTGCTAAGTTTACGGATGTGGTTGGCTGCCTTTAACCTGGATTATTCACCAGGATTTTGACCGAATCTTAACCCCTTATTATGACTGTGTTTCAGACTGCGTGTCTAAAAACACACTGTCATAGCGTCAAAAGGACTAAAAGCTTTTCGGCATAAAGGGTTCAAGCGTTTTTGGTAAGGAGTCATGAATAATCCAGGTTAGTGAGGTGGCACAAGAACTGAGTTTTAGTTTCTTAAAATTCTTGGCATCGAATTCTCAATATGGAATAGAACGATATGATGAACAGTATTGGCTTTCTGCCAGTGAAGATAATGATTTTATACAGTACGGAAGATCGCAATTGATGACAGGATTAAATGTTCTACAAATTAATTTCAGTAGCTGTATTGAGGCTGAAATTCTTTGGAGCCTTCATACTAGTAATTTAAGTAGCGAGCGAGTTACTGCTATCCAAGAACTGATAAACGCCGCTGGTGGTGATAAGTTGACGTCAGTCTATGATCTATCCCAGGAAGAAATCATGCAGGATAACTATGGTTTTGCGCGAGCATTTAAACTTTCTTTAAAACCTGAGACGGATCTACAACAGGCTATTGAAATTCTACAGTCCTCATCTCTGGTTGAGCGTGTAAGCCCCATCAGAATTCAGAAAACATTCTAATCCCACTGTTGAACAATTAGGTAACAATATTTTGTAACTCTCACTAAAGGTTTTAGAATTTAGATTTTAATCAATTAACTTTGAAATTAATGCGATCGCCAAGAGACAATTTTAGATAACAGCATTAATTAACCAAGAGGAAAGTTAATGAAAGGCACAGCGATAAAAAATCTCAAGCTAATCAAAGTCATCGACGGTGACACGATCAAGATTCTGCTGGATAACGAGCAAGAATCAATTCGGTTTGTGTGTCTCGACACCGAAGAAAGCCAGCGCTGTGGCAGTAAACCCGCCACCAACGCTGGCATCCTGGCATCGAAATGGGCGAAGCAGTATTTCGGAGCAAATGAACAGGGAGTACCAACTGGTGATGTACGGGTCAATCTCAAATTTGACATGGAGAGTAGGGTTGCCTCAACTCCCCCATTTTAAAGATTTTGTCACGACTGCGATCGCCAGAATTAAACAGGAGGTGGAATTCCATTGAGCAAATTAACTTTCCCAAGATGCGATCGCTTCTTTGGAGGGCAAGACGCGATCGCCAGTAGCAAACTGGAGTTAAAACTCCAATGACCAGATTAATTTTGCAAGAACGTGATCGCAGTTATTAAAAGTAGGGAAGGAGCGATAGCTTATCTCCCCAAATTGAATAAGGCAACATAGTAGGAGAAATAGTATGATGCAATGAGGTAAGCAGAGTGAAATCTCCGATAATCTGGCTGGCGATCATAATTCTCGTTTTTGTGAGCAGCAGTTGTGTCCCTGATGTCCAGAATAACCAAGTTTTCTCAGACAGGGAAGATTCTCCCTCAAGCAGATCTGCTGAATCGATAACTCATCAACAGAAGGAGGAAGTAATGCCTCAAAACCTCATTCCAGCCGAAATTGAGTCATTACCTAACCAGTCTAACCAAGCTGCTTTAGCGCTGCAACGTCTTGGTTTTCGAATCTTGCACATCGGACCAACCATTAGTGTTCAAGCACCACGCTCACTGTGGGAATCAACCTTCAATGTCTCATTTAAGGAAGAGAAGAAAACTGTCATGGCAGAGATAGAAAGTGAGGTGACGTATCTGAGAGCAGTAACAGAAAACCTGCACATTCCTGAAGGACTAGAAAGCCTGATTTCTGAGGTGATGTTTGTAGAACCCCCTGAATTTTACCAAGTACAACCATAAAAGAGGAAAGGAAAATGACATATCTATCTGAGAATAAAGAAGATCGAGTTTATTTCGAGGCAGTCTTGCGCTCCGAAACAGGTGAGTCAATGTTTGCGCCAGAAACCTACCTCGAACCAGACAATCTCCAACAATTTACGCCTCCTACTGGACGAGCTATCCAAGCAGCAACTGCCCTTCAGTCGCTGGGCTTTCGAGTACAGCAAATTGGCACGTTTTCTATCAGTGCCGAAGGACCGCGAGAATTGTGGGAACGAATCTTTAGCACAAGGGTTGAAACAAGGAGCCAAACGGTCAGTCCAAGTATTGGAGAAGTCACCTACTTATCCCACGTTGCTGGTGCTCCCTTCACGATTCCGTCGGAGTTGTCTGAATTATTAGAACGGGCCTATCCCCAAAGTCCGCCAATTCTGTTTGAGTCGCCCCTGCCCCCACGGGTTACCTACCATCACCTCAATGTCCCCGCAGATGTAGCCACGGTATGCCGCTCAACCCCTGTCCACAAGGTTGGCGTGACAGGGAAAGGGGTCTTAGTGGCAATGGTAGACACTGGATTCTACAAGCATCCCTTCTACAAATGGCATGGTTACAATTACCAGGCGACTCTTGCCCCAGATGCGACTAAAGTAGAAAAGGATGAGAGCGGACATGGAACTGCTGAGGCGGTCAATATCTTTGCCAATGCGCCGGATATTGATTTTATTGGGGTTAAGATGGGGGCTAACCCAACTCTGGCTTTCAAGACTGCCTCTGATCTCCATCCGGCAGTGATCACCAACAGTTGGGGCTATCACTTAGTCGATGCCCAAGGCAATCCACTGACGAGTCTGCCAAACTCTCTCAAAGCTCTTGAAGCAACAGTCATTGAGGCAGCGCGAAAACGCGGCATTGCTGTCTGCTTCTCTGCGGGTAACGGACACATAGCATTTCCTGGTATGATGCCCGATGTTATTTCTGTGGGGGGCGTTTATGCCCACGAAAATCTTGTGGGAGAAGACTTTGACTTGGAGGCCTCCAACTACGCTAGCAGCTTCGACAGTCAAATTTATCCAGGACGCCATGTACCAGATATGTGCGGGCTAGTGGGAATGCAACCCCGCGCCATTTATATCATGTTACCCGTTGAACCGGGCGACCAAATTGATCAGGGCTTAGGGGGCAGTGGCTATCCTAATAAGGATGAAACAGCAACAAACGATGGCTGGGCAGTGATTAGCGGTACTAGCGCAGCTTCTCCCCAAGTTGCTGGTGTCTGCGCTTTACTCAAACAGGTGCAGTCAGGGCTCTCGCCCTCTCTGATTAAGGCGATTTTGCGGGCATCGGCACGAGATGTTAAAACGGGTATGAGTAACAATGGTCAACCTGCAGGAGATGGACATGACGGAGCAACAGGCACTGGATTGGTGGATGCTTATGCAGCCTACAAGCTTGCTCGCTCAGTGGCAATCCGCAACATTTATGATTTGCCATCGCCTCGATGAGATCTTTGCCAGACTAGGGTCTAACTGAAACCCCCTGAAATCTTAACTCGCGTAGGAATAAATCAGGCTTTGACTGATTCTCTAAACACGCTCTAGTCTGATCGCTGCTTCGGAAACCCTCAAGGTACTCCTTATCGGGTTGGCGATCGCTAATCTCTCCAAATTGATCAAAGCGACATGGAATATTTAGGAGTATGATCGCTGTTTTCCTTCCAACTAGCGATCGCCAAGAGGCAATTTTAGATAACAGCATTAATTAACCAAGAGGAAAGTTAATGAAAGGCACAGCCATAAAAAATCTCAAGCTAATCAAAGTCATCGATGGTGACACGATCAAGATTCTGCTGGATAACGAGCAAGAATCAATTCGGTTTGTGTGTCTAGACACTGAAGAAAGCCACCATGGAGGCAGTAAACCTGTCACCAACGCTGGCATCCTGGCAGCGAAATGGGCGAAGGAGTATTTCGACGCAAACCAGCAAGGAATACCCAATGGTGATGTGCGGGTCGATATTGAATTCGATACCAACGATCCAGTCCAAGTTTGCCTACGGGAGCATCGGGGTAATTATGGGCGATTAATTTGCTATGTTTACAAAGCTGGAGAGCAGGAAAACTCGAATCTAAGAATTGTGCGCGAAGGTTGGAGTCCTTATTTCGTCAAATATGGCCGTTCTCGCCTCTATCACCGTCAATTTATGGAAGCAGAAGCTAATGCACAGTCCCAAGGACTGGCAATCTGGAATCGGGAGACAAATGCAGGTGGCAATCGGCGGGATTACACAACCCTGATACCCTGGTGGCATCTGCGGGACAGTGTGGTACAGGACTACCGTTATCTTGGCATCCAGGCAGGTGTGCAATCCGTGCGCCTCGACTATGAGGATATCTTGGCAGCCGCCCAAACCGAGAACGAAATAACCGTATTCTGCGACCTGCAAGGAGGGATCAATGCATGGCCTGGTAACGGTGCACTGATCTATGCGGGGTCTAAATATCATAAGTTCAATCTCTGGATACCTAATAGAGATTCAGCAGCAGCTCAAACCATCTTGCGGCTCATTGAAACCCGCTATGCCAACTATGGACGAAGCTATGTGTACGTTTCTGGTCAAGCCAGCTTGTATCCGCCCAACCCAGATGGTAAACCACAGATTGTGCTTACGGATGTCAATCAACTGAATGATTTCCCGCCTGGATAAAAACATTGCCAGAACTTCCCTAACAAACAACACACTTACCAAGATGAAGGTAAGTGTGCCAAAGATAGATTATGTGAACAAAGTTGTTAACTAAATTAAACCAAAACCTGATGGTTTTTCTCGTACCATTGAGCTAAGAATTTATTAGCCCATTCTCGACCCAAGTGGTTGATATTACTAGTATTATCTTGTCGTGATTGGATATACTGTTGACGCAAATGTGCCAGATGGTCTAGGTTATCAACATGAACAAAACTCTTGGGGATGCGGTCATTTTCAAAAGCATATTGTCCTATGTGATATTTGTGGATATCATTGCGATCGATCCACAAACCCCATCCTTTCTGAGCAATGTTTAACTGAGTCAGGAATTCTTCGACGGTCATCTTGCAATCTCCTTAGCAGTTTCATATTGCTAAGATATAGGAATTGAACTCTAGGTAGTTATAACCCTTAAATAATATTAATAGTAATAGTTAAGATTACTATTGCAATCTTAATGATGTATAAATTTTTATTGAAGTTTTTTAAATTTCAAGTTATTTGATTACTCAAGTATTGATAAAAAACGTATTTAACCAAACAAATAAAGACGCTCTACATCTAAATAAAGCGTCTCAAAATAATCAACTTGAATCTTAGTAAAGTTCTTCTTCTTGATGAGTAGTAATAGTGCAATCAGAAGTGGGATAAGCTACACAAGTGAGGACATAACCAGCTTCGATTTGATCGTCATCTAAGAAGGATTGATCAGATTGATCTACAGTGCCAGCTTCGAGTTTACCAGCACAACTAGAGCAAGCACCTGCACGGCAGGAATAGGGAAGGTCTAAACCTTGCTCTTCAGCGACATCGAGAATGTACTCGTCTTCGGGTACTTCAATAGTTTGTTCGCCATCGGGCATTTTTAAAGTTACGTTATAAGTTGCCATGTGTTAATCCTCTTCTATAAGTGAAACGGCAGAATAAGTTATCTAGATGAGCTATTTATTCCAGTTCAAAGAATAAAGATTTACCTTCTAGATATGTGTTCATTTTTGATACTAAGCGAAAAAGATTGTAAGTATAAGGTGCATTAGTAATGAAATTCTTAATTTAACTTAAAATAAGTTTTTCTTATATTATAAGTTGGGTCAGGGATTATGATAATTTGAGAGTATATGTAGCTTATAACAACGGTACAATAGTTGTTTACTAAGATGTAAAGATATTGCAAGTGGTATTTTTTTCCTTTAACAATAACTATTAATTATATTTATACCTAATATTGATGACTTGTACTTACAGATGAAACTGATTAAAGTTGGCATAGTTGGCACTGGATATGCTGCTACTAAACGAGCCGAAGCAATCCAAAATGACGGCGAGGGATGCTCTCGGCTAGAGAGCATATCCAACAGCGTGGATGGAAATGCCGAACCAAGTTCGGCATCCCCCACGCTCAATCGCCGTGTTGACCCAAGAGCAAAACTCTTTAGTATTACAGGAAACAGTCCTGAGAAAATTCAAGAGTTTTGTCATAATTTCTCTGTCTCCCCCATTGACTCTTGGCAAAAACTAGTAGCTCAGCCAGAATTAGATTTAATCTTTGTTTGTACTATTAATCGCGATCATGGTGCGATCGCTCGTGCAGCCATAGAAGCAGGGAAGCACGTAGTTGTAGAATATCCTCTGTCTTTGAATGCTCAAGAAGCAGCAGAAATTATTGCTTTAGCAGAAAGGAAAAATAAATTACTCCATGTTGAACATATAGAATTAATTGGTGGTCTGCATCAAGCTATAAAAGAACATCTAGCAGACATCGGCAATGTTTTTTATGCTCGCTACACTACTATTGCACCTCAACGCCAAGTAACCCGTAGCTGGAAATATCATCGAGAAATGTTTGGCTTTCCCCTCGCTGCTGCTTTATCTCGCATTCACCGTTTAACAGATTTATTTGGGGATGTAGCAAAAGTTAGCTGTCAAAATCGCTATTGGGATGTACCTGATACTGATTACTTTACTGCTTGTTTGTGTAATGCTCAATTGACTTTTACTAACGGTATTGTGGCGGATATTACCTACGGGAAAGGGGATATATTTTGGTATGGTCATCGCACTTTTGAAATCTGGGGCGATCGCGGTACTCTGTTGTTTGAAGGAGAAAAAGGTACTTTAATTCGGGATAAGGAAAGAATAGCTCTTACTGTTAATAGTCGTCGCGGTTTATTCGCTAAAGATACAGAAATGGTTTTGGATTATTTAACTTTGGGTAAGCCCTTATATCTACAACCATCAGCTAGTCTTTATGCTATAGAAGTTGCTAATCTGGCAGAACAATCCTGTGCTTCAGTAATCAGTAATCAGTAATCAGTAATCAGTAATTAACAATGAACAATTAGTAATTAACAATCAATCCTTCGGGTTCGCCAGTCGCTCATGGGGGAAACCCCCAAGACCGCGCTGGCTCACAATTAGCAATTAGCAATTAACAATCAACAATGAACAATTAGCAATCACTTCAATAATGTATTTAAAGAATCTGCACTTGCGCTCTTTTCGGAATTATGTAGATCAACAGGTAATCTTTAACAGTCAGAAAACAATTATTGTCGGAAATAATGCTCAAGGAAAGTCTAATCTCCTCGAAGCAGTAGAATTGTTAGCAACTCTTAAAAGTCATCGCACTACACGCGATCGCGAGTTAGTATTAGAAGGTGCAGTAGCAGGACAGATTGAAGGTATAGTAAAAAGAGCCTACGGTACAGCAGAATTAACTATTACATTTCGGAATCAAGGAAAACGCACAATTGCCCTTAATAAAGAGCCATTACGCCGTCAAATAGAGTTTTTAGGCAATCTCAATGCAGTACAGTTTTCCAGCTTAGATTTAGATTTAGTCAGAGGTGCGCCAGAGTCGCGTCGGAATTGGATCGATGGGTTATTGGTACAACTTGAACCAGTTTATGCTCATATTTTGTATCAATATAATCAAGTTTTGCGTCAGAGAAATGCACTCCTCAGAGCAATTCGCAAACAAGAACAAGATAAGTCATCAGAAATCAGTGATATTAAAATAGACACTCGACAATTGCAGCTATGGGATGCACAATTAGCAGCAGCAGGTTCGAGAGTTACCCGAAGAAGAGCCAGAGTTTTAAATAGACTTGCACCGATCGCCCAACAATGGCATGATCGCATTAGTGGTAAGACAGAAGTTTTAGAAATTACCTATCATCCTAATGTGGAGTGGACAGAAGACGCACCAGAAAAAGTCCAGCAAGCTTTTTTAGCTAAAATCGAAGAGCGACGCATTGCAGAATATCATCAGGGTAAAACTGTAGTAGGAACTCACCGCGATGAAATTGATTTTACTATTGATGGAACTCCTGCTCGTTATTATGGTTCTCAAGGACAACAACGCACCCTAGTATTGGCTTTAAAATTAGCAGAACTAAAACTCATTGAAGAGATTATCGGTGAACCACCATTATTACTATTAGATGATGTCTTAGCAGAACTGGATCCTAATCGTCAAAATCAACTCTTAGAAACTATCGGCGATCGCTTTCAAACTTTAATTACTACTACTCACATAGGTTCATTTAACCAGGATTGGCTTAAAGAATCTCAAATACTTTCTGTAGAAGCAGGAAGTATTATTATTTAAACAAAAACGCGACGTGCTACATTAAATGTAGAATAAAGACGAGATAGGTTTTCTGTCCGAAAGCGGGTTTAATCGTCCTATCTTAAATGTCGCGAGAGGACTCCCGTTAAACCCTAATGGGTTAGCGGTGAGATGAATCGCGACCAATAAAAAACTGCGGAGCATCCTTATTTATCAGGAGATTTTTGTTTTTCAACATAAGCCTTAAGTTGCTCCACAGTTACACCGCCACAACTAGCAACAAAATATGCCCCTGTCCAAAAATGAGGTTTTCCATAAAAATATTTATTACTAAGTTCAGGATATTCTTTACGAATTAATCTCGAACTTACTATTTTAAGGTTAGCAATTAATTTGGACAATTGAACATCAGGCTTAAACTCAATCAATAAATGACAATGGTCACTGAAAGCCATTGAAATCATTTAATTGACGAAAGAGAAGAAAAAAAATATGGGGGGTCTTTTAATTTAAGTTATCGGTAAGAATCATTAAGTTATCGGCTACTGAAGACCCCCATATTTTTCCATTCATTGTGTGACATCCCCATTTATCTAAAGTCTCTTTAAAAATGATATGCAATCTTTCAAGTATTTCTTGATTGATAGCTTTTTTGCGGTACTTGGTAACAAAGACAATATGCGCGTTAAGTTTATATACTGACCTAAAACCTTTATTATAATTGCTTGACATATAATAGCGATAAATTATATTATGCTGATAATATCATGAATTGGTCGAGCAATGATAATTTTGACGTATCGCTACAAAATCAAGCCAACTAAACAACAAATCAGACAGTTTGGCGAATACTTAGATATTTGTCGCAGCGTTTATAATTTCGCTCATGCTGAAAGAAAAGCTTGGCTTGAATCGCGAAAGTCAAGAATCAATTGTTGCTCGATACTTTCTGAATACATAATTCCTGCGGATGCTCCATTCCCTAGTTACAAGAATCAGGCTAAAGCGTTAACTGAAGCTAAAAAGAAATTTCCTCATTTAAAACTTGTAAATGCTCAGACATTGCAGCAAGTTT
>JAAUYH010209352.1_pt1 | contig 18448 bp, 16 predicted proteins | sample 7278061 | NCBI WGS metagenome assembly JAAUYH01 (sample SAMN14350203, study PRJNA611818) | marine sediment metagenome | isolation source: surface marine sediment (0.6m) | place: French Polynesia: Moorea | collected 2018-08 | reverse complement strand
TTTTTCCATGGCGATGCAGTGCATCGGTTCTTCCCTATCTTTAGGCAGATATGTGAAATAGCCGTCAAGATCGAGCTTGGGGATACCAGGATGATCCATCTTCTCCAGTACGCGAGCTTCCTGCTGAAATAACTCGACATACTTGGGATGATTATCCATCAGAACTTTAAGTACTTTCGGTCGCGAATCGAGATCTAGTACATGGTATGTTAAACTAAATCCTCCTTGACCCAGTAGTTCCAACACCCGATATCTACCATCTATTAGCAGCTCAGAGCCACAGTTTTGGCAGAAAAGGTTGGTGCTGGAATTATCCGGCTTTTGGCATTGAGGATTAAGACAAAAACTCATAGAGTCGGATAGTAGGATTTGACTATAGTAATTAATATTATTTTATACTACGAACAATAGCTAAATTATATGCAGATAGATGGCATAATTGTGGCTATTGTAACGAATCAATAGATCGTGACTACAATAGTAGTCTGCTGTTAAAGAAAGTGGGGTTGGGTGTCGTCTCACTATAAAATGCTTAAAGGCTTTGTCTTTGAGAAGCCCGCGCCTACTCAGAGAGAGGCGATGGGAGTACATCACTATTAGCCGGGAGTTAGGAGTTAGGAGTTAGGAGTTAGGAGTTATTGGTTTTCAAATTTTCCTAGCCACTAAAATACTGTTTAGATATTGCAAAATCAAAATACCAATACCGATACTGACAGCACAAACTAACCAAAAACTATGGGCAATAGTAGTCGATCGATCTAGTGCCCAACCCCCCAGAATAGGACCGATAAAATAGCCTACAGCCCAACATTGGGAATTAAGGGATAAATAGATGCCTCGTAAAGATTCTGGGGCTAAATCCGCGACTAAAGCAGAAGCGGAAGGGGTATAAGCAACCATAGCGATCGACATAGTACCTAAAGCCAATATAGACCAGATTAGAGCATTACTGTTTAATGTTCCTGTTAGCCAAACTAAAGCAAATCCTCCTCCCCACATGAGTAAAGAAAAGATTAAAGCTTTAATACGGGTAAAACGATTAAGCCAAGTAGCTACAGGTAATTGACATAGCGCAGCAAAAGCAATGTGCCAACTAAATAAAATACTCAGAGTTTTTTCGTTAAAACCTTCTGTTGAGACAAAATTTTTCAAGTACAAGGGCATAGTAGTCTGTACTTGAGATAGATAAGTAGTAAACAGAATATTAACTAAGATAAAAACCATTAAAGCGCGATCGCGCAAAGCAACTAACCAACCTCGATAGGATTGTGATTGAGATTGGGTAAAAAGATTAGTTTCGGCGATCGCTAAATAAATTACGCCAAAGAAGATGACAAAAGAAATACCATCGATAATAAATAAGGCGCGATAATTACCCGAAAAGGAAATTAAAGCACCACCTAATACTACTCCTAAGCCTAAACCCAAACTATCGGCTAAACGAGTAATGGCAAAAGCTTCATTTCTTTGCTCGACTGTAGTTAAATCCACGATAGCAGCTTCTGTAGCGGGCCAGTATAAACCAATACCAAAACCCATCAGCAGATTACCCACAATTAAAATAGGGAAATTATAGGTTAAGGCCAAAAATACATCAGCAAAAGCAGAAATAGCAGCAGAAATGAGTAAAGTACGTTTACGTCCCCAATTAGGAGAGTCTGACCACTGTCCTCCTAAAAAACGACCGATAACTCCAGAAACAGAACCGCTACCCAAGCCAATTCCTACTAAAGTAGCGGATAAACCAACTTGATTGACAAAAAAAATCGGTGCGTAAAAAAGAGTGAATCCCGAACCAATTTGGGATAATAATCTACCCGCAGCTAAAATCCAAACTTGGGTATTAAAATCGGGGAATTTGAGTAGTTTATCTCGTTTTTTCATTTAAATTTCTATAATAAACCACAGAGGACGCAGAGGACACAGAGATTAGTTCTTGGTTCTGTCTCGCGGTTTATCGGTGTAGGGGTATAGGAGTTTCGATCGCGCTGATGAATTTAGACATTTGATTTTTCTATTCTCTATTCCCTATTCCCTGTCTCCATCAGGTAATTTATTTTGCACAGGTACTTATAAAATTCTGGTAAGATGGGCAATGCCTCGTCTTACTTAAGCAGTAAACATAATTAATGCTTCTAATAAAGTTTGATTTTGTTGTTGAGTTCCTACGGTAATGCGTAATTTATCTTCTAACCCAGGTTGTTTAAAATAGCGAACTAAAATGCCCTGTTCTTTTAATTTAAGATATAAACTTTCGGCATTTTTTGCTGGTGGAGTTGCCAATACAAAATTTCCGTGAGAGTTAAGAACAGTAAAACCCAAGTTGGTAAGCTCGATCGCTAGTTTTGCTCTTGACTTTTTAATTTTTTCTACACAGTCATTCTTATAGGCTCGATCTCTTATGGCTGCTGCTCCCACTAAAGTCGCGATCGCATCAATGTTGTAGCTGTCTTTGACTTTAAATAAACCAGAAAGTAACTGAGGATTGGCAATACCAAAACCCATGCGTAAACCCGCTAAAGAATAACCTTTGGACAAAGTTCTTAAGATAATAACGTTGTTGAATTCGAGTACTAAAGGTAAAGCTGAATATTCCGCAAAATCAACATAGGCTTCATCTATAACTAATACCCCAGAGACTCTCTGGGCTAATTCTCGCAGATCGTTAAAGGGTACTATATGACCAGAAGGACTATTGGGAGAAGCAATAAAGGTAACTGCACCCTTGGCAGCAACAAGTTTATCTATCGGTAACTTAAAATCTTGAGGATAGGGAATTTCTATTACCTCAGCCGGTTGTAAAGTAGCCAAAGTACGATACAAAACATAGGTTGGCATCGGATAAACTATAGGGCGATCGCTACCTTCAGCACAAGCTCTAATTATCACATTGAGTAATTCATCGCTACCATTACTAACAATAATCCAATCCGTAGGAACGCCTAAAACTTCACTGACGGCTTCACAAAAATCTCGGGCATAAGGATCGGGATAGCGTCGTAGCCATTCACTATCGAGATTACGTAACACTTCCATAGCCAGAGGAGAAGGTGGATAAGGATTTTCGTTGGTGTTAAGTTTGATAATTTTTGTTCCTGGTTTGGGTTGTTCTCCAGGAATATAACCAGTTGTCGCATCAACAGCAGCACGGAAGTAACTCATAATATTATTTTATTTAACTTTTTTTTATTTATTCAAGTAAAGATTATCTATTTAGAGTGGCGATTATGATTTTATTTGGCTTTAATGTATGGGTGATTATAACTCTAGGAGCTAGTTGTCATGCATGATGTTTTTGTTGCTTTTATAGTCACTCTCGTTGTTGTCTTAATCATATTTAATGTGCCTCTTGGTATGACGGTAGATCATGCCCGTAAAGGCTTTATTACAGCAGTTGCGTTCGCTATTATAGACGCATTGTCTCATCCAACTCTAGCTGCTATTGGTCTGCCGATCGATCTAGTTCCCTTTGAAGTTTTTTCTTTTGTAATTAACGGATTACTAATGATAGTAGTTGGTTTTTTTATACCCGGATTCAGATTGCGTTTGGGAGTCTGGACTGTAGTAATATGTGCATTAATTTTGAGTTTGATTGAAACAGTAATTTTTTATATGCTCAATCTCGAGCCATTTTATTTTTAATTTAATAAATATTTCTTCAACACTTGTACGGGATGCTTAGGTTTCCATTTTTCTAGTCTTTCAACTTGCGATCGACAAGAGTAACCAGTGGCTAAATAATATTGTCTCTCTTCTGGGATGATGGGTAAATACTTTTTCCAACTCAGTTCGTAAATGTCTTGAGAAATTTGGTAATGTTCTGCTTGATGTCCATAAATACCTGCCATGCCACAGCAACCAACAGAAATAGATTTTAAAGATAACCCTATGGTTTGAAAAACCTGTTGCCATTGTTGCACAGATGCTAAAGCCAGAGTTTTTTCCGTACAGTGTCCTAAAAGATAATAAGTTTCAGAAGTATTAATTAGGGGTAGCCGTTGTAGTTGGGTTACTAAAAATTCTTGTAATAACTGAATTTTAGGTAAAGATTCTGAAGAGTTGAGAATTTCCCTGTATTCATCTCGATAACTGAGAGTAATACTAGGTTCAATACCGACAAGAGGAATAGCCAAATCTGCTAACTGTTGGAAAAACTTAATATTTTTTTGCGCGATCGAGCTAAACTCTGATAGAAATCCCAACACCTGCAATGGTTTACCACTACTAAAAAAGGGAGGAACATAAACTTTATATCCTAACTGCGTAAGAAAATCATAAGTATCTAGAACTATTGAGGATTCATAAAAACTAGTAAAAGCATCTTGTAGCAAAATAACGCTATTTGCTTTTTCTTCTTTATTTAAGCTAGATAATTGTTCTAAATTAAATTTTGGTGCATTTCGCTCGGCTAATCCCTTTTTAACTGTTGCCGTACTAACAAAAGGAGGATCGACTAAACCAAAAAATCGTTTGATACTCCAACGCATCACGGGATTTTGCATAACAGTATTATTTAGTGAAGATAAATAAGATTGCCACAAAGCTAATCTTTCACTATTACCCACTAAATAATCTCGTGGCGATCGCAGATAGCGAGTATAGTAAAGATCGAGAAATTTGGCTTTAAGACTGGGAATATCCACATGAATGGGGCATTGAGTAGCACAAGCTTTACAGGAAAGACAGCCGTGCATTCCCTGGTAAACTTCCTCAGAATAATCATAGGCACCAAAGGCTTTACAAAGGGTATTCCAGACTTTTACAGGCAAACTTGTAAGGGTATTCCATGAAACGTTTCTACCATGTGTCGCCAATGTTTTTTGATTAGGTACAACAGATAATTGTCGTAACCATTCTCTCAGCAGACTAGCCCTACCTTTAGGGGAATGAATTCTATCATTCATCCCTTTGTAAGAAGGACACATAACACTATCGGGATTAAAATTAAAACACATCCCATTGCCATTACAGCTAAAAGCTACTTCATATTCAGATTGCATGGCTGTATCTACTTGTCGATCGAAATGTCCTCGTAGGGGGGATTCAATCGCTACAACTTTCTCTTTACTCTTGTAGGGAGCAACTATCTTCCCAGGATTTAAACGATTGTCTGGATCGAAAGCAGCTTTGATTTTACGTAAATCTTGATATAGTTCCTCGCCAAAAAAGACGGGAGTGTATTCACTGCGGAATCCTTTGCCATGTTCCCCCCACATAACACCGCCGTATTTCCTTACTAAGGCAACTACTTTATCTGATAATTGTCGAACGATTGTTTCATCTTCTGATAATTTTAAATCTAATGCAGGTCGAACGTGGACGCAACCAACATCTACATGACCGTACATCGCGTAATCTAATTGATATTCGTTGAGTAAGGCTTTAAATTCCCGAATATAACTAAATAAACTGGAAGGATGAACAGCAGTATCTTCAATAAAAGCGATCGGCTTACGGTTGCCTGGACGATTTCCCAGTAAACCAGCTCCTTTTTTGCGCAATTCCCAAAGGTTTATACTTTCTCGTTCATTCTGCGCTAAATAATAGCCTGTAGCTTGCTGAGATCCTAAATTACTAATAAGCCGATCGACTCGATCTTGTAGTTGACTAAGATCGTTGCCTGCAAACTCAACTAAATTAATGGCATTAGCATCAGCAATAAAATCTTTAATGCGATAGTATATTTCATCTCCTCTAGCCAATGCTAAAATTTTTTCATCAACAGTTTCGATCGCGCTTGGTTGCAATTCTAATAAATTTTCTGCTGCGGAGAGGGCATCGTCAAAACAATTATATTGAATTGCCACTAACTTTTTATATTGAGGGATTTTAGTTAGTTTTAGTTTCGCTTCGGTAACAATTGCCAACGTGCCTTCCGAACCTGCAATAATGCGATTTAAATCGAAAATATCTCTGGTGGGGGTGTAAACTTTAGCCAAGTTATACCCAGTCATAAACCGTGGCATTTTCGGAAAAGTCCGTTCGATTAGTTCTTGCTTAGCAGTAACCATTTCATCGACTTGACGATAAATATTACCCAAACTTCCCGAATCTTGTTTTAATTCGGTTAAAGTATTGGTATCGATAGGGCGCGATCGAACTACTGTTCCATCGACTAAAATCCAGGTAAGCTCTAAAATATGGTCACTCGTACGTCCATAAACCCTCGAACCTTTACCGCAAGCATCAGTATTAATCATTCCTCCTAATGTAGCGCGACTACTAGGGGCAACCGAAGGCGCAAAAAATACTCCATGAGGCTGCAAATAATTATTGAGTTGGTCTAAAATTACTCCTGGTTGTACTCTTACCCAACCTTCTTCTAGATTTATCTCTAGAATCTGTTTCATGTATTTAGAGCAATCTATAATAATCCCAGGAGAAAGAGACTGACCATTTGTTCCTGTTCCTCCGCCTCTAGGAGAAAAGGTAATTTCTTTGTAAGGTTTTTGATTAGCTAAACGAAATAAATGCACCAAGTCATCACCAGTGCGGGGAAAGACAACTCCTTGGGGCAAGATTTGATAAATACTATTATCTGTAGACAAGATAAGACGATTAGCAAAATCTGTTCTGATTTCTCCTGCAAAGGGAGTTTTTGCTAATTCTGTGAGAAAAGTAGCGTATTTTTCTTTTAATTCTGATTGATGGTTTAATCTAGGAATCATTACTATAATTTAAGAACAATTCACCAGGTGACTAATAAGCTGCACGAGGTAAATATTTTCGATCGCTTTAGATAGTTTTATCTTAGTTTATTTAGCAATGTTCGCTCTCTTAGGACAATCTTTCGTAGACAAATTAGAGAATAAATAGAGATGAAACTTTCCGAAATTGAAGTAAGTAAGTTGTCACGTAAACAAATAACTAAAGTATTATTTGGTGATGAAAAAGATAATGGAAGCCAAGGAAATTGCATTTTTACTTATGGTGGTAAAGGAATAGAAAGAGTAAATAAAGCTGTGGAGTTGTATAAACAAGGAAGAGCAAATTACTGAAACTGGATTGATAATCACTACAAGCTCAACCTCGATCGCTTTTAAATTAGTTGGAATATCAATTTTCGTTTTCAACTCTTGTTTTTTGGGTCAAAGTCTTGTCAGACATCGACTCAACAGAAAAAACGAGTCGAAAGTAATCGGCGCTCACCGCAGGTGCGCCTCTGGCGTGCGCCAAAAGAGCTGCCCAAGGCTGAGATTTGTTGCTAATTTTAAAGTGGTTTTTAGTGAAGAGCGATCGGGCGAAGCCTGGCAGCGAAGTCGATCGCGCAGAACGCCCATACTAAATTATCAACTTAAGAATGTAAAACTTTTTCTAAGGCATTCAACAGCAAAATAACATTTTCGGGACGACTGTTATAACCCATTAAGCCAATACGCCAGACTTTGCCACCCAATTCGCCTAAACCACCTGCAATTTCAATATTGTATTCATTGAGTAGCTTGCTTGATACCGCTTTACCATCAACTCCCTCAGGAATACGAACTGTAGTTAAAGTAGGCAAACGATAATTTTCATCGACATGACAGGTTAAGTTTAATTCTTTTAATCCAGCCCAGAGTAATTCCGCATTAGTGCGATGGCGTTGCCAACGTTCGGCTAAACCTTCTTCTGCGACTAGACGTAGAGCTTCTCTAATACCATAATTCATATTGATAGGAGCAGTATGATGATATACTCTTGTTTCTCCCCAATATTTAGTGAGCAAAGACATATCTAAATACCAATTAGCAGGGGGGTTACTACGATTATTGAGTTTATCAACAGCACGAGGACTCATGGTAAAGGGAGAAGCACCAGGAGGACAACCAAGACCTTTCTGACTGCAACTATAAGCTAAATCAATGCCCCATTCATCTATGTAGAGAGGTACGCCACCAAGACTAGTAACGGTATCGACCAATAGCAGACAATCATATTGATGACATAATTCTCCCAGTCCTTCTAAGGGTTGACAAGCTCCTGTAGAAGTCTCTGCATGAACTATAGCCAATACTTTAGGACGATGGGTTTCTAAAGCGGTTTTAATTTCTTCTAAACTAAATACTTCTCCCCAAGGCTTGGTAATTTTACGCACATCTGCCCTGTAACGGCTTGCCATATCTACTAGGCGATGTCCAAAGTATCCTTTAACACCAACTAAAACTACATCTTCTGGCTCAACTACATTAGCCAGAGTAGCTTCCATGGCTGCGCTACCCGTACCACTGACAGCAATGGTCAATTCATTATCTGTCTGCCAGGCATAACGGAGTAAATCTTTGACTTCATCCATTAAAGCTAAAAAAGTTGGGTCTAAATGTCCTACAGGAGGAATACCTAAAGCTCCCAGTACTCTAGGATGAACGTTTGCCGGGCCAGGGCCTAATAATAAACGAGGCGGTAAGTCTAGTTGAGCAGTTTCTAGTCGATAGCGATCGCTAATAGGTAAAGGGGCAAGCATATATTTGTTGAATTTTTAATTTATTTTTATTTCTTTTGCCTAGTTTACTCTAGACCTTTTGCCAAAATAAATTTTTAATTCAGGATGAGCGACGAAAGCAACCACGGCATCCCAATCATAGTTGGGGAATGTAACTTTACAGAATTGCAAATCTTAATAAAAAAGTAATTTTAGATACAGCAAAAATTTATTTAATCTCCCCGAATATTGTTCTATAGTTATAAATATTGGTCTCAGTTAGTGACTATCCAGTGAAAAATTATGAGCATTGCCACTTTATCTTCAGCCCCCTCTGTTAATTATTCTATCGATATGCTTCAAGATGAGGCTCGTCAAATGGTAGAAAAGGGTATCGTTAGTCGTCAACAACCCATCTATGTACTCTGTCAATATATTCCTGCTCGTGAGTGGGTTTATCTCGAATGCGAACTAGAGAGATGCGACTATTTATTACGAGACCCCATTGGCGATTTAATTGCTTACGAGCATTGGGAAAACGACTAATATTGACGAGTATTCTATCTTAACCTAAATTTTGTAAAACGTTTTTTAATAATCAAGTAATTTAAAAGCCTGAAAAATCAGGCTTTTTGCATTTTTGCCCAAAAATATTTGGTTAAATAATGATGTGTTTCTTTAGATTATTTAAAGTTAAAGTTATTAAATATATATAAAAACCTTTTATGTATTGATATAATGATTAAAGGCATTGGTGATTTAACTAGTCCCAATGCCCGAGCGCTAATCCCGATCGCGAATAACGTTTCTCGTTACTAACGATAAATAATATTATTTGTTTCTTCTAGATAAGAAGTCCGCTCGATATTTGTTTAAGTTAATCTTGTTCTTTCCGTAAGATTTCTAAATCTTTTCTTAGAGCAATTATTTGTTCGGTTAACTCTTCTAAATCCGATCGAACACTATTTTTGGGTGAAGTTGTATTTGATGAAGACTGACTATTACTGTTAGTAACATCAGGCTGTTTTCCTCGTGCTCTTTGATTAATTAAATTATCAATTATTCTTCTTGCTTCTTGCTCCGTTACCTCTCCTTTCTGAGCCCATTCTTTGGTTTTTTGTTCGAGTTCTATTTGCAGTTGAGATAGAGCTTCTGTTCGTTTTTGGGGGTCTTGTATAGTTTCCACTAAAGATGCCGTAGCTCCTATAGTAACTCGAAAACCTTGCTGTATAAATTGGAGAAGACTATTATTGTTCATTTTGGCTAGTATATTCTATTTTTCTTCAAAAAATTATAGTTGCTCTAAATACTGATTTAAGTCTTCGATAAGACGAGTCAGTTCTGCTTCGCTAGTTATACGAAGACGATCGTCTCTCACGGTTAGCAAAACTTTAGCAGCAAAAGGACTAGGATAAATATTAGGGTTGCAGAATACTTCTAAAAAAACATCTCCAGTGTAACGATATTCCATTGGTTTTTGTGGATTTGGTCTACCTCTACCACTAGCAGCATGAGTAGCGATCGCTTTTAAACTGCTCATTAAGACAGATATTTCTTGTTTGAGTTTTTGCGCTGCTTCCAAGTCAAAGTTGAAAGTTACGGAACCTTGTATCAGGTTAAGGGTGAGTTGAGCCATTATTAACAATTTTTAATAATTTAGGTTATTGCCAAGAGCTATTAAACAGAAACTAGTCAAAATCTACCAGAGAATCACCTCAAGACAGACTATTTCTTCAAAAAAATCTCAATAAGTCAAAGAAAATTATCACCTTATAGATAGCTGAATTCATTATTCAATAAAGCTTACAGCGATTTTATAGCTAAGATATCTACATAAAACTAGTGTACTGCTTTCATGCAAGATAATCGCGCTCGAGTCCGCAAAGTTCTCTGGATAACTTTGTTATTGAATTTATTGGTAATGGTAATAAAAGCCATTGTCGGATTTGTAACAGGTTCTCTCAGTTTACAGGCTGATGCTTTACACAGCGTAACTGATAGTGCTAATAATGTTTTGGGATTGTTTACCAATCGCCTTTCTTCTCCTCAACCCGATCGCGAACACCCCTATGGACATCAAAAGTTTGAAGCCTTGGGAGCTTTGGGAATTGCTGCTTTTCTAAGCATTGCTTGTTTTGAAATTTTACAAGGGGCAGTAGAAAAAATCTTTTATGGCTCTAATGCTGTGAGTATCTCTTCTGATGAGCTATGGATTTTGATAGTTGTCTTAGGAGTAAATATTTTTGTGGCTTTTTATGAAAGAAACGTAGGTAGAAAGATTGGTAGCCCTATTTTAATTGCCGACGCTAAACACACTATGAGTGACATTTGGGTTACACTGCTAGTTTTGGCTGGTTTAGTGGGTATTTGGCAGGCTAATACGCTTAACGTACCTCAACTGCAATGGTTAGATGTGGTTTTAGCTTTTCCTGTTGCTTTGCTGGTTTTTCGTAGTGGTTGGGAAGTACTAAAAGATAATTTACCTTGGTTAGTAGATGAAATCGCGATCGCTCCCGAAGCCATACACCGTATTGTTATGGACGTACCAGGAGTAATTAATTGTCATGATATTGCTTCTCGCGGTCTACTCGGAAGACAAGTGTTTATTGAAATGCATCTTATTGTCGATGCTAAAGATGTAGAAACAGCGCATAAAATAACCGAGCAAGTCGAGGCTCGTTTAGAAGCAAAGTTTAGCCCTGTCCGAGTCATGATTCATATCGAACCTCCGAGTTATAAGTCAGATCGTCTTAGCTTTGGGGCAAAACTAAATTAAATGTACTAAGTTATTAAAAATGTCTTAAAAATAATTAATTATTATAAGCTAGCTAGCGGTATTTATCTCTTATATCGTAACAAATAATTACAATTAACTTTGTATGACTAAAGGCATATTTCCGTACCTATGGATACGGTCAACCGTATTTAAAAATTATCTAGAGCAAATGTAACAAAATGCAAACTATAATAATTACGTTAAATGTAAATTAGAGATAAAAAGTTATTAAATGCGAGTTGCGATCGCCGGAGCGGGTTTAGCCGGACTGGCTTGTGCCAAATATTTAGTAGATGCGGGGCACACCCCTATTGTTTTAGAACGCCGAGACGTTCTTGGTGGTTTAGTTGCTGCCTGGAAAGATGAAGATGGAGACTGGTATGAAACAGGACTTCATGTCTTTTTTGGGGCTTATCCTAATATGCTGCAACTATTCAAAGAATTGGGAATTGAAGACCGCCTTCAATGGAAAGAACACACCCTCATTTTCAATCAACCAGAGAAACCAGGAACCTATTCTCGCTTTGATGTTCCCGATATTCCTGCCCCTATCAACGTAATTGTTTCTATTCTCCGCAACAACGATATGTTGACTTGGGAACAAAAAATTAGATTTGCTGTGGGATTACTCCCTGCCATAGTTAGGGGTCAGCAGTATGTAGAGAACATGGATAAATATTCTCTTTTAGAGTGGCTGGAAAAACAGGGTGTGGACGAACGGGTTAACAGCGATATTTTTGTAGCTGCCTCTAAAGCACTTACTTTCATCGATCCTGATGAAGTGTCGGCAACTGTACCTCTTACCGCTTTAAATCGTTTCTTACAAGAGCGATATGGTTCTAAGGTGGCATTTTTAGATGGATCGCCCACAGAACGACTCTGTCAGCCCATGGTAGATTACATTACCGAACGGGGTGGTGAAGTTCGGCTGAATGCTCCCCTCAAAGAGATTTTACTTAATGAAGATAATTCTGTTAGGGGCTTTTTAATGCGGGGTTTAAACGGTGCAGAAGATGAAACTATTACCGCAGATCTTTATGTTTCGGCTATGTCTGTCGACCCCTTAAAAGTGATGATGCCTCAACCTTGGCGCGAAATAGACTTTTTCCAAAAAATACAAGGTTTAGAAGGAGTACCGGTAATCAATATTCATCTCTGGTTCGATCGTAAAATGACCGATATCGATCAATTACTCTTCTCTCGCTCATCTTTACTTAGCGTCTATGCGGACATGAGCAACACTTGTCGTGAATACGCCGATCCCGATAAATCGATGTTAGAACTAGTTTTGGCACCAGCCGAAAATTGGATTGCTAAATCCGAAGCAGAAATTCTCGATGCCACCATGGAGGAGTTGACCAAGCTATTTCCCAAACATTTTTCTGGAGACGATCGAGCTAAACTACTTAAATATAAAGTAGTTAAGACACCTCGTTCCGTTTATAAAGCAACTCCTGGTCGTCAGGCTTGTCGTCCCGACCAAAAAACCCCCATACCTAACTTTTATTTAGCTGGTAGCTATACCATGCAAAGATATTTAGGCAGTATGGAAGGGGCTGTTCTTTCTGGAAAAATGGCTGCTGAGGCGATCGCCAAAGACTATCCAGCCACAACTAAAACCGAATCAGTAAATAACAACGAAGCGATCGCTATAAAAAGTTAATCAAAAAAACTATACTTTTGAGCGATTTATTGTTCAGATTGGCTGATGGAATGAGACAATGCTAATTGGCTATAGCTAAAAATTAGTCGATCACATTGTCTTGCTTTTAACACGGACAACATTTCCGACCGCGATGAATGCTGCAATTGCCTAGACCAAAACCCAAAACAACCCTAGTCTCTCCTACTGAGGCATACGAACTTTGTCGCCGAATAACGGCAGACTACGCTAAGACTTTCTATCTTGGTACGTTACTGTTGCCCAAAGAAAAACGCAAAGCTATTTGGGCAATTTATGCTTGGTGTCGTCGTACTGACGAGTTAGTCGATGGTGCTAAAGCGAAATTTACGACCACTGAAACTCTTGCTCAATGGGAACAACAGCTTGAATCGATTTTTGCAGGTCATCCTGTAGACGATCTCGATGTTGCCCTAGCAAATACCGTCGAACAGTATCCTCTAGATATCCAGCCATTCAAAGATATGATTGCTGGACAGAGAATGGATTTGTACCGCAATCGCTATGAAGACTTTGAACAACTCAAGCTTTATTGTTATCGAGTTGCAGGTACAGTAGGCTTAATGACCAATCCGATTTGGGGAATTGGTAAAAATCGTAATCCTGCTCCTTGGGAAAGAGGAAAAGAACTCTATGAACCTAGAGAAGAAGCGATCTCTTTGGGTATAGCCATGCAATTGACAAATATTCTTAGGGATGTAGGGGAAGATGCTCAAAGAGACAGAATATATCTTCCCTTAGCAGATTTAGCAGCTTTCGACTACACAGAAGCAGATTTGTTTAACGGGGTAATAGACGACCGCTGGCGAGCTTTAATGCGCTTTCAAATTCAACGGGCGAGAAGTTATTACGATCGAGCAGAGCAAGGAATTCGCTATTTAATTAAGGATTCTCGCTTGCCTATTTGGGCTTCTTTGATTAATTATCAGGGTATTCTGGGCGCGATCGAACGTAATGATTACGATGTATTTAATAAACGAGCGTTTGTCCCTACATTAGACAAACTTCTTTCTTTACCTATTGCTTGGCTTAGGGCACAGGTACTGTAAAAGCGATCGGCTAAGGAGATTAGGTGGGAACCTCGGTAGGATTTTTCTTTAGTAGATAATCTAAAAATTAAAATAAAGTCACAAATTAATAATATTACTTCTCAAACCTTTACTGATGACTGTTCCCGTATCAGACTGTTTAAGCTGCCTGGGGTTCTAAAATAGTACCTAGCTGTTCGATACCTTTATGTAGATGTCTGGTTACCGTCATAGGACTAATACCAATATGTTTAGCTGCCTCTTTACGGGGTAAATCCCACAAAAATACGCATTCTATGGCAGCCTTGGTTTTCTCTTCTAGCTGATTCATTGCTTTTTGTAGCTGTAATCTATCTTCTTCTAGTTTCCGTAATTCTTGATAATTAGGATCGGCAATGGTATCGCCAAAAGTTACCGAACAATCTGCCGAGTTATTAACTACTGCATCGAGACTAATTGGTAAACGATTTTGTAAAGCTAATTGACATTCGCTCCATTCTTGCACGGAAACTCCCAAAGCTTTAGATATTTCTATATCTCTGGGTAAGCGTCCTAAATTATCGATTAAATCTTTACGCAGTTTCTTTCCTCTAGCATACAATTCTTGCCATCGACGAGGAATTCTCATCATACTGCCCTTATCTCTAAGATAATGAAGCATTTCCCCCCGAATGTAAGGAATTGCAAAAGAACTAAATGCCGAACCTTGATGGGGATCGAAGCGTTCGATTGCTCTAATTAAACCTAAATAACCAATTTGCTCTAAATCTTCATAGGGTTCGGCGCATTTTCTACTGACTTGATGAGAAACTTTTCTTACTAACCCTGCATTTAGTTCTACTAATTGATTGCGTAACCGAAGAGAAGGGTTATTAGAGTAAGCTTGAATAAGTTCCATGCAACGAAAACTAAGAGATTGATTAGGCATAAGAATTAGTGTTTTTAGTATCAACAACCCTTTAACTTGGAAAATTTTTGGGTAACATCTAAATCTCATTTTCCTAATGATACAAGTACGACACCATAGTTGTTTCACGGAAAAATATAGCCATCCTTCTTCAATCATCCGCACAAATACGCAAGAATTATCTGGAGCAAATTTGTTATTAAAGAAGTAAAAAATGTCTTTTATTTCGAGCGATTATCTGGTAAAAAATCAAGATTAAGTGCTCAAAATTATCGCCACAATCTATGTAAATCAATCCAAAAAATAAATAGAGAAGGGGAATTTTATGTTTCTACTTTGTGTATGTTTGGTTTTTTAACTAAAAAAAAATCGGCACAAAGTCCGACTAACTAATAATAAATAATCAAATTGTCAATTAGAAATAAATTAAACGGCTGAGAAATAAACTTTAGATTTGACGGGATCGGGAACCATTGTTTTGTCTCCTTCTTGCCAGCCGGCAGGACATACTTCATCGGGATGAGATTGTACGTACTGAATTGCTTTAAGAGTACGAAGGGTTTCGTCTACACTACGACCAAAAGAAAGATTGTTGATGGTAGCGTGTTGAATAATGCCCTCTTTATCAATAATAAACAGTCCGCGTAAGGCTACACCTGCATCGGGGTCCAAAACATTATAGGCCGTGCTAATTTCTTTTTTGATATCAGAAACTAGAGGATAGTCTATATCACCAATGCCCCCCTCTTTGCGGTCAGTTTGCATCCAAGCTAGATGAGAAAATTCACTATCTACAGATGCACCTAAAATCTCTGTATTGATAGTTTTAAATTCCTCGTAGCGATCGCTAAAGGCAATAATTTCAGTAGGACAAACAAAAGTGAAATCTAAAGGATAGAAAAATAAAACAACATATTTGCCACGATAATCAGATAATTTAATAGTTTTAAATTCCTGATCGAAAACAGCAGTAGCGGTAAAGTCAGGAGCTTCTTGACCTACTCGTAAACATCCTTCTGCTGGGTTAGTCATACTATTAGCCTCCTTAAATGCCGACTTTGATTTGTTTGCAATTAATTCACCATATATGTAAATTAATATTTACGAACCTTTACAAATATACCATAGTCATAACGATTTTGATTAAGTAATAAAAAAGAGCTACTAGCTTTTAGCTGTTAGCTCTTAGCTGCTAATCTAATTCTCTTCTTCCTGAAAGGGCACGGGCTAGGGTGACCTCATCGGCGTATTCTAAGTCGCCACCCATGGGTAAGCCAAAAGCAATTCGAGTTACTTTAGTAAACGGTTTGAGCAGTTGACCGATGTAAAGAGTAGTGGTTTCCCCTTCCACACTAGGACTAATCGCTAAAATTACTTCTTTAACCTGCTCTTTAGTTACTCTTTGAACCAAGGAACTGATGTGCAACTGTTCCGGGCCAATACCATCCATCGGCGAAATCGTTCCTCCCAACACGTGATATAAACCGCGATACTCTCTGGTCTTTTCTAGAGCAATAACGTCGCGGGAATCGGCTACTATGCAGATAGTCGTGCGATCGCGATTTTGATTACGACAAATAGAACACACTGGCTCCGCCGATAAATGGAAACAGACTTTACATAAACCTACTTGCTTTTTGGCATCGATTAAAGCTTGTGCTAAAGCGTGTACATCTTTTTCTGGTCGTTTAATTAAGTGCATTGCCAATCGTTGGGCTGTTTTTGGCCCCACCCCAGGCAAAAGTTGCAATTGTTCTATTAAACGAGCTAAAGGAGGTGTATAAATAGTGTTTTTCCCTTGGCGATCTAGAGTATACTTACCTAGTCTATCAGTTTGGCACTTCCCATATATTACTTTATTGACAATAGAATATAACTTAGGATTGATACTGAACCAAAGACCATATAGCTTAAAATACAAAAGAATAATTAAGAATATAATTGCTCTTATCTTAATCTCAAATTTAGTTTTTTATTGAAATCTGAATGACTTTTATTCGCATCCCCAAATCTTGGTCAATTCCTGAAAGCAAAGTTACCTCAGAAAATGCTTATTGGAATCGTCGCCGTTTTCTCAAAACTATAGTTACAGCTGGTGTGAGTGCCAGTATTCTTCCTCTCACAGGATGTCAGCAATCAAAATCTGCTCAATCTAAAAGTCCAACAGAGTTAGCTTTAGCAAAGAGTCTAAATCTACCTAAAATTCAACCTTTAGAAACCAATCCTGCGTTTGCCTCAGTTAATCGACCCATCACCAAAGAAGAGCTAGCAGGACAATACAACAACTTTTACGAATTTGGTGGCACTAAAAGCATTTGGTCTAACGCCCAGAGGTTGCCTACTAAGAATTGGCAAGTAGAAGTAACAGGTTTAGTTAACAATCCTCGCACCTACGATCTTGATGAGATTAAACAGAAATTCCCCCTGGAAGAACGCATTTATCGCTTTCGTTGTGTCGAAGCTTGGTCTATGACCCTTCCTTGGGTTGGCTTCCCCATGAAAGCATTAATAGAAGCAGTCGAACCTAAATCTGAGGCAAAATTTGTTCGTTTTACTTCTTTTTACGATCCTGATATTACTACTGGTCCTGGATTTCATCTTGGTTCCCTTCCTTGGCCCTATCAAGAAGGCTTACGTATTGAAGAAATGGCCAATGAATTAGCCTTTTTTGCTGTAGGTATTTACGGTCATGATTTACCAAAACAACATGGTGCGCCTTTACGGATGGTTATTCCTTGGAAATACGGTTTTAAAGGAGCAAAATCAATTGTAAAAATTGAGTTTCTTGATACTCAACCACCTACTTATTGGAATACCATAGACCCCAGAGAATACGATTTTGAAGCCAATGTAAATCCTAATAAACCTCATCCTCGTTGGTCACAAGCAACAGAAAAATTTATTAGTACTGGCCCTGGTTTATCTTGGGAAAGAATAGAAACTCTTCCCTATAATGGCTATGGTGAATATGTAGCTAATTTATATAGTTAACTTTACAAGGAAATATAGATCGATCTTTCCATCATTTGCACAATGCGATCGCTTTAAATCCCGATAAATACTTAGCAATGATAGTTCACGATCGAGATTTAAGTATTCTCAGGCAAGATTATCGTTTTATAGAATTAGCTCAAAACAAAGACAAGTTAATTATTCAATCAACTTAATCTATCTTTTTTTAAGTTAGTACTAATTACTATGAAAATATCTAAAGTATAAAGAAAGGGACCGCTATTATAGCGATCGCTTTTTACATATTAAATAATGATCAAACTGATAGTAGTAACTATTAGACTTACTAAAATGGCAACTATATTCATATCTGTTATTGCTCTGCTGTAACTAATTATACATTAAAGCGGAATAACATTACATCTCCTTCTTGTACGACATAATCTTTACCTTCAGAGCGTAATAACCCTTTTTCTTTAGCTGCATTCATCGATCCATATGCTATTAAATCTTGATAAGCAATAGTTTCAGCACGAATAAAACCCCGTTCAAAGTCTGAATGGATTACTCCTGCTGCTTGAGGTGCTTTCACTCCTGCTTGGATAGTCCAAGCACGGGTTTCGGTTTCACCTGTAGTTAAATAGGTACGTAAGCCAAGTAAATCGTAGGTAGCTTTAATTAGGGATTTTAATCCTCCCTCAGA
>JAAUYH010001237.1_pt1 | contig 18453 bp, 13 predicted proteins | sample 7278061 | NCBI WGS metagenome assembly JAAUYH01 (sample SAMN14350203, study PRJNA611818) | marine sediment metagenome | isolation source: surface marine sediment (0.6m) | place: French Polynesia: Moorea | collected 2018-08 | reverse complement strand
TGAAAAGATAAAAGTGGAGTGAAAGACAAGTAAAAGATTATTTAATTAAACGATATAGCAAAAGTTCTAGATTGCATTTAACTGATACGAAATTAATTGAATTTAGCAACTTCTTGAAAAATAAAATCAAATAAGCTAATTTATTTGCCTCAATGCTTTAAGCTATAAATCTTATTGATTTACTTTCTTATATTTAGATTTTGTAATTCTTCCTTACCATACTTATAACTGAAGTGCCAATTTTTCAATTATTAAACACAAACCATTAAAGAAAAGATAAAGTTTTTTAGATACTCAAAGTCTTTAGGTGAATTCTGCTATACTTCAAAACAAGTTATACAAAAAAAATAAACCAAGTAAAATTCAGTCTAGAAAATCAACTGAATATTATGTTCAGTAATAGACAAGAAAGTAGAATATTATTATCATATATCATACAGTAAATTATGATTAAAAGTAGTCTAGAAAAACAAGTATTATCTTTAGATAATCGCCAATTTCTATTATTGGACGCTATTCTATTTATAATTGCACCATTACTCAGTGCAATTATCAGGCTAGATAATTGGGTACTTTTGAGTCAGTATGCACTGGGTTTAGTAATTGCTACTATCGTATTTTTAGTCATTAAGCTCAGTATCTTTATCACTGGTAATTTATACAAGCATTATTGGCGATATGCCAGTATTGATGAATTAATTCAAATTGGGGTCTTAACCATAGCAGCAATTTTTTTAGAGGTTTTGGTTTTTGGCTTGCTCGAATATATTTGGTCAGTGAGACTAATTCCTAGTTCCTTACCATTATTAGATGGTATTTTGAGTTTTATTTTGGTCGGAGGTACCCGCTTTAGTGTTCGTGCCATCGAAAGAAATAGGCAAAAGAATAAGCAATTCTATCGTCGCGATCGCGTTTTGATTGTCGGAGCAGGCAATGGCGGAGTTTCACTATTACAAGAGATGCAGCGTAGTCCTCAATTAGGATTTAAGCCAATTGCTTTTATCGATGACGATCCCCAAAAGTTAGGTTTATCCATCAGAGGCATTCCGGTCGCAGGCAATCATTATCAAATTCCTGAAGTTGTCGCTGCGAATAACATTCGACAAGTGATTGTGGCGATGCCGTCTGCTCCCGGGAGAATCATCAAAGAAGTGGTCGATATCTGTCAGGCGATCGGGGTTAAAACTCTTACCATGCCTGGGATTAATGAAATTCTCAACCATGACGTAAAACTCAGTACGATTAGAGATATCAGAATTGAAGACTTACTACGAAGAGAACCGATACAAACAGATACCGAACGGGTTTTTAAGTCGATTAAAGGAAAAACTGTCCTCATTACAGGTGCTGGAGGTTCCATCGGCAGTGAAATTTGTCGCCAAGTGTTTCGTTACTGTCCCTCGCTCATCATTTTGATGGGACATGGAGAAAATTCGATCTTCAATATCCAACAAGAGCTGACGCAAGCGATCAAAGTATTAGATAAGAACTCTAGCACAGACACAATAGCACCTAAGCTGGTTGCCTTCATCGCCGATATGCGTTTTAAGTCGAGAATGGCCCATATTTTTGAGCAATATCGGCCAGAGATCGTGTTTCACGCTGCTGCTCATAAGCATGTACCGCTGATGGAACTAAATGTACCAGAGGCAATTACCAACAATGTTTTGGGTACCCAAAATTTACTTAGCCTAGCCATAGACCATAATGTATCCAATTTTGTAATGATTTCCACCGACAAAGCAGTTAATCCCACTAATGTCATGGGAGCTAGTAAGCGGATAGCAGAAATGTTGGTCTTGCAAGCATCACAACGCACAGGCAAATCCTTTGTCGTCGTTCGCTTTGGTAATGTCTTGGGTAGTCGCGGTAGTGTTGTGCCAACTTTCCAAAAGCAAATTGCTAGAGGGGGGCCGATCACAGTTACCCATCCTAAAGTCACTCGCTATTTCATGACGATTCCTGAAGCGGTTCAACTAGTCTTACAGGCTTCGGTACTCAGCGATCATGGTCAAATTTTTATGCTGAATATGGGGCAACCAGTAAAAATATATGACTTAGCTAAAGATTTAATTCATTTATCAGGATACGAAATCGATAAGGATATCCAAATTACTTTTACTGGCTTGCGACCAGGAGAAAAGTTATACGAAGAGCTATTAGTAACGGGAGAAGAATATGAACCAACTTCCCATGACAAATTGTTGACTGTGAAAAATGCCAGTCAATTTATCCCTAATAGTCTAGAAATTAAAGTTGAAATTCTGATAAAAGCAGCCAAAGAAAACGATTTTAAGTTAGTAATTTTTTTATTGGAGCAATTGGTATCGGGATATAAGCCTCAATCTAGTCATAGAAAAATCTTGGAGACCAAAAACTCAGCGATCAAAGCTCAAGAACATCAATGGCAATCTTCTCGTATTATTCCTTCATCAATCTCTATTCCCATGGGCCAGTGGGAGCAAGAACTACTTCAAGCTTTTTTCAAGCAAGAGCTTCAGTTGTACTATCAGCCAATACTAGAGTTGAAAACAGGAGAAGTTACCGACTTAGAAGCTCTTTTGCGATGGCAACATCCTAGTTTAGGTTTAATTGCTCCTTTCAAATTTCTCGCTGCTGCGGAGAATACAGGAGTGATCGTTCCCATCTCAGCTTGGATTGTGGAGGAAGTATGTCGTCAATTGCAATTGTGGCAAAATAATTATCCCGAACAAAGATTGTGGCAGGTTAGTGTTAACTTCTCTAGCATCCAATTGCTACAACCAAGTCTTGTGAGACATCTCGAGTATTGCTTAAAGACCTATAATATATCGCCTCATAATCTCAAATTAGAAATCAGTGAATTTCTCATTAGGGAACATCCTCATACAGCTATGGCGATTATTCCCACCCTCAAAGAGTTAGGAGTTGAGCTAACTATTGATAACTTTGGTCGTATTGGTTCTCAATATAACTGCTGTCAGCCTCAAGCTTTGTATAAAGAATTTGATCGCATCAAAATTGATCGCTATCTCATCAATCGTATTGATCAAGATCCCGAAACTCTGGATCTTCTTAAGCAGATGCTGGAAAAAGTTATGAATTATAAAATTCCCATGATGGCGACAGGAGTAGAAACTATAGAACAATTAGCTCATGTTAAAGCTATGAATTGTCAATATGGACAGGGTTATCTGTTTTATCACCCTCTCAAGTTAACGAAATTAGAACAAATATTGTTAAAAAATTACAAGATTGCCAGTTAGTAACATCAATAAAATATAACCAAACAAACTATAGAAAAAACAGAATTATGAAGATGAAAATAACTTTAGTCATCTCATCCCTTGATTGTGGAGGAGGAGAAAGAGCTATCGTTTTGCTTGCTGAAGGTCTTGCTAATCTCAAACATCAGGTGACTTTAATTACTCTTGCAGATAAAAGTACTGATTTTTATCAATTATCTCCAAAAGTTGCTCGCTTGGAACTAGGAATTATGGGCAAGTCTTCTAACTTACTAGAAGCTGTCACCAATAATATTGGAAGGCTTCATACCCTAAGAAAAGCAATTAAGTCTACTGACCCTGATGTTGTTGTCTCTTCTTTGAGAAAAACTAACGTCTCTGTAATTTTAGCTCTATTAGGTATAAAATATCCTGTTATCGTCACCGAACAAAATGACGTTAAAGTTTTTTCCTATGGATTAGTTTGGGAAACTTTGCGTCGTTTGACTTATCCCCTTTGTTCTAAGGTTGTTAGCGTAAGTAAAGGAGTCGATCGCGGTATCGAGTTAGTACCATCAAACAATAGAGCTGTAATTTATAATCCTATAACTATCAAAGATGATCAAACTACTGCTTCTCTCCCTTCGGAAGTTGATCCAGATAAGAATTGGATTGCTAGTATGGGCAGATTAACAAACCAGAAAGGACAGGATTTATTATTACAAGCTTTTCAACAAATCGCTTCCAAACATCAGAACTGGCAGCTACTCATCTTAGGTCAAGGAGAACTGCGGGAACATCTAGAACAAATGAGAGATGACCTTGGGTTGTCCGGTCGAGTTGTTTTCACTGGCGCTCTCAGAAATCCTTTTGCCGTTTTAAAAAAAGCCAAATTATTTGTGATGGCTTCTCGTAATGAAGGTTTTCCTCTGGCTCATGGAGAGGCTTTAGCTTGTGGTTTACCCGTAATTGCTACTGATTGCCCTAGTGGACCGAGTGAGATGATTCGTCATGATGTAGATGGTCTCTTGGTTCCTAATCAAGACTTAGGGGCATTAGCTGCAGCAATGGAAAGTCTGATGTCTGATGAACAGAAACGTAAACAACTCGCTGCCAAAGCCACAGAAGTAATTGAAAGATTTGGTCAGGACAAAATAGTAGCGCAATGGGAAACTCTAATGCAAAAGTTAGTGGAGGAAAAAATTACATGACAGCCAAAAAAAAACGTATCACTCTTTTTCTCGATACTTGACATGGTGGTGGTGCAGAAAACGCTGTGGTTAATCTAATCAAAGGTTTAGGCCAAAAGAGATGAGTTCGACTTAGATTTGGTTTTAGCCAAACTAGGCAGTCCACTATGATATTAACAGTTATTGATTGATGTTAAAAGTAATTGCCAAAAAAATTCAGCCAGTTTTGGCATTGACCGAAAAAAATAATAACAGTCTCAAAAATAGACTGATCAAGGGTGCAGCTGGATCTTTTGGGCTAAAAGTTGCTTCCAGTGGCATTGCTTTTATCATGAGCATTATTTTTGCTCGTTTTTTGGGTACTACTGGCTTAGGAACTTATTCTTATGCTACTACTTGGGCAAATTTATTGAGCATTCCCGCAACTCTGGGTATCGATCAACTTATAGTCAGAGAGATAGCTATCTATCGCACCAAGTCTCGATGGGAATTGATGGCAGGTTTGTTGCGTTGGTCTAATCTGGTAGTTTTATCTTTTTCTATAGGTTTAACCCTAGTAGCCACAGCCATAGTTTGGGGCATGAAAGGAGATTCGGATACAAGAGTTTTTATCGCAGTAACACTAGCTATGGTTACTATTCCGATTGCTTCCCTAAGAAATCTCAGACTTGGTGCAATGAGAGGACTTCATCGTATTGTCTTAGGGCAGATTCCCGATTCTGTATTTGCCCCAACTATTGTTATTGCGCTAACTTCCCTTGCTTATTTGCTTTTTCCTCAAAGCTCTAATGTTTTTTGGGTGCTGGGATTCAAAATCATAGCCATTGTAATTACTTTTTTCATTGGATCTTTATGGCTATGGCGATCGCTTCCTCAAAAAGTTAAGCAAGTTAAACCTCGGTTCGCAGGAAAACAATGGTTGGTTGCTGCTTTGCCCTTTATGTTTTTGGGGACAACCCAACTCATAAACTCACGCATAGACGTGATTATGTTAGGAGGAATCAAAGGCGTAAAAGCAGTAGGTATTTATGCTGTTATTGTCGGTGTCGCTCAGCTAACTGCTTTTATTCACCACTCGTCCTTAAGCGTTCTTGCTCCTAACATAGCCACTTTATATTCTGAGGGTAAGTTAAAACAACTGGAGAAGCTTGTTCAAAAAAGTGCGCTAGCCGTATTCCTATTCTCTCTGCTTATTGGCGGAATAATTATATTACTGGGAGATTATTGTTTGCTGATCTTTGGTTCAGAATTTGTTTCTGGGCGCACTGCGATGAATATCCTAATTTTAGGTCAAATTTTTAATGCTTTTACAGGGCCTGTTGGTTTAATCCTTAATATGACAGGATATCAAAATTATACAGTAATCGCCACTGGACTAAGTTCATTTTTAAATGTTATTTTTAATTTTTTATTGATTCCCAAATGGGGTATTAATGGTGCGGCAATAGCCACTACAACAAGTTTAATTATTATTAACATTGTCAAAGTAATTTTTATGCAAAAAACACTAGACATTTCACTCTATTCTCTAGGATCAAAAAAAACATAAAATGACTTTAATTTATTGCTAAAATTTTTTTTTAAGTGATTGTTGATTGAGGAAAATATCCAGAAAAAATAATGAAATAATTAGCTAACAAGTCTCGCTAAATATCGATTTAAAAAAATGGCTTGAGCTCAATAACTAAATTACATTTTACTCATAATGAAACCAAACTTTTTTATTGTTGGTGCACCTAAATGTGGTACAACTGCTCTAAGTGACTATCTTAGAGATCATCCTAATATCTATTTTAGTGAACCAAAAGAACCGCACTATTTTGCTCAAGACTTTGAAAAGTATCGTCTTACCAAAACTTTAGAGGAATACTTAAGTTTATTTGATGAAAGCACTTCTAATCATACAGCCATTGGCGAAGGTTCAGTACTTTATTTATTTTCTTCCGTAGCTTTAAAAAAAATATATGAGTTTGATTCTCAAGCGAAAATTATTGTCATGCTGCGTAATCCAGTAGATTTAGTTCACTCATTTCATTCTCAACAACTTTTTTCAGCAGATGAAGATGAACAAAGCTTTGAGAAAGCATGGCGTTTACAAGACATCCGACAGCAAGGAAAACATATTCCGCGAAAAAATAGGCATACTATCTTTCTAAATTATACTGCTATAGGCAGACTAGGAGAGCAAGTTGAACGGTTGTTGGCTATTTTTCCACCTGAACAAATTAAAATAATCTGGTTCGAAGATTTTGTTAAGTCTACTAAGAAAGTTTATATTGATGTGCTCAATTTTTTGGGAGTTCCTGAAGATAATCGAACAGAATTTATTAGAATCAATGAAAACAAAACTCATAAACTTAGACTAGTGGGCCGTTTTTCACAAAAACCCCCGGCATTTTTATCGAATGTTGCTCTCAAAGCAAAAGATATTCTAGGTATTGAAAGGCTTTACATATTGGATACTATTCGTTCCTTGAATACTATGATTGCTTCTCGTGAACCTCTTGCAAATGATCTTCGTGCTGAGTTAACTGAAGAGTTTGCAGATGATATTAAAAAACTCTCCCAACTATTAGACAAAGATCTAAATCACTGGCTAGTAACTCAACCTCTCAACAGTTAAATATCAATAGAGTATGAAAATTCCGACAGCAAACCTATTGCTATTTCGTGGAGGTAGACTACGAAATGACTAGTTTGACAAGGCAAGAAACTCAAGAAAAAATTACTTTTATGGTCTACTACCAAGGATTTTTAGTAGTAGCAGCCGTATTATTATTTTTTACTAGATTAGATATCTATCTAGAAAAGCAAGGAATTGGCGTTCCTTTATATTGGATGATAGTTTTTATTTTAGCTTCGATTCCTTTATTTGCTACGATATTTAAGAGGTTACAGTACATAGCTAACTCAGTTTTGGTTTGGTGTGGATTATATTTGGCTTTACCTCTTATTTCAATTTTAATTTCCTCTAAAGTCCCCGAGCAGCAATTGTTGGAAAATCATTATAGAACCATAATTTTTTTCCTCTTAATGCTAGTAATTTTTTCACAATATACCTGGATTTTAAGATGGGCAAAGCTAGCAATTTTGTTCTCAACAATTGCCAATGTTTTCATGTATGTTTATGAATTTTTTAAACCCTTAACTTTTTACTTAGAACAGCATGCCCCAGGAAGATCTTCAGGGTTTTATCATGACGCCAATGAAGCTGCTTGGGCCATAATTGTGGGAATGATTTTTACTATTGATTTGATCAAACCAAAATATCGTATATTCTATGCTTTATTTATATTGGTAGGAATTGCCCCAACTTTTTCTCGTAGTGGTTTTATTGGTTGGATTGTGGTAATTTTATTGTTTATATTAACCAAAGTCATTCCTCGATCTCAAATACCTTTTTTATTTTTATCAGGTTTTATTGTCATTTCAATTTTGTCAACTCAATTAAACAACCTATCATACTTAAAAAATGCTGATGGTATAGATTTATTTACCGAAGATTCTATTTCCAGGGTTGAATTTTTGCTCAATCCTTTTGGTCAAGAAGATAATTCAAGTAGTAGTCGTTTAAAGCATGTAGATGAATCCTGGGAAAAGTTTGTTAGGCATCCTTTTATTGGTAATGGATTAGGTTCAGGGCAAAATGAAAAGTATATTTCTGCTAGGGGAACTGCACAAAGAAGTCATAATATTTATTTAGATCTAATGGTCGAATATGGATTTCTAGGAGCTTTAATATATCCCTTGTTGATTTTGGCTTCTGTCTGGAAAGTACAAGGAGAACTTAAAAAACAGGCTATAACTTTTGTTGGTTTTTTACTGATTTGGGGATTCTTTAGCCACACAATTATTCATTCTTTCAACAATTTAATATCCTATGCTTTGATGGCAAATCTTGCTAAACAAAGTCGCTTGAAACCTATGTAAATTTATAAAATAATACTTAAATAATTCTGTAGCGATTTAGAAAATGAAAAACTCAACTATCAATTACCCATCAAAATTTAAAAATGTTTAGCTCTTTTTTCAAAACAATTATTTTGGCATTGATAACCTTGGTTGCCATTGTCTTTCTATCTAGAACCAGCGAAAGCCAGTATAGTAATCAGCCTTTAGTTTGGACAACCTCGGCAATGGAGGCAATTGAACGCTCCCAGTCAGCTCCAGCTGCCATATTAAAAGGAGAACCCTCTAGCCAGATAAATACTATTCAACTGATGGCAGCAAGGGGAGAGTACGAAGCTTTTCAGATTGTCATCCAAGCCCCAAAAGGCAATCTTGCCAATGTGAATGTTGTGGTATCAGATCTTAAAAATAGAGACGGAGCAATCATAGACCACAAAAATATTACTCTATATCGCGAACATTATATTTATGTCGAACACCCTAGCCCTCAAGGATGGCAAGCTAATCCAACTTTGGGAGTAGGATGGTATGCTGATGCCTTAATTCCCTTTCTAGATCCAGATACGGGCGAAGATATCCAGGGAGCAGAACTAGATGCCGTACCTTTTGATTTAGACGCAGGTACCAATCAACCTATTTGGGTAGATGTATTTGTTCCCAGATCTGCTGCTCCTGGAGAATATCAGGGAACTTTTACTGTAGAGAGTGATCGTGGGAAGTCTGAAGGTCAGATTAACTTAACAGTGTGGGATTTTGATTTACCCATCAAGCCATCAATGAATTCTTTCTTCGATATTTGGAAAGATAGAGGAATTCAAGCACAAACATTACTACTCCAGCACAAGCTAATGCCTAGTCTACGTCTTAAATATAAAGACCAACAAGAAGTAATCGAGCGTTGGGGCTTAAAATCTGTTCGCTTACCTTTCTGGAGTGGAGCTAATTCTCAAACCTGTGAGATGAAACCCGCACCCTCGATGCAAAATCTACAAGATGCTGCTTCTCGTTACCAATCAGACTTACTAATCTATGTCTATTCTGCTGATGAAATCGATAAATGTCACGATCTCGAACAAACTATAAAACAGTGGGCTAAAAATATTCATGAAGCAGGAATCAAACATCTTGTAGTCATGAAACCTAAACCAGAACTTTACGACGCGATCGATATTTGGGTAGTGCAGCCACAAATGTACCAAGAAGCCACTCCAGAAATTGCTGCAGTGATGCAACAAGGAGATCAGGTTTGGTTTTATACAGGACATAAAGCCAAGTATTCCCCTCAATGGCAAATAGATTCTGCTCCGATTAATTTCCGAATTCCTCAAGGTTGGATCGCTCAAAGCTTAGACTTGACTGGTGTTTTATACTGGCGAGTCGACGACTGGACAGATAACCCCTGGCAAGAAGTGCCAGTTTATTCTCAGGGCAAAAACCGAGAGTTTCCTGGAGAGGGAATGTTGATTTATCCGGGAGAAAAAGTCGGTATTACAGGAGTTGTTCCTTCGATGAGATTGAAATGGATACGGGAAGGAGTTGAAGATTATGAATACATCGAGATTTTAAAACAGTTTGGGCTAGAAGATTGGGCATTAAAAGTTAGCCGTACTGTTGGTGCCGACTGGAAACATTGGACAAAAAATCCCCAACAACTAGAAGCAGCCAGAGTAAAACTAGGCAATAAAATCGAACAACTTTCTCGTTAAAGAGCCCTCAAACCAATACGAAAATATTAACTATTATATGTAATTTAAATTATGAAGAAAAAGCTGGTTTTTTTGATTAGCGATCTGGCCTACGGTGGAGCTCAAAGACAATTATTAGCATTAGCTAAAGCGATTAACCAAAAAATTTTTGAAGTTCATGTTTTGTATTATTATACTGATGCTCCTTTGGCCAAAGATTTACAAGATTCTCAGGTAACTCTACATTGCATCACCAAAAAAGGTCGCTGGGACTTAATTGGTTTTTATTGGCGATTGTTGAGATCTCTACAAAGAATTAGACCTGATATCTTACATGGATATCTCTCTATCCCTAATTTATTTGCAATATCTTTTAAGCCGTTTCTTCCAAGAACTAAAATTATTTGGGGTATTCGAGACTCGAATAATCTCGACACTCATAATAACGATTGGTTAGTTTTTCCTCTTTCGCTGCTCGAAAACTTTGTGAGCAGGGTTCCGGATCTAATCATTGCTAATTCTCATGCTGGCAAAAAATACCACCTCAGTCAAGGATTCCCCGCAAACAAGACTATTGTTATTCCCAATGGCATTGATATCAAGCGCTTTCAGCCAGATCCTGTTGGCAGATTTAAAGTTCGACAGGAATGGGGGATTTCACCCGAAAACATTGCCATTGGTTTGATTGGGAGAATTAATCCCATGAAAGATCATCCTAATTTTCTACAAGCAGCAGCTATTCTAGCTAAACAGCGGAAAAATCTACGTTTTTTTTGCATCGGTACTAACGAAGGGAACACATCATATCAACAGAAAATGTGTCGCTTAAGTGATGAATTAGGATTAGGAGATAAATTGGTTTGGACTGGAGGTAGATCCGATATCCCTGCTGTTTGCAACGCTCTGGATATAGTGGTTTCAGCTTCAGCCTATGGAGAAGGATTTGGCAATGTTATTGGAGAAGCAATGGCTTGCAATACTCCTTGTGTAGTTACTGATGTCGGTGACTCGGCTTGGATTGTCGGCGATTTAGGAAAAGTTGTTCCCCCACAGGATTCTCCCGCACTAGCTCAGGCAATTGAGGAGTTAATTATTGCTAACGGCACTACCCCCAATATTCGTCATCGAATTGTCGAGCATTTTTCCTGCACTCAATTAGCAGCAGCTTCTACTAAAACATTTCTGCAACTTTTAGAAGCAGGATTGCAGACCACAATAAATCTTAAATTATTGTCATAAATTACAAAAAATTGTTCTCTTAAATTAGCCTGGAAGCTCTACTAAATTTTCCGATAAATTTTATATGTATTTCTTTGTGCAATCTTAATACTACAAAAGCTGAAGCTACTGTAGAATTACTTTAAGTTGTTTGTGAGACTTGAATTATCAGGTTGCCATTAGGATATGTGATATGTATTGAAAGAGTATGAGAAAAAAAACCGTATTAGTTACTGGTGGTAGTGGATTTATTGGCTCTCATCTGGTCGAAGCTTTGGTGCAGAAAAACTATCGAGTTCGTATTCTTGACGATCTCTCAACAGGAAAACTAGAAAATCTGAGTTCTGTTTCTGAGCAAGATATTGAAATCTTTCAAGGCTCTATTACTGATTGGCACCAGGTTGAGCAAGTAACTAGAGGCTGTGATTATGTTTTTCATAAAGCAGCGATCGCCAGTGTCCCGAAATCAATCCAAGATCCTGTAGGTACAGGAAAAGTCAACTATCATGGAACTCTCAATGTCTTAGAAGCAGCTTGCAAACATGGTATTCGGCGAGTGATCTTTGCTGGCAGTGCGGCGGTTTATGGCAATAATCCGACGCTGCCAAAAAAGGAGTCAATGCTTCCTGCTCCGCTTTCCCCTTATGCAGCTGACAAGTTAGCCTCAGAATTAATGGGTCATGTATATAGTAAAAACTTCGGTCTAGAATTTGTCTGTTTACGTTATTTTAATGTCTTCGGTCGCCGCCAAGATCCATCAAGTAACTATTCAGGAGTGATTTCCCTATTTTGTGATCGCCTAAGTCAAGGGCAGACACCGATTATCTATGGAGATGGCTTGCAAACTCGGGATTTTATCCATGTTTCCGATGTTGTTCGAGCAAACTTAGCCGTTATGGAACACCCAAAAGCAGCAGGCAAAACCTTCAATGTAGGAAGAGGGGTCGCAATTTCTCTCCTAGAAATCATTAATCTACTCAATGACTTAACAACTTACAATTTAAAACCTATCTTTAAAAAACCTCGTTCTGGAGATATTCGTCACAGTCTGGCTGATAACGAAAATTTAAAAGCTTTGGGCTGGATGCCTATCATGGATATCCGTCAAGGTTTAGCAGAATTACTCTAAATAATTTTTATTATAGTACTAATTTACTATTGAAATTGATTGATTTAATTTTTAATAAATAACGATTATAGCTATGCCCAAACTTTTAACCATCGCTACGGTTCCCGAAACCTTGACTGGCTTTTTAATGCCATTTACTAATTATTTTCGCGCTCAAGGTTGGCGAGTAGACGGTATAGCGCAAAAAATTTCTGCTGATCCACAATCAGTAGCGGTCTTTGATCATGTCTGGGATGTCGAATGGTCGCGCAACCCTCTAGATCCTAAAAATCTGATAATTGCAGTTCCTCGTATTCAAGAACTCGTAGCCCGAGAAAACTATGATATAGTTCATGTCCATACTCCAGTTGCCGCATTTGTAACCCGCTATGCGCTGAGGAATTGGCCCAAAACTAAAAAAACACAAATAATTTATACCGCCCATGGTTTTCACTTTCACCAACAAGGTAATTGGTTAGCTAATCAAATTTTTTTAGTACTAGAAAAACTATCAGGTAATTGGACCGACTATCTCATCGTAATCAATAGAGAAGATGAATTAGCAGCCCAAAAGTATCAGATTCTTCCTCGCGATCGCATTTTTTATACTCCAGGCATTGGACTCGATACCGACTATTATCACCCCAAGCAAGTATCTCCCATTGCCGTAGCGGCAGTCAGAGCAGAATTGGGTCTTACTCCTCAAGACAGCTTGTTGCTTTGTGTCGCTGAATTTACCCCGAACAAACGTCATCGCGATCAGCTACAAGCCTTGAAAAAGCTCAATCGCTCAGATATTCATTTAGCATTTGCAGGCAATGGACAAATTAAATCCCAGACCGAAAGCTTAGCCGCCCAATTAGGATTAGCCAAACAAGTTCACTTCCTTGGTTTTCGCTCCGACATTCCGGTTTTGATTCGTGCCAGTAGGGCCACTTTATTAACATCTCAACGAGAAGGCTTGCCTCGCAGTATTATGGAAGCCTTATGTTTGGCTACCCCGGTTATCGGGACTAAAATTCGTGGTATTAACGATTTATTAGCTGATAATTGCGGTTTACTGGTAGAAGTAGGAGATATTGATGCCTTAGCTCAAGCTATGGCTTGGATAGTAGATAATCCCGATTCAGCTATCCAAATGGGTCAACGAGGTCAGAGCAAAATAGCTGAGTACGATATAAACAAGATCGTGCAATTGTATGCCAAATTATACGATCGCGCTTTAAATAACAATACAAAAAATTCAATAAATTTAAATAATTGTCAAAAACATGGCGAAAATTTTATTTATTAGTACCGGTTTAGGCACCGGGGGGGCAGAAACAATGCTCTATCAAATTCTATCTAGGATAGATCGCACTAAATTTGAACCGATAGTGGTGTCATTGATGGGAATAGACACTTATGGTAAATCTATTGAAGCCTTAAACGTTCCTGTTTATACTTTGGAGCTCCATGCCGGTCAACTCCCAGTCCATAAAATTAGACAACTTGGCAGAATTATCCATCAGCAGCAACCAGATTTAATTCAGGGTTGGATGTATCACGGTAATTTAGCAGCCCAGTTTTCCAGCTTGATATCTGGGAAAAAAATCCCCGTATTGTGGAGCATTCATCATTCACTACATTCTCTTGGCTCAGAGAAACTCCTAACTCAAGCACTGATTAGATTGGGTGGCTTGACCGCTCAATTAGTGTCAAAAATCGCTTTTGTCTCTCAGAAGAGTCGCGAACAACATCAAAAACTAGGTTATCCTGCTGAGAATAGTTGTTCGATTCCCAACGGTTTTGATATATCTTCCTTAAAACCATCTGCCACAATTAGAGAGCAGTTTCGCCAAGAATTGGGTTTAGCTTCAGAATCAATGTTAATTGGCTTGATCGCTCGCTATCACCCAATGAAAGACCATGCTAATTTTTTAAAAGCGGCTGGCATATTATTAACCGAGTTTCCCGACACTAACTTTCTGTTAGTGGGCACAGATGTGGATCGACAAAACCACCGCCTCACTAATCTAATTACCGAATTAAATATTGGCGACAGAGTACATCTTTTGGGAGAAAGAAGGGATATCCCCAAAATTGTCCCTGCCTTAGATATTATGACCTCATCTTCCGCTTTTGGCGAAGCGTTTCCCCTGGTAATTGGCGAAGCGATGTCCTGTGGTGTACCTTGCGTAGTCACGGATATTGGTGATTCAGCTTCTATCGTTGGCGATTCAGGCATAGTTGTCTCGCCTAAAAACCCTCAAGCTTTAGCAAATGGATGGAAAAATTTAATTTTACTAGGGACAGAAGCCAGAAAAGCTTTAGGTGTCAAAGCACGTCAAAAAGTCATTGAGCATTATTCCTTGGATACGGTAGTTGCCCAATACGAAGAGCTTTACCATCTTGTGTTAAACAACTCAATTTAAATTACACTAAAATTTTTTAACTAAAATTTTTTATGACTAGATTAATTAAATCCTTGTTAGACAAAAGCGTAGCGGCGATCATCTTATTGCTTGTTTCTCCTATGATGATGATTTTAGCGATCGCGGTTTACTGGAAGATGGGCAGTCCCGTCATTTTTGCCCAAGATCGCCCTGGGAAAAATAACCGGATCTTCAAGTTTTATAAATTCCGTACCATGACCGACGCACGGGATCAATATGGTCAACTCTTAGCTGATGGCGATCGCCTTACAACCTTTGGTAAATGGTTACGCCAAACTAGTCTAGACGAACTTCCTCAACTATGGAACGTCTTAAAAGGAGATATGAGTTTGATCGGGCCTCGTCCTCTAATAGTAAGATATTTAAACCGCTATAGTCCCCAACAGGCTCGTCGTCATGAGGTGCTACCAGGAATTACGGGATTAGCACAAATTAACGGGCGCAATAAGATTAGTTGGGATGAGAAATTTCAACTTGATGTTTGGTATATCGACCATTGGAGTTTGTGGTTAGATTTGAAAATTTTGTTGTTCACGGTGGTTAAGGTAATTAAAAAAGACGGTATTAACCAAGAAGGATACGACACATCGGAAGAGTTTCAGGGCTCGATAATTAAGTAATAAGTAATAAGTAATAAGTAAACTAGTAATTAAATATGGAAACTTTAATTGAACAATTGACAGCAGAAGAATTAGAATTGCTCCCAACCGCAGAAGATATTGCTTTTTATGACGAACATGGTTGGTTGATTACGAAAAAAATTATTCCTGATGAAATTATTGATTTAGCGCTTGCAGGAAGTGAAAAATTTTATCGTGGTGAACGGGATGCTACTTTGTCGGTGGATACTGGCTATAGTAACTGGCAGCCAGAGGATGGCGATACAGTGCGCAATAATGAATTCGTGTCCCTGCAAAAAAAAGAACTGGCTCAATTAGCTTTGCAACCGATCATTGGGGCGATCGCTGCTAAATTAGCCAGAACCGACGGAATCCGACTTCTCGACGATCAACTAGTTTATAAGCCGCCGCAAATGAAAAATAGCACTATTGGTTGGCATTGCGATCAAGCATACTGGTCTACCTGTAGTTCTCATAAACTATTAACTGCTTGGATACCTTTTCACGATGTAGATGAAGCCAGAGGTCCTTTAGTGGTCATAGATCGCAGCCATCAATGGGTGGGACTAGAAGATATGCGTTATTTCAACGATCCCAATCTAGAAAACTTAGCAAATCAGCTGCCCATAGCCAAGAAGGAAATAGTCAGAGTTCCCATAGTAATGAAGAAAGGTCAGGTAAGTTTTCATCACGGTTGGACAATTCATGGCAGCTATCCCAATCGTAGTGATCAATTTCGTCTGGCATTAGCCGCCCATCTGCAAGATCAAGACAATCACTATCGACCATTTACTAATAAACAAGGAAAAGAAATACATATCTTCGACGAACAACTATGTCGTAAATTACCTAACGGCGACCCCGATTTTAGTGATCCCTCAGTTTTTCCCGTACTGTGGTCTCAAGTTAAAACGCAAGTTGGTATAACCCCTAAAACCTAACCCCTAAAACCTAATTTAATGAATGTCTCAATTCTCGATCTAGATAATCCTTTGTGGCAAGAAACTCTAGAAAAACTAAGTTATGATGCTTATCATCTACCAGAATATGTGGCTCTAGAAGCGAAAAGAAACCACAGCAAGCCAGAAGCTTTGTTAATTACTGAGGCGGATAAGATTTTTTTTGTCCCTTATCTGTTACGTTCCTGTAATGATCTTGTAGACACAACAGATCCCCAAGAAGAAATTTTAGATGCGATTTCTCCCTATGGTTATCCAGGAATTTTGCTTAGTGATGGTGCAAGAAACAGTTCCCCATTTGTTAATCATGCCTTTAAAGAACTCCAGCAAACTTTTCAGGCTCGTGGAATCTGTTCCGCCTTTTTGCGTTTTCATCCCATTTTGAGCGATGGATTCGCCGAGGTTTTCCCCCCCAATAGTTTGACCCCTAATGGGGAGACTGTGTCCATCGATCTAAATCTGTCTTCAGACAAGATTTGGGCTCAGACTCGTAGAGGACATCAAAGTACGATCAATAAATGCAAGCGACTAGGTTTGACTGCTAGAACAGTTACTTTCGCAGACTATATAGATGAGTTTCTCTCAATCTATCAAGAAACGATGGATCGGTTAGGAGCTCGGGATAATTACTATTTTGATCGCGATTATTTTACCGATTTACTGAAGTTAGGCGATCGCTTACATTTGATAATTGTCGAATCTGATAGTCAAATTATTTGCGCTAGTTTATTTTTTGAATCTTGCGGGATTGTACAAGCACATTTGGGAGGAACCAAAACCGATTTTATGAAGCAATCTCCGTTTAATCTTCTACTGCATCACGCTCGTTTATGGGCGAAGGAAAGAGGAAATAAGTTTTTGCATCTCGGAGGAGGTGTCGGAGGCAATAAAGACAAATTGTTTACTTTTAAATCTGGTTTCTCCCGACAAAGACATAAATTTTTTACCATGCGCTTGATTATAGACGAGTCAAAATACCAGCATCTTGTCAAGAACCAGGCTCAAACTAAAAATATTTCTATTAGTCAATTAAAAGAATCAAATTTTTTTCCTGCCTATAGATTCAATGAGGGCTTACAAAAAAAATAGTTAGCAAATCCAACATAAAAAATAAGTCTTATTAATAATTTCGGTATAAGATTGCAGACCTTCAACGAATGGCAACTATTCTAGAACAGACTATTAATGCTTGTCACTAATTAATTGATAGTTAACATTTTGATCGAAGATAAAAAAATACCATAACTAATGAAAAATAAACAAATTTTATTATCAACTCCTCATATGGGAGAACAAGAATTAGAATTCGTTAAAGAAGCTTTTAATAGTAATTGGATTGCCCCAGTTGGCCCTCATATCAATGCTTTTGAAACCGAATTTTCTCAGATAGTTGGTAGTAAATATGGGGCAGCCGTAAGTTCTGGTACCGCAGCTTTACATCTAGCTCTCAGACTCGTCGGAGTTGAGCCAGGAGATGAAGTGTTTTGTTCTACCCTAACTTTTATTGCCAGTGCTAGTCCGATTATTTATCTGGGAGCTAAACCTGTTTTTATCGACAGCGATCGCCTTTCTTGGAACATGAATCCCCATCTATTACGAGAGGCTTTAGCAAAGCGTGCCCAAATCAATAAATTACCAAAGGCAGTAATCTTGGTTCATCTGTATGGGCAAACTGCCGATCTAGAGCCTATTGTTGAACTATGCAACGAGTACAATATTCCCCTAATAGAAGATGCCGCAGAAGCTTTAGGTGCTACCTATAAAGGAAAATCTCCAGGATCTTTTGGGAAGATTGGTATTTTTTCTTTTAATGGCAATAAGATTATTACCACTTCCGGCGGTGGCATGCTGGTTTCTGATGACCAGGAACTCATAGACAAAGCTCGTTTTTTAGCGACTCAGGCCAGAGAGCCAGCTGCTCACTATCAACATTCTGAGATTGGTTACAACTATCGCCTCAGCAATATTTTAGCGGGCATTGGTCGTGGTCAATTACGAGTGCTCCAAGAGCGAGTTGCAGCCAGGAGACGGAATTTTCAAATCTACCAACAAGGTTTAGCTCATCTACCAGGGATTGATTTTATGCCTGAAGCAAATTATGGAACTCATACAAGATGGTTAACCTG
>JAAUYH010143413.1_pt1 | contig 18456 bp, 15 predicted proteins | sample 7278061 | NCBI WGS metagenome assembly JAAUYH01 (sample SAMN14350203, study PRJNA611818) | marine sediment metagenome | isolation source: surface marine sediment (0.6m) | place: French Polynesia: Moorea | collected 2018-08 | reverse complement strand
TACTGAGTGATTAAGATACATCAATTTTTGTTGGTGCAAGATGTAAGATAACTTGTTTGTAGTAGCGCTTTAGCGCTAAAGCGCTACTACGAGCCAAATACGAGTATTTTATATTTATTTACATAGTTTACTTTTTTCTTGCCTACTTACTTATTGATAATCTGTAACTCTAGAATTGCCTATAGAGAACTTTCATTATATGAGAGATTAATTGCGGGATAGGGGAGCGTCCCAAATGTTTAAAAACATATTTTATTATTGCGTATGACTAACATCACCCTACGCTAACGCAATAACTACTAAATATTGGCAAATTTTAAAAGTTGGGATCCTCCCCGGAATACTGCTTACTAATTTATAAATACTATGTATTCCTACCTCTGAGTAAAAGATAGGGGTATGTACTAGCTTGGCTAATCATTGAAATTTTATTTTAAGAACCATTCCCCATAATTTCAGCTGAACTTACGTTCCTGATGCATGGACTATATAAACTGTCTTTTATATAACTACAATGGGATACTGACTAACCTCTTTTTTTAATTCCCCATGAAAATCAGAGGCATAAAAATAATTTGATATTCGTAATAAGTAAGATTCTTATGATTGTACAGTTTTGATAAGCTAAGAAATCAAAATATATAAAAATTGAAAAAATTTTGAAAGTGCAAATTTTTACTTAAATTTTGCACTTGAAAACATTACAAGTATTAATTTAAGTACATAACAGTAATAAGTCAGTGTTATGACTTGCAAGCTTGGTAGTTATTTAACTTAAAATAACCTGCTATTTAAAATTGGTTTGCAAGGAGTTTTTTCTTGTCACTGAAAACGGAAAATTCTTTTTACGAGGGCTACGTCAAGGCTAGAATTTGGAAGCGTGTGCTTGCCGTTTACGAACGCAAATGGGAAGAACATATATCCGCCTAAAATAGCCAAATACCTTGCCAACGATACCGTATATCTTGTTTAGGCTTAAGCTATAGACGGGAAACTTCCCTTCTGCGCCCTGTCTCAACATGTCGATGCAAAATCTCGTCGTTGGGGATGAGCGAGTTGTGACAGCCACTTGTTAATACCATCGCCAAGGAATAAAAATTTTTAGCTTGAGTTTGGACCCAAGTTCCATGTGTGAGGAATTAAACTAAACTACCGAGGGCTCGGGTTGCTGTACTTGAGGGGGACATTCAAATTTGTATCCCACACCACGTACCGTTTGAATTAACGCTGGTTGCGAAGCATCTGCTTCAATTTTTTTGCGGATTTGACCTATGTGTACATCTACTACACGCTGGTCTCCAACATACTCGTAGTCCCACACTTCCTGAATTAGTTCTGCACGTCGCCAGACTCTACCAGGATGACTTGCGAGAAAGTGCAACAAATCAAATTCTAAAGCAGTTAAAGGAACAGGTTGATTATTTAGCGTGACTTCTCGCCGTACTGGGTCTATCATCAGCTTCTCAAAGACTAAGCGTTTTTGTTCTGCTGTTGTCACAACCCTTTGGCGTTTTAGAATAGCAGCAACTCTAACTTCCAACTCACCGAGACCAAAAGGTTTAGTGAGGTAGTCGTCAGCACCTTTAGAGAAGCCACGAATTTTGTCAGCTTCATCTGCACGGCTAGTTAACATCAACACAAAAACACCATTACGGCTTTGCATCTCTTGACAGAGATTAAATCCAATCACATCCGGTAAATTCACATCTAGAATCACCAAATCTGGATTAAATTGCTCAAACAAGGTAAGAGCAGTCTTACCATCTTCAGCAGCTTCTACTTGATAACTTTGCTTGCTCAAAAAGCGTTGAATGAGGTTCCGAACAGCAGGGTCGTCATCAACTACAAGAATCTTGGCGGGAGCCATGACCATCACTTTTCACGAACTTTTATAGGATTAATTTAAGGGGAAATGCGGAAATCGCTTTTCCGTTTGAGGACGAAATAATCTACAAGGTCAAAATATCAATTTCCATTCGACTCAGGATATGAATGAGGTCGGGAATTGAGATAATAAAAAACATCTTAGTAATGCTATCAAGGAAACTAAAATTCTGTCCCTAAATTTAAGAAGCGAATTACCAGACAAATTTTTTTTGACCTTAGCTCGATTACTTTAGTAAACTAGAATACTTAATTATTCCAGTTACTTCGCATTTGAAAACGATTTAATTCTAAATCGATATGTGGCTTAATGCCACAAGCAATTATAGACATTATTAATTAAAACGCTTTCAAAGTATTCTCAAAAAGTTTACTTTGAAATATAGAGATATCATTTTTTCATTGATAAAAACTCCCTTTAACGTATTTTCACCTTAAATCCTAGAGTAAACTCCTAAATAATAAACGACATGAGGGTATACACTGAGTTATAACTATATGTTAAGGTAACTATAGTTAAAACTACTCCAGCAACTTAATTAAAAAACAGTTGTGTTTCAGTAAATTATAATTATCAAGCGAAACAATCTGGTTTCGGGCGATGTAAAATATAAAGTTGTTTCTATTCTATATAAATGATTGCTGCCGATTGGGGCTATAAAAATAAATTCTCATGAGCGAACAAAATCCCTACGAAAAACTTGGGGTATCAGAAGAAGCTAGCTTTGACGAAATTCAAGATATTCGTAATCGTCTCTTGGAACAGCATAGTGATGACTCTAAGCATGTAGAGATGATTGAAGCGGCATATGATGCAATCTTGATGGAACGCTTGCGAATGCGGCAAGAAGGCAAAATCAAGGTACCGGAACGCATTCGTTTCCCAGAGCGCCTGATACCAGTATTACCTAAAGAAAAAAATCCCATTCTCCGTGAAAAGTCACCTGCATGGTTACAAAATTTTTTAGACCAACCCTCTAGGAATGATATTTTGTGGCCTGGAGCTTTATACTTGGGCTTGAGTATATTTAGCTTATTTAATGGTGATTCTGTTTTACAGCTAATTTTAGTTGCAGGAGTGGCTATCAGCGTTTATTTTCTTAACCGCAAAGGAAGTAAAGTTGGTAAGGCAATACTATTAACTTTGGGTGGGTTAGTCTTTGGCTTGCTTTTAGGTGCATTTATAGCTGTACCTATCTTGTCGCAGTTCATAGATCTTTCAAGTCTAACTATCGCTCAGTTATCTACATTGAGAAATCAGTTTTCTGCGATCTTAACTTTTATATTCTTATGGTTAATTAGCAGCTTTCTTAAATAAGTTGGTTTGGTCTCTTTAAAAAACGCCCCAGAGGGGCGAGTCATCATTTTTTGCTGCTTATTAGTGTTTGGGAACTAGTTGATGATGCTTCTTGATTGGAGAGTTGAGGATATTTTGCAAGTATCCAATTATCCTTGAGGGATGATGCTGAAGTCTTAAGAATAAAATCTACCGCATCAGCTAAAGAAGGTAAATAATAGTTTGGTTGATATCGCTCTAATTGGGTACGATCCCGGATTCCTGACTCTACAGCTATTACTTTAATACCGTACTTCTTAGCTGCAGCAACATCTGCTTCTGTATCCCCAATCATCCATGTGTCAGTAGCAGTGGGAAGTTCAGCTAATGCTCTTTGCATTAGTAAGGGTTTATCACGAACATCTTGGGTTTTTACATAGTCATCACTTAAACAGTAGCGACGATCTTCTGAGAAAAATCTACCCAAGTTATCTTTTACCAAGGCATAATTTAATTCTGAGACCCGACGCATAGTCATAACAACGAGATCGCAGCCAGCTTGTTGAAATTTTAACAAAGCATCTACTGCACCAGGTTGAAGAGTATCATGTTGAAAGTAAGGATGAGTATGTACTGTTTGTTTGCGTAGTTGGGCAAACTCTTCTGCTTGCATATCATTTAAACCAGAAATAATACCTATTTGTTTTTCTGGTATATGACTTCGCTTTAAAGCCCAAAATTCAGAAAAGGAGAGTTCTTTTACTTGATTCTGTGGATTGCGAGTTTTTTCTAAACAAAGTTGATATACCCGATAATATCTTTGAGAAACATCAACAATTGGACCGTCAAAATCAGTTATAATTCTCAGCACTATTTTGAATTTAAATTTTATTAAGTTAATTTTTATTAGAATAATATCTTGTATGTAGGTGCGTTTAGATTTTGAAAATCTGATATATAAGTTTCAAATTACTAATATGACAAATAAATTTTTTATAAAAAGGGAGAGAAGCTCAAAATTCCCCAAGTCAAAATCTCCCCAAAATAATCTTTGAAGATAAATTAGGAAGAAATTTCTATTCAAATAGCTCTGTTGCTTATTACTCTTCTGTAAGTACCCCATTAATCTTTGTATAAACTCGTTTAATTTGCTCTTCTTCCATAACTTTAAACAAGGCTCTAAAATTACCTTCGCCAAAACCTTGGGCTTTGCAACGACGTTCAATGAATTCAAAGAAGAAAGTTGGTTCTCCAAAAATAGGTTTAGTAAAAATTTGTAATAAAAGTTTATGGGAATTTTTTTCGTCCCAATCCACTAAAATTTGCTGTTGAATAATTGCTATTAATTCTTCTGAAGAAAGGGGAAAACCAACTCGCTTTTGAATATCTGCGTAGTAATTTTGTGATATTGGTAAAAAGGAGAGACCTTTACTACTTAATTGATTAATCCTTTCAACTAAGTTGTTGGTTCGCAAAGCGATATGCTGAATTCCTGGACCTTGGTTAACATCAAGAAATTCTTGGATTTGTGAATTTTTTGACGCTGGTTCGTTTATAGGAAACTGTATTTCTCCATCAGAGGAAACCATTACTCTACTGTGTAGTGCAGAATGTTGGGTCTGAATATTAAAAGTCTGCTGTGGTTGAAAACCAAAAACTTTTTCGTACCAAATTACAGCATGTTTTAAGTAGCCCGTAGGAATATTAAGTACAATATGATCTACTGCAGTGTAATAGTAATTATGAAACTGTTTTGATGAATAGTTTACTTCCCTATCCGACTTCAAACTTCCTCTTTCTATTAGAGTATGAGTCAAATCACCCCAAGCAGAAATTTTGCTCCATTTAATATATTTGTCGCCTTGATATCGCCATTGTATAGGTTCTAAAATTTTTGCCCCACCTGTTTTTGCTTTCGTAATAGCTTCTTCTACATTATTTACATTAAAGGCTACATCTGCCACGCCAGATGGGTGTTTTTGAAGAAATTTTGCAACCGGACTTCTGTCAGATACAGGTGAAGACAAAACAAAACATACAGAACCACTTCTAACTACTTCCGTATGAGCATGAGAATTATGCTCTGATTGAATTAGAGGAACTAGAAAACTGTTTGCTGAATCAAAATTTAAACTGTTAATAAACCAATCGCGCCATACCCGAGCGTCATCTAAATAAAAGTGAATATAATCTACTTTCATAATCTGTGAATTAACCAAATTTTAGAAACTTTACAAAAAATGTTTCTAGCCAAATGTAAATTTCGCCTAACTACTTGACTTTTAGTGGTCAATTCCAGGAAATAGGTTAAATAATTTTGAGATGTATTCATTCCAAACAAATCAAGTATTAAACCTAAAAATATTTAGTACACATATAGTTATTTTTGTCAATAAATCAAATGTAATAATTTCACCCGTAGTAGTAAGTAGATAATTTGGGACGTTATATTTTCTCCAAAAGGAGTAGAGAGCAGAAAATTTACTAACTAGAAAAGGTAGTCTTATGTATTTAAAAATCATAAATCTCTAATAATCATAAATCTTCAAGAATCATAAGTTCATTAAAAATTTCTGATTCACTAGTTTTTGGAAAGTTTCTAAGTCGCTTTGCCAATTCTGAATTAATTGGGTAACATCTTTCAAGCGCTCTTGCTGTTTTGTCTCAATAATGTGGTATTTAAATTTAAAGTTTCCAGCAAAAAATACTATCGGCAATAATTGGTTTTCTGGTGAGTTTAGTCTTCCTTGATTAATTCCCAGGTTTAAAACACCACGCTCTAACTTGTGCGCTAGTTGAAGTGCAACTTTCATACGTGCAGTTCCAAATTTATGCCAAGTCCTGATTTAAGTAAACTGTGAGTGATATATTTATGAGCTTCCTCATCTGAGACGAATTCAATATAACTGCTAGGATTAATGCCGATCGCTTGAAATTCTTTTTTTGGAAATCTTTCTATATATTTTAGGGCAACTTGTGGTGCTGTGACTTGTCTTGGATCTGTACTATTGAGTACTTGGGTAAATAATACTTGGTTGCTTTGAGCAACAATTGCAACTCCGACTTGAAAGACTAACTGAATCATATGATTTGTGTAAATTGGCTTATGTGTTAATTCCCAATTCTCTGGAATAATATCGCTATCTTTCAAAATATCAATATTTAGAGTACTAAAGTTAATATTTTCTACTGTCAAAGCAATTGCTAGTTCTCGAATTTGCATCTTGTGATTCATTCTTTCTCCTGAGTTTTTATTAAGACCGTTTATTTGAAAATTTTTTTGCAGAGATGACAGTAGTCAGGTGTAAAAATTATTTTATGCTTTTTATCTCAGTATATCTCCTAAGCAATAACAGTGATAGAGTGTTTTTTCTTACATTAATTTAGTTATTTTCAAAATATATAAGCATTGGAAATCACATCTTAATCCAGCGATTAAATTAACTTAAATTAACTAAATTTAAGTTACATAAATTTTGCAGTGATTTGAGTTGTTTTTCCGAAATATACAAGACTAATAATGAAGATAAAAAGATAAATCGAATAATAATTTTCTATCGGTAGTAAGTAGTAGGTTTGTAAAATTTGAGCAAGTATAAAATAGCTATGAATAAGAAACAACTACTCAGTTCTTATGCAACCGGAGAACGTAAATTCGTTGGTATAAAAATCAGTGAATTTGATTTATATGGTATAAATCTCTCTGGTGCTGATTTAAGTGACATTAAGTTAGAAGAATTCGATCTAGCTCGTGCTATTTTAAGAGGTGTAATTTTACGTCATGCAAAATTAACAGATTCTTGTCTGGATAGTGCTGATTTGACCGGAGCAGATTTCAGAGGGGCTAATTTGCGCTGGTCTAGTTTTAATTGTGCAAATTTAACGGAAGTCGATCTAAGAGAAGCGACCTTTGAAAGTAACAGTTTTTATAAAGCCAGTCTAATAGGAGCAAACTTACAAGGGGTTGATTTGAGAGATGCAAACCTGCAAGAAGCTAATTTAAGTGGAGCAAATTTGGAGGGTGCAATTCTTGCAAAAGTTACTTTTGGTAATACGATAATGCCTGATGGTAGTATTCGTGCAGAAAACGATTGAGTAATTACCTTACTTCTCAATCCAATTTATCAATCCAAAGATGTGGTTCATTAATACAAAGAATCTAAATCTTCTGTCCGCAATTACTGGCTAACAATTTTGCATTGCTTGTGGAATGAAAATAATTTGTAAATCTCTGAACTTTATAAGTTTAATTATTGATAGTTCGTTAACGAATGACTCCGTAGCGATGCTAAATTCTTCTCCCCCATTCGGGGGAGACTCAAGACTTTATTAATGTAGAGATTTTGAAATTGGAAATTCTTCAAAAATAGCTTTAAAAAATTAAAACGCTGGAAAAAATTAAACTTATCTGACGAATTTCAAAGACTCTACTTGTTCAAAGAATTTATCTGTAAATATGCTCAATATGGTTCTATCTCTAACCCTGATATTTGCTTGAACTTCCATACCAGATTGTAGAGGTAATCTTCTACCATTATTTGTCAATGTCTGCTCATTTAAGCGAACTCTTGCTGGAAAAGTATAATAGGGACGGGTTTCGTCCGGAGGAAGAGCATCTTTACCAACGGATATTAGCTTACCTTTAATATCACCAAATTCACTGAAATTATAAGATGTAAATCTGACATCTACATCCATTCCTTCTTTAACGAAACCAATATCTTTATTGGTTAAGAATACTTGTGCTACAAGTGTTTGGTCTGGTACAACTTTAACAACTGGCTCACTAGGATTGGTAACAAATCCTTTGGAAGCTTTTAAATCAAAAATTGTACCACTATCTGGGGCGCGAACCTCTTGATACTTCAAGGTTACTTGAGCTTGACTAATTTGAGATTCAATCTCAGCAATTCGATTTTGATTGTCAACTACAACTTTATTTAACTGACTATCAATTTCAGCAATACGTTTTTCATTGTCTGCTATCTTACCCAAAATATCTTGGTAAGAACCGGAAATGGTATTTTTTAGACGTTGTTCGGATTGCGATATTGCCAATCTTAAACGTTGTACTTCTTCTGTGAGTTCGAGTACTTGAGTTTGAGTGTTGCTAACTTCTTGTTGCTGTTGGCGATATTGTAATTTTGCGATCGCACCTTCTTTGAATAATGGTTCTAAATCGCTGAGAATACCTTGGTTAATTGCAAGAATACTTTTTGCATTACTTAAACGTGCGCGATTTTGTGCTAGTTGATGCTTAAGCTGATCTGCTTCTAATCTAATTGCTGCGGCTCTACTTCGAAGTTCTTCTTGGGAAGAACGCAAACGCATCTCTTGTTCGGCGTTTAGGTTAGCTTGTTTTGCATTACCTGTTAATTGTGCTCTGTAAAGACGATTTTCCGCTTCTAAGGTGGTACGACTTTTTGCTAACTTTGCTAATTCTTGGGGTATTTTTAAATTAGAGACAGAAAAATTAGCTCCACCTCTAAGAACGTTGTAATAAAATTGGTTCTCCCGAATCAAAGCATTACGGATTTTTCTTTGAGAAATGAGTTGTGCGGTTACAGAAGTGGGATCGAGCACCATCATCAAATCTCCCTTCTTCACCTGCTGACCGTCTTTTACAAATACTTGTTTGACGACCCCGGTTACTGGTACCTGTACTTCCTTAACAGCGTCTTTCGGTTCTAATTTTCCCTGAGCGGGTATGGCTTCCTCTATTCTCGCAACAGCAGCCCAAATAACTGTAAAACTTGTGAACCCAATCAAAGACCAGAGTACTGCTCTCGATAGCATCGGAGAACGCTTAAGCATTACTGGTTGATCGAACTCGGGAGGTCTTTCCCTACCATTTTTTCCTTGAGATGCATCTTGTGCTGGTTTTTCAACCCGCTTAGAAGTCAAAGAATTTTGGAAGTTTTTACCGTTAAGTTGAGTCATGATTTTTTAGAGTCAGGAGAGAGGAGCTAAGATTCAAAATCGACAATTGATTGAATGTATGGAAATACAATTAACAGAAAATAAAAATCAAAATCCAAAAATTTAGTTTTATAGACACAGAAACTCTATTAAAGTTGGGCGTCTTGTTGTTGATAAAGGCAATAATATCTTCCTCGGAGTGCCATCAATTCGCTGTGAGTACCTTGTTCAACTACTGAGCCTTTGTCCATCATCAAGATGGTATCGGCATTGCGGATAGTGCTGAGGCGATGGGTAATGAAGAAGACAGTACGTTCAGAAAATGCTTCTGCTAAATTTAAGCAAACTTGCCGTTCTGATTCGTAGTCCAGAGCACTAGTTGCTTCATCAAGGATCAACAGGCGGGGATTTTGCAAAACAGTCCGGGCTAAAGCTATTCGCTGTCGCTGTCCACCAGATAGAGCACTACCCCGTTCTCCCACTCTTGTATTGTAACCGTTAGGTAAGTTCATGACAAAATCGTGGGCAGCAGCGATTTTTGCAGCTTCGATTATTTCTTCTGGTGTAGCATCGGGATGATTAAGGGCTATATTTTCTTGTACGGAACCTTCAAATAGTAATGTGTCTTGGGGCACAATCCCGATTTGTTGCCTTAGAGAATAAAGTTCGACCTTATTAATGTCGTAACCGTCAATTAATATCCGTCCTGATTCTAGTGGATATAGGCGCGGTAACAGTTTCATCATGGTACTTTTACCGGAACCACTTTGACCCACAATCCCTACAAATACTCCAGGAGGAAATTCAAGACTTACATTATCCAGTTGTAAAGGACCACTGGTTTTAAAACGGAAGGAAACATTTTCATATTTAACAGCTCCCTGAAGTGATGGCATTGGGATATTACCCCTATCCTCTTCTGTCGCTTCTTGGGGGCTATCTACAATATCACTTAATCTTTCTAAAGATAGAGCTGTTTCTTGGAAGTTTTGCCACAGTTGGGTGAGGCGCAATAGTGGCGTAGTTACGTAACCGGCGATAATCCGGAAAGCAATTAATTGTCCTAGGGTCAGTTCTTGTTGGAGTACTAAATGTGCTCCCGCCCACAAAACCAACAAACCAGAAAGTTTATTGAGAAAGCCACTCGATGAACTCGCAGCCGTAGAAGTTAAAACAGTTTTAAAACCGGCACTTACATAGCGAGCATAACGTTCTTGCCATTTCCAACGCGATCGCAATTCAATGTTCTGGGCTTTAACTGTCTGAATACCTGATAATACCTCAACTAAATGGGATTGGGCTTCGGCATTTCGTTCGGCTTTGGTTCGCAGTTGTCTTCTCACAATCGGTGAAAAAATGAATGTCAACAAAGCGAAGAAGGGCAATGTTGATAATGCCACCAATGCCAGGATCCAGCTGTAGATAAACATTACCACAATGTAGATGACGGAGAAAACGGCATCTAACACCACTGTTAATGCAGTACCGGTGAGAAATTGTCGAATTTTCTCTAACTCGTTTACCCTTGTGGAAAGTTCCCCTACGGGACGTTTTTCAAAGTAACGGAGTGGTAGACGTAATAAATGATCAATAATTTCTGACCCCAGCGCCATATCAATGCGATTAGTAGTATCAACAAACAAGTAAGTACGAATACTTGTAAGCACCGCTTCAAATAAAGCAACTACTAACAGGAAAAAGCCCAGAACTTGTAAAGTATTGGGACTATTTTGATTTAATACTTTGTCAATGATGATTTGGGTCATTAATGGATTTGCCAAACCAAACAGTTGAACAAAGAAAGAAGCGATGAAAACTTCTAATAATACTCGCCGATATTTGATCAGAGAAGGTAAAAACCAACTCAGTCCAAAGTTTTTCTGTGGGGTATCCCTGCTGGGTTTTAGGAGTAAAACTGGAATAGCATTTACCTGTTCTTGACCTTGTTCAGTTGGAACAGATTGAGCCATTATCTGTGCCACATTCTCACTTCTTTCCTTGAGAATGCCGACTTCCGGAACTGCTAATATGATTTTCTTTGGACTAACCTCATACAATAAAGCAAAACTGCCTTGCCATTGTACAATAGCTGGTCCTTCAAGCCTACCAACAGCTTTGGGAGGGACACCGAGCAGTTGGGCTTTTAAACCTACGAGTTCGCCAACAGCTCCACAATGTTGCAATGAAAGCGCCCCAGAGCGTTGCTCTTGGCTAACCAAGACCTTGCGTACTACTTCTCTTCGGAAAGGTATGTCCAAATACTTGCTCAACATTCCGAAACAAGCAAGAACAGCATCTACTCCACCGCGACCGCGAATGTAAGGATATTGCTTATTGCCAAAATTCCCAGAGTCAAAAGCATCTTCTGATTCTGGAATATCTTCAGGAGCGTAAGGGATCTCAATACTTGTGGGAGGAAGCTCATCATTGGATGGAGCTTTTAACCCAACTTGTCCTTCCACCGGAATTTTTTCTGTGTCTCGAACAAAAATGTTAGTCGGAAATCCCAGCAAACGTGGTTGACTTCCTGTTGGTAATTGTGACCGATGATCTTCGCGACCATAAAAACGAGTTCCGATTAATTCTTTGGAAACTGCACCACCGCCGACTAACCATACTCGTTCGGGACTCATGGTCCGACTATCAATAGCAGTGAAATCATGAACTACTTCAATATTTTCAGATGCTTGAAGTGCTAAATCCTTTAAATTATTTGCTCCTGAAGAACGCATAATTAAATGATTATCAGCCTGTTGTTGTAGCTGGGCACCCAAAACCTCAAAAATTTCTATTAATGATGCTTGTTCGTGAAAATATGATGCAACAGCTGGCTCATTTCGTAGGATTGTTAAAAAATTGATTGCCGGAATCGTTACACAGATGACTTCGCTTGAAGCAATTGCAGTTTCACAAGCAATATTACGTATTAACCCGACCCAACCAAGGATTTCTCCCGGCTTGAGTAGCTTTAAAGTTACTGGATTATTAGTTTTGGGGTCATACCCCAACAAACGCGCCTTACCCTCAAACAAAACATGAATCTGGGCAGGCATTTTTTCTCGCGTCAGAATCGCCTGACCAATACGGTAACGAAATAGCTGCGTTTGTTGTGTTACATTTTTTAGTTCTGTAGGCGACAGTTGGTTAAAAGGCGCAATCGTCGCCAGAAATTCCTCAATGTTGATTGCTGTATAGCTCATTTAGTTACCGCTACTATTTTCTCTGCCAACATATTTTCTACCAACATCAGTAAATAAAAATTGGGAAGCCGGCATATTATAGTCCTATTTTCGGACTGCTGTCTCTTGCTCCCCTTCCGTTCCTTCTTGCTTTAATTCGTTAGTATTTGATGATAATTGTTCTTGGATTACCGATGACCCCTCAGTTCTGACCCATTGGTCGAATAATTCACTCAGCAATCTTTGCCGCATTACTTCATCTAATTGGGCTGGCAAATATTTTTCTAATCTGACAACGACTACCCAATCACCCAAACGAGTGGGTGCTAAAAGTTCTCCTGGCTTGCTCCTAAGAAGCATTTTTGCAAGGGCTGGATGGGGTACCCCCAAGTCAACTGGACCGAGTAAACCTCCTGTTTCTGCTTCTGGTCCTTCGGAATATTCTCGAGCAATTTCACTAAAAGATTGTTCCCCCTCCTGGACGCGAAAATAAAGTTCTTGGGCAAGATAGGGGTCTTTAACTCGAATTAGAGAATATACGACCCGGTCCAGTTTTTGTTTACGCCCCAGGAAATAAGATTCTAATTTATTTCCCCAAGTCTGTTCTTGAAATTTTGCCAGTTTTAGACCCCTAGTTGCAATATACTCTAATTGTTCGCGCGATATTCCCCGCGCATTAAGCCATGCTTGTAGATCTTCCTCTGAATCTAGCTGATGTTGTTGATAGAATTTTTTATATGCTCCTAGGGCTTCATCTTCTGCGATCGCAATCTCTGCGATCGCACAGTCTATCATAATTTCCCGTACAAACTGTGGTAAGATTCCATACTGATTAAGCAACAGTAAAATCTCATTTCTATTAACATTTTTTAAGCGTTCAGAAGCACGCAAAGTAGCCTTTTGGATATTGGGACTTTGCTGTGATTTATCACCTGCTTGCATAACTGCGGTCATATAATTTTTCGTTTTTTAGGAAGACTGTTACAGATGTAACAATGGATTGATTATTTGACAACAAGATATTGCTTAAAACTTAAAACCCCATTGCGAATGAGTCAATAGCAAAAAAACACATTATACTTGGAAGTATTTTGCCACCAAATTTGTCTGTGTTGTAAATTTTTCTAAAATTTAGCAAAATAGCAAACATGTTTTCAGCTATTGTGTCTATCCAAAAATTTTTCGCAAATATATAAATGTCAGCAAACATATTTTTACATACATGCGTTCCAATAGTCATATAAACAAGCTTTTAACTTTATTTTCTGCTAATACAATAAAATAAATTTTGATATTGATAAATATTATTCCTGTAGGGCAATAAAAATGCTTGAAACACATATATTTCTGAATTGAAACAATTGATATTTTTTCAGATAATTATTTCTCACATGATTTGTAGGATGAAAAATCCCCAAATTGTAAGATTAGATTAAAATTAATTAAACTGAAATCATGCATGGACACATGCATGTAATATCGAGTAATTCAAGGAAAAATTATATTAATGAGATTACTCGTAAAAGATTATATCTAATCGTCGAATCGCTATACCATCACATCACCTATATTATTCGTAAATATCAAGGTTACAAAATATATATTAGTTATAACTAATAATTAAAGATAACTTTCACCGCTATGGATAATTATTCTGTCCTTCAAGACCATGAAAGCTATAATTCGTAAAATATATCTAATACGAAAAAAATATTTTTAGAAGAGTATAAATATTTTCCCTATCTGTTGAGTTTGTATATATTAAGTTAAATAAACTATGGAAGTATTGAATTAGAAAGTTCCGGGTTAATCATCAAGCTATGGGACTATGAGATTACAATCATACAGCCGATTTGATTTAAGTGAAGTACACTAATATCTTTAAATAACGCAGGGAAGCAGGGAGCAGAAGAAATGTACCCCATCTACTTGCAAAGTACTATCACATAGGTAAAAAATAACACATAAGAGTTTAGATGAAGCAGTATTGGAATTAGAAATGGATAAACGGGGAAATCTCCCTAGTAATACTCCACCAAGGCTGCGGTACAATGCAAAGAAATATTTAGATTATGAGTGCCGATTAAATAATGACATCAGAAGTTAACACTAAATCAACAGATAAAAATTTAGAGGCAATGCGGCATTTTTCCGAGCAATATGCCAAGCGAACTGGAACCTACTTCTGTGCCGAACCTTCTGTAACTGCTGTCGTAATTGAAGGACTTGCCAAACATAAAGATGATTTAGGTGCGCCTTTGTGTCCTTGTCGTCACTACGAAGATAAAGAAGCTGAAGTAAGTGCTACGTTTTGGAATTGTCCTTGTGTCCCCATGCGCGAACGTAAGGAATGTCACTGTATGTTGTTTTTAACTCCAGATAACGAATTTGCTGGCGAGCAACAAGACATTTCCCTCGAAACTATTAAAGAAGTTCGGGATACTATGGGTTAATAATGGAAGTTATACCTAAGGAATTTTGGGAAGGCGTAGAACAGTTCAATTCTGGACAGCTCTATGCCTGTCACGATACATTAGAAGCCCTGTGGATGGAGGCTAGTGAGCCTGATAAGACTTTTTATCAAGGTGTCTTGCAAATTGCTGTTGGACTGTATCATTTTGGTAATCAAAACTGGCGGGGTGCGGCGATTTTATTGGGAGAAGGGAATAATCGTCTGCGACGTTATCCAGAGGTTTATAGTGGGATAGATGTGGATGAGTTGCTTGATAAAAGTCTCACCGTTTTAAAAACTATTCAAATGGCAAAACCTGAAGAACTTGCTTTGCTTAAATTAGGTGAAGATGAAAATTTACCTTTGCCTAAAATTGTGCGTTCTGCTTGATGCCTGCAATCTGCTTGCAAATACGCTGAACTATCGCCTTCCCTGAGTAAGGCGATCGCACTATAATATAAGCAACATATAAGCAAATTGAACTTATTTCTCACTAAAATTTTTGTTATATTTTCAAACATTAATATTAGATATTTGAATTAGATAGTTAAATTCGTCAATTCATTAGTTAAAGTGTGCTGTACTTTCAGTCGCACCCAGTACCTTTAATGTTGTCAGCGTCGCTTCAGTTAAACCAGAAACACCTTCGACAGTCATCCCTTGGTAAAGTTTAGGAATTCTTAAGGTTTTAACACACTCAAAAGTAGAAACATCCCAGCATTTGATGGTTTCATCTTCACTACAACTAAATAAGAGGTTGAGTTGAGGACTATAACAAATTGACCAAATGCGATCAGCCGCATGCCTGCGCTGATCGCTATGACCGATTAAAATTTTGAAACAATTTCCCGTAGAGATATTCCATAACCTAATGGTGCGATCGTCACTCGCACTAACCAGAAATTCTGGTGTGCTGGAAGACGGGGGAATAAAAGTAACGGCGCGAATTTCTCCCGTGTGTCCGGGAAATGTTTTTAAGCATGTTTGTGTTTCGACATCCCACAGTTTCAGACTGAAATCGTCGCTGCTGCTAGCTAGGAATTTACCAGAACTATTAAAAGCAATAGCTCGGATACGGTGGGTATGTCCTTTTAAACTACTTAAACATTCCCCAGTATCGATGTTCCAACAGCTAATCACCTGACTGTTACCTGCTGTCGCTAAAATATTTCGATGCGGATGAGATGCGATCGCCCACATCCATTCTGTTTCTAAATTATCTAAAATTCGAGATTGATTAGTACGAGTATCCCATACTAAAACGGTATGGTCATCGCTGGCACTAACTAATGTATGATTATTCTGGGTAAATATAACTGACCATACCCAATCCGTATGACCGCGCCACGTTGTCAAACATTCTCCCGTATTTACATCCCAAAGTTTAATTGTGCGATCGTGACTCGCACTTGCTAATATTTTTCCATCAGGACTAAAGCTAATATGACGAATTCTCCCCTGGTGTCCCGACAAAGTTTTATAGCATTTACCCGTCGCCGCATCCCATAGCCTGATATTCCCATCATCGCTACCACTAGCAAGACAAATAATTTCTTCATTTTGTGTAGAAGCGATGTATCGCGTCTCTACATTCTTTGATAACTTAGCAACTGGACTCACAGCTAAAGTCCAAATTCGATTGCTATAACCTTGGAAAGTTTTAATAGCCTCACCAGTTTGAGTATCCCACAATCTGACTAACTGGTCATCGCTACCCACAGCAATAATTTTTTTGTCAGGGCTGTAAGCCAAGGAACGAATGCGATGGTGGGGTTCATGTAAAGTTATTTGCGGTTCCCAACTTTCCAAATTCCAAAGTTGAATTTTATCTGTACCACAACTGATGACGGTGTCCCCACCCGGACTAAATTTTACAGCCCAAATAGCTCCAGTTGGTGCAGTTTTCACACTCTGCAAACATTCACCCGTTTTCACATCCCAAGTTTTGATACTTTGATTATCGCTACTTCCCACCAAAGTTTTACAGTCAGGGCTAAAAGCTAAAGTCCGAATCCGCTTGGAATTTTCATCAAAGGTTTTCAAACATTGATTTGTCCAAATATTCCATAATTTTACTGAGTCCGCGCTACCTGTAGCCAAAGTTTTACCATCATTACTAAAAGCAACCGACCAAACTTCTCGATCTGGTTCCTGGAATGTATAAACACAAGCTCCTAAATCGAGACTCCAAATTTTTGCGGTGCGATCGCTACTTGCACTAACTACCAAGCGTTTACCCCAGACAAAGTAAACTGACCACACCCAATCAGTATGTCCCCGAAATATTTTTAAACATTTGGCTGTTTGAGAATCCCAAATTTTTACCGCGCGATCGTTCCCACAACTAGCTATTAGGTTACCATCGGGGCTAAAAGCCACACATCTAATCCAATCACCATGGGCTTGCCATGCTAATATTTGTCTGCCATCTGCTATATCCCAAAGGCGAATTTGTCCATCCATTCCCCCTGTTGCAAGTATTTTTTGGTCGGGACTGAATGCAACGCTAAAGATACTACCTAAAGATTGGGAAAATACAGTTTTATTAAAACTGCAATCGTTAAAATTTACTTGTTGTAATTCCACCCCCTGTAAATAAGCTTGGGAAATGGGAAGACGAGAAAAATCGTAACCGGTTAAATTTACTTGCAGTTGGATTAAAAGATTTATAAGATTTCCCCCCGCATATCCCACAGGAAGTTGTAATTCCTCTGCTTTTAATTTTTGAACAATGAGGCGAAATTTCTGTTCTATAACTCTTTTAGTATGATTTTTGCACAAGTGTTCGGCTACTGCTTGTAATAATATCCGCTTTTGATGTTCTCTTAAATAATCTGGTGCTGAGGCTTTGATAATGGCATGAGTTCTTAATAAATGCAATTCGCAAGTATTTAACTCATCAATAATTTTGTTAATAAAAATTTCAGTGACATATTCCATTACCACATTTTGCAGCGTTAAACCTTCACAAGTTGATTGAATCAAACAACGTCGTAATAAAGAATCCAAACCTTCTCGAATCTGACGGAGGGATAAACCTAATACATCCTCAGCTAACTCAGTTTCCCATACAGCTTTACGGTTAATCGCCAACCAATACATCAAAGATTTTTCCAGCTCCGACAACCGTTCGAACTGCTGGGTTAACAAATCGTAAATATCCTCAAAAACAGTTATCCCACTAGCCAAAAAAGCTTTAACATCGCCATTAAAAAGTTTATCGATTGTTGCTGGTACAATTTGCAAAGCTAAAGGATTACCTTGGTAGCGATCGATCAATTCTTCTATATCTTTTGGAGAACCACTTATACCCCTCGCGGTCAAAATTTCCGTTGCTTTCTCTAAACCTTTTAACTCCCAAACCCTTACAGGTAAGCTTTCTCCTGCTAAGCGTCGTACCTCTTTAAATTGCTCTCGACTTGTTAAAATCAAACAACTTTGATGTTGAGATTCTCCTATTCGGCGAAATAACTCCCCATAACCACCATAACCTTCGCGGTAATTACCGGTAGAGGAACCACTTTGCAAAATTGATTCTCCATTATCCAATATCAGCAAACAACGAGAAGTACGCAAGTAATGAATTAGTCGCGTGATTTTCTCCCCTAAACTTTCCGGTAAATCAATTTCTCGCTGCTGAGAGAGAAACTTAACGATATCTGCAATTATAGCGGTTTTCGGTTGAGTGTAGTACACCTCGTAGAGACGTAAAATTTTACGTCTCTACATTTGGGAATTAGAAAATG
>JAAUYH010040065.1_pt1 | contig 18461 bp, 10 predicted proteins | sample 7278061 | NCBI WGS metagenome assembly JAAUYH01 (sample SAMN14350203, study PRJNA611818) | marine sediment metagenome | isolation source: surface marine sediment (0.6m) | place: French Polynesia: Moorea | collected 2018-08 | reverse complement strand
GAATTCGCAAAAGACTTTAATGAATCATCGGGAGTTAGTGATGCTGCTGCTTTATAACTACCATCTCGTAACATGAAACGATGGTCGGGAGTACAAAGAATTTCTTCTCCATTATCTAGAGTTACCTTAATTACTTCTGTATCTTTTTTGGTAATTCTGGCATTGATAATTTTTTCAACACCGATTTGACCATCCTGACGAATTGTATAACAGAAATTTTGTTTACCTTGTTCTTGTTCTACTACCAACTCTTCAAAACTGAGAGAACGTCCATCGGTTAACGTTACCTTTGTCGTACCAACAAAACAACCTCCTGCAGAGTCGCCCTCCACCAGGAAGATTTCTGTCTCGGCAGGATCGCGAGAACTACAATCTGCTAACTTACCAGGTAGAGTGGTAGATTCTAGTACTGATTTACGACGGACTAATTCTCTAGCGCGTCTGGCTGCTTCTGCTGCTTTAAAAGCTTGAATAGCTTTTTCGATAATAGAATCACCAACATTGAGATTAAACTCTAAATAGTCATTTAATACTTCCCCAACCAAAGAATCGACAATCCCTCTAACTTCTGTATTACCTAGTTTAGTTTTCGTTTGTCCTTCAAATTCTGGTTCGGGTACCTTAACGGAAATCACCCCTGTTAAACCTTCTCTGATGTTTTCTCCACCAAGGTTTTTATCCGCATCTTTTAATTTATTCCGCTTACGCGCATAATTATTCATGGTACGGGTAAGAACTGTTTTTAATCCTTCTAGATGCGTACCACCGTCGATAGTGCGAATATTATTGGCAAAACCTAACAAGTTATCACTAAAAGCATCGATACACCATTGCAAAGCGACTTCTACTGTAACACCGTTTTTCTCTCCTGAAACGTAGAGAATATCTGGGTGTAAGGCTTGTTTTTCCCTAGTCATGTATGCCACATATTCTTTAATACCACCTTCGTAGAAATAAACTTCTTGACGGGGTTCTTCCAAACGATAATCAGTAAAAGTAATCCTAACTCCGGCATTGAGATAGGCTAACTCTTTCAATCTTCCTGCTAAAACACCATATTCAAATTCGATCGGATCAGTAAAAATTGTGGCATCTGGGAAAAAGTTTACCGATGTCCCTGTTTGTTGGGGATTTTCTTTATTGGCTTCAACTTTTAATTCACCTTGAGGTTGTCCTTTTTCATAGCGTTGTAAGTGAGTTTTCTTATCTCTCCAGACAGTTACTTCTACCCATTCGGATAAAGCATTAACAACCGAAACCCCCACACCATGTAAACCACCAGAAACTTTATAACCACCACCACCAAATTTACCCCCAGCATGGAGAACAGTCATCACAGTTTCCAATGCAGACTTACCTGTTTTGGGATGAATGCCTGTAGGAATACCTCTTCCATCATCTGTTACTCGAATTGAACCATCTGCGGTAATATCTATTTCTATATGAGTGCAATAACCAGCAAGTGCTTCATCGATCGAATTGTCTACTACTTCGTATACTAGATGATGTAGTCCTCTTGGCCCTGTCGAACCTATATACATCCCTGGACGTTTACGTACTGCTTCTAATCCCTCAAGGACTTGAATTTGATCTGCACCGTAGCTACTGGTCATGTAAATCTCCGAATAATCGCTTAAGAGCTTGGTAAAATCTTTTTTAGGATAAAAGACTCAAAAATTTTAACATATAAGGCAAGGTGACTGTTTAAAAGCACTCTGAAGATAATTTTATTAACAAATGCAACCCTTTTTCAGTTAACAGTCAACAGTGCGACCTAAATACTATTGTACTATTTAAAAGGTGATAAAGAAGAATTTAATCAAAAGCAACAAAAAGCCTAAGAGAAAATATTATCATTTATGTTTAAGGAAAAACGCGATCACATTATCGTTACAATACTGATAAAATCAAGATCTCATCATGACTGTAACTACTACTAACGAAACAACTAATGCCATAGTGTTACAGATGTCTCCTGTAATTTCCCTGAGTGAAGATAGCTTATTTGATTTTTGTCAGCTTAACTCCCATCTTCGCATCGAACGGACAGCTACAGGAGAATTAATTATTATGTCACCAGCAGGTTCAGAAACAGGAAACCGCAATTTTAAATTAATTCAACAGTTAGCTAATTGGACAGATAAAGACGGTACAGGAATTGGTTTTGATTCTTCGGCTGGATTTATTTTACCTAATGGTGCGACCAGAAGTCCTGATGCAAGTTGGATTAAACTTAGCAAATGGAATGCTTTATCTGATGAACAAAAAGCGAAATTTGCCCCGATTTGCCCCGATTTTGTTGTCGAAATTCGCTCTCCTAGCGATAGTTTAAAAACCTTACAAGATAAGATGCAAGAATATATAGAGAATGGGGCATCTCTTGGGTGGTTGATCGATCGAAAAGATCGCCAAGTTTATATTTATATTCCTAATAAAGATGTGGAATGTTTAGATAATCCCGTAACTGTAAGTGGTGGTTCTTTATTAGTTGGGTTTAATTTAGATTTAACTAAAATTTGGTAGATATGAGGATATAAAAAATAGAATGTAACCATTCACTCCCCCCAAGGCGCGATCGCCAAAATTCTCCACCTAAGATAAAAATTAGAGTGAGGAAAACTACAAGTCAAAAGTAAATTAGGGAAAGGCTCTAATTTCTGGTTTGAGACAGTTTTTTATTATTAAAGACCGACATTATACCTATCTTGAAAATAGAAACGTAATGAAGGTTATCTAATTCTTCATCCTTGTATGTCACAATTCCCGCAAAAGCCTGCTTGAGGAAATCATTTGTTTCCTTCTACTTCCATCCACATTGAATGTTATCTAGAAAACTTTAATGTCGTCACCTCTATCTAATTGCTGATGACTAACCTCATAGGTCAAAGCCTACAAAATGGCAAATATACCCTCGACCAAGAATTAGGACAAGGTGGTTTTGGCATCACCTACTTAGCCACCAATTCAAGTTTGGGTCAGGTAGTGGTGATTAAAACCCTCTCTGAGGAACTACGACAAAAGTCTAAGGTAGCCAAATTGAACTGCCAGTTTCAGGATGAAGCCAGAAGACTGGCGAAGTGTTCTCACCCTAATATCGTTCGAGTCAGCGATTTCTTCATGGAAGAGGGACTGCCCTACATCGTAATGGAATACATTCCTGGATTAACGCTAGACCAAATTGTGCTGCCAGACAAACCTTTACCAGAAGCTACTGCCATCCACTACATCCGGCAGGTAGGAGAAGCCTTGAAAATTGTCCATCAACAGGGCTTGCTCCATCGAGACATCAAGCCGAAAAATTTGATTTTGCGTCAGGAGACTCAACAAGTAGTGCTGATTGACTTTGGCATTGCGCGAGAGTATGAACTTGGTTCTATTCAAGCTCATACTAACCTGGTATCAGAAGGCTATGCGCCTATTGAGCAGTATCTCCCAGAAGCATTGCGTACCCCGGCTACTGACGTTTATGCTCTGGCTGCCACTCTTTATACCTTGTTAACTGCTAGAATTCCTTTATCGGCGATGGGACTATATCATCTTCCGCCCATTGACCCCCGCCAAGTCCGCTCTGATTTAAGCACTATGGTAAGTCAGGCAGTGAAGTGCGGAATGACTTTAGAACCAGAACACCGCCCTGCCAGTGTGGATGAGTGGCTCGCTCTGTTATCTGAAAGTACCAGTCCGTCAGCAGTCAAGATTGAGTCAACTTCTTCGGTGACAACCAAACCATTTATCCCCCAGCAGTCAGTCGATCTAAATACTACCGTTGTTAAATCACAGCATTTTTTCCAAGCTCAAGAGAAGCCCAAGGATTTTTTAGGAGAGGAAGAAGATAAGAGAGCCATAAACTCATCTGAGAAGTCTTTATCGTCAATCTTGTCTGACCCATCTTATGACCGTAGAGAAGATTCATTAGAAGAAGCTCAAACCCAACTGATGTTGAAAACTTCTAGTGAAAAGCCAGATTTGGCTCCCCGAAGTATTGTTTCTAGTTTTTTAATCTCCCGTCAGAGGAAAGTTGTGGTACTGCTGGTTACAGCAATGATAGCACTAGGAGGATTTCCGCTCACCAGAAGGATATTCCAATTCTCCGACCTAACTCCTACAGGAGAAAAGATTAAGGAGTTTGAGCCAGTTCAATTACCTCTAACTGTTAATGAAGAATCTCAACCACAGACTCTAGAAGCAACTGTTTTATCTCCTCTTAATGAGACATCTGCCACACCTATTCCATCTCAATCGGTTGATAAGATTTCCTCAACGGAAGAGAAACGAACTGTGCAGTCATCAGACACTAAGAGCCTCTCGGAAACTTTAGTTACTGAACGAGAACAAGCAACTCAGAAATCTCAGTCAGCAACTTCGACACCTGTTGATAAGGTCCTCTCCGTCGAACCGCAAAGAATACCCGTTCCCCCAAAGGCTACCTCTGCGGACTCCGAAGCCCAAGCCAGAGAGGCAAAACAACAAAGGGAAGCACTCAAAAGACAAGCTGAACAACGAAGGGAAGAACTTAAAAGACAAGCCGAACAACGAAGGGAGACACGTAAAAGAAAAGCCCAACAACAACGGGAAAGGCGAAGACATGGAAAAGGTAAGAAAAAATAATTTTGATAGTAACATTTTCAAACATCATTTTTAGTATTTCCCCAACTGCTCGAATCAATATCCTACATGCGCAACTGCTGCTTAATTTTTTACGGGCAGAGCAAAAAGTTTTCTATCAATATCTTTAGTCATAATTATTTTCTCAATACTGATACTTCAAAAGCTTCTAAACTTGCGGGCAGATTAATTATTTTGTCAGTTTCTCTTACATTAGAAACTAAAACTTGCCAATTGTCTTTTGATATATGCTCGTCTATAGTTAAATCTTTTTCATAGGAAAAATTGATTAAGATCAAAACTCGTTCGGCTTTAGTTTCTCGCACATAAGCTAAATGTTCGTAAGGATAATGAATTAGAGTTCTCCAGTTACCAATACGTAAAGCTTCATTGTTTTTTCTAGCTTTGATTAACTGTCGATAGAAATTCAAAATTGAGTCTGGCTCTTTTAATTCTCGCTCCACATTAACTTCTGGATAATTTTGATGTACTGGAAGCCAAGGTTCAACATCCTTACCAAAACTAAATCCGGCATTAATGGAATCATTCCATTGCATTGGAGTACGCGCCCCGTCTCGTGGTGGTGGTAACTCGCCAGTTTCACTTTTAACTATTGCTTTATCCTGAATTTTTTCTGGTGGAATATCTTCATTATCAACCATGCCAATTTCTTGACCATAGTAAAGAACTGGAGTTCCTCTAACTGTTAGTAATATAGCTGCTGCTGCTTGAGCAATTCCTAATGGATTAGTACATAAGCTACACTCAATCCAACGAGATAAATGTCTGGGAATATCATGATTGTCTAAGAAGTAAGTTGGCCATGCTCCTTTAGGGGTAATTAGCTCTTTTTTATCTATTTCTCGCTGTAAATAGCCAGGATACCAAGGGCTAAGAGGAAATTCAAAAGTAAAAGCTAAGTGTAATTCATCATTATTAATGCCATAAAAAATAGTTGAATCATAGAGCCTATTATCAATAAAAGTCTCTCCAATTAGAACTCGGTCTTCATATTCATCAATTATGTTTCTAATTTCTTGAATAAGTTGATGATTTTCGGGAAGATTTTTGTCATATAAGTGATGTTGATTGTGGTAATTATTTTTATCAGTTGCTCCAAACTTTACTGGATTATAACGATAATATTTATCTTTGCTATAGACACTAGAAGCATCTAATCTAAAACCATCAACTCCTTTATCCAGCCAAAACCTAATCATTTGAAAAATTGCTGTTTTAGCTTCAGTATTATGCCAATTTATATCTGGTTGATTTTTATTAAAAGTATGGAAATAATATTGCTTTCTCGCTTCATTAAAAGTCCAACCAGTTCCGCCAAAATAAGACAACCAATTATTAGGAACTCCGCCATCGGGTGCAGGGTCTTGCCAATGATACCAGTCGCTTTTAGGATTATCTTGACTAGAACTAGATTCAACAAACCAGCTATGTTGATTAGAGGTGTGATTGATTACTAAATCGAGAATGACTTTAATACCTCTTTTGTGGGATTCTTCCAGCAAAATTTCAAAATCTTCTAACGTACCAAATGTATCGCTAATATCATAATAGTCACTGACGTCATAACCATTATCAATCATTGGTGACTGATTAATTGGAGATAGCCAAATAGCATCAATTCCTAAAGAGGTTTCGCTGTTAGGATTACCATCATTAAGATAGTCTAATTTTTTGATAATTCCTTGTAAATCTCCTACACCATCGCCGTTAGCATCAACAAAAGTTAGGGGATATATTTGATAAATTACACCTGTTTGCCACCATTGTTCAGCATTAGATTTTAGATCTTGTCCCATATTTAATGTCTTTCCTTCTGTCTCTTTGGTTCTCTGTTAATTGTTAGTTGCTACCCAATTTTCAGATATGCTTTGCTAATTCTTGTCAGGATAAAATATCAAGGTATTGTAAATAATTTTTAAAGATAATTTAATTTCATCAAATGTTTTTGAATATAATTTACAAAAATATCAGTATATTTGCTCATATTTAATAGTGTCTAAAAAACAGCTTAGAGGAATTTTTGCATGTTTTATAGTGAATTGTGTTAATGTCTAACTATATCTTCACATTCTCTACAATATTTCTTGGCGATCCAAGGGTGTTCCCCATTCGGACACAATTTACAACAAATATTTACTGTTTTTTTCTGATATTTTAAATAAATTTCTGCTGCTAATAACATAGCTAAAGATGGGGCAAAATAATAAATCCAAAAATCAGTTGCTAATTGCTAATTGTTAGTTGTTAATTCTTTATTTATGGTTTTCTAATTCTTGTACTTCTTTCTGGAGGAAATAATTCAGAAAAGTTCTAATTCCTGAGACAGCAGCTAATTTTCCGATCGCATCCCAACTAGGAGAAATAGCAGTAGCAGCGATATCTGCTGCTAAAAGAAACTCTAAAGATAGAACTAAAGACAAGCCTAAATCTAAACGAACTGAATACAGGACTTTAGGTCGATCGATTCTCTTCCTGACTGCCAATAATTTGATAATAGCTCTAATAATTCCGATTGTTAAAATCAATAAAGCAAAACATTCAATTGCAATTTTGAGAAAGAAAGCAGTTTGTATTAAGAATGCTTCTGCAACATGGTTTAAGTCCAAGTTATCTTCTAAAGGTACATTTTCTCTAGATGCAAGTGCGATCGCCAAATAATTAAATCCCATAGTTTTCGCTTTCCCTTGCTACTTCTAGTCCCAATAAATCTTGGTAGAATTGGCGACTGGTTTCTGTATCAGAAATAGCGATCGGGGTATGATTTATGCTAAGGAATAGTTTTTCTGTCGGCTTTTGCCAACGAGGATCGCCTTTATCTGGGGGAAAGTAAATTAGTTTTACAGTATTATCCTCGGACTCATCGAAAGACGATAATAACCACCTGTATTATTATAATCAGAAAGAGAATAAGTTCTAATTACGGGGCGAGGTTGTTCGGGGATATCTAATTTAATAGTTAAAAATTGTCCTGGCTTAAAATCAGGAAGTTCTCCACCATCTTGAGGTTTTAAATAAAAAGAAGTAATTTCTTGACTTTCTTTAATCTTACGATCGACGATAAAATTACGCCAATCTTTCCATGTTTGCTCCTTATTAATAGATTCAGTCTCAGTTCTTTGTGATGCTTTTTTCTGACTGGGTTTATAGCAAGTTGCAACGCCGATCGCAGGAGCAGCGATCGCGCCTATCAAAGAACCATAAACTCCTAATTGATAATTGGCTTTACCTTCTTTTGGACTGCTAATACCAATTACTAGAGCAAAGACCATAGTAAATATTGAAAAAACAGCCGAGGCACCTGCAATGCTTCTTACTAGAGGATTTTTAATTTGTTGTAAGCTTTCTAATATAATATTTTTTGCTAATTAATGACAAGAGTAAATTGATTTACGACAGAAAATAAACGAATAATATTCTTTCTATTTAGTGCAAATTATATTGATAGCAATAAAACAGAAAAAAGTAAATTACCACTGAGAAAAGAAACAAAACAAGTTTTATTTTCATCAGGTAATTCTTTTTTAAGAACATTGAGAATGACACGTTACTGCTCACCGCAACAGAGCAGTTTTATTGAGAATGGTTTAGGGAAGGCGATCGCCAATATTAAACCTGGATTTACCATAATACTTATATCTGCAAAAATTAAACGATGTAGTTAGCGATCGCTAACTGCTAAAGTCTAGACTTTGTGTTCTGGATTGTTAAAGTCTGTGATACTGATAACTGTTTACTGTTAAAATCCATCCCCTCAATACTTCAGCAACACTCCAAGCTTGGGCAAAGCAACCCCTGGGAGTAAATGGTGTATCGCCATCAAAGATTTCGCTAATACTGCCGATACAACCATCTTGTAAATGATTCGCCATTGGTAAGAGAAAACTACAGGCTAGTTCAGGATTTTTATATACTTGCAAATGAGCTTGAATGAAATGACCAATTAACCAACCCCAAGTAGTTCCTTGATGATAACTACCATCTCTTTGTAATTGATCGCCCCCATAGATTCCGATATAATTAGGGTCATCGCTTGACAGCGATCGCAATCCGTAGGAAGTAAGTAGTTTTTCTCCTACTTTATCTACAATTATTTTCTGTTGTGATTCCAGTAGGGGCAAACGGCCGTTTGCCCCTACTGTGGGTAATGAAATAGCAAAAATTTGATTGGGGCGAAAACTGGTATCGTTGCCATCAGGAGAATCAATCACGTCGTAACAATAACCTCCTTCTTTGTACCAAAATTTAGAGAAATGCGATCGCGTATTATCTACCATTTCTTGATATTGACGAGCAGATTTGCCTAAAATACCAGCAAAGTAATTCATACAAACTAAAGCGTTATACCAGAGCGCATTTACTTCTACAGGCTTGCCAATACGAGGTGTAACTACCCAATCTCCCACTTTTGCATCCATCCAAGTAAGCTGTACTCCAGACTCGCCAGCATAGAGTAAACCATCATCGTCCATCTTGATGTTGTAGCGAGTACCTTTAATATGCCAGTCAATAATTTCAGTTAATAGGGGGAATAATTCCGCTAAAAAGTCTTTATCTTCTGTGGCAGCATAATAAGAACGAATTGCTTCAAAATACCATAAAGTAGCATCTACAGTATTGTATTCTGGGGTTTCTCCTGCATCAGGAAATACATTGGGGAACATTCCCTTATCTACATACTTAGCAAAGGTGCTAAGTATATTTTTAGCAATGTCATAACGACCTGTAGAGATAGTTAATCCTGGTAGACTAATCATTGTATCTCTCCCCCAGTCAGTAAACCAAGGGTAGCCCGCAATAATCGTTTTACCATCGGGGTTATCAGTTAATGGACGACTTACAATAAATCGATCTGCTGCTAAAACTAACTGTTCGATCCATTCTGGTGCAGCCTGAAGTTTATTGTGAGAATAGAAAAAACTAATTAATTCTTGATCTCGCTTGGGGATATTTCTTGATATTTTACCTCTCCCCTTAATCCCCTCCAATGCAAATAATACTTCCTCTAACATCTCCCCTCGTAGGGGAGAACGAGAGGGGTGGAGAGGGGAGGAGGGGTTGGGGGTTGTGAGGGGAGAGGTTTGTTGGCTTTGACTTTTGCTTCTCTCTTCTCTATCTATCTCAGTACTAGCAACAATGGTTATGGAATCTCCTTGCTGCAAGATAATGTTCCCAGTAGCAGCTAATAAATGATCTTCTGCATTGTCTAGTTCTCGATATTTTTCTACCACTAAAGCAAAATTTTGATACCAAGTATTATGAATTTCCCAGCTAAAATTATTTTTGTGATTTTCCTGAGTAGCAAACAAATACAAGGTTACAGCCTCAGGAAATGCTTTGATTTCCAAACTCTGTTCCCTGTTCTCTGTTCCCTGTTGCCTTAATCTATTTATTGAGAACAAAGATCTACCCTCAGTTTTACCGTGATAATCACGATAGTTAACTAATGCTTTGAGAGATAAAGTTAAAGGATTACTACCACGCTTGTAACTGTAGCGAATAAAAGTAGTATTTTCCCCCTGTTGCATCCAAATTCTTTTTTCTAGTAACCCATCAGCACAAGCAAAATTCCAGACTGGGGTTGTTCCTTCTAAATGGAAACTCTCTATATTAAGATATCCTTGTGGTGCAACTATGCCATCTGCCCAACGGTTAGTAGATAGATCGTAAAAGTGTCCGTTATAATTAACAGTCTCATCCAGTTTAGTTAGCAGTAAAGTTCTCGCTACAGGTGGTTTTAAAGCAGCAATCAGTAAGCCATGATAGCGTCTAGTCAGTACACCAGATATTGTTCCCGAAGCATACCCACCAATACCATTGGTGACTAACCATTCTCTTGATTCCGCAATCTTAAGATTACTGCATATTTCTCGTCCAAACTTGAGATTCATGGTTTATGTTCCATTGTTAATAGTTGTCAATTTATAGTTTGTATCTGAGATTGAGATGAGACAGTAATAAGTTGTTATTTATCAGTGAATTCTTTTAATTCACTAATTTCTATTTCTCTACCAGAAGTAGCTTGAAAGATATGCCTTTGCCACTGGGGAACTTCTTTTAAACGATCGCTCGAAGATAGACACAACTTTACTTTTGCTCCGTGATTTGCCAAATGACGCGCAGCACAGATACCATCACCACCGTTTCCCCCACTACCCGCCAGAACTACAATATTAGTCTGTTGCCAATCTTCTCCCAGACAATCGATCGCTTGTAAAGCTAGATTTCGCCTTTAACCTTGATAGTAAAGGCGATCGTCTTAATTATTCGTGATTTTTATGTTGATGTAAGTTTTTAAAATAATTCGTTATGTTTGAACCAAGCTATTAGCTAATAATTGATAAACTTTAACAAATGCATCTGAGCGGAATAGGGACACTGATAGTTGCAATACTCTACAATGGTTAGAAAGGCATTCTCTGAGCCACAAACATGCTCCATCACTCTTATGGGTAGAGCAAGTATATTATTGCTTGGTTGGGGAAACATCAAACAATCTCAACCTAGTTAAATCTTCTGGTAAACTGCAAACTAGTCTTATACTATTAATCTCGAGCAGGTTTTTCCCTTATCCCAACACTAGGATACTATCCCTAACTTTCGATAGGGTTCAAGACAAAATTGTCTGCGTATTACTTTTAAAAGAAGTTTGAGCAAAAAAGAAAGCCTTGCTATACAAGACTTTCTATTCTAAATCTTCTTTTCACCTCTGCAATTAGAAGCTAAAAGTAGTGCGTAAAACGCCAACCACACTGGTATCGTTATTAGCATTGCTTTCAGGGTTAAACAAAACAAACATACCAGGTGTCAGGCTGATATGATCTCCTAGCTTGTAATTGTAAAAAGCTTCTACCTGAAATGGGGTTGCTCTATCTACATTAGGTTCAGTTAATTCGGCTGCACCATCAGCCGACACTCTATGAGTAGGTTGTCCAAAAATTAAACCCGCGCTGTTACCTTCTTGCAACAAATCAGTAAAGTAAAGACCAGTCATCCAACTAAAAAAGTCAGAAGATGCATCTGGTCCATCAGCAGAATCAACGAAAAAGTAAGCAGCATAACCAGTGAAAGAGACATGAGGCGCAAAACCCCAGTTAAACGTAGCACCGAGAGAATTAACATGAACAGGAGTATCTAAAATACCACCGACATTAACTGTGCCATCAGCATTAACTGTCTGTCCAGGAATATTAAGGGGTGTAGCGGAAAATCTGGTTAAACCTGTACCAAGAATATCGATTTCATGATAGCTGTAGGCATAGTTAAGACCAAGAGTAAAATTATCGGTAGGAGTGAGAGTAAGTTGTGCTTCAGCTACCATACTTCCACTAAAAAATCCTGCACCGAGAATATTGTTGGCATCTTTTGCGGGAATAGCAGCATTAACGTTACCATATAATGCCCGAAAATCGATACTATCATTAATCCCCCAGATAAAACCCGCAGCCGAAGCCAAACCAGTTTGAGAAGTTCCTCCAGAAACTCGCGCTACAGGATTAAGAGTGGCAAAACGAGAAATTGCCCCTTGCCCTTCATCAGAGAAAGGAATAATTGCTGGAAAAGCATCAGATACTTCTGCTGATGTTCCAGCAAATAAAGTTAATTTATCTAACCCTGAAGGAAAAATATATAGTAGTTTGTAGAGTTCAATGGAGTTGTTTCCCCTACTTTCTGAAAGGTCTTGAGGGTTGAATTCAGGAAATTGTGGTTCAAAACCTAGCTTAGTAGAACCAGAGGTAAGCAAAGATTCGCTAGGAAACAAAGTATTTTGAATACTACCAGATCCATCAATGCCACCACCAAAATTGTAAGCTTGTAACCCAGTAATCAGTAGATCTTGACCAGAAAAACTGGTAGTTAAATCGAGGCGCACTCTGTTATTGAAGACAATTTGACTATTATCCCCTTCAATGCCATCACTGTCGTCTCGATCTCCACCAGCAGCACCAGCAAGAGAAAAAATCACTTCTCCTTTTAGCGTTGTCGTGGTGGAAAACTGATGATCTTCAAGAAAGGCAGTTCTTTGTTCTAAATTGTCTACTCTACTTCCTAAAGCAGTCAACTCGGTTTCAAATTCCTGCATCAATCTTTCTAAGGTTTCGAGATCTTCTTGCATGACTGCTTCCGAAGCAGCAACTAATCTCTCCATTTGATTTAAACAGGCATTTAAACCAGCAGCAAATTCATAACGGCTAAGTGCTTGGTTGCCTCGATAAGTTTGGTTGGGATAACCGACAATACAACCATAGCGGTCTACCAAACTGCGTAATGCTTCATAAGCCCAATCTCCTGGTTGTACATCTCTCAATTGATTAACATTTGTTACCTGGTTGTTTAGTCGCTCATTATTTAATTCACTAATACTGCCATAATCTTCTGCGACAACTTTTATCGGTAATGAAGCTAATAAAATCGCTGCCATGCCTGAGGTCAAGAAAAAAGCTTTTCTTTTCATTTCCTAAATACTCACACCGTGTTTACATTCAAAAAAGACGAAAATTAATTGAAAAATGCTGGAAATTACCAACGATGCTTTTTTGTTTCTAGCCAAATTAAATCTAAGAACGCATCGAGACTAAAATGCTGGACTAAAATTATCTGAGAAACATTGGTAACGAGTTAAGATAATACGCTATTTGTCAACAGCGTGATAAGACACAGGGAAGACGCTCAGCTGTCTCCCACGTTGAATTGTTTTTGGGCTATAAGCTTTGTGGTGCACGTTCCCACGAAAGTCTATTGGGCGCTAGTTTAGTGCTTTGGGAAGAGGTTACCTTTTGAACCCAGTTCAAAAGTTTGTACGGCTCATTTCCCCGACTGCAAGCAACAAACAAAACCCTTATAGAGTCACACCGCTTTAAAAGTATTTCGCTCTACTCTAACTATCTAGGACAATACTGTTCGGATAAGCCTGAAAACTTAATGGAATTAGGGAGAGAGGGAAGTGTGGGAAGTGTGGTCGGAGAGAACTTTTAAGGTTAATCTCCCCTCTCTTCCCTCTCTCCCTTGTCTTCCCTCTCTCCCTTGTCTTCCCTCTCTCTGTCTCAACAGACAACCCTCTTAACCGAACAGTATTGGACACCTGCCTCAATATCATTCGGATAAGCAAATCTTGTTTACTGGTATTCGCCAGGACAAAGTAGGGAGGTACTATTTCCCCACTTTCTTAATTCCTGACTTAAAAAGCAATAGTAGTTGACCGAACAGCATTGAAACTCACACTACCGAACAAATTAATCTGCACGTGCCACCAAACTTAAAGTAAGACATAAAATGCGCTATTTAACTGCGAAAGTTAATTTTCTAGATTATTTAGCTCTAAACCTTCTATTTTTCGGCTATTATTGCGAGCAATAGCATAAAATTAGTAGGGAATAAGATTCCATAGAAGATGCGGTGTGAGCATTTGGGCATGGTCGAAAACCCTATTTTAAGTTTATCGACTTAGATCTGAAAGCTTTAAGCTTATTAGTTATTAGTGACTAACAGGACAGCCACCACTAGTTAACTGAGTTAAGAATTTATTGGTGTCAAAAAAATGCTCCACCGACTCAACCTTTAAATCTTCTCTCACTTTAGCCATACTTAAACCAATAACTTCGATAGTTTTTCCTGTAGGTTGATAATCTTTATAAGTGCCTTTAAAAGTTCCCCAATGTCTCCACTTGAAGACGACATTAGGTGGGCCAGCCACAACTTCAATCAATTCCCAGTGAAAACCATTGGGGAAAGCATTATGGAAAAGATTATAGGAAGATTCAAAAGTTTCTTCTGAAGCCTGGTAGTGTTCTGAGTTTTCCAGGAAAAGATTATAAGTCCCTTGATCTACAATATCTTGGGCTGTATATTCTTTTCCTCCATTAGTACTCATGCGAAATTTGTCGGCAACGACAGAAATCCATTGTTGCGGGTTAGTTTTAAAAGATGCCTCCATTTCAAATGTTTTGACCAAGTTCTCAGCGATCGCATTCAAAGAACCTTCTGCATGATTACATTGTTTTTCTCTGGCCAAAGAAATATTCGTCATCGAATAGTCTGGACGTTCGCCATCACGCCATTCGACTCCGTCATCATGTTTAAGAACTTCCTCGCGATCTTGTACCCATAGTGGCAGGTCTTGAGTTTGACTCATAATTATTAATTTCCTCTTACTCTTGGCTCAACAAGTAACTTTATATTTGGTATTTCTTTGATTACCTGATTAGATTTTAGAGCTTTTTTTTTGAGATAACAATACAATTATTTTTACTTTTTATATGATATTATTTCTAGTCTATGTTTCTCATATTAAATGTTTAATTGATGAGTATTTTTAGCATATATATATTTATTTATTCTTGATAAATTTGGACGCAAAAATTCTGACTAATGATTTAATTTAAGATATCATCAATCAGACAGAAAAACTATTTTAATGATAAAAAACTGCTTTAAAGCCAATCATTATGGCTTTATCATCGTAAATGCTATGAGTTTATTTGCTTTTTTTATGATTATATAATATTGAGAAAGTATTAATTGAATAATTGGCAAATGATACTTCTCTTTAATTGAATTAAAAAATCAATAGAAATAATTAATTATTTCTATTTCAATAAAACAAAAATCGAAACAATAACAGTTTTTATCTGCTCAAAAAAACTTGACAAAAAAGAAATAATGGAAATATTAAAGCTAATTTTCTTCTTTAAGAAGCTTGTTTATAAATCCATTCTAGATGCAAATATTTTTGCAACAAATCTAGTAACTTGTCTTCATCAACAGGTTTACTGAGGCAGGCATCACATTCTAGATACTTTCTCATTTCTTCTGCGAGGGCAGTAGCTGATATAACAATGACAGGAATATTCTTAAGTTCGGGTATTCGGCGTAGTTCTTTTCCTGCGGTAAAACCCGTTTTGCCTGGCATAAATAAGTCAAGCAAAATTAGGTCTGGTCGCACAGAAGAAGCCATGGACAATGCCTCATGACCATTATTAGCAGTTTCTATTTCAAAGCCTATGGGTTGCAACATTTTAATTAATAGATCGCGATTGGCTTTTTTATCATCTACTACTAATAACTTGCGCCGTTTTCCTTCATAACCTTGTATTTGTCTGACTTTTTTGCGAGGTAGAGAAGGAGCAATTTCGACTACAGGCAAAACTATCTCAAACCAAAAGGTTGAACCAGAACCCACTTGACTTTTTACTTGTAGTTCACCCCCCATGAGCTTGACTAACTGTTTACTTAGGGATAACCCTAATCCTGTTCCCGCTGTTCTTGATTCAATATCCCCAAATTGTTCAAAGGGTTTAAATAGTTTGGCTAACTGTTCTGCATTCATCCCTGTGCCAGTATCAATGACTTCAAAACGGAGTTTTTGTTGCTTGATTTCTTGCCCAGATTGCTTCCCCTTATCCAACACCACGATTCTGAGAATTACTTCTCCTGAGGCAGTGAATTTAACCGCATTACTCAACAGATTAATCAATATTTGTCTTAATCTTTTTTCATCTGCTTTCACACTCACCGGTAACTTGGTGTCAGTTTCTAATTTGAGTACAAGACCTTTTTCTTTGGCCCACATCTGTGCAATTCCCATTACTCCCTCTAGAAAAACTGGCAACTGAATCGGCTTAGGATAAATTTCCATCTTGGCAGCAGTAGTTTTCGATAAATCCAAGATGTCATTAATTAGGGTTAACAGATGAGTTCCGCTATGACGCACAATTCTTAAATCTTTAACTTGACTGGCAGTTAAATTAGAATCTCGCTGGAGGATTTTGGCATAGCCAAGAATGCTATTAAGGGGGGTACGCAGTTCATGGCTGATATTGGCCAGAAAGATATCTTTACTTTTGGAGGCTTCTTCAAGCTCTTCTTTAGCTTGTCTAAGTTGAATATTTTTCTTCTCTGCTGTTTCCTTAGCTTTGCTTAATTCCGCAGTACGAGCAGCTACTCTTTTTTCTAGCTCTTGATTGACTCTTCTTAAGATCTTAGAAGACTTGCGTAGCTTTTGACTCATTCGTTGGAGGTCTTGTTTTTGTGCTTTCATACACGCCATGAACGCCCCACCAATAATAAGTATGGTGACAATGCCGATAGTGTAGCCTAAAGAGGTGGTTTCTATGTCTAAAGAGTTGCTTAGATCTAGAGAAGATAATGGGTAGCTTTTTATATGAGTAAAGCTAACCGCAGCCATCCCTATATAGTGCAAACCACTAATAGCTGCCCCCATCAAGAAACTGCCTCCTAGCTTAATTTCTTCGTTATCCAGAAAACCTTTAACATAGTTAGCTGTTGCTAGAGAGATGGAGGAGAGAATTACCGCAAAAATAACCGATAAAGCAACAACAAAATAGTCCCAGTGCATTTCGGCTTCAACGCGCATGGCAGCCATACCAATGTAGTGCATTGCACCTATGCCCGAACCCATCAAGGTACCAGCCCATAATAAAGATAACCCCTGTAATCCTCGATGAAGGTAATAAAAGGCAATACCAGACGCTATTATGGCTGGAAACCAAGAGATAATAACTGTGGTCAAATCATAAGCAATTGGTACAAATATACTATAAGATAGCATACCAACAAAGTGCATTGACCAAACCCCAGTCCCCATTGTAAAAGAACTGCCAATCAGCCACCCTATCTTGATTTTTCCTCCTCTACTAATTCTTTCTGTCAGTTCTAGTGCAGTATAAGAAGCCAAAATAGCAATAAATACTGAAAAACTAACTAAAGGCAAATTATAATTACTTGCTAATTCCATGTGTTCTATTCCTTTATTTGGCAACTAGAATCTTCTATCTGGTAAGTAAAATCTCCAAAATATGCTAAAAACTTGAGATTTTTGGTTTTACCTTTGTTGTTAATCTCTATAGTTAGAATTGAATTTTTTCTATATTTATTTTCGAGTAACCTAATTTTCTAATTAATTTATTTATGCTCGGTTAATGAAGATTGCTCTGCTTAATTATTGCTACTTAAAGATATGCGTTTAATCATGCACCTAGATTATAAGTATCATATCTCAATACTGTTAAGTTTCAGTAAAAATACTGCCTTAATTTTTGTAAAGACAGTGTTTATTTCTCCGTAAAAACACTGTTAGAGCTAGTAAACTTACGATTTTTCTCGGTAAAAACATGGATTTTTTAGTAAGTCGTTCTTTTTTCTCAGTAAAAACACTGTCTATATAGTTTATAAGTTTAAATTATTTACATTTTCTTGTACCTACTATTGTTATTAGTTTTTCTCTAATTTCAAGAAAGTTAGGATTTCCTAACTTTCGATAGGGTTCGACAGAAAACTATTTTATTCTTCTTGATGTGATGAAGTTTATGAATTAGAGGGAGTTTGACAGAGAATGTATTGATTTAACCTACGAAAAACCAACGTTAGATTTAGTCTGCTATCCAAAGTTTGAAAAAAGCCAATAAAACCTAGAGTTATTATTGAAACACTTGAGCTATTAAGCAAATATGTGTAAATCACCTCATTTGCGAAGATATACTTATAAAATTGATTAAATTTGGAATTGGCGATCGCCAATTTTCCTCCACTATCTGCTCTTTTTTTAGCTACCATTCGCCCTAAATTACTATTGATACCAATGAATGAAGTTGATTTTTTTTGACTTTTTTAATGGCATGACATAACAAGTTTGTGTTGATATTGTGAATCAATAAGTCTTGTTTAACTTAAAAGAAAACAATTTTTGATGTCTCAGCGATTTTTGCTTTTTTAGAGGATGTCTGAAAAGTATGAGATTATGCCAGTCTTCTTAACATAAGACGAATCATAGCAACTCGAATCATAGTTTCAGAAGTTGCGGGTAAAACTTCGTAATCCTT
>JAAUYH010048478.1_pt1 | contig 18475 bp, 18 predicted proteins | sample 7278061 | NCBI WGS metagenome assembly JAAUYH01 (sample SAMN14350203, study PRJNA611818) | marine sediment metagenome | isolation source: surface marine sediment (0.6m) | place: French Polynesia: Moorea | collected 2018-08 | reverse complement strand
GCCAGCCTGCTGGACGCGCCGCCCGTACCGCCCACGGAACCCAGCGAATCGGGCGATACTGGCGATACTGGCGAAGCGAGCCCGGAAGCGGAACAGGAAGCTGTCGACGGCTGATCACACCGCCTGCCCATGGACCTGTTCATCTCGGATCTTCACCTGGATGACTCCAGGCCGCAGATCTGCGAGCTGCTGCTGCGGTACCTGGCCGGGCCCGCCCGGGACGCCGAGCGCCTGTTTATCCTGGGCGACCTGTTCGAGTTCTGGATTGGTGACGACTATCCCAATCCGCTGGCGGACCAGGTCGCGGCCGGCCTGGCGGACCTGAAAGCTTCCGGCACCCGATTGTTTTTCATGCCGGGCAACCGGGATTTCCTGGTGGGTGCGGACTATTGCGGCCGGGCCGGTCTTGAGCCATTGGCGGAGCCGGTCACAGTGACCCTGGGACACCAGTCCGCCGTACTCTGCCACGGCGACGCTTTGTGCACCGGCGATGAAGCCTATCAGGCGTTTCGGGCCAAGGTGCGTGCACCGGGGTGGATCGAGGCCTTTCTGGCCCAGCCGCTGGCCCAGCGCCTCGAATTTGCCCGCTACGCCCGCGAAGAGTCGGCCCGGCAGAACGCCGGCAAGGCGGCGGAGATCATGGACGTGACGCCATCAGAAGTTGTTCGGCTGTTGCGCGAGCAGGGCGTGGACCTGCTGATCCACGGCCACACCCACCGACCCGGCTTGCATGATGTGGACGTGGACGGCCGCAGCTGCCAGCGGGTGGTGCTGGGCGACTGGTATGAGCAGGGCAGCGTGCTGGTATTCGACCACGACCGTCTCACACTACAGCAGCTGGAACACCAGCCCCCGCATTGCTGACAGAGTAAAGCTGGCAGATTCTGCCGCATCGGTACTCTCAGACACCCTGATCATTCCGTTAACGCCTCGCAATTTCCCGGGGATGCGCACAAAAAAAGGCCGGGGAAATCCCCGGCCTTTTCGCATAGTGCGGTTGCGAGTTACAGCTTAGCCATTAACCCGCCGAACCTGCCAGGCGCCAAAGCCAACCAGGGTCAGGATCATCAGGATCAGGCCCCACTGGCTCAGCGTCGGAACGATTTCAGGCACCAGGCCGATACCCAGGACAACCGTGACGGTTCCAGTCACACCACCCGTGTAATCACAGGTCGTGGTGGCGGTGGGCTGCGGATCGGCCGCAGTCGAGGTACCGGATACGGTCAGGGTGAACGGGGTGCTGGCGGTTACGCCCGTGGCGGAAGTCGCGCCGACGTAGACAAAGTCTGTACCGGGAATCGCATTACAGCTCACGTCGTAGCTGCCGCCGGAGTTGTTCAACTCGCGGAAAATCAGCGAACCGGTGCCGGTGGCGCCACGAATGATCGGTCCCACGGTCAGGTTAACCGTGCTGCCGGGCGCGGGATCGGCCAGCGGCACGCCGGTGGCTACGTCACAGGTGATTGCCGTGTTGTCGTTGGTGACCACGGCGCCTGCAGCGGTACAGGTGTAGGTGGCCGTAGCCGTACCCACAGCGGTGCCGGAGCAGTTCGCGGTAACCGTAGAGCTGGTCCCGGGTGCGAGGGTTCCAGGCGTGCCGGTGACGGTGATGGTACCGGTGCCGGAAACGGCGCCCAGCGAACAGCTGGGAGTGATACTTGCACCACCGGCGAGTTCGTCGTTGGAGACGGTGATGGTGCCGGTAGCGGCGGCGCCGTTGACCTCAGCAGTCAGTGCCAGCGTGGGCGGCTGCACGTTCAGGATACCGGGACCGGGTCCCGTCGAGACGGTGATGTTGCCGTCAACGGTGGTCAGCGGCTCATCAGCGAAGGTTGCCGTGTTGTTGTAAACGGCGCCAGCGGCAAAAGTGACCGGGTAAGAGCCAGCTACAGCTGCGGTTTTGTCGAAGGTGATGGTTGCGAGAACCGTTCCATCAGCGACGGGGGTGAATCCCAGTAGACCGTAGGACACCGTGCCTGCCGTCATCGTGTCGCACACCGTGCCGACGGTGAAGCTGCAGCCTGTGGTGGGGTCGACGGAAAACTGCGCCGAATCGTAGTTGATGGTGAAGGCAAAGCCCCCGGCGTCCGGCGGTGTGCCCACCGTGTCGTTGTAGGTAACAGTAAACGTGCCGGTGCCCGGACCGACGGTTACAGTTTCCATACTTATTGTGGCGGTAGGCGGGACGTCCCCTGCCCACAGGCTTCCGCTGACCAGCAGGCCGGCGGCGAGCCAGGCGGTCGATCGAACAATCTTCATCGCAGTCACTCCCAAATTCTTTTCATGCAAGGCAAACGGGTGGGGATGCTCCCCACCCGCGATTTTAGACGACCTATCTACATAAATTCAAATGATTAGGCCAATTTTTTAATCACTTCTCGAAGCGATTGTTGCCGGCTCCGCCCTGTACATCCATGAGAGCTTGACCCGCAGTCTCGATTCCCTTGGCATCCACAAACTTCAGGTTCCGTACCTGGAGGTGGTTCACAGCGGATGCGGGAAGCGTCACGCGACCGATTTCACCGGTTTCGAGTTCGGACAGATCGCCCTTGAGAACGGCCATCCGCAGTTCGTTGCCAACGATGTTGCAGCCGGAAATGCCGCCAGCGCCGGCCACACAGGTGCCGATCTTGGCCTTGTTGGCGTCAAACTTGGGACCGAGGTCCATCTGAAACTCGACGCCTACCACGCCGCCGTCGTTGAGCAGCTCAAAGGTGACTTCGGCAACACCGCCCTTCTGGGCCACCGAAACGAGCAGTTCGCCCCTGGTCTCGGCAAAGCTGGCGCCCGCAACGAGGAGGGAAAACATAAGAATGACTAATTTTTTCATGACTATACTCCGTTCGATTCGATGGCTTAGACCGGCAGGCCCAGTGAAATCCGCAGGGCGCGAATGGCGTCGGCCAGGGCAACTGAACCGTCACGGTCAGCATCGGGCTGGCCAGTGGAGAAATCCAGGCCAAGCGCTTCACGCAGGATCAGAATAGCGTCAGCCAGGGCAATGGTGCCGTCGCCGTTGGCGTCGCCAGCCGGTGCCGGCGGAATGAGCGTGGTTCTGCGGGACTCGTACTGGTCAAATACCGCCCCGGCCAGGGAGCCGGTGAGCGCGCCCAGCTGGACCGCACCAATGGTGGCCGCACCGGTGTCGGTGCCCGTGCCATCAGCCGGATCAGAGGTAGCGTCGCTGTTCACCCACAGGGAGATGCCACCGCCGCCGGTCCAGTCGACGACGACCTGGTTCCAGCCCGCTCCGATAGCCGCGGAGGCCGCGGTGCCCGAGACCGGTGTCGCGTTAACCGTGCCCGCGCCGGCGTCGAAGCCGATAGAGAACACTTCGGTGGTTGCGCCGTCCTCAGCGTAAGCGGTGAAGATGTTGCCAGTACCGGTCACAGGCTGAGTGGCGGAACCGGCAAAGACGTAAAAGCTGACGATAATCCGGCCTTCATTGGTCGGATTGTTGTCCTGCACGTACTGGCCCACTGCGCCGGGAGCCATGGAGCAAAGGCCGGAGTAACGCGACAGAGCGTTGGTTTCTGCAGGGCCGCCCACTGCCGGGCCGGTGTCACTGGACCAGGCCGTGAGTGCACATGCTGACGCTGCTGATCCTCCTACGAGGAAGCCCAGCGCAATCAAAGCTGTCAATAGTTTTTTCATGATAGAACCTCTTGCTGTAACAGAATTTGCGTTATTCCCGAGGCGCCATCGTTACAGCGGACGCCTGGTACTCACTATAAAAAGCGCATTTCGCCCGGAAAAAGCGCCACCGGCTGAAAATTCTTTTGAAAGTGCCCCCTGCAAACCGAACACTGCGCCAAAAAAGCGTGATAAAATCGCACTTTACAGCCGATTGACGGCTCTCCAAGGGAGGTTGGTGTGTCTATGTCAGAGACCAGTACGGTCTCCATGTTTGCGGCCCGGCGTGGCCGCTCTCCATTCCTGGTGGTGATTCCGGCCCGCAACGAGGCGGCCACGGTGGGAAACGTCGTGCGCGACGTGCACCAGCACTTCCACTGCTGCGTGGTGGTGGTGGATGACGGCAGCACCGACGACACCTCTGAGGCGGCCCGCAAGGCCGGTGCGACGGTGCTGCAGCTGCCGTTCCAGATGGGGGCCTGGTGCGCCACCCAGGCGGGACTGCGCTACGCCAAGCGCCATGGCTACCGGATCGCCGTCACCATGGACGCCGACGGGCAGCACCACGCCAGTTCGGTACCCGAACTGGTCAAGGCCCTGAATGACGATCAGGCCGACGTGGTGGTGGGGGCCTGTCCAGAGCGCCTGAGTCTGGCAAAAAGAATCGCTTGGGCCTATTTCAGGGCCCTGACCCGGCTGGATATCCACGACTTCACCTCGGGCCTGCGGGCCTACAACCGCCGGGCCATCGAACTGCTGGGTACCCGCTATGCCAGCCTGCTGGACTACCAGGACATCGGCGTGCTGATGCTGGTGGCCCGCCAGGGCCTGCGGGTGGAAGAGACCCCGGTGGACATGTCGCCGCGGCAGGCCGGCCATTCCCGGGTGTTCAGCTCCTGGGCGGTGGTGGCGCGCTACATGCTGCGAACCACAATCCTGTGCCTGGCCCGTGTCGGGCGGGGCAACTCCCGGGTTCCCCGCCCGCTGTCGGGCGCGGTGTCGGAGACGTCAACATGAGCTACCAGATCACCACAACACTGCTGGGGCTGATCCTCGGCGGCGCCATCCTGTACATGGTTCGGCGCGACCACCTGCATGGACCCTATGCCGTGTGGTGGCTCGCGGTGGCATTGATCACCATCATCCTGGGCGTTTTTCCCACCGCCATCGATTTTGTGGCGACCAAGGTTGGCATTGCCTATCCCCCCACCCTGCTGTTTTCCCTGGTCATCGGCCTGATGCTGATCAAAATGCTCAAGGCCGACATCGAAAGCTCGCGGCACGAGCGGCGGATTCGGCGGCTGGGTCAGAAGCTGGCGATCCTGGCCGAAGAAAATGCCCGGCTGCAGTCGGACCTGGACCAGGCCCTGCCCGATCAGCCCGACAAGGACCCCGGGCAACGCGAAATCCGTTCCTCGGGCTGACCCTGCCCCGCCATGGGCACGCTGCGCATCCTGCAGCTTGGCAAGTATTACCCGCCGGTGCACGGAGGCGTGGAGACCTTTTGCGCCGACCTCCACCGCTGGTTGCCCGGGTACGGGGTGGAAAGCCGGGTACTGGCCCATGACAAGGGGCACGCCCCGGCGGATCCGGGAGTCACCCTGTGCCCGGTGATGACGGAACTGCTGTTTACCCCCATCGCGCCCGGCTTTCGACGGGCACTGAACAAAGAAATCCGCTCGTTCCGGCCGCAGCTTCTACACCTGCACCTGCCCAACCCCTCTGCATTCTGGGCGCTCACCCTGGCCGGCGCCCGGGGCATTCCCTGGCTGGCCCAGTGGCACTCCGACGTCGTGCCGTCCAGGCTGGAAGGCAGGCTGCGTTTTGTCTATCCCCTTTACCGGCCGTGGGAGCAGGCACTGCTGCGACGCAGCCAGGCCATCGTGGTGTCCAGCCAGAACTACCTGGATGCCAGCCCTGCCCTGCTGGAGCATCACCGTCGGTGCCGGGTATTGAGCCTGGGGCTGGATCCGGCCCGGCTGGAAGCCCGTCAGGCTGAAACAACCGGTGCCTGGCGCGGCAGCGCGTTCCGGGTTTTATCTGTGGGGCGCCTGACCCACTACAAGGGATACGACCGCCTGATACGCGCCATGCAGCAGGTTGAGGATGCCGAGCTGGTTATTGCCGGCGGCGGTGACCTGCTGGAGGAGCTGGCGGCATTGGTGAGGCAACTTGGGTTGGAGTCCCGGGTCAACATTCTGACCGAGGTCGATGACACCCTGCGCAATACGCTGCTGGAGGAATGCCATTGCGTGTGCCTTCCCTCGGTGGAACGCAGTGAAGCCTTCGGCCTGGTGCTGCTGGAGGCAATGGCCATGGGAAAGCCGGTGGTCGCCACGCGCCTGCCGGGTTCGGGCGTCCCCTGGGTGGTGGAAACCGGCGGCCATGGACTGCTTTGCCCGCCCGGCGACGAGAACGCCCTGGCGGGCCAGCTCAATCGCCTGCGGCGGGACGAAGACCAGCGCCGAAAGCTGGCCCATCGCGGACCGGCCTCGTTCGAGCAGCATTTCCATATCCGCCAGACCGCCGAGGCCATGGCCGGAATCTACCGCTCGCTGGCCGGCCGCTGAACGGCGTTCAGCCCAGGGACTCAAGCCTCGCCAGTTCGACTTCGGAAAAACCCGCCGCCAGTCGTGCCGGGCGATTAAGGGGTTTCTTGATACCACGGCTGAAATGGAGCTGGACCAGCTGCTGGAAAGTTTCATCAGCGTCCAGCTGCTGCTGCCGGCAGCAATAGCGGAACCAGCGGGTGCCGATCTCCACGTGGCGGACTTCTTCCCGCAGGATGATCTCCAGGGCCGCCACCGTGTCGCTGTCGCCGGCGGACTGCAGCCGCCGGATCATACCCGGCGTCACATCCAGCCCCCGGGCTTCCAGCACCCGCGGCACCAGCGCCATTCGCGCCAGGCAGCTGTCCTCGGTGCTGACCGCCATCTGCCAGAGTCCGTCGTGGGCGGGAAAATCACCGTAAGCGAACCCCATCTGCTGCAGGCGGGTCTGCATCAGGCCGAAGTGCCGCGCCTCGTCCACCGCGACGCTGATCCAGTCCTGGTAAAACGCCAGCGGCATGCCGCCAAAGCGATAGGCGGCATCCAGGGCCAGGTTGACCGCGTTGAACTCGATGTGCGCTACGGCGTGGACCAGCCGGGCGCGGCCTTCCGGGGAGCCAACGCCGCGCCGTTCCAGCTGGCGCGGCGGCACCAGCCGGGGCCGCTCCGGGCGGCCGGGAACCGGCAGGCTGCGAGGATCAGCCCAACGGTCTTCGGGCCCAATGGGACCGGGCAGTGCGGCGACCCGACGGCATTTGTCGTCCGGGTCCCGGGTCAGGATCGCCTGCAGCAGGCGGGTCTGTAGACCAGCGGGCCGGTCCGCGGCGGTGGCCATCAAAGCGCGTTGATTTCCTCGATCAGCGCATCGGCAAAACCGCTGGTGGACATCTCGGTGGCGCCGTCCATCTGCCGGGCAAAATCGTAGGTCACCTTTTTCTTCTCGATCACCCGGGGATAGGCCTGGTTGATCACGTCTGCCACCTCGTTCCAGCCGATATGCTCGAACATCATCACTCCGGACAGCATCAAGGAGCTGGGGTTGACCTTATCCTGACCGGCGTACTTGGGCGCGGTGCCGTGGGTGGCTTCAAACACCGCTACGTGATCGGCGATGTTGGCGCCGGGGGCAATGCCAATGCCGCCCACTTCCGCCGCCAGGGCGTCGGACAGGTAGTCGCCGTTCAGGTTCATGGTGGCAATGACGCTGAACTCCGCCGGGCGCAGCTGCATCAGCTGAAACATGATATCGGCGATCCGGTCCTTCATGACGATCTTGCCTTCCGGCCGCTGGCCGTCGAACTCTTCCCACAGCTGGTCTTCGGAAATGACCTGGTCGGGGAATTCTTCCTTGGCCAGCTCATAGCCCCAGTTGCGGAACGCGCCCTCGGTGAATTTCATGATGTTGCCCTTGTGCACCAGGGTGACACTGTCGTGTCCGCGGTCGATGGCGTACTGCACAGCTTTGCGGATCAGCCGCTTGGAGCCGAAGGCGCTGATGGGCTTGACCCCGAGTCCGGCCCCGTCGAAAAAATTGACTCCCATCTCCTCCCGCAGGAACTGGGCGAGTTTTTCGTTCTCCGGCGTGCCGCTCTGGAACTCGATTCCGCAATAAACGTCTTCGGTGTTCTCCCGGAAGATCACGCAGTCGACCTCCTCCGGCTTGCGCATGGGGGACGGCACCCCCGGGAAGTAGCGAACCGGGCGCACGCAGGCGTACAGGTCCAGGGACTGCCGCAGGGACACGTTGAGGGAACGGAATCCGCCGCCTACCGGCGTGGTCAGGGGCCCCTTGATGGCCACTACCAGGTCCTGGATGGCGTCCAGGGTTTCCTGGGGAAAGTAGTCGCCGTCATACAGCCCCGCTGCCTTTTCACCCAGGTAGAGCTCCGCCCAGTGGACTTTCTTGCTGGATCCGTAAGCCTTTTCCACCGCCGCGTCCCAGACCCGCAGGCTGGCGCTGGTGATGTCCGGACCGATGCCGTCACCTTCCACGTAGCCCAGGATCGGGTTGTCCGGCACTACCAGCTGGTCGTTTACGACGCGGATCTTTTCCCCGCTTTCCGGGTATTTCACGTTTCGATAGTCCATGGGGATTCCTTCTTTTTGGAAGTTGATGAGTCAGGCAGCACTGATCGTTTGTCTTTCGGCCTTGGCCGTGTCGGACCGTTCGATCTCTACCTGACGGAAATAGTCCTCCGACACGCCGGTCACGTAGGCGTTGGAAAAACACGAGGTGTCGAAGTTGCTGATGTCTGGGTTGCCTTCGGCGCAGGCGGCCACCAGGTCGTCCAGGTCCTGGTAGATCAGCCAGTCTGCGCCCAGGATCTTTTCGATCTCTGCTTCGCTGCGGCCGTGGGCAATCAGCTCGTCCGCCGCCGGCATGTCAATGCCGTAGACATTGGGATATCGCACCGGTGGAGCCGCCGAGGCGAAGTACACCCTGCGGGCACCGGCGTCCCGGGCCATCTGGATAATCTGCTGAGACGTGGTGCCCCGGACGATGGAGTCGTCCACGATCAGAACATTCTTGCCGCGAAACTCCAGGTCAACAACGTTGAGCTTGCGCCGCACGGACTTCCTGCGTTCGGCCTGGCCGGGCATGATGAAGGTCCGGCCGATGTAGCGGTTCTTGATAAACCCTTCCCGGTACTTCGCTCCCAGCTGATGAGCCATGGGAATGGCCGCGGTACGGCTGGTGTCCGGCACCGGAATGACCACGTCAATGTCGTGATCGGGCCGCAGCCGCTTGATCTTCTGAGCCAGCTTCTCGCCCATGCGCAGGCGCGCCTTGTACACCGAGATATCGTCCATCATGGAGTCCGGCCGGGCAAAATAGACCAGCTCGAAGATACAGGGCGCATAACTGGCCTTCGGCACACACAGGCTGCTGTGAATCTCACCGTCGAGGGTGAAGAAAATGGCCTCGCCGGGACGCACATCACGGACCAGATCGTAACCCAGCACGTCCAGGGCCACACTCTCCGAGGCCATGGCGTATTCCGTGCCGGACCCGCCCTCTCGCGCCCCGTACACCAGCGGCCGGATACCGTGGGGGTCGCGAACCACCAGGATGCCGTATCCCGGAAACAGCGCGATGATGGAATAGCCGCCACTGCAGCGACGATGCATCTCGGTCACCGCGCGAAACAGCTGCTCCGGGCTGAGCTGCATGTCCTTCTGGACCTGCAGCTCGTGGGCCAGCACGTTGAGCAGAACCTCGGAATCGGAATTGGTGTTGAGATGGCGGCGATCCGATTGGAACAGCTCCTCCCGCAACCGCTGGGCGTTGGTCAGGTTGCCGTTATGGGCCAGTGCAATGCCGAAGGGAGAATTCACGTAAAGCGGCTGGGCTTCTTCCCGGGAGTCACTGCCTGCCGTGGGGTAGCGCACGTGACCAATGCCCGCCTGGCCCTTGAGCGATGCCATCTCCTCCATACCGAACACGTCCCGTACCAGCCCGGTTTGTCGGTGCATGTGCAGCTTGTCACCATCGACCGTGGCCATGCCCGCTGCGTCCTGCCCCCGGTGCTGGAGTACCGTCAGCCCTTCGTAGATCTCCAGAGCAACCTGCTGGCTGCGTCCGACAATTCCTATGATCCCGCACATGGTTCCTGCGTCCGGCTCAGGCCGGGTCCTCCACTTGCTCGCCAACCGGGAATACCGGCCCGCCGTAATTGAAATAGTCCTGGATTTCGTCCGGCAGAAATCCAATAGTCCAGGACGACAGTGCCTCGAAATACGGCAGCAGCGTCGACTCCCGCCACCAGGGATCCCTGGGCACCGGCGTCAGTCCGGCAACCATGGTGACCGCCACCACCAGCACCACTCCACGGGCGGCGCCGAAGATGAGACCCAGCATGCGATCCGAGCCGGACAGGCCCGTGTGGGCCACGAGTTTGCCCACAAAATACGTGATGATACCCCCTGCCAGCAGGGTCACCACAAAAATCAGTCCGTAGGTGACGGCCAAACGGGCCGATGGCACTTCGATGGCACCGGCCAGCATGCCTTCGCTCATGGGTGCCAGGGTGAAGGCCAGCCAGAAAGCCGCGACCCAAACCGCCAGCGCCATGACCTCTTTCAAAAATCCCTTGAAAAAGCTGATCACCACCGAGAGCCCAATCACTCCGACGATGACGTAGTCCACCCATATCATGGATGGCGGACGATAATGCCGTTGAGACTCATGTCGCTGCGCAGTCGGTCCCGCACCTGCTCGGCCGCGCTGCGGTCGACCTCCGGCCCCACGCGAACCCGAAAGGTTCCGCCGCTGGCGCCAGGAATCTCCACCACATTGGAGGCGTAGCCGGCGGCCCGCAGCCGGTCGCGCAGATCGTAGGCGTTCTTTCGGCTGCCGAAGCTGCCCACCTGGACCATCCAGCCGTCAACCGGAGACTCTGCTGCCGGGGCCGAGGCCGCTTCGATGCGGCGAACCGACAGGTCGAGGTCGGGAAAAGCCGCGCTGATCTTCGATCCGGCGTCTGCCGCCTGGCCTTTGCTGTCCCAGCTGCCCGCTCGGACCCGGTACAGGGTCTGTTCGCCCACGGAAACCCGCTCCTGGTAGGCATTCCAGCCGGCCTGCTTCAGATTGTCCACCAGCCGTGCCGCGTTGGCGGCATTGCCGAAACTGCCAAGCTGCAATACCCAGCGATCCCCACCCGTGGCGCTGGCAGCAGCCGGCGGCTCGGGATCCGGGGTGGTCGGCTGCGGCTCCGGCGGAGTCTCCCGTTGGGTGCGCGACACCGCCACCGACGGCGGCCGCTCCGGGCTGGCGGTCCGGGTGCTGCTCTCGACGGGTTCGGCCTGGGGCTGCGACGCAGGTTCGGCTTCCCGGGCCGCCTGGGTGTCAACCGGCAGCAGGCGGGTTTCGAAGCGCCGGTCCGGTGGCTGGGGAATGTCGATGGTGGTTTCCCGGGTCCCTCCCGGCGAGCCGTCCAGCAGCATGGGGATGAAAATGACGCCAAGGGCAACCAGGACGCTGGCTCCAACCAGTCTTTGTTTAAGTGCTACATCCATTTCAGGATCTAACGGAATATCTCCGCGGAAAGGCGGGCATTATACCGAAATCCAGCCGCCGCTCCGTGGTGAAGTTCACTGTTGTTTGCCGCCACCGTCCAGGACCCTCAGGGCGGCTTCCACGGTGAGAAACGACCCCGTAACCAGCACCCGATCTCCCCGGCGGGCCCGTTCCCGCACCCATGTCAGCGCGTCCCCGACGCTGGCGAAAACCGTTTTGTCACTGCCCGATAGCGCTGCGCCCAGGATATCGGGGCTGGCCGCCGCAGTACTGTCCAGGCCTGCCAGGCACCATCCATAGACATGCGGCTCCAGGGCACGAAGAAATCCGTAGTGATTCTTGCGCGCCAGCATGCCCACCACCCCCCAGGTCCTGCCGGGGACCGGGTTGCCAGCGAGCCAGTCAGCCACTGCGTCGGCCGACTGGGGGTTGTGCCCAACGTCGATCAGCAGTTCGACCCCGGGCGCATCCCACGGCAGCCGCTGCAGCCGGCCCGGCAGGTTCACCGAGCTCAGCGCGCGCGAAATCTCTTCCGCACTGGAGGGCAGACGCCGCAGCGCCTGCAGCAGCATCAGGCAGCCCGCAGCGTTTTGCAGCTGGTGTTTGCCGGGCAGTGAAGGCCGCGCCAGCTTGAGGCGCAGGTCACCGCAGACCCACTCCCAGCCCGACCCGGATACCGTCCAGCCATAGTCAGCGCCGGCCTGGTAATAACGACTGCCCATCTCCCTGGCCACCGTGGGCAGCGCCTCTGGCGGATCGGGGTGACCGCAGACCGCGACGCGCCCCGGCTTGAATACACCGGCCTTTTCCCGGGCGATGGCCTCCAGGGTGTCACCCAGCCATTCCGTGTGGTCATATCCGATGCTGGTCACCAGCGCGGCGTCGGCGTCCACCAGATTGACGGCATCCAGCCGACCGCCCAGACCCACCTCCAGCAAAGCCACGTCCAGGTCAGATCCAGCGAAAAGATCCAGCGCCGCCAGGGTACCAAACTCAAAATAGGTCAGAGGGGTGTCGCCACGGGCCCGCTCGATGCGGCGGAAACTGTCAATAATTGCCCGGTCACTGGCCGGGCGACCACAGATGCGGATTCGCTCGTTGTACTGGAGAATGTGCGGAGAGGTGTAGCAGCCCACCCGACCACCCTGCAGCAGCTGCTCCAGGATGGCCACGCTGGACCCCTTGCCGTTGGTGCCGGCCACGGTGATCACCAGGTCTGCCGGTCGATCCAGCGACAGCCGCCGGGCGACCCGGCCAACCCGGTCCAGACCGAGTTCGATGTCAGCCGGGTGGCAGGTTTCCAGGTAGTCCAGCCACGCGCCCAGGGTCCCGGCGTCGAACGGCCGCTGGCTCATTCCGTGGTCCGGACCGCCTCTTCGTCGCTGGGCTGGGCATCTGGTTCACCGTCCCCGACTTCTGCCTCGGGCTGATCAGGCACCGGGCAGGCCGGTCCGTCGCACAGCAGGCTCAGCAGGGCGCCGATCCGGTCACGATGCTCGCGCCGGTCCACGATCATGTCCAGGGCGCCATGACTCAGCAGGAACTCGCTGCGCTGGAACCCCTCGGGCAGGGTTTCTCCCACGGTTTGCTCGATCACCCGGGGACCGGCGAATCCAATCAGCGCACCGGGCTCCCCGATATTGATGTCACCGAGCATGCCAAGACTGGCAGACACGCCGCCGGTGGTGGGATGAGTCAGCACCGACACAAACGGGATTCCCGCCTCGGCCAGCCGCGCCAGTGCGGCGCTGGTCTTGGCCATCTGCATCAGCGAAAACAGGGACTCCTGCATCCTGGCTCCGCCCGTGGCCGAAAAATTGATCAAGGGCTCCCGCTGCTCCCTGGCCCGCGTGGCCGCGCGGGCGAAGCGTTCTCCGACCACCGACCCCATGGATCCGCCCATGAAGCGGAAGTCAAAAGCGGAAGCGACCACCGGACGCCCCAGCAGGGTTCCGGCCATTACCACCAGGGCGTCCCGCTCACCGGTGGCCTTCTGGGCGGCAGCGATCCGATTGCGATAGGTTTTGCTGTCCTTGAATTTCAGGACGTCCACCGGCTCCAGGTCCGCGAACAGTTCTTCGCCGCTGTCGGCATCCAGGAAATGCTGCAGTCGCTGCCGGGCCGGAATCGGCATATGGTGCCCACACTTGGGGCATACCATCACCGAGCGTTCCAGCTCGGGTCCCCACAACGCCGACTTGCAGCTGGTGCACTTCTGCCACACCCCGGCAGGCATGTTTTTTTTGCTTTTGCCCTCGGTGCGAATACCCGACGGCATCAATTTCTTGAGCCAGCTCACGCGGTCGCCTCCTCCGGCGTCATCGCCTGGTGTATGGGTGCCAGGAACCTGTGAGCGGCCTCAGCGCTGTGCTCGGGCCCCGCCCGGAAGACCGCATCCACCAGGGCGCTGCCGATTACCACGGCGTCGGCGAATCCAGCCACCTGGCGCGCATCGTCAGCGCTCTTGATGCCAAATCCCACGCCGATGGGCAGCTCGGTGTGGCCTCGGATCCGCCCAACGGCCTCCGATACCTCTCCGGTGGCCAGGTGGGACGCCCCGGTGATGCCCTTGAACGACACGTAGTACACAAACCCCCTGGCCTGAGCCATCACCGAGTCCAGTCGCGCTTCCGAGGTGGTGGGCGCCACCAGGAACACCTGGTGAATACCCTGGCCGGCCGCATCCCGGTTGAATTCAGCAGACTCTTCCGGCGGCAGGTCCACAATCAACAGTCCGTCGACCCCTGCCCTGGCGGCGGCCCGCAGAAACTCCTGGGTGCCGAAGCGCTCGATGGGATTCATGTAACCCATCAGGATGATGGGGGTGTCGGCGTCTTCCCGGCGGAAACCGTCCACGGACGCCAGAACGCCTGCCAGGTCCGCACCCTGACTGAGGGCCCGTTCGCAGGCCGCCTGGATGACCGGCCCGTCCGCCATGGGGTCGGAAAACGGCATGCCCAGCTCGATCATGTCAGCGCCGGCGCTGGTCAGCGCGTGGAGGATGTCCACGGTATGGTCCGGGGTGGGGTCGCCAGCGGTAACGTAAGGAATCAGCGCCGCGCGGCCCTGACGTTTCAGCTCCTCGAAACGCGCGTCAATTCGATTCAAAGGTCTATTCCTTCAATGGCGGCCACGGTGTTCACGTCCTTATCGCCGCGACCGGACAGGTTGACCAGTATGGTCTGGTCCGGCTTCATTTTCGCTGCCAGTTTCATGGCGTAGGCCACCGCATGGCTGCTTTCCAGGGCGGGTATGATCCCTTCTACCCGACACAGATCGTGAAATGCGCTCAGTGCTTCATCGTCGCGGATGGCCACGTAGTTGGCTCGGCCCGTATCCTTCAGCCAGGCATGCTCGGGGCCCACGCCAGGGTAGTCCAGACCAGCCGAGACAGAATGGGTTTCGGTGATCTGGCCGGCGTTGTTGTCCAACAGGTAGGTCTTGTTGCCGTGCAGAACGCCAACGCGGCCGGCACAAAGCGATGCCGCGTGTTCACCGGTTTCCAGACCCTTGCCGGCCGCTTCGACACCGTAAAGGGCCACGCCTTCATCATCGATAAACGGATGAAACAGCCCCAGCGCATTGGACCCTCCACCCACACAGGCCACCAGCGCATCGGGCAACCTGCCCTCACGGTCCAGCATCTGCTGACGCGCCTCGCGCCCGACGACCGCGTTAAAGTCTCTGACCAGCAGCGGATAGGGGTGCGGACCCGCCACCGTGCCAATGATGTAAAAGGTATCGTCGACGTTGGTCACCCAGTCTCGCAGGGCCTCGTTTAGGGCGTCCTTCAGGGTCCTGGAGCCAGATTCCACGGGCCTGACTTCAGCGCCCAGCAGCTTCATCCGGTAAACGTTGGGAGCCTGCCGGGCAATGTCGGTAGAGCCCATGTACACCACGCACTCCATTCCCAGTCGGGCCGCCACCGTAGCCGACGCCACGCCGTGCTGGCCCGCGCCGGTTTCCGCGATCACCCGGCGCTTGCCCAGGTGGCGGGCCAGCAGGGCCTGTCCCACGGTGTTGTTGATCTTGTGCGCCCCGGTGTGATTGAGGTCTTCGCGCTTGAAGAAGATCCGGGCGCCGCCCACCTTTTCCGTGAGCCGCCGGGCAAAATAAATGGGAGACGGACGTCCCACGTACTCCGCCAGGTCAGCGGCAAAAGTCCGCTGGAATTGCTCGTCCCGGCTCAGCCGCTGGTACTGCTCCGCCAGCTCCTGCAGGGCCGCCATCAGGGTTTCGGCCACATAAAGGCCGCCGTATGGCCCGAAATGGCCGCGCTCGTCCGGTACCTGTTCCGCTCTCTTCTGCACTGCCTCAGCTGCCGTTTGCACGATGCACCTCTTTCACAAACTGTTCCATTTTTGCCGGGTCTTTTTCGCCCGGGCGGCACTCCACGCCGCTGCTGACGTCTACCCCGTGAGGCCTGGTCTGCTCGATAGCGCTGGCGACATTCTCGGGACCGAGACCGCCGGCCAGGATGACGGGCCGGTCACTATCCACCGGAAATCGACTCCAGTCAAACGCCTGGCCGGTGCCGCCCGCGGCACCCGCGGCATGGCTGTCCAACAGCAGGGCCCGCGCCCGCGGATGACTGCGGGAAACCTGCCGCCAGGGCAACTCCGCGCTGACCGCCTTGATATAGGGGTAAGCAAATGACTCGCAATAGGACTCGGTTTCGTCACCGTGGAACTGGAGCATGTCCAGATCAACGGCCGCCAGGATCTGCTCAACCTGCTCGCGTGGCGCATTCATGAATAAACCGACCCGCAGCATCAACCCCGCCGGCACCTGGGCAAGCGCGGCCGCCTGGGCCATGGTGACGAAGCGCGGGCTCTTTTCCACGAACACCAGCCCGATGGCGTCCACGCCGAGATCGGCTGCCTGACGGGCATGATCCGGATCGGTGATTCCGCAGATCTTGATCCTGCTGCGTTTCACTGTCCGCTCCCCGGCTCGGCGAGCTCGAAGGCTTTGGGATAGCTCACCCGTTCCAGGCAAAGGCCATGGGCCGGGGCGGTGGCGCCGGCAGCATTCCGGTCCCGGCCCTGCAGCAGCTGCTGGATCCACCCCTCGGGCTGGCGGCCCTGCCCCACTTCGATCAGGGACCCCACGATGTTTCTGACCATGTGATGCAGGAAGGCATTGCCCTCGACCAGGATGTCGACCTGGTCATGGTAACGCTCCACCGCCAGTCGCGTCAGCCGTCTCACCGGATGACGAGCCTGGCAGGACACCGCACGGAAGGCGCTGAAGTCGTGTTCTCCAACCAGGGCCTGGCCTGCGCGGTGCATCACGCGGTGATGCAGGGCCTGGCGAATCCAGGTCAGTTCATTGCGGCCCAGGGCCGGCCGAACCGGGCGATTGCAGATGCGGTACCGATAGGTTCGGCCCGTGGCGGAAAAACGGGCGTGGAAATCCAGCGGCACAATCTTCGCCCACAGGATGCAGGCCGCTTCCGGGAGATTTGAATTGGTGCCCAGGATCCACGAGCGCATGGGGCGCTCAGCCCGGGTGTCGAAATGCAGCACCTGCTGGCGGGCATGGACACCGGTGTCGGTCCGCCCGGAACCATGAACCCGCACGGGTTGATCAGCGACTTTCGCCAGGGCCGCTTCAAGGGTGGCCTGGACCGTTGGTTCCTGGGCCTGGGTCTGCCAGCCCAGAAACGCCGTGCCGTCATACTCGATGCCCATGGCGATGCGCATGGCGGAAATCAGTTCTGCCAAAGGCACAACGAAAAGGGGCTGCCAGTTTGGCAGCCCCGGTATATCGTTTGTTCCGAGGTATCAGGAACCAAGGCCGTCCAGCAATCCCTGGGCCTCGTCCTTCTGTTCCTGGCTGCCTTCGGCCAGCACCTCCTCCAGCATGCCTTTGGCACCGTCGGGGTCGCCCATGTCGATGTAGGCCTTGGCCAGATCCAGCTTGGTGCCTACGGCGTCCTCGTCGCCGAACAGGTCAGCGTCTTCGAGGTCAAGCTCGTCCAGCCCCAGGTCCAGCTCGTCATCTGCGGACTCCAGCTCAGCCAGGGTCTCTGCTTCGGCCGCAGCGTCTTCGTCGGCCTCGGCCGGTTCGGCCGGTGCTTCGGCCTCGGCCAGGTCGAGTGCAGGCTCAGCCGCGGCCTCGTCAGATTCAGGCGCATCCGGGTCGAATGCATCACCCTCTTCTACCAGGCCACCGAGGTCCAGCTCCATCTCGGTGGTCCGCTCGTCGTCTGCGGCTTCGGGCTCAATGGCCTGGAGATCGAATTCCGTATCGTCCTCGGCAGCTGCTTCCGGAGCGGCATCGCCCGGCAGGTCCAGGTCGGCCAGATCCAGGTCCAGTTCATCATCGGCGGCCCCGGAGGGTGCTTCATCGAAGTCCAGGGACAGGTCTTCGTCGCCGGCATCGGGTGCGGGGCCGGCGGCATCGAGGTCCAGCGACAGACCCTCGTCACCGGCTTCGTCAGTCGCGGCGCCCTCCAGATCAAAATCCAGCGACAGGTCGTCGTCGTCCGAAGCCGCCGAAGCGTCGTCCATTCCGGACAGATCGAGCAGTTCCTCTTCGGCAGAACCACCGGCGTCATCGCTGACATCAGCGCCCTCGATATCAAAATCGAAGTCGTCATCGGAACCGGCTTCGTCTTCGCTGCCGGCAAACTCGTCTATCGCGGGCTCACCGACACCGCCAAACAACGGATGGTCACCAGCCAGGTTGCTGCCCATGGCCTTGACTTCCATCCAGGCAGGATGGGTGTCACCGCCGATGGCCTGCTGCATTTCCTCGGCCGCCGCCACGAACTCGTCCCGGTTTTCCGCCGCGTAATGGGCCCGGAGCAGCGCCAGGTGGTTCTGAGCGTTGGACGGATCTGCCGCTACTTCAGCGGCCAGGCCGGCCAGGTCAGGCTCCGGCAGGGTCTCCTCTTCCAGTTCGTCAGCGAAGGCGTCGGCCACGGGCAGTTCGTCGGTTACGGGCTCCGTGGACTCCTGCATCATGCGGTCGACCAGGGATTCCCCGGTGTCGGCCTCCCGTCCACGCCGGGACAGGACTGCCGCGGCAATGCCAAGCAGAACGATCAGCCCGGTGCCGCCCAGGACAAACGGGTTCTTCACCGCGTCCATGATCTTCGCCATGATGCCGTCGTCCGGGGCAGCGGGCGTGGTAGTTGTCGTGTTGGCGGTCGTGGTGGCAGCCGCCGCATCGGTTGCGTCCGTGGACTCGTCAAGGACGTCTCCCACCACGGCCGCGTCGTCTTCCATACCTGACTCCAGCATGTCTCCACCGGAGGGTTCGGCCAGGG
>JAAUYH010003186.1_pt1 | contig 18475 bp, 16 predicted proteins | sample 7278061 | NCBI WGS metagenome assembly JAAUYH01 (sample SAMN14350203, study PRJNA611818) | marine sediment metagenome | isolation source: surface marine sediment (0.6m) | place: French Polynesia: Moorea | collected 2018-08 | reverse complement strand
TCCTCTAAAAGACCATCCTGAATCTAGCTGCTGTTCTAGATTATAGATTTCTTTGGTTTGAGCTAATAGCTGTTGGCTTTCTGCTTCTGTGGTGGGTAATTTTAAATGACGGGCTGCTACTGCGCCCAATTTAGTCTCAGCAAAAGTTGCAAGCTGTTGACACAGAAGTCGCCATTCTAATAGTTGTAGGGTTTCGTTAATAATCAAGGTTATAAAGTTGGAATTGATATATTGAAATGTTTACGTACTATATATAGATTACAATGCACACTTTTGCTAAAAAATAAATAAAGATATGTTGCTTTTTAGAAAAGTTTTAGTTAATATTATTTACAAGAGCTTGACTCAGACTCAAGTATCATCTAGAAATTATAGGACTCATCATCATGGAAAATCAAGGAAACAAATTTGGCTTCACTGCTTTTGCAGAAAACTGGAATGGTCGTCTAGCTATGCTAGGTTTCATCATTGCAGTAGCAACTGAACTTATGACTGGTAAAGGAATTCTTGCTCAGTTAGGTTTAATGTAATAGATTCTTAATCTAAATTGCTACTAAGTTAATTTAGTAAATTAAGATTCCCTCGAAGTTTTAACAATTAAAGCTTTGGGGGTTTTTAATTGGTTAGTAGTTAGTGGTTAGTAGTTAGTAATTAGTGGTTAGTAGTTAGTGGTTAGTAGTTAGTGGTTAGTAATTATTAACTTTTTACTCAAAACTATAAATCTTTTGACTTTCGAGATTGCCACAAAGCTGAGAAGGTTGCTGAGTTATAGGGTAACACTTGCGGTCTAACTTAACTTGTAGTCCTAACATGGGGTCATCTCCTGTAGCAATGAGAAATTCCAGACGTTTAATTTCTTCCCAAGTAACGAGATTGTCTAATATTTGGGTTATAGCTTCTAGATAAGGGTTTTGACAGTTGTGATACCAATCAGAGTTAACTAAATTAGGTTGGTCAAAGCCAAGGTGAAACACTAAAGAAGGGCTGCTAAACAAGGCGATAGCTATCGGTCTAGCTTCTTCTTGCAACAATAAATTAAAAGACTGAGCCAGATGCCGTATTTTATCTAGTTTCTCATAACGGGCTGTCACCGAATCTATATCGGAATGCCAAGAAATAGAGATAGTAATAATGTAGGTTTGTAAGAGTAAATGACCTAATTTTTTAGCTTTAGTTGCCAAATACTGAGAATTGTGATCGTTAGCTTCAATTAGTAAGGGGACACGCTCAACTATTTCTAAACCATAACCTTTCAGTCCGGCAATTTTACGGGGGTTATTAGTAATGAGACGAATTTTTTTAACGCCTAAATCATTGAGAATTTGCGCCCCCATGCCATAATCTCTTAAGTCCGCAGGAAAGCCTAATCTTTCATTGGCTTCTACCGTATCTAAACCCATATCTTGTAAGGAATAGGCTTTTAACTTGTTAATTAAACCAATTCCTCTACCTTCTTGACGCAAATACACTACTACTCCTAACCCTGTATCCTCCAGCATTTGGAGTGCTGCTTGTAGCTGCATCCGACAATCACACCGTAAAGAGCCTAGAGCATCTCCTGTTAAACATTCTGAGTGCATCCTCACCATTACAGGATGGTCTTTAAATTTTGTGGGATTGCCTTTGACAATGGCAATATGTTCAGTATTATCTAAAGCATTGTGATAGGCGTATATTTTGAAATTTCCAAACTGACTGGGAAAATTACATACTGTTTCTCGATATACAAAACGGTCATGGCGGAGACGATAGCTGATTAAATCCGCAATGCTAATTAATTTTAGATTGTGCTTACGGGAATATTCTATAAGTTCGGGTAATCGCGCCATTGAGCCATCAAGATTTTGAATTTCACAAATTACTCCTGCTGGGTAAAGTCCTGACAATCTAGCCAAATCTACTGCTGCTTCTGTATGTCCTGCTCGTTTTAGGACTCCCCCTTTTCTAGCTCTAAGAGGGAAAATATGACCTGGACGAACTAAATCTTCGGGTTTGGTAGCAGGATTAATTGCTACTTGAATGGTGCGAGCGCGGTCATCTGCAGAAATCCCTGTACTGACTCCGAGTTTGGGAGAAGCATCAATACTGACAGTAAACGCAGTTTGATTGCTATCAGTATTTTTAGTGACCATAAGGGGCAAATCTAGAGTATCTAATCTTTCTCCTGTCATTGCCAAACAGATTAAGCCACGGGCTTGCACCGCCATAAAATTGATGTTGTCAGGAGTGGCAAATTGAGCAGCACAAATCAAATCCCCTTCATTTTCCCGATTTTCATCATCTACGACCACAATGGGACGACCTGCTTTAATATCTGCTAGGGCAGAGTCTATAGAATCAAAAATACAGTCATTGTTATGGGGAGTATTCACACGCAAAAACTCAATAAAAATATTTGATTACATATTGGGAGTCTATTTCGATTGTAACGTGGTAGCTGCTACACAATCTTAGTAGCTCACAAACTTATTTTTAATTGATCTGTGATGTTTGGCACTCATGCAAGAGGCAAGAGGCAAAAGGGACATAATTCTTTATTCTGTATTCTGAGCTATTCACCAGATTGATTAACTTGACTGGATTGAGAATTTTCCCCCATAACATGAGCAACTAATATCCAACTAGAAAAGCCCAAGGATATACCTGCAAGTAAGGAAACCACAATCAACCAATTACGTAAAGTTTTTATCTGCTTATCACTATTACGCAAAGAAGCACGAATCGGATTTACCCATGACACTAATTCTTGACGATATTTATCCTCGAATTCTTCTGGAGAAATGTGCATTTCATCCCTTTGGACTGCCCATTCTTGCAGACTAGCTCTTTGACGCGACCAATCATCTAAAGCAGTTTTTAATTGATTATCAAGCTCGTGTTTGAGGTTAAATATCTGTTGATTGACTTGAGAGCTTAGGGCTTGGTTAGCATTGCTCAATTGACTGTGAACATTGCTAATTTCATTACGAACTGACTCCAAACTAGCTATATGTTCTTGTTTGACTTGTGGTAGCTTTTGTTCTTTGGTTTCTCGCAACAAATTTTCGAGTTTTTCCAGCCTTTTTTCATAACTAGAGTCTACATTTGAAGTATTATTAATTTCTGCTATAGATTGCTGGTAATTTTCCAGTTGTTTCTGAAATTTATCTCGGTAAATTTCGATAAAATCTTCTAGTTGAGCCTGAAAAACTCCTAAATCCTGATGCTCGCTCTCTGGTAAAAAATTATTACTATTATGGTTGTTATTGTTTTCATAGACGAATCTGATTTTTGCTGCCAGTTCTTCTGCTGTGGTATTTTTGAGCAGATAGCCTTTTGCTCCTGCTCTGAGAGATTTACCTAAATAGTTATCATCGTCGTGACCACTCAAAAAGATAACTTTGACATCGGGAAAGCGATCGCATATATGTCGAGTTGCACTCAAACCGTCCATTCCTGGCATATCAATATCCATCAGAACTACATCTGGTTGCAACATTTCGACTTTTTTTAGACCTTCTTCACCATCGTAGGCTACTCCCACAACTTGAAAGTCCTCTTCTACTTCAAGCCATGTTTTTAACACTTCACAGAGAAGATGTTGATCATCTACTAATAAAATACGAATCATTATCTAGTACCTGGGTTACTTAATATAGTTAATAATTAGGGAGTTATATATCTATTGAGCTATTATGTATTGAGGAAGTCCAAGCGGGCTTCCCCTATCATAGGCGTAGTACCTTGGAGTTTTTTAATCAATTATATGCAATTAGTTTATTGTCTGGAATCAATGGTGAGCTATGGTGAGCAATCTTAGCAAAAAGTTGATAATTGATAGGGCGATAATTGATAATTTAGAGGTCTAAAGCCTCTTGTTTCCCTTCCAGAAAATTTATTGAGGGAAAGGTTGATCAATGCTTCATGCTCTATTAATCACTAATGACTATAGATTCTACTATTACAGAGATATCAATTAAAGGGAATCTAGAACAATTTTTAATTGTCTTATCCGTCTCTTTAAGTGTTGCCACTATTTCACGAATTTTTACCTGGTTTCGACAAATTCCCTATACACTCCTTCTAGTTATTGTTGGTCTGGCTCTGGCGTTTGTCGATATTCGCCTAGTTAATCTGTCTCCAGAGTTGATTTTAGAGATATTTTTACCTCCATTGCTATTTGAAGCAGCTTGGAATATTCGCTGGCGCAGTTTGAAAGAGAATCTGTTACCAGTAAGTTTATTTGCCATAGTGGGAGTGATTATTTCTGTTGTCGGTATCGCTTTGGCTTTAAGTCAGTTTACTGCTTTGTCTTTAGCGACAGCATTGTTAGTGGGAGCTAGTTTATCAGCTACGGATCCTGTTTCTGTGGTGGCGTTATTTCGAGAATTAGGAGCTAGTAAACGCTTAACTATCCTTATGGAGGGGGAAAGTCTTTTTAATGATGGGGTAGCAGTAGTAGCTTTTGTCTTGTTAGTGGGTATCCCTTTGGGAATTCAAGAATTTTCTTTACCCACAACCGTTATTCAGTTTTTCACTTTTGTCGGTATTGGTTTGGGTATTGGTAATGTTATTGGGTTTGGTATTTCCTATCTTACTCAAAGATTTGATCTTCCTCTGGTAGAACAATCTCTTACCCTAGTTTCTGCTTATGGCACATATCTGGTGACAGAAGAGTTAGGGGGCTCCGGAGTTATTGGGGTTGTTACCGTCGGCATAATTTTGGGGAACTTTGGCTCTCGTATTGGTATGAATCCCCGTACCAGATTACTAGTATCAGAGTTTTGGGAATTTTTAGCCTTTTTTGTCAATTCAATTGTATTTTTGTTAATTGGCGATCAAATTAATTTTGTTAGTCTTAGTAACAACTTTAATTTAATTTTAGTAGCGATCGCAGCCGTCTTAGTCACAAGAGCGATCGTAATTTTTGGTTTGGGGAATATTAGTAATTTACTACGGAAAACTCAAATTAATCTCCGAGAACAAACTGTTCTGTGGTGGGGTGGTTTAAGAGGTTCAGTATCTATCGCCCTGGCTTTGAGTGTTCCTGTGTTAATGACTGGTAGGCAAGAAATTATTGATACAGTATTTGGTGTAGTTCTATTTACTCTATTAGTTCAAGGATTAACTACTCAATGGCTACTAGAAACCCTAGATTTAATCGGCGATCAACCCCTAAAACAAGAATATTCTGAATTATTAGCTCGTAGAGTTGCCCTCAAAAGAGTCCTGAATTATTTAGACGATAACGAAATTTCTTCTCTTATTGAGCCTGAATTTTATCGCTATCAACAGGGTTTAGTCAAAGGGGAATTGCAGTCTATTGAAGACAAAATTGAGAAAATGAATCGAGAACATGATAACTTGCGATCGCTGAGTCGGGAACAACTGCGAGAACAAATGTTAGATCTTGAAGCGGATACTTATGCTGAGTTGATCCGCGCTGGAAAGTTAAACGAGAATCTTTCCCCCCTCATGCAAGAAATTATGGCACAAGCCGACTACAACGAAATATAGGGATGAGATATCATAGGATTAATTGGGGTCAGGGTGTACTGCTTTGATCACAATATAATCTTCGCTCTTGTGCTGATGTGCTAGCATAATCCTACTTTGCTAATTAAATGTGTTGGTCATGGTAACAGACCAGTGATTCATGTCGATAAATTTGGTTTTCCCAGAAGAAATAAATCAGGAGAACTTGTCAGAAAATCTGCCCACATCAAACAAGTCAAAGGTTTCCAAACTGGAGATATGGTCAGAGCAATAGTTCCCAAAGGTAAGAAAATTGACCGTGGGGGATGCTCTCTAACCGAGAGCATATCCAACCACGGTGTTGGCTCTTATCTGGGTAAAGTTGCTGTTCGCTCTTCTGGTTCATTTAATATCAAAACCGTTAATCAAACAGTACAAGGGATTAGTCACAAATATTGCAGTATTGTCCAGAAAAAAGATGGCTATACTTATGGATTTTAACATTTCACTCACGGCTTTAGCCGTTTCAACTGTTGTTCCTCCTCGGTCTCAAGACGCGAGGTTTCCCAACTGCGTACCCCATGATTTAAACAAATATTGTGCAGTCCTAGCTAAAGAATTTGACTTTGATAAAAAACTTAACTCTACAGCCAGACAATCATCAGCAGAGCGGGCATGGTCTGCTATTTCTCGTTTTCTTGAACGGGTCGCTCATGGGGGAAACCCCCAAGACCGCGCCCGTCCGCTTTTACGATAACTGTAAAAAGAAAATACCAGGCAAAAGCGGGAGGATGTCAAGGAGACAGCAATTGCGATTGGTATCGGGATCGTAACATCTTTTTCCGATAATATGTTTATATAATTTCTCGGCTAACTAAGCTAATCTTATCTTATCTCCTGGCTATGACATTTGTAGTGGGCAAAACTTTACAAAATGGGAAATATCTTCTTGAGGAAGAATTAGGTGAAGGCGGTTTTGGGCGCACTTATAAAGCTATTAATCAAGTTCTGGATCAGGTAGTTGTCATTAAAACATTTAAGTCTGACTTGACTGACCCGACTCAGCTATCTGAAGCCAAAAAGAAATTTTTAAAAGAAGCTCAAAGATTGATCAAGTGCCATCATCCCAACATTGTTCGATTTTACGAGTTTTTCAGCGAAGATGAAGTCCCCTACATCGTAATGGATTACATTCCAGGGAAAACTTTAGATCAGATCATCTTTCCTCATAATCCATTGCCAGAAGAAGTTGCCATTGCCTATATCAGAGAGATAGGAGAAGCCTTAAAAGTAGTCCACGAAAATGGTTTTCTGCATCGGGATGTTAAACCACAAAATTTAATTCTGCGTCGGAATAAGCGACAAGTAGTTCTCATTGATTTTGGCATTGCTAGAGAGTTTTCTGAAGGATTAATTCAAACTCACACTAGCTTAGTATCAGACGGTTATGCACCCATAGAGCAATACCTACCCAAAGCCAAACGCACTCCTGCTACAGATATTTACGCTTTAGCAGCTACTCTATACACACTGATAACGGCTGAAGTTCCCATTGCAGCAACCTTAAGAAATCGTCTTCCCTTAGAGACTCCACAACAGATTCGACCAGAGTTAAGCGCTCGCGTATCTGAGGCAATCATGAAGGGTATGGCATTGGAATTGGAAGAACGCCCCAGAAGAATAGATGATTGGCTGGCTTTATTACCTGAAACTGGCAATAATGTTTCCTATTCATCAGTAGTAACCACAAGAGAAATTGATAATGGTGAAAAATCGACAAATTCTGGATTTTCGTACATTAAAGGATTAAGGAAAGGCAAACAACTCTGGGCAGCATTGATAGTACTTGTGGCAGTGATAGGAGGTTTAGATTATGCTTGGTTGCGACTTCAAGCCTTATCTGGGGATGAAAAAATTCAATTAAATAGTACTGAAGAATCTGAGCCAAAAACTCCTGAAACACCGAATCCATCTCCTCCTCGTAGAGTACCTAGTACTTTAGTATCTCCCAAGGAATTGGAGGGACAGATTAATCCTAATGTAGCTCCGAGGGAAAAATCTGAGCCAAAAACTCTTGAAACACCGAATCCATCCCCCCCTCGTAGAGTACCTAGTATTTTCCTATCTCCTGATGAAATAAACCGGGAAATCCAACCGACAAACTCTAATTTCCAAAGGGAGGAACCCTCTAATTCTCGCCAAACAATAGACAACAAAAAGCAATTAGAGGATGAACTAAGAAACAGAAAATATGATGATGATGATGATGATTATGATGATTATGATGATGACGACGACGATGATGATGATGATGATGATGATTAAACTCATCTAGAGAGCTATAATCAACTCATTAAGTACTAAATTACTAGCTAAAATTACGCAGTAACACCAACAGGTCGCAGTTTTAGACTCAATATCTATTCGTGAAAAGATTTTTGGGGCGGATTTGTATTAGAATTTAAAAAAAATATTAATAACTTACCAAACTTAAGTTTGAGGAAGTGGATAGGCATAAAATTTTGCTTTATTTAATGGGCAAGGAAAAAAGGTTATTTAAAATATAGATCTAGCCCATGTAACTGACATAACTCAGTTTTGTGTTTTCATAAGAAGTTAATAAATATCAATTTAGATTATGGCGTTACTAGTTGGTAGAGGCAAATATCTTCTCCAAGAAGAAATAGGGCGAGGTATTTCTGGCATTACTTATAAAGCCATTAATCAAACTAATAATCAGGTAGTTGTTATTAAAACGTTCGCGTCAGTTTCATCCCAAGAAGATGAAGCCTCTGATATCAGGAAGAAGTTTTTATATGAAGCCAGAAGACTATTAGAATGCTCTCATCCTAATATTATTCCCTACCGCGAATTTTTTAGCGAAGATGGAGTTCCCTACATAGTTATGAACTATATTCCAGGGAAAACTCTAGATAAGATAGTTCTGCCTAACAGCCCGTTACCAGAAGCTACCGCTATTAAATATATCCAACAGGTAGGAAACGCCTTAAAAGTAGTTCACGATCATGGCTTTTTGCATCGAGATGTTAAGCCACAAAATCTAATTTTGTGTGAAGATACGCAACAAGTAGTGCTAATTGATTTTGGCATTGCCCGAGAGTTTTCTAGAGGATTAGTTCAAACTCATACCAGTTTAGTATCAGACGGTTACGCCCCTATAGAACAGTATCTCCCCAAAGCGGAACGAACTCAAGCCACGGATATTTATGGTTTGGCAGCAACTCTTTATACACTGGTAACGGCTCAAATTCCAATCTCAGCCACTTTACGAGATCATCTGATCTTAAATACCCCACAACAAATTCGACCAGAGTTAAGCGATAAGATATCTCAAGCAATTATGAAGGGTATGGCATTGGAATTGGAGGAACGCCCTAGCAGCGTAGATGAATGGCTGGCTTTGTTACCTGAAACTTCAGGAAATGGCATTACGGAGCTACCAATTACCCCAGAACCAAAAACGGAAACTGAATCAATAGATTCTAATTCACTGGTTTTAGACTCAGAAGAGATGGTGGAGGTTGTAGAACAAACTTCGGTTAAGCAGCCAGATAAGCCGAATCAATTATGGAAAATAATAGCAATAGGGTTACTTATTTTTCTGGGTTTCGATTATATAATATTAAAAATGAGCGATCGCTTTAAAGATGCACCATCACAGCCTAATGTGACTGAACAACGTTAATTAGTAGTAAGGATGAAGGACTCAGAAGGGATGAAGGATTCAGAATAAAGTAATAAGTAATAAGTAATAAGTAATAAAAATAAATCCCTATTCCCTAATACCTAATACCTAATACCCCTGACCTCTGACCCTCTGACCCTCTTACCCCCGACCTCACTCCTCACTTCTCATCCCTCATAATTTATCCCTAGTCCAGTTGCTATAAATGATAAATGTTTTAAGACCAGAAGTTATAGGGATTGATATTGGTGGTACTACCATTAGTATTGGGTGTTTTATGGCTGATGGTACTTGTACAGAGTCTGTGACTGTTGCGACTCCCAAACCAGCTATTCCTGAAGCGGTAGTAAATGAGATCGCGCCTGTAATTAAGCAACTCCAACAACAGCATAATTGTTTGGCTATAGGTGTGGGAATGCCTGGTCCAACAGATGATAATCATCGTATTGCTAAAATAGCGATTAATTTACCAGGATGGAATCATAATGTTCCTCTAGCAGATTGGTTAGAAGCAGAAACTAATTTAGTTACCACTGTGGAAAATGATGCTAATTGTGCTGCGGTAGGGGAGTTTTGGTTAGGAGTAGGAAAAAATTTTAACAATTTTATTTTGTTGACTTTGGGTACAGGAGTAGGAGGAGCAATTTTTATTGACGGTAAACTGTTTACTGGTGGTTATGGTGCTGCTGGTGAGTTGGGTTTGATTACTCTTTATCCGGAAGGCTATCCTTGTAATAGTGGAAATAGGGGTTCTTTGGAGCAATATTGTTCTATTACTGCAATTATTCGAGAAACTGGGCAAGAACCAGTAGTATTAGGGAAATTAGCGGAAAATGGGAACAAAGATGCGATCGCGTTTTGGGAGAAATACGGCACAATATTAGGAACAGGTTTAGCAAGTCTGATGTATGTGCTGACTCCTGAAGCGATTATTATTGGGGGTGGTATTAGTGCTAGTAGCAAGTATTTTCTTCCTGCAACTTTAGCAGAAATCGAAACAAGAGTTACCCCCACATCCCGCCTTGGGTTACAGTTATTAACAGCCCAATTGGGTAATCGGGCTGGAATGTTAGGTGCTGCTAAGTTAGCTTGGGATTTATTAGGAAAAAACGATGTTAAAGACAATCAATAAAACTATTACTTGGCTCAGTTTAGTCTTATTCGTAACCATAATAGCGATCGCTGTGCGCTTCGGCTACCCTGAGATCCCATATCCCCTAATAGCTACCGCAGAAACCCCGAAACACTATACCGAATTAGAATTTCCGCCTCTACCAGAAATACAACTACCTGAATATATCCGCTATGAGTTAGATAATGGGATGGTGGTATATTTAGTAGAAGACCGAGATTTACCCTTAATTCGTGGTACAGCTTTTATTCGCACTGGTTCAAGGTTTGAATCCTCTGATAAGGTAGGTTTGGCAAAGTTAACAGGAACATTAATGCGTAGTGGTGGGACAAAATCCCATCCCCCAGAGGAATTAAATTTTATCCTAGAACAGAATGCAGCCAGTATTGAAACGGGAATTAGTATTACTCTAGGAAAGGCTGGCTTTAATACCCTCACAGAAGATATAGATACAGTCTTACCTTTATTTGCAGAAGTATTACGAGAACCGGCTTTTGCATCTCCCCAGCTAGAATTAGCCAAAACTCAACAACGAGGTGCGATCGCCAGACGCAATGACGATCCGCAAAATATTACTACTAGAGAGTTTAATAAATTAATCTATGGTGCAGATAGTCCCTACGCTCGTACTGTAGAATATGAAACTTTAGATAATATATCTCGCCAAGATATTATTGATTTCTATCAGCAATATGTCCGCCCTGAGAACATCATCTTAGGTATTGTGGGGGATTTTGACACCCAGGAAATGCAAACTAAAATCGCGTCTGCTTTGGCTGACTGGAAAGTAACCACACCCCAACCCAAACTAACAATTCCCTCCGCAACACAGAAGCATAATAGTGGTGTTTTCCTCATCGATCGCCCTGACTCCACCCAAAGTAATGTAATGTTAGGACACTTGGGAGATACTCTAGATAACCCAGACTATGCTGCTCTCAGTGTGATGAATGGAGTGTTAAATGGTTTTGGGGGAAGACTCTTTGACGAAGTGCGATCGCGTCAAGGATTAGCTTATAGTGTATATGGTCTTTGGAGTCCCAATTATGACTATCCTGGCAAGTTTGCCAGTGGAGGACAAACCCAATCAGTTACGACAGTTCCCTTTATTCAGGCGATTTTAACAGAAATTGAACGATTACGGACAAATCCCATCTCTGAAGAAGAGTTAGCTAAAGCTAAAGAATCTATTCTCAACTCTTTTGTCTTCAATTTTCAAAACCCCAGTCAAACTCTATCCCGTTTGATGCGCTACGAATATTTTGATTATCCTCAAGACTTTATTTTTCAATATCAAGATCAAGTCAAAGCTACTACCATAGAAGATATACAAAGAGTTGCCCAAAAGTATTTACAACCAGAACAAATTGTCACTCTAGTGGTAGGAAACAGTGCCGAGATGAATCCTGCTTTGAAAAGTTTAAGGGGAGAAATCGAGAAGATAGATCTTGTTTCAACAAACTATTGATTGGTTTTTACACTTTGGTTTTTACAATGTAGTTAATAAATGCTTCCGTGCATATTCTCGAATCAGTAATGGTGGAGTAACCCCACTAGCACTAACTTCTATTAACAATCTTCCTTGTAAAGATTCTAATGCTTCCAGAAACTCGTTACTAGAAACTTTAGGCTCTATTATATTTTGTAATTGCTCCAGAGTTATTTCTTGACTATTAGAAGCTTGACTATTAGAAGCCAGACAGCACATGATTTGCTTTTCTAACGCAGATAACCCCTGAAACTGTCGTTCTAATATAGTTTTAATGCTGCCATAAATGGCTGTACCACGATTGAGAAATACTTGAATATTGTTAGCAAATAAAGATTCAATAGTGTTTATGACGATTCTCAGTAGTAACGGATTTCCGCCATAGCAATTAATTAATGTTTCTAAATTTTCCGAATCGCTGGCTCTAATAAAATCTCTATCCCCAAATATTTGTAAAAATTCAGTCAATGATAAACTGGGAATGCTCAGGGAACGTATAGGGACATTTCCCCCTTCTCTAATTGTTAATCCAATAGGTTTTTGACAACTAGTAATTAATAGACAGCTTTGGTGTTCTTCGTCTTGAATCCTTCGTAGGAGTTTACCATAATCTTGGTAATTAATATTATATTGTCCTCCAAGTTTGCTACTATCTAAAATAAATTCAAAACTATCAAATACCAGTAAGCAACGTTTCCTGCGCAAACACTGCATTAAAGTATTAATTTGTTGCTCAATACTGTCAGATAAATAATAATCTTCGCAATTGCCAATAAAAGCAATAATATCAGAAACTAAATTATCACATGATGGAGTATTTCTTAGCGATCGCCATATAATATAATCAAATTCACTTTGTATCTGTTTAACTAATTTTGTCGCCAGGAAAGTCTTTCCCATTCCTGCCATTCCTAAAATTGCTACTAAGCGACAGCGATCATCAATTATCCACTTTTCTAAGGTAGCAAGCTCTTTGCTTCGCCCACAAAACTGAGAAATATCTATTACTTCTTCCCAATATTGATTTTGTGATGTAATTTGCTTCTCAATCAAAAATTCTTTTGGATTCAGTTTAGTGGTTAGCTTCTTGATAATTGCTTGATCTGATTTTAATATTTGCTCTACCCCATCAATCTTTTGATAGTTGCGTCTGACAATTAATCTAATGTTTCTTTTACTTACTTTTGTCTCTAGTGCTTCTGAAATAATTTTAAACAAGTAACTCCCCACACCTTTGATATAGTCAGGATCATGATGAGTTTCTTCTGAGATTTCCGTATAAGTTTTTCTCTCCCAGGCACCTTTTAATACCTTGGATTGTAAATCACTTAAACCCTTCGGTTTTAGGTAACTATCTACATAGTTTATTAGTTGATCTATCTCAGGATATTTTCCCGAGGTTGAATTATGAGACTTATCTTGTTGCGGTCTTGCTGGACGGGAAGCACTGTTCCGACAGGGGGAATCCTGACCCATTCGCGACCGCAATATGCCTTGGCTTTGCTGAGATCGCTTTTCATCTATAGAATGTATATTTTTTTCTGGATAGGTAATCACTTCCAACTGTCTTGGAAAGTAGTTCATAACCATTATTGAGTTATATAAAAATATTTATCTTCTACTCATTACTTAGTTGACATCTAGAGTTTTTATGCAGAAACAGTATTTTTGTAATAATTATTTATAGAGATACACTGTAATACAAAATTATCTTTTGAGCTAGATTACTAGTTTAATATTTTGTAATTTTTACAAGTAACAATTAATAACTTTTCACTACTGTTTTTTTCAGTATATTCAAAGTAAAGCCAGATAAAAAAATAATTAGAGGGTTATGATATGTCCTTTGAGGATTTTTACTTATCAGCAACTTATCACGAAAAGTTGCCAGTGATGCAGGCTTTTGTAGAAAAATATTGAGAATATTTATTATTGTAATATTTGCCTAAAATAAGGAGAAAACTGTGGATAATTTACAATTGAGTATGTCTGGTCAAGAAGTGACACTACTACAACAACGTTTAAAAAGTTATGGATTCTATTCTGGTGAAATCAATGGTGTTTTTGATCAAGCAACAGAAGAAGCAGTAAAAGCATTTCAAGAAGAAGAAGGTTTAGTTGCTGATGGCATCCTCGGTTTAGCAACTCAGGAAGCACTGGATATAGCAATAGATATATAAAACAAAATCACATTTTTGAATTGAACAACTATAAAACAACATAAAGGAAGTAAATTATGGTGATGCTTAAAGATGTAAGTGGATGTTCTACTACAGCCACTCATGGATTATCTCAACAAATTATTGATGAGATGAATGTTTTAGTACCAGGTTCATTGATTGATTGTTCTGATCTGGATATATCTATTGACTCAAAACAATTTCCTTATCTTCAACGACCAGCAAAACAGGCTTTAGCTCGCGCTATCAAAGCTAGAGGCATTACGATGAAAATTAATTCTGCTTATAGAACTATTGCTCAACAGTTTCTATTGCGACATTGGAGTGAAAATGGTCGATGCGGAATTGGTTTAGCTGCATTACCTGGAAAAAGTAATCATCAAAGTGGGTTAGCTATAGATATTCCAGATTTTAATGGTTGGAGACCTTTTTTAAAAGCTGAAGGTTGGCGTTGGCTAGGTGCAACAACTTCCGATAAAGTTCACTTTGATTTTGTTGGTGGTGGAAGAAGAGACATTAGACCAACGGGAATACTGGCATTTCAGGTACTTTGGAATAAGAACCATCTGAGCGACAAAATTGATGATGATGGTTTTTATGGTCCAGAAACAGCAAAAAGATTAGCTATTTCTCCAGCAGAAGGATTTGGCATAATTGTTCCTGGAACACCAAGGATTTTGCGATTAACTCGTCCTTTAATGCAAGGTGGAGATGTTCGCAGAGTACAACAAGCCTTAATAGGTTTAGGATATAGCCTTGGGTCTAGTAGAGCAGATGGTATATATGGTTCAGGTACAGAGGCTGCGGTTAAAAAGTTTCAACAGGATAAAGGAGTAACAGCAGATGGCATTGTTGGACCAGAAACTCGCAGTCTATTAGGTCTATAAAAATCATATTAATTAAGGATAGTTAGTTGAACATGGCTTTAAAAAGACTTCCGATACTCCGCTTTGGTGATGGCATTGATTTTCCCGATGTCCAAGACCAAGTTAAAGAATTACAAACAGGATTAGGATTTTCGGGAACTCAGATTGACGGTAAGTTTGGTGCTGGGACTGATGCAGCAGTAAAACGCTTTCAACTCAGTAATGGTTTGCTAGTCGATGGAATTGTTGGTGAACAAACATGGTCTGCTTTATTGGGTGAACCTGTTGAAGTATTTTCCCATCGTCCCAAGGGAAGATTCGATATTGATAAAATCGTTATGTCGATTCCTCATGGGGTGATTCGTCAGAAAGCCCGTGAGTCAGTTCCTCTGATTCTGAGTGAGTGCGAAGCCAGTGGAGTTATTAATAAAAAACAGATTGCCTATGTTCTGGCTACGGCTCAACATGAAAGTCATCTAGGAAGATGGATGGAAGAGTTTGCTAGTGGTTGGGCTTATGAGGGAAGATCAGATTTAGGAAATACTCAACCTGGAGATGGTCCTAAGTATAAAGGACGTGGCTTTGTCCAGCTTACAGGTCGCAAAAACTATACTTTTTGGAAAAATAGATTAGGTATTGATTTGGTCAACCGACCAGAAAGAGCCAAAGAATTTCCCATTGCTGCTAAGATTTTGGTTCAGGGAATGCGAGATGGTACTTTTACAGGAAAAAAATTGAGTGACTATCTCGGAGATGATTTTTTTAATGCCAGAAGAATTGTTAACTATATAGATCGAGCTAGTGAGATTGCAGCGATCGCAGAATCCTACTTAAATGTTCTGTAACAGTTAAAGATAAATATTTGTCACTTGAGTGAACAAATTGAAGTGTATTTCCGACTTAATCATAGGTCAAATCATTGCCTAGGATAATCTTTGTATGCCTACTGTTAAATATATGGGGTCTCGGCAAAGCCGAGGCGTTGCACGTTTCCTCTCTATTTTTTTCATTTCCGTTGTTATTGGATGATCTGCTTGTCAATCACAAGAAGTAGAAACGCGGTTGCAAGCGCCTGTTACGGACAAGTCTATCACGACTTCATCTGCTCCAAGTCAGTCCACTTCCCATCCCATTTTCCAGCCTATCCTGGCAGAACTTCAAAACAACACGACAATTCCTTTCTCTTTACCGACTTATATCCCAGAATACGATCAGCCTAATTCTTTGTATGCTCTGATAGAAAAAGCAACAGCTTCGGAATACACAATATTATTAGCTTTTACCGAAGATTGTACGGGAGGAACAGCTTGTGGTTTGGGGAGTGTTTCGGGAAAAAAAATGAGTTCCCAAGATAGCAAACTCAATGGTCAAGAAGTTGTTTTAGTTAATAATATTACTGGTTATTTTACTGATGCTGTCTGTGGTGCAAACTGTTCCGACTCTACTTTAAGTTGGGTACAAAATGGTATTTACTATAATGTTGCATTGCAAGGAGGGAAGTTAGAGAATCTGGTAAAAATGGCTAATTCTGCGATCGCACCTGATACAATCACACCTAATACAACAGTAAAATCAAGTTCTACTCCTGTTACTAAAGAATTTTTGATTTCATCAGCAGGAATAGGGGTTGCTAGATTAGGGATGACTTTGGGAGAACTAAAACAGATTTTAGGCAAAGATGCAGAATTTAGAATCCAATCTTCTTTTATGGTAGATATTAATGCGATTTCAGTAATTCAAAATGGGTCAACGCAATACTATATTCTCTATCCTATGGGAACGACTTTAACAGATTCCGAACCGATTACTAATTTAATGACCAAAAATCCTGATTACCGAACTCAGGAAGAGATAGGAGTTGCTACAACACTACAACAAGCTGAAACTATTTACGGAGAAGCGGCATTATTTTTCAATACATTGAATGAATCAAGAGAATATGTCAGTTTTGCTAATCAAAAATCTCAAAATATCAGATTTAGACCTAGTATTAATGATGTTGGCTTTGCAGGAATCTATGGATCTGATTTAGAAGAATATAACGAAACTCAAGACTTTCACAGCAGTGCTAAAATTGATTCTATCGAAGTTTTTTGCCGACCCCAAAATTGTGCTAGTAACTAATTAATTTTTGAATTAACAATAAATTTACCATAGATTTCCCTTGCTCCTCACGTAACGTCAGGTTCTAAGATCGACTCATCAACCGCATTTCTCTGGCAAATAGAAGCAGAGGTGATGATATATGAGCGTTATGAAGATCGGTGAACTCGCAAAAAAAACTGGACTCTCAATTCGGACTTTGCACTATTACGACGAAATTGGGTTACTTTCACCCTCTCATCGAACTGAAGTGGGACATCGACTCTACAGCGAGCAGGACATCATCCGATTGCAGCAAATCATGTCGCTGCGACAGCTTCGCTTTTCTCTAATGGAGATTCGTGAGTGCTTAGAAAACCCTGCCTTCTCACTCCAGCAGGCGATTGACCTGCATCGAAACCGAATACGAGAGCAGATTGTTTCATCGTACACACTACTCGGTCGCTTGAATCTGATTGCCTCAGAACTGCAAACAACGCAATCGGTTGCGGTTGAAAACCTGATCCAAGCAATGGAGACAATCACCATGTCCGAGCAATATTTTACCCCAGAACAGCAAGAATCCCTTGAATCACGATTTCGTGAAGTAGAAGCGGAGTGGCAAGAGCTGCTAACCCAAATACGTGCTGAGATGAGCAAGGGTACAGATTTAAACAACCCCTCTGTGCAGAATTTAGCCAGGCGTTGGCGGTTAATTATGCAATCTTTCTGCGGGGGCGACTCACAAATTTACGAGTCGTTTGTCAGGATGTACCAACAAGAGGGGCAATCGGCTGCGAATTGGGGAATGGATGCTGACACTTTTGAGTACATCTTGAAAGCAGTTTCATTTCTGGCACTTGGCGAAGATATGAATATGGATTTGGTCATATCAGATAGGTATTTCACTCCAGAAGCCAAGCAAGTCATCCATTTAGGACAAGAGGCTGTTCGCCAGATAAACTTTAACGTCTTGGGTACAGAAGGCATTCTCCTCGGATTGTTGGCAGAAGGCACTAGCGTTGCAGCACAAGTCTTGACCGCTGTGGGGGTAAATTTTGAAGCCGTACAGCATCTGACTGAGAAATTGCTTCCCATCCCTGCCTCAGCTCCTATTCCTAGTCAAATGCCTTTTGCTCCTAGGCTCAAAAGAGTTATTGAGCTGGCTCTTGAGGAGGCAAAACAGTTAGGTCAATTTCGTTTGACTCCAGAGTTTTTACTACTCGGCATCTTGAAAGAAGGAGAGGAAGGAGGGGGAGTAGCAATCTATGTGCTGAAAGAAAAGTTACGAATAGATTTAGCGCGCCTTGAGCAACAGCTAAGATCGGCAATGTCCCAGTAGCTACTTATTCAAGAAGTCTATCTTTCTTCCGCGAGAGGACACCCGATTTATCGGGCGACGGGACTTATAATACCAAGTTGCGTTCTAAACCGTAATTCTCAGATGGGGGGATTGGCGATTAGGGATGGTTTTTTCTCCCTGTCTCTATGTTGAAAGTTACGCCTTTGAATGCAACTTGGTATAAACTGCGCGGCGGGGTTCATAAACGCCTGGGGAGACCCCAG
>JAAUYH010026387.1_pt1 | contig 18476 bp, 9 predicted proteins | sample 7278061 | NCBI WGS metagenome assembly JAAUYH01 (sample SAMN14350203, study PRJNA611818) | marine sediment metagenome | isolation source: surface marine sediment (0.6m) | place: French Polynesia: Moorea | collected 2018-08 | reverse complement strand
TGCATGGTCAGAGGAGGGAGACGCGAAAAGAGCGACTGCCAACAAAGAGGGCGTCCATAAGATACCCATCAGTAATAGCCAGATCCCAATTCTGAGGAGTGCTCGCCGCTGAGTTCGAAATCGGCTCCAAATCAACCAAATATCTGGCGCCATTAGGGTGATGTTAAGGGGGACTGTCAGCATGGCTAAGAGCCGCATGATCACCCAGCCTCCAATCGCCCTATGCGCTGGAACCTCAGATTTCCGGGTCAACAGGGTGTTCGCCAAAGCCAAGGTGCCCGCCAACCCTAGGCAAACACTCATGACATACATCCGAACTTCTTGCGTATGGTTAATGAATAGGGGGGAAATCGTCAGCAATAGAGCTGCGGTCAGCCCTTCTGTCTGACCAATTAGACGGCGAGCAAGCTGATATGTCAGGAAGATGCTGGCCAGCGCAAACGGAATAGAAAGTCCCCTTAGCCAAACATCACTGTTATCCACAGAAATCCAGAGCCAGAGCAAACTGTAATAGAGTGGACGGACCAGATTGCGCGGCGGTAACCCATCTCCATCCTTGACATCTTCAACGCTTGTCAATTCATCTAGCCACAACCCTTCGGCGTCCAGCTTGTAGAGATATAAACAGGCGGCGACAAATAAGATAAGGGTGATGGGAACCCACCGCCATTGTTGAGAAAACTGGATAGGGCTAAGGCCTGATTTGAGATTTTCGAGTTTCATGCTGATTGCCCATTCAACTCAAGCTATGCGCACAAATTTACGGGGTTCGAAATGGTGGGGACACCCTCTATTGTTAATCAAAGTTAACCAATAATCTTGACGATACCGAGTCCTTTGCCATCCTCAGGTTGTTACAAATGACGCGAATGATCCAGATTAAGCCGGTCTCAAGTTGAAAGATCAGCTATTGGCGCTTATCCAAAATTAACGCTATGGAACATCGTATTTTGCATGGCCTTCTGCATGGCGTTTTGTTATCTGTTGCTGTTTCAAGCTGCAGCTCGTCTAACCTCCCTGAATTTCAAATTAATTCCCTTCAGGCTCCACTCCCTCAGACCTTTAAACCCAATCAGCCCCATTCCCTCGATGCGTCCCAAGCAGGTGATCTGTTTGATCAGGCGGTTCAAAGAGCGTCAATAGCCGCCAGATTTGCTCAAGACGCCGACTCTCCAGCCACCTGGTCTCAAGTGGCTAATCTTTGGCAGGAAGCCGTTGACCTGATGGCGGCTTTGCCAGAGTCAAGCTCCCAGTATTCCATCGCACAACAAAAGGTGATCGAATATCAAGCCAAATTGAAAGACGCCCGGGAAAATGCCAGTACCGGTCTACCGGAACAAATCTCCCAGGCGGGAGGGGGGGTAGGGGACACCCTTGCAGTTTTTGAACGTCTCTATGGACCTGCTGTTGGGATTGGGATTGGTAAGGGATTTCGTTGTCACCCTGTCAACTCCGCCTGTGAATTGATGGCGATGTTCATTGGAGACTTAGCTATACAAATTGAACTTCCCCTGGAGAAAACAGTCTCACAAGACCAGGCTATTCAAATAGCCGGTCCATTACTCCCCTCTGATGCTCAATGGGTGGACGCCTGGAATGAGAATGAGGAAATCCATATTATTCGCTATGAAAGCGCTAACTTGGCGAAGGTCTTTCCGTCTGATAACAACCCTGGCGTGCTGGAAGTTCTGGTAGAACACGCCCCTTTTCAGCCCAACCAGGTGGTTCGCATCATCATTTCAGTTGAGGTTAACCAAGTATCCTAAGCATTTCCACCCCTTAAGGAGGGCGCTGCTGACGTTAACCGTTGATACAGACTTAGGGAGTTGCGTCAAAATAAAGTCCCAGAAAAAGGCAGTGGATGGGTGGATGGGTGGATGGGATGTTATTTCACCGCAGATCCCTTAGGACTCTTGAAAATTGCTCCATGCCCGAGCTTCTTCCGGTAAGCGGCTTTCTTCCTGCCCCTTTGCCCGAGCTTGGGCGCAATAGAGATCGATCGGCGTCATTAGCATATCGATTGCGGGGCCTTTGGCGGTCAGAAACTGATAAGCAGACATGGGAAATTCCTTCAGCAGCCAACGGGCTAATCGATATCTAACCTCCTTTGCTTTGAGAGAACGGGTTAGCGGGACTCCATATAACTCATGTAAATACCGATTTGAGCGTCCGTAGCGACGCCATTGGCTGCGCAAATCACGCAAAGTCTTCCGATGCTGATGCTGGATAATGGACTGCTCGGCGAATTGCAATTTCCATCCCCCTTGTTGCTGGATTCGCCAACATATGTCGGCGTCTCCCCCAGTCGTCATATGGGGGCGAAATAGGCCTACTTGTTGCAAAGCTTGAGTCCTGACGGCGATATTTGCAGTTTGTCCGTAGGGGCAGAAGGGATGAGCCAGCGTATCTTTCTGACTCAAGATGTTTTTTCGCTCGGCATAATGCTCTAGCCAATTGTTTCCAGGCAGGGCTTTAATTTCACCCACCACTAGACCGATATCGGGATCAACAAAGGGTTGCACCAGGGCGATCAACCAATCAGGTTGGGGATGACAATCTGCATCCGTGAAGGCGATAAACTCGCCGATTGCCGAGCGAATACCGGTATTGCGAGCGGCGTAAGCGCTTTGGATATGGGGTTCGTTCAGATGCCTGAATGTCAAGTTCTGTGCGCTCGCCTGGTTGACAGCCTGTTCAATCAACTCAGGGGTGCGATCGCAACTGCCGTTATCCACCAGCAGATACTCCACCCGCTCTGGCGGGTAGGTTTGAGATAAGAGGCAGTCTATAAGACCCGGTAAATCTTGTTCGCCATTGTAAATGGGGATAATCACCGAGATCTGCGGCAGAACGCTCCACCGTTGAGAAATCTTATCCAGTCCGGTTTGGGTGACCATGTTCCAATCCTTTGGCTAACCCAATTCTGACAGCCGATGAAATTTCAGTGGAAACATTAGTTAACATCTTCATTGAATTCTTAATTTAGCTGGCGTCGCCCATCAGATCGGCGTCCCTCCCCTTCACTACAGTCTTCTTCCTAACTGGGCTTTCATTATCGCCAAATTGCTTCCTTAAATACCTTGATCAGGGTTTGATCGGTTTCCGCCAGAAATTCTTCAGCAGGCAGGCTTCCTTGAAAAAATGTCTTCGCTTGTCCTAAACAGTCCTCCACGGCGCAAAATCCTAGATATCTGACTAGAAAAGCGGCGAGAGGCGATTTTTTGATGTCGAAATTTGAGTCCTGAGCCCGACCGATCTCTAAGAGTTCCATGACCTCCTGTTCAATCGCGTCTTTGGCCAGATAGGGAGCATCGAGTTGTGGTAAGCGCCCCTGCCAAACGCTTTCATGGGAAGCCGCTGGAATTTCTATACCCCCTAGTTTGACTGGCGGAATTGTATCGCCAAGCTGGATTGACAGGGCTTCAAGAATGCCGATCGCCAACAATTTTACATTTAGATACAGACAGGCGACGGAAAGATTTTTGTGGGCCCTGTTCAACATATCTTGATAGTGCTGTGAACTGGGTTCGTCATGAAATTGGCGAAAAATCAGTCCAGGATCCAGGAAATGCATAAAACTAGTGGTTTTCTCCAAGGCGTGGCGATACTCGCGAATCGAATAGGTTGAACAGCCTCGCAGACAGGGGTTGAGCTCTGGCAAAAGCCGCCAAGTGTAACTGAGAAAAATCGCCGCCTCAGGGTCAGCAAAATTTGCAACATCGCGATTGATCAGGCGCACTGCACGCTGAATCGCCTGTACAATCTCCGCCTGAGTCAACCCTAAATTAAACTGATGATTCACCAACGAAAGCTTGTGATAGAGCTGATCACTGGGTAGGAGTCCGGTTGGCGAAGGGGGACGGAATGGAATTGTGGCTTCGATACAGGCGACAATTTGAGCCAATTCCGCCCACCCTAGAATGGGCCGCAACCATTGCACAGCGACTAACGCACTGAGAAATTCATTCTGTTCTAACGCTAGATGCTGTCCTGGTTGGACATCAAAAAGGGTGATCACTAATTCAAATCCAGGATCCTTAGGCATCTCGGCTGCATCCCGCAGTTGCAGCCGCCCCCGCACCTGTTGAACAAACGGTTGGAGTCGATCGTCCAGGAGGGCGTTGACACCGCCGTCAATCTGAACGTAAAAGAGGTCATGGAATATTGCTGCTATCGCCTCAATCGCGTCTCCACCGTTAGCCACATCAAAGCTGTGCTGGAGAGAGTGAAAATAACGACCTGGCGCAGTCATACATTGGACGATCAGCCCTGAAATTTGCTTAAGCGTCTGTGGGGCTACATCCACCTGCAATTGCTGCATCGCCCAAGAAAGGTAATCCAAGCATTGCTGTTCGCCAGCGGACTTAATCTGATTGTTGAGAGGTCGTGTGCTAGCCGTCATCCATTTCTCTAAATCGATTGTCCATAGTAAGCGCTGAAGCCCTTACTTGATGCTACAGAGGAGTTCCGGTTGAGTCTTACCGCCTTTTATTTACCCATACCCAAATCTGTCGGAGTATTAACAATCTCTTGAAGGATTTATTGTTAATAACCGGCCAACGAATGGCTTATCCCGTAAAGCGGGAAATTTTCCCTGGGGGAAGAATACAGGAGTCAGGAGTCAGAATACAGTTCTTGACAGACTTCTGACTGCTGTATTCCTTCCTCACTGGATTGTCTCGGCTTAAATGACAAGCCCAACTAATTACCGGTCAAAGGCGACTAACCCTGACCCTACCCAGCTGAGGGATTACAGAGAGAGTCCCGCCTTTAGATTTAGGGATCTGAAAATAAATAACCTACAGGGATTTTGAACGGCTGGTTTACCGTGATGCATCCTCTGAATAATTCTTCTGACGTTATAAAGCCGAAACAGGATTCACATATTCTCTATTTTCCCTTTAGGGTGGAGACCTAACCCAGCCTCAATACACCCTCGGGGTTTGGCTCGGTTGGAAACCCAGTACTATATTAATTTTAATTATGCTGCTGATTTGCGGCAGACATGCCTACAGCAAACAGATTCGTCATGCGACAGGATAAATCGCTCAGAGCATTTCTATTTCTGGGATTAGGGATGCTGGCTTCGGGGGTCCTTGCTCAAGGAAAGGGCGTTCCCCCCTCCACCAACGTTACACCGCCGGAAGGAATGGCCGCTCCACATCCTGCCGTCGAATTACGTCAACTGGTGTACGACACCTATTCCTATGCTAATAGCACGATTCATGTCCTCCGGATTCCTGCCCAAGGGCCTTATCAAGTTATTCCAGAGCTATCTCCCCACTTGGAGACAGTTGAGGAGTTCGCCCAACGAACTGGGGCGATCGCAGTGCTCAATGCAGGCTTTTTTGATCCACAAAACACAAAAACAACCTCCTACGTCCTGATCCAGGGAGAGCTGGCGGCGGATCCCCGGCTAAATGAGGGGCTTATGGGCAACCCCAACCTGACCCCGTACTTGAGCCAAATCCTCAATCGCTCAGAATTCCGTCGCTACGATTGCCAAGGACAGATCCGCTACGACATCGTCTTCCACAGCGCCCCTACCCCACTGGACTGCGAACGACTTGACGCGATCGGCGCGGGTCCTCAGCTGCTGCCAGCAATGACCGCGGTCGAAGAAGGATTTATCGATTATGCGGAAGGAAGAGTGATTCGAGACGCCCTCGGCTCTCAGCGCCCCAACGCCCGCACCGCTATAGGACTAACCCCCACAGGAGATATTGTGTGGGTAATGGCGGCCCAAAAACCGGATGCGCCCACCCAATCAGGAGTCTCCTTTGAAGAACTGGCTAATTTTCTCAATGAATTAGGCGTAGAGAAGGCCATGAACCTAGACGGCGGCAGTTCCTCCTCGCTCTATTACAATGGCGCTGCTTACTATGGCCGAGTAGACCGTGAGGGGAATCTGATTCATCGACCGATTAAATCCGTTTTATTGATTCAACCCTGGAATTAACGCGCAGCAAGTTGAGCTTCAAATTCTTCCAGAGCCTGCAAATTGCCAACTTGCCACGCCCGCTTTACTGCCGCTGAAATCAGCTGATCAATTGGCTGGTCTGGAAAGTTTTGACTCGTTTCAGATTGCTCGTACTGTTGCTCTTTAAGCAGAAAAATTTTGAGCTGGCCGCTATCAAAGATCCAAACTTCGGGGACGCCAATTGCTTCATAAGCCTCTAAGGTCGTTTTAGAGGTCACGTCTGTTTCAATAGCTAAGTCAGGGGGGGGATCTCCTGGTTGTATACGTCGTCGACCGATCATCCGCTGAAAATTCAGGATATAGAAACAAGCATCCGGTTCCACGCCAGCGACGCCTTCTTGCTTAAAGGTGGTTGACCCAAAGGGCTGGTACCGTCTACCCGCAGACCTGAGGAGGGTCTTCACCATATCAGAAATTAAATCGGTTGGAATTTCATGTTCTGGTAAGGGGACCACAATTTCCAAAGTACCTTTGCTAAAAGCAACTCGTGCGGACCGATGTTCCCCCATTTCCTGCAGAATCGACTCAAATTCTTGCCAACTGACATTCGGAACAGTGACTTGGCTGCCTGGCTCCAGACGCAGTTGGCTAATGGGTTTAAGGACAAGAGGGGAAGCAGTCATCTTTGAAGAGGGTAGAGGAGATGATTGAGCATACAGTCTTTTTAGGCTGTGACTCTAGCTTAATCGGTCGAACCATCTCCTGAGAATTCCCGCCCTTTAACTTTTCTCCTTCTACATCGGAACAAATTTGATATCGAGCAGTGTCCTGTATTGGAGATTGGAAATTCAGTCGGGAAAAGGGTTCCGCCCTCTAAATGATGGACTCTTTCCTTGAAAAAATTCCTCGCTTTCAGTTAGTAGCCTCTTTTTTATTTAAGCCTTGACATAAAAAGGGTAAAAACTGTTAGGATATTGAAGCTTGCATCGATGGGGTGTGGCCAAGCGGTAAGGCAGCGGATTTTGGTTCCGCCATTCCCAGGTTCGAATCCTGGCACCCCAGTTTTTAATTTATTAAGTTGGAGCTGGATTTCTTTGTAAGTAATTCAAGAACACTCCTGAATTACTGGTCCATGCTCTAATCGCTTAAACCTTCCATAAAGTTCTCCTGGCAATCTCCCCCTTCTTGTCTGAATTGGGAACTTTTGTGTTAGTGAGGACGCAACACCCTGGCAAGACCCGGGTATATTTTGTCAGGGTTTTCTTAATTTGATTGGAAGTAATGGGTGCAATCCTTGTTTTAGACCCTCTGTTCGGTCAGACAGGTAAGGTGAGATCAAAAAAGCGGTGTGCAATTTAAGCCGGGACAATCTAACAGCGAAGGAATACAGGAGTCAGCAATTAGGCAGGAAATGGATTCTGACTCCTGTGTTCTTCCCCGAAGACTGTGTTTCACTTTAAGTTGATACCCATCAAATCAAAAAAGCCACCTCTGCTTACAGGTGGCCAGGAGCAATTCCGCACTCTCAAAATGCCCAGAATCTTCTGAAAATTCGACTTCCCGAGTTCTTTACTTTTGGCCTTTAGGGTAAGCATAGCTAGAAAAAACTGCAGATTAACGATCGCGCCCTCAGCCTATGACGTCTGGGGGCTCTTTTTTTGTGTCGCAAATATGATCACTTATGATTCAGGATATTAACGGATGTGCATCATTGATGAGTGAGATAGGGTAATAGATAAGGAGTCAGAAGCATGTACGCTGAATAGCTAAAAATAAGAGCACTCTATACCCCCTGCCGGGGCATGGGCAGGGGTTTTTTGTTGGCGATCTTCGAATCCGTCGGCCACCAAGGGATATGAATACGTTTCTTCCTTGTATTGCGAATTGCAAAGTATTGCGTATATTGCCCCGCCTGGGGCTGAATCTTAAGTGGGAGGGTCAGGGAGCATCAACACAAACCGAAAAGTGCGATCGCTCCTGGCTATTGCGAGAGCCAGGGGCGTTTTTTTTAGGCGAAATCTACTTGACGCTATGTCACGAAGGCTCCTCACACTGAAAAACTCAACAACGGGCGTTAAGATCAGTTGATGTTGTGGCGTATACTGGCAGGCTAAAATTCTGCCTAATTGAAGCGCTCTTAATTCCTGGGCTATAGGATGATTTCCAAGCTCAAGGCTGACGTCTGAACGGCTTCGACCACTAAACTGTTTTCGCTCACTCACGATTAACTCGCTACGAAGCATATACCCTTCCCGTACAGTAATTGGGTGCATGCGTGAACGAGGAACGCTACTGGGCGTACCCGCTCGACTTGACAGTTGGTGATGACCAGATGGTTCTTCTGGGTATTCTGTCAAAGTGATATCCGATGGAAAAGGGGGTTACTGGACAGTCTCTGCAGTTACAGATACTGTAGGCTCAGTTGCAGATGATGTCGGCCGGAAAATGACTTGATTGCGGGGGCAGCCATTATAATCCCAGGTCTCTACTGTTAAGCAGACAAAAGCATCCAAAGAATCGGATAACCTACCTAAAGAAGCAGATAACAATGAGATTCAGCTACCTCAAATCCGAAACGGTTCACTATTTCTCCGATGGCAAAACCGATTACAGACGCCTGGGGAATGGTGTTTGGGAATCTCGCAATGGCGAACTTTGGACGGCCTACTCCAATTGTGGGGACTTAGAGAACGCTTACCAAGCGTGGTTACAAGCCCAAAGTTAACCCATCGAGTGATAAAAAAGCCAGTCGTCAGCGGGATCAATTCAAGACATTTTCGACCGTTTCAAGTAGCTCTTGTTCTAGGCAAGGCTTTGTCAAGTAATCGACCGCGCCGAGTCGCTTCGCCAGCCAACGATGTTTATCGCTACTGCGAGACGTCAGCATGACTACAGGAATATTGGAGAGCTGAGCATTTTGGCGACGGTAACTGAGAAATTCAAACCCATTCATATTGGGCATTTCAATATCACAAATCACCAGCTGCACCGATCTGCCCTGCTGCAGCTGATCAATGGCGTCCCGGCCGTCCCTCGCTTGTAAAACTCGGAACCCTTCTTTTTCTAGTAACACGGTTAAGGTTTGCCGAAAGGTGAAAGCGTCATCCACAATCAAGACGGTGGACGCCTGAGGAATTTTAGCGGGGGGTTGCGGCGCCTTTCCCATCAGCGCGGGTTTATTATCAAGCGGGATGAGGGGCTGACGACTATCTGTAAATTGGATTTCGGCGTTAGATTGACCGAGTCTTTTTTCTACCAACAGATTGCCGTTGATCACCGGAATTACACTGCCGTCTCCCAAAATAGTGCAGCCATACGCGTAGTTGGGGGATGCGATCGCCAGTCCGAAGGGTTTAATCACCAATTCTTGCTCAGTGATTAACCGATCCACCTGCAGGGCAAACGCCTGTTGCTCGTGACGCAAAATCATGGTTGGCGGGGCCCAATCTTTAGGGGAGGGAACAGTGAATAAGGCTTTATTCGGCAGCGTTTCGGGCAATGGACAAGCATACTCTAAGAGGTCGGAGAGGCGATAAATTGGGACAATCTGCTCCCGCCATTTCAAAAACTGTTGAGCGCCCAACAGTTGGGTTTGATTAGGCTGGGGCGTCAGGATTTCTTCAATGTCATCGGCGGGCATGGCGATGGCGGCCGTGCCGGCAGAGACAATAATCAGTTTGAAGATCGTCAAGGTCAGCGGCACCGCCAAGGTAAATGTCGCCCCTTTGCCAGGGGTGGACGTCACCATCACAGTCCCTTTAATGGATCGTAATTGAGACCGCACAACATCCAAGCCGACCCCGCGTCCAGATAGCTTACTGACCTGATGGGCAGTGGAAAAACCAGGCTCAAAAATTAATTCCAAAAGGTGATTTGGGGGAGTGAGCGCGAGTCTTTCCGGCGATAGCCATCCTAACTCCAACGCTCGATGGCGAATCCGATCTAAATTTAACCCCTGACCATCGTCCTTTACTTCAATAATGGTTTGATTGCCTCGGTGGTAGGCTCTGATTTCAATTTGCCCTTGCTCGGCTTTGCCTTGCCGTCGCCGAATATCTGGAGATTCGACCCCATGGTCGAACGCATTCCGAAGTAAATGCAGCAGCGGGGTGTACAGTTTTTCCAAAACAGCCTTGTCAATCAGAACATCTGAGCCAGTTAATGTTAAGTTGACCGGTTTGTCATAAGTGGTGGACAGATTGCGCAATATCCGAGGAAACCGATTCAGCACTTCTCCTAGGGGCAACATTCGAGACCAGATCAGGTCATCCTGCAGCTGAGTCAGCATATGGTGTTGCTGGTCTAAGCGCTCATCCGACTGCTTCGCAAATAGGGTAATGTCATCAACGGATTCTTCCAACTGCACCATATCTTCCAGGATTTCCTGCAGTTGAGTGTCCAGCGCACTATAGCTGTCCATTTCCAAGGGATCAAACTCAGTCGCGCTGGAGCCAATGTCAGCAAACTGGCGAGGGATGGATTCCGCCGCCGCCGCTTTTTCGTCATTGTTGAATTCGGCTGAAAACTGGCTATCATAGCGGGCCCGCTCAGGCTCTACCAACATCCGATCGGATAGCTTCCGTAGATTACTCACCCGACTATGAAATCGGGCGAATCGACTCAGCAGAGCCTTAAGCGAACTCTGGAGCTGTTCATTCTGAAGGGAAAGGCCGCTCCGGTTGATCGCCAGTTCGCCCACTAGATTATTGATTTGCTCAAGTCGTTCAGCATCCACCCGAACGGTAAGATTGGATGGAATGTGAGGCTCCTTGCCCTGAGGAATGTTAATCGGTTCTTGTTCAAGGGGATCCGGTGTTGATTGAGTCAACCGGGTCAATTGACTGACCTGCAGCGTTCCCCCTTGTCGTTTTTCTGGGGTGGCTAGGCGAATGGCGTTGGTATTAACGGCAGGGTTCTCAGCGGCGTCTTCTTCAGAATTATGCCGAGATTTTGGGGAAAGGTTTTGTGCTGGCGGCAACTGGTCAAAACTTTGGGAGATGGATTGAACCGCCTCCGCTAAGGTGCTGGGAGGAGGTTCTAAATCCAGTTCCAGGTCGATGGTGGTGGTGAAGTTCGTATCGTCGCGTTCAGTTTCAGAGGTAAACGAGGAGGCGTCCACAACCGTTTCCTCAACAATGGCGTCAGCATCCATCGAAAGATTTTGGGAAAATACGGCCTGGTCGTCACCCGCATCCCCGTCCATTGCAGCGGGTTCGGAATAGTGCGCCGGAATTGGATTCGAGATGGGATTAAATGATGAGGCTTCCCACGCCATCAGGATGTCATTGGAGGAGTCCGCTACGGCGTCCGCTTGATGGAGCTCCCTCTCCGTTAAGTTGATTGCTCCTTCAAAGACATCCTCAAGCGCTAAAACGTTAGAGGCGGTATCGGCATCGTCAATGATAGAAGCTGATTCAATAACCGACTCCGGATTTAAAAAATCGGTTGTCTCTACGACAGACCTATTCCGCGAGCCATGGTTATCAGTACTTGATGATTCAGCCAACGCTGTTAACGCCATCGAAGGGTCAGATGTTTCGGAAGAATTACCTGACAATACAGCTTGCCTGTGGCGCTCAAAATCAACGATCGCCAGTTGGATGATCTCTAACACCTGATCGGGGCGTCTAGCCAATGCCCGTTGCACTGCTTCCGCAGTCGCTCCAAATCCTGGCAGGTTGAGAAACTCAGCAAATCCAGCAAACACTTCCACCTGGGTTTGGAGTTCAGCCGTCACCTCGTAGTCCTGGGGATGGGCCGCCACTTCAGCAAGACGTTTTAGGCCTTCCGCCACATCCACTTGCATGATGGATGAAACCATGTCAATCCCTAACTCAGCTGAGTTAGGGAGATAGGTGTCGGCTTGGTTAAGCGCCTCGCCGAATTGTTCCTCAATCTGGGTAAAGATCGGGTCAGCAACTGCTAAAGCTTGTTCTTCATCAAAATATCCTAGAATTATCTGCTCTGTTAACGGCAATCGGAGACAGTCATAGGCCTGTAGCAACTGGTTCTCAAAGCCTGTATCAATTTCTAGAGACTCATTGTAGAGCGCCTTGAAAATATTCTCCAAGCGGTGGGCTAGGGTTGCAACCGTCTCCAGACCGACACTCGCGGCCCCCCCCTTGATGGAATGGGCGGCCCGCATCAAATCGTGAACTTTAGCTACGCCATGCTCTTGACTCAGTGTCAATAAACCCGTTTCAAGCGCTTGCAACAGTTCAGGCGCTTCTTGAACAAAGAACTGATAAGCTTGGTCACGGATGTCAGGATCGATCGCCATGGTATGTCGTCTCAGCTCACTTTGAACTCACTTACACCCGCTTGCAGGGTTTGAGCCATTTCTCGCAACTGCTTAAAAGAAGACGAGACTTGGTTAGCTTCAGCAGATGTCTTGTTCGCTAACGCCGCCATATCGGTCATGGTTTGAGTCACCATATCGGAGGTTGCGGACTGCGCCGCTGTGGTCTGTGAGATGGTCTCAACTAAGTTGGTGATCTTGGCGCTGGCCACTGTTATCTGGTTCAAACTCTGTCGAGTTTCATCTACGAGTTTGGTGCCGATCACCACCTGTTCAGTCCCTGATTCCATCGCCTCCACCACTTCAGTTGTCTCTGTCTGAATGCCAATCACTAAGCTTTTAATTTCTTCAGTGGCTTCAGCCGATCGTTGCGCCAGCGCTCTAACTTCAGACGCCACCACTGCAAACCCTCGACCCTGTTCTCCGGCCAGGGCGGCCTCAATGGAGGCATTCAATGACAACATCTTGGTTTGCTCAGCGAAGCCGCTGATTAGATCCACAACCGTTGAAATCTTTTGGGAGGATTCTCCTAGACGCTTCACTTTTTTGGCCGTCTCCGCTACGGTTGCGCGAATTGCCTGAATCCCATGAACCGTTCGGTTCATGGCTGTATCCCCCGCCTCTACCGTGTGAGCTGCTTGTTGTACTGCGGCTTCGGCTTGTACGGCGTTAGCCGATAACATTTGAACCACCTCCGCCATTTCTTCAATCCGCTTCAAGGCGGTGACGATTCCTTCAGCTTGCTGTGAGACTTCTGCAGATAACGCTTGAACAGCAATTTCACTGCTGTGAGTTGTTTCAGCCACCTGGTTAGCGGTTGCTTGCACCTGGGTGACAATTTTTCGCATGCTATTAACTGTGGCGTTATAAGAGCCGGCAACCGTACCGATTTCATCGGGGGTAACCTTAGCCTGAACCGTCAGATCCCCCTTAATAATTGGGTCTACATCCCGAATTAAAGTCAAGGCGCTCTGTTGTAATTTCTCTTTCAACTGGCGTTGCTCCGCCGCCAAGTTAGTGGTTTCTTCCAGCAGTTCAACCCGGTAGGTGGTTAGCCCCAGTTCGGTCGCCAACTGCCGTAGGTAAACAATTTCAGTTTCTTTCCAGGAACGCGGCGCTGAGCAATCATGGGCGATCATCAGCCCAAACAACTGCCCGCCCCCCACTAAGGGGGTGACTAGACTGGCCCTAACGCGTAGTCGTTCCAAGAGTCTGCGGTGTTCTCGATGACAACGCGTTTGGGCTGTGTCATTGATGACAACGACACAGCCCTGGCAGTAGGCTTCACGTAATTCCTCCGGGATACAGGAGTCGCTGACATTGAGTTTCAACGCACTGGGGAAATTGGGATCAACGGATTCTGAAATGACGCCTTGGTTGGAACCGCCGTCCAAGCGATAAATCACCACTCGGTCAAGATTGAAAAGATCCCGAGCCCCCTCAACTGCTTGATCGTAGATGTTTCTAAGATCGGTTGCCCGGAGCGGGCCAGATCCTTTTGCCAGGGTTAGCAACCGATCCTGCTCAGCTTCATAGGAGCGGACTTCCAGGAAATTCTGAAGTTGACTGGCCATCTCATTGATATTAGTACTGAGAATCGCTAGTTCATCTTTACTATTGATGGATAATCGACTGTCCAGGAGACCTTGCCCAATTTTCTCCGTGACTTCTACCGCTGACAACAACGGACGGATCAGTCGACGTCCAAGATAGATGGCTAAGGCGGCGGACAGCAAAGCCGCTAACCCTGTTCCTAGGATAATCAGGGTTAACAACCGACTTCGGGCGGCAAAGGCGACCTCTGTATCGGTGCTGGCGACCACACTCCAACTCAGACCCGCCACTTCACCCATTGCAGAATAGGCGTTTAGCTGAGCATTTTTGGAAATCCAAGCTTGATTAACCTGGTTGGCGTTAACGGATGGGAAAAGCGGCAATTTGTCGGCAATCGGGGTTCCAATTGGATTATGCTCCCAGTCATGGGAATTTTGAAAAGTCTCGCCAGCGCTGTCTATCAGCTGGTAAGTCACGTCATCCGATAAACTATCTCTTCGGAGAACCTCCCTGCCAATATTATTTACAGGAATTCTCGCCACGATCACGGCAGTGGTTTCGCCGGTGTCTTTTTGCACCGGAGCTGCGAGATAAACCGCCAAAGAATCAGCATTATCCAAACTTGCCTGAATGGGTTCGCTGATGACCGGTTTATCCGTTTCAAGCGCTTGTTCAAAATAGGAAAAATCAGCCCTGTTTATGTCTGGCTCCACTCCCCGGGTATGGGCAATGTGATTGCCATCAGGATCATAAAGGGTGATGTCGTCGAAAGGGGGATAATTCTGTATTGCCTGGGTCAATTTCTCTTCAAAGAGCGGCTTGGCTTTGGTTTGCCACTGGGTCGAGGATGGGGATTTTTCCTCTACTTGATCAAAGACGAAACTGGTTATTTCGGCAAAGGTTGTGATGTTGGCGAGACGCTCCGCCATAAAATTGGTAAGACGCTCTGACACTTGAGCTGCTTCAGCGATTTTCACCTGATTGACCTGCTCGGTCTCCCTATGCTTAGCTAACAGAAAGAGCGCGCCGCCCACGGTCAACGTCGGCAACATACCAATGGCGAGGGCTAGAGCGGTTACTTTGGTCCGCAGGCTTAATCCCTGAGAAGGGGAGGAAGGGCGAGTCTGCGAAGATGATGAGAAGACTTGAGTGAGTTTTGAGGAGAGAAATTGATTAGAGTTTTGGTTGACCCATTTGGGTTCTTCAGTCTGATAAGCGATCGCTGGTTCAAGATAGACCGATGAATTTTGCAAGTCTGTGTTTTTGATGACCTTTCTGGGATGAGTGAGTTTCAGGTCATTTCGCTGAAGTTGATTTGTCATTGCGCCCGCCTATGATAATTTGTTCTCGCTTCAACAACCTCCCCTCCTGAGAAAGTATTGGGTGACAAAAAGATCAAAGATTATTTCAACTTGAATTGCCCCACATCATCTTGCAAGGTTTGAGCTACTTTTCGGAGACGACCAAAGGATGACGAAACTTGACTGGCTTCTGCGGAGGTTTTGGCGGCGATCTCCGCTACCTCTGTCATGCTTCGAGTGACGGTTTCAGACGCTTGAGACTGCACCGCCGTGGCCTTAGCGATCGCCTCCACCAATTGATTGATTTGGTTGCTTGCTGCGGTAATCTTATTCAGGCTTTGACGCGTTTCATCCACTAACTGAGTTCCCGCCATTACCTGCTCTGTACCGGACTCCATCGCAGTCACCACCTCATGGGTTTCAGCCTGAATACCGACAACGAGTTGTTTAATTTCTTCGGTTGCTTCTGCAGACTGCTGCGCCAGTTCCCGGACTTCCGCCGCCACCACCGCAAAGCCTCGACCTTCTTGTCCGGCTCGAGAGGCTTCGATTGAAGCATTTAGAGCCAGCATATTGGTCTGGGCTGCAAACCCACTGATCAAATCGACTACCGTCGAAATCTTTTGGGAAGATTCGCCCAGTCGTTTCACCTTCTTGGCGGTCTCCGCCACCGTTGATCGAACCACCTCAATGCCATCGACGGTTCGATTCATGGCCGCATCCCCTTCTTTCACGGTTTGAGCCGCTTGTTGAACAAACCTCTCTGCTTGTTTCGCATTGTAGGAGACGGCTTGAACTGCTGTCGCCATCTCTTCCGCCTGTTTTAGGGCCGCTGTTATTTCTGCAGATTGCCGAGCCGCCTCCGCCGAAAGTTTCTGAACAGAGGTTTCGTTGCTGAGAGTGGTCTTGTCAACCTGGCTGGCGGCATTCTGCACCTGAATGACAATCTTGCGCAAACTATTGACAGTGGCGTTGTAAGAGTCTGCAATGGTGCCAATTTCATCTGCAGTTACCCGAGCCCGAACGGTCAAATCGCCTCGGCTAATGGGATCAATTTCACGCAGTAATTGCAAGGCTCGTTTTTGCAAACTTTCCTTCAACTGACGTTGTTCTTCCGCCAAGTTTTCGGTTTCTTCCAACAAAATTACCCGGTCGATGACCAATCCTAATTGCCCTGCAAGCTGTCGGAGGAAATTGATTTCTAGGGATTGTGAATCGTATGGGGCGGACCAATGGTCAGCGATCAGCAATCCAAACAGTTGCTCTTTGCAAAGAATGGGCGTGACCAAATTAGTTTTAACCCCTAAGCTTTCCATTAGCCGCAAATGCTCTGGACTAACCTCGGCGGAAAACACATCTTGGTTGGGAAACACTCGACCTTCTTGATAAGCCTCCCGGAGATCCTCTGAGATCGAAGGCGGCGCGACTTTGCCGTTCAGAGCGCCGGGCCAATCAGCGGTGACCGATTCTGCTATGATCTGGCCGCTCCCGTCTGAATCAATCCGATAAAGCAGGATCCGATCCGCTTTCAGGATTTCTCGGGCTCCCTCCATCGCATTGGAAAAAATAAAGTCTAAATCTTTTAGGTTGATGGCGCGTGAACCGGTGATTTCTGCTAATAGGTTCGCCTTGTCAGCCTGGGTGATTTGCTCTTGAAGAAAGGTCTTAACCCGGGCCACCAAGTTGTTAAAAGTCCGAGCCAGGGTTTGGGTTTCGGTGGTGCCCTGGGGCGTAGCTGTGATGTTCAAATTTCCTGAGGAAACTTGTTCAGCTGCCTCTGACAGTTCCTTCAAGGGAGACGATAATTGATTTGATAACCAGAGGGCTGCTAGCACCGCCAACCCGGCCAACGGAAAGGCGATTAGGGAAAAAATGAAAGATAAGTTGCGGCTTGCCGATTGGATTTCTGCGGTGTCAGCCAGGGTAATTGCAACCCAATCGATGTTGGGCAGGGTAACCAGGTTATAGCGTTTGCCTTGATGGTAGAATGAAGCGTTCAAGACCTGCTCCCCGGTTGCATGCTCAATCGGCGTCACCTTTAACTCTCGGAAGGAATACTGGGCGTTACTCGATTCCAGCACTTGTTCTAGGCTTAATCCCAAATCTTGGGAGGCTTGAACCAGTTCTGTGATGGCTTGCTGGATCGCTTCGCCGCCCAGAATCTCTTGGGTGTTAATCGGGCCTGCAGCAGTAATGGTATTGACCACTGTGCCTGAGCTGACGTCTACCAGCTGTAACTTCTCGGAGCGAATAAATTCAACATTCTCCAACAAGCGGATAAGTTGATCAAATTTTGCCGCCGGTAGAACGGCTTGAATCAACCCCAGAAATTCCCCCGAAATTGGGTCGGAGATTGCCTGGAGAAAGTCAACGCCGAAGGTGTTGGCTGATTGATCAATTTCTGGATCTGAAATCCATTGTTCGTTAACTTTACCGTTTTGCCACCATTCCTCATCGCTCTGGACAAAGTCGCTGGTTTTGCCGCTGTAAGTGATTACAAAGCCATGGCTTTCGGTGACGTGCATTTCAGCCAAACCTTCACTCTCAACCATTTTAAGCAGGTAATTGTTGAGAATTGGATTGATCTCGAGCAAATGGGTGTCGTCAAACCGCGCTTCCAGTTCTTCTATAGATGCTTTGTCGAGTCCTTCTGTGATTACTTTTTGGGCGCTGGTGCGGACGGCGTTGATGATCAATGGATTGTTGGCTATCGCTAGGGGAATTCTCTTCCCATCCTCCACCAGTTGGCTGGCTGCTTCGCTGGCCAGGAGCGCTCGGTCTCGCAACTGACTCTCTATTTGCTGCTGGGCGGTGCGGCCAACAATGGTTGAACTCACTAAGCTTGCGATCGCTAAGGGAGCCAGAGCCAAGGGCAAAAATATCCTTAAGAGGCGTTGGCGCAAGGGGATGCTGGACGGCCTACTTTGATCTTGCTCGGCGGGAATATCAAATAACTCAAATGTCTGAGGTTGAACTACTTTACTGCCATTAGAGCGGTTTTGATAACGGGAGAGGAGAGAATTATCAGCCACCGAAATTTGATCTTCAACCTTAATCCTTTTAGGAGATGAAACCGAACTATTCGCCTTAGTATTTTGGGGAGTAATCTTGGAAGGGAGATGAGTCATAGAACAAGGCTTGTCCTCAAAAATAGGAGTTTCAAAACACGCTAGAGAATCAGGAAAATGAAGATAAAGGATGCCAAAAGGCATCAACAAGCGCCATCGAAAAAATCGAAGCCTCAAGTCAAGGTGGAGCAATATTTAATAATTCAATCCCCGGTACCAGTTAAGGTCGCGATCGCAATATCACATCATGAGCGTCAAAAGCCACCCTGCACCCTAAGCAATCCAATACAACTGATGAGGAATCGTCAGAAACACCGCTCTACTAATCAGCCAAT
>JAAUYH010001443.1_pt1 | contig 18477 bp, 11 predicted proteins | sample 7278061 | NCBI WGS metagenome assembly JAAUYH01 (sample SAMN14350203, study PRJNA611818) | marine sediment metagenome | isolation source: surface marine sediment (0.6m) | place: French Polynesia: Moorea | collected 2018-08 | reverse complement strand
GCTGCCTAACTACATGATTCCTCAAACTTTTGTCTTGCTTAATGCTCTGCCCTTAACACCTAATGGGAAGATAGATCGTCGCGCACTACCCGCGCCTGATACAGCCAGCCGAAATGTGGAAATTGACTTTGTTTCTCCCCACACGCCCCTAGAAGCACAACTAGTGCAAATTTGGAGTGAAGTGCTGGGTATCAGCAAAATTGGCATTAAGGATAACTTCTTTGAGCTGGGAGGTCATTCTCTGCTGGCGACTCAAGTAATTTATCGTTTGCGAGATATTTTCGCGCTCGAAATCTCGTTACAAAACTTTCTGGAATATCCTACTATCGCTGGCTTAAGCCAAATAATTGAGGTCTTGAGTTCAGTTAAAGAGCCTCAAGTCTCTACTACAGAAACCGATGAAGATTACGAAGAAGGAGAAATATGAACCCCAATAAAATTTTGGATCAGCTTAACCATTTAGGTATCAAAATCTGGATTGAAAATGAGAAGCTACAGAGTAAACCGAGAAAATTAGACTTAGTAAAACAACAACTTTGGGAGGCAATGGGTCGATGAAAACTTTAGAATTTCTATCTCATTTAAATAGTTTAGATATCAAGATTTGGCTAGAGAAAGATAAACTTAAGTATCAAGCTCCCAAGGGGGCAATGACAGCCGAAATCAAACAAAAAATTGGAGCAAGAAAAGCCGAAATTCTCGCTTTTTTAAGCGCAGCAAAAACATCTTCTGACCGCCTAGATTCCAAGATTATACCTGTCCCACGGGATCAGGTATTACCTCTCTCTTTCGCCCAACAACGCCTCTGGTTTCTGCATCAGCTTTCCCCTAATAGTCAGTCTTATAATTTGTTAGAAGCAATGCGGTTAGAAGGGGAATTAGATCGAGTGGCATTAGAGAAAAGTTTGAGTGAACTTCTGCGCCGTCACGAAATTTTAAGAAGCACTTTTCCCATGGTAGATGGTCAGCCCATTCAAGACATTGCTGCACCCTCCCCAGTTCATTTACCCTGTCATGATTTACAGAGCTTATCCTCTGAGGAGCAAACTACTAAATTTCAAGAAATTGCGATCGCAACTGCTCAAGAATCTTTTGATTTAGCCCAGGGTTCATTAATCCAGTTTATGCTCTTCCAATTGGGAGATCAAGAACATATCCTCTTGATCAAGATGCACCATATTATTTATGATGGTTGGTCTTTGAGCATCTTTTTCCGCGAATTATCTCAGTTATATCAAGCGTTTACTCAGGGTTTACCCTCTCCTCTCCCAGAATTATCGATCCAGTATGCAGATTTTGCTGTTTGGCAGCGTCAATGGCTTACGGGAGAAGTTTTAGAACAACAACTCAATTATTGGCGAGAACAGTTAGCAGATGCGCCCCTAGTACTCGAACTTAAGACTGATCATCCCCGTCCCTCCGTTCAAACTTTCCATGGTGACGGTCAAGGTTTTCGACTAGAACAGGATCTAAGTCAACAAATAAAACAACTGAGTCAGGAGTCAGAAACTACCCTATTTATGACTCTGTTAGCGGCATTTTTTATTCTCCTTTCCCGTTATAGTGGTCAAGAGGATCTATTGGTGGGTACTCCTATCGCTAATCGAAATAATTCGGCGATCGAAGATATGATGGGATTTTTTGCCAATACCCTGGCATTAAGGGGAGATTTGTCGGAAAACCCCACTTTTTTAGAATTATTAGCGCGAGTTAAACGGACAACCTTATCAGCTTACGCCCATCAGGATTTTCCCTTTGAAATGTTGGTGGACAAAATTCAACCAGAGCGAGATTTAAGTCGAAATCCTGTAATTCAGGTGCTGTTTTCTGCACAAAATACTCCTCCAGTAGACAGTAGTTTATCAGGGTTAAAAATTGAAAATATGCCCTTATCTACTGAGATAAAAGCTCGATTTGATCTCGAAGTCGGCTTTTGGGAAACTAGCGAAGGATTAGAAGGGGTGTGGGTTCATAATACAGACTTATTTGAGCCAGCAACTATTACCCGAATGGGGAATCATTTCCACAACTTAATTAAAGCAATTGTTGCTAACCCTAATGAGAGAATTGGTAAATTATCCCTGTTAAGTCCAGAGGAACATGATCAATTAATAACCGAATGGAACGCAACCCAAGCAGATTATCCCCAAGATGAATGTATTCATCAATTATTTGAAAAACAAGTAGCAATTAATCCTGATGCTGTTGCTGTAGTTTTTGGAGAACAATCATTAACCTATAGGGAATTAAATTGTCAGGCTAACCAATTAGCCCATTATCTGCTCACTTTGGGAGTTACTCCTGATACTTTAGTCGGTATCTGTGTAGAGCGATCTCTAATCATGATTATGGGACTTTTGGCTATTATCAAAGCAGGAGGAGCATATGTACCTTTAGATCCCGAATATCCTCAAGAGCGTCTTAGCTGGATATTAGAGGATACCCAAGTTGCTCTCTTGTTAACTCAAACTTCTTTAGGCAATAAACTGCCTCCACACCAGGCAAAGTTAGTATTTTTAGATGATCTTGATTCACAAATTGCCCAGCATCCTGAAGATAATCCTCATACTGCTGTAAACCCTTCCCATCTAGCTAATGTGATTTATACCTCTGGTTCTACGGGTAAACCTAAAGGGGTGATGGTAGAACATAAAGGACTGTATAATCTAGCAATGGATCAAATTGAGGTGTTTGGCATCCAATCCGATAGCCGGGTGCTTCAATTCGCTTCTTTTAGTTTTGATGCTTGTCTTGGCGAAATCCTCTTGAGTTTAGGCTCAGGAGCGAGTTTATATCTAGGCAGCAAAGACTCTTTATTGCCAGGGAAACCTCTAATAGAGCAGATTGAGAATAATCGCATTACCCATGCTATCCTACCGCCTCCAGCTCTAGCTGTGTTGCCTCAGAAGAAGCTACCAGACCTAAAAACTATGGTTGTCGGAGGAGAAGCCTGTTCCCTGGAATTAGTGAAGCAGTGGTCACCAGGGCGTAACTTTTTCAATGGTTACGGACCAACGGAAGCTAGTGTTTGTAGTACAATCTCTCGTTGTTACCCTGATGATACTAAAGTCACTATTGGTCAACCCATTTCTAACGTTCAGGTCTATATTTTAGACTCCTACTTACAACCTGTCCCGATTGGAGTAGCAGGAGAATTACATATTGGTGGAATCGGTTTAGCCAGGGGCTATTTAAACCGAGCAGAGTTAACCCAAGAAAAATTCATTCCTAATCCTTTTGAGCCAGCAGGAGAGAGTAAATTATATAAAACAGGAGACTTAGCCCGTTATTTACCAGATGGCAAGATCGAATTTTTAGGACGGATTGACCATCAAGTGAAAATTCGCGGTTTCCGAATTGAGTTAGGAGAAATTGAAACGGCTTTAAGTCAACATAAAGATGTCAAAGTTTCCGCTGTCATTGTCAGGGAAGATACTCCAGGGGATAAGCGATTAGTTGCCTACATAGTGCCATCTACCGAAGTAACACCAAATATTAGTGAGCTGTATCAATTTCTGAAAGCAAAACTACCTGATTATATGGTTCCTAGTGGGTTCGATATCTTAGAAAGTCTACCCTTAACTCCCAATGGTAAAGTTGATCTTCGTGCCTTAAAAGCACCAACTCACTTTGTAGATCAAGGCAGATTTGTCAGAGCGCGAAATCAGCTAGAATACAAACTCGTGCAAATCTGGTTGGAGATATTAAACCTTGAGCGTATTGGAGTACGAGATAACTTTTTTGCCTTAGGTGGTCATTCTCTTTTAGTCCCCTATTTAATGACTAAAATCAAGCAAGAATTTGGCATCGATTTTCCTTTAACCACCCTATTTAATCATCCAACCATTGAAGAGTTGGCAAGCCTAATTCAAGAAGGAGCAGAAGAGGTTCATGATTCGCGAATCGTTGCCATTCAACCACAAGGTTCTCAGACACCTTTCTTCTGCGTTCCAGGGATTGGAGGAAAGCCTTTTTATTTTTATGATTTAGGTCGTTATCTAGGTAAAGATCAGCCCTTATATGCTTTTCAGGCTTACGATACTTTAGACGGAGAATCAGAAGTATTGACCCGAATTGAAGACATAGCCAGTAATTATCTCGAAGCAATGCAAACGGTTCAACCTCAAGGACCATATTTCTTAGGGGGACATTCTTTTGGCGGCAGAGTTGCTTTTGAAATAGCTCGGCAATTACATCAGCAACAACAGGAAATAGGATTACTGGTGATTATTGATGACTATGCTCCAATGCCTAAGGAGACATCAAGCTCCCTCTTTTCCTACTATAACGAGTGGGGTGATGCTCGGTGGTTAATGGAGGTAGTTGAATCTGTAGAAATAGCTGTATCTTCGGCTATTGATGTTACTTATGAGCAGCTGCAAAAATTAACCTGGTCAGAGCAATTAGAACAGATTTTACAGCAATTCAAAATCGTTAATGCTTTACCTCCCAACTCGCAAATAAAGCATTTACAACAGATGATGGAGGTTTATAAATCTAACTTAATGGCTGCTACGATTTATTCCCCACCCCAAGAGACTTTTCCCTTTCCCATTGCCCTACTGCGCTCTAAAGAAATATTATCTGAAGAGCTTGAAGAAACTCCTGATTTTCAGATTTATTATCAGCTTGCTCAGGAATCTACATTAGGGTGGAATCGGTTTTCTAGCCAACCTGTTGAGGTTCACTTTGTTCCTGGTGAGCATGCATCAATGATGGTTGAACCTAATCTTAAAGTTTTGGCAAAACAGTTGAAAAATTGTCTAGAATCTGCTCAAACAATTTGCCAATAAAACGATTATTTAGTGAAAATTTAATTATGGATAAGAATGAATATTTGACTCAATTTGATAGTATAATTCTCAATAGTTCAACCAGAGAATTATATGGTAAAGAGGCATTTTTTAATGTAGGGTATTGGGAGGCAGATACAGAACAGCAAGAACAAGCTTGTTTTAATCTGATGGAAAAACTACTAGCTTTTATTCCTGAAAAACAAGGGAATATTTTAGATGTGGGTTGTGGTTTAGGTGCGACAACTAACTATCTAAGTAAATATTATTCTCCAGAAAATGTGATAGGAATTAATATTTCTCCTCAACAACTGGAACAAGCGGAAATCAATGCTTCTGCCTGTAAATTCATAAATATGGATGCGGCAAAAATGGATTTTGAAGATAATAGTTTTGAGAATATTATCTGTGTTGAAGCAGCATTTTACTTTGATACTAGAGAACAGTTTTTGCGAGAAGCTAGGCGAGTCTTAAAGCCAGGAGGAAAATTAATTTTGTCTGATCTATTTTTTTCAACAACAGAGTATTTAGGAGGAGATACATTAATCCCTCAAGCTAATATCATAAATAGTGTTGAAGAGTATGAAAATCTTTACCAAAAGGCGGGATTTGAGTCTGTAGAATTGATCGAGGCAACAGAAGAATGCTGGTTTAAACATTCTCAATATATGCAAAAATGGCTATATGAGGAATTGCAAGCAGGAAAAATAAATGAGGATGAATATAATTTCAATGTCTCAAATGGTGAACGTTCACTCAATTCTTCTGATATTAGCTATTACTTAGTTAGTGCTAAAAAACCATAGTTGTTCATTAATTAGGTTGGTAAACAAATAGGAAGTTAAATTTATCCTTGTAGTTTGGCAAAATTTTTAACAGTTACTAAGTAGGTCGGTATAAATAAAATTAACTTGTTAAGACTGTTAGTGGTTAGTGGTTAGTGGTTAGTGGGACTGAGCGAAATTTACTGTGGTAAAAAGTAGGGAAGTAGGGAGATAGGGAGATCATTATTCCCCAAGTCCCCAAGTCCCCAAATCCCCAAACATTTTTTCGTTCACCCTGTAATAGCTTTAATCAGATTCATACTTCTTAACCTATCTGACTTTATTTCGCCCTACTTACTTAATTATTCACTTTTTCTGTTGTTTGTTTAGTTTTTAGAGAAAAACAATGTTTGAATCACTATCAGGTAAAAAGATCGTAATTGTCGGGGAAGGTTCAGGTTTGGATCTGGCAATTATCCAAAAATTGCCGAAACTTGGAGCAAAACTGGTGCTTGCCATCCCTTCTCAAGAAAAAATTAATCAAGCAGGAGAATTAATTTCATCTGAAATAGAAGTCAAAATTATTGATGGCTTAAATGAAGATGCAGTCAATGCTTTTTTTGCAGAAGTGGGTAGCTTTGATCATCTGATTGTAACTTCGATTGGCGATAGAAATATGCCGCGATCGCTTTTAGCTGAGATGACCACAGAAATAGCTCAAAAAGATCTGGAGAAATTCTGGAGAACTTTTTTTACGGTGCGGGCATCCTTGAAAACCCTAGCTAAAGAAGGCTCAATCACTCTGACCTCAAGTGTTACCATCTTCAAAGCATCAAAAATGGGAGGCATTTCAGCCATAGCTGCTGCCAATGGGGCGATCGCATCTTTCGGGCGATCTCTAGCTTTGGAACTTGCTCCCATTCGGGTCAACATTATAGCCCCTGGACTATTCGAGGATTCTAGCATTTGGAGTAGTCAAGGTGAACAGGAACTAGCAGATCTGACTAAGTGGGCGACTACTGCTTTACCCGTAGAGCATCTGGGACAACCCGAAGAATTTATCCAGGCAGTATTAAGTTTAATCACAAATCCCTATATGACAGGAGTCGTATTGCCAGTTGAAGGTGGTGTCACGCTAATTTAGAGATAACATCCCCTGAATTTCTATGGGAGATAATTATGTCCCTCAAAACTACGAAAAAGATTCTGTTAACATTAATCAGCATTGAAATCATTACCCTGTTTACGGCTTTAACTCCTGTGGCTAGAGGACAAAATATTTTTGCGTCTACTGCCGTATCTCAGGAATCTGTTAACGCAGCCAAAGATCTTGCTCAACAAGGAAAAGTCAAAGCAGAACAGTATAACTATCGAGGTGCGATCGCTGATTTTAGTAAAGCCATACTACTCAATCCTAATGAAGCAGATTTATATTATCAACGTGGTTTAATTCTGAAAGAATTATCAGACAGACGGGCGGCTATTCAGGATTTTGACGATGCAATCTTACGTGACCCAAATCACGCTAGGGCATACTTAGAAAGAGCTGGAGTCTTGTTTAATTTCGAGTCAAGCGATCGCTTTACGGACGACAGGGGCTTTACTTTTCGGATTATCAATCGTCGTCGAGGGGATGCTAGGGCAATGTTAGATCTAAGAACAGCAAGAGATTTATTTGCTCAACAAGGCGATCAGGAAGGATTTAAAACCGCAGATCAACTCATCCAGCATTTTGCAGGAAGTTTGGAATCAGAAACCAACCAAAAATTTTAGCGTTTATAGAGGCTTATTGACTATACCATTGCCATAGGCAGTTCCAATATCCACTCGATCCAACCTCTGACTGAACTAGCTCGCCTTCTACGAGTAGTCTCCGAACCAACCGCAATTTTTTCATTCCCTTTGCCCATAATAGATACAATTTCCTCTTTGGAAAGAGACTCTGCTTTCTGTAACCATGCGGCCAAAGAATCATTAAATATTCGGTGCTGTAAAATACACTTAAGAAGCTTTATATTTCGTTCCCGAGGATGTTGAGACATCACAAAATATCCATGCTTGCTAAGAGAGTAAGTAACTTCTTGTGTTGCTTTCTGCTCTCGCGTGACCAATCCCAGATAGATTGCTGCCGTAACGTAATAGTGGGTCTGTCTTTCCTCAAAGGCATATATTAGCGTGATTTCATCCTTACTTAGAGACTCATTGGCATTATATAATCGACCCAATAAATCGATAATTCTGGGAAAGCTATCCGCTTGAGGAAAAGGAATATTATCATCATCGGGAACTATTTTGGTTTCAGTCAAAATGCTTCTGATATCAGACATCTCAATATCGCTTTTACTGATACAGTATCGACGTTCTGAAACTAACTCCAAAGAGTTATATAAATCCTCCTCATTAAAGCGGAAGCGATAAAACGTAAATATGTCGTTAGATATTGTCAGAAATATCGGCACAACTTCTTTTTCTATCTTTGAGTTCCACAGTCGATAAGGATAGTAAAGCTGTCGGACAATAAAATCGTTGATCGTTTCACTCTTGGCTTCAATAATCGCAAACTGACTTTCACCTTCAAATCCTCCATCAATTTCACATTGAGAATTAGTGACTTTGATATCGTGAAACAATCCCGTTTTCAGATTTCTGATTTTATAGTCAAATGTCCCTGTAGACATTCTCCCCAAGACAGTGAAGTTAGTCGCTTCGCCAAGTACATCATCAATCATGCCTGAGAGAAAAGCACAAATAATAGCGGAAGACTCAGAGTATATGTTGCTTGCCTCAAGAGTCTCAATGTTAGCTGGAAGCTCTCGATAAATAACCTCCACCGTAGATTTTTTGGGAAGCGGAAAATAACTTTCAAAAGCTCCAATGACGTAATTTCCCCGTGAGATGGGCTGAATTGTTAAGTTGTTGTCTTTAAATATTTGGGGTAGTTGGACGGCGTGGTCAAATTTGGTCATCAAGCGAGCTTCGCGCTGCTGATTTATTCTTGTCGAAGATATTTGAAAAAAGCCTCGTCTGGCAATTAGATTAAGTATCTGCTCCTCTTCAAAAATAATTTCCCAGGCTTGATCATTCTTTGACTTGCTTGCGGTCATATCTGTTATGGATCAACAGTTCATTTATTCTGCCACGCTTTGAAGCCACTGCGTTAATAGCTCTTGATGCTTTAACTTCTACAATCTCATACTTGGGATCGGAATAAAGTTCTTTAATTAAAGAGGCAGCGGAATTACTGACTAGTACCTGACAGCCACGTTCAGTTAATTTGTCACAGACTTCTTTTAATCTAATTTGCTCTTTTTCTCCAAACCCATTGACACTATAACCAGTAAAGGAGGAAGTGTCAGATATGGGATGATATGGTGGGTCGAAGTAAACAAACGCCCCCTTTCTGGCGGTAGAAATGGCTTTGGCAAAATCTCCTTCCAGAATTCTGACATCTCGTTGGTTAAGGTAAGCACTGACAGACTTGATGACCCCAGGATCGGCAATGACGGGGTTGGAGTAATTCCCATAAGGCACATTAAATTGACCGCTACTGTTGACGCGAAAAAGACCGTTAAAACAAGTTTTATTGAGATAAATGATTCTGGCAGCCCTTTCTACGGGACTTCTATCCTGGAAATCGTTTCGTCTGTCCTGTTCTCTCAATAAGTAAAAGTATTCCTTAGAATTTTTGGCTCTATGTTCTTCGCATAAATCTAGTAACTCTTCAGGATTATCTTTGATTACGCGATAACAGTTAATCAGCTCACTATTGGTATCGTTAATGATGCTTTTCTTTGGTTGTAGAGAGAATAAAACTGCGCCAGCACCTATGAATGGTTCGTAATATTGAGTAAATCTTCTGGGTAAATACTCTTTAATAGCAGGTAGAAGTTGCCGTTTGCCACCAGCCCATTTCAAAAACGGTTGAGCAAGGTCATTGTGCTTATATGCTCGCTTCTTTGGTGTTTGAGATAATTTGGCAGCAGTGTTGTCTTGCATTTGGTTTATGAGTGGTGTCAATAGTTAAAGGTATCATCTCTGGAGATAAGCACAAGGTATTTAGAGTATATCTAAAATTAGTACTAATATACTATATATTGACTTTTTAGACAACTATATTAAATTTTCTTCCTTGTCTCCTTGTCTTCCTTGTCCTCCTTGTCTCATCTCAACCCCTCAATTTAAAATTGGCAGACTACTAGATGCGGTTCACTACCTATTGCCCTACCAAAATAAAAGCAGCCCAATCGCGGGGGTTGGGATACTCTTGCATCGTGCTTAACATTGCCCGACGTAATGCTTGGGGTTTCTGGGAATTAGTTTGTAATTGACTATAAAAATTGGTCATTAGAGTAGAGGTAGATTGATCGGGAACATACCAGAGGGACACTATGGTGCTTTGCGCTCCTGCCAACAAGAAAGAACGAGATAGCCCCACCACTCCATCTCCTGTAATCTTGCCCCGTCCAGTATTACAAGCACTCAAAACCACTAGATCTGCGGCTAAATCTAGATCGAGAATTTCTTCAGCAGTTAAAAAACCACCGTCGTTGTCAGAGGTAGAAAATGCTAAAGAACTCTGTAAACCCTGATGTTCGTCAAATAAACCATGGGTTGCCAAGTGAATTAACTTAGCCTGCTGCATTTTTTCGATCACTGCGGTTTCGGTGGCTGCTTGACCAATTATGGGAGTTGTTTTGAGGATATTGGCGATCGCTTGTGCTTCGGCTTCTGCTCCTTCTAGTTGAGCCAGGGAATCGGGCATGGGTGCAGGATTACCGACAATCAGAGCGGGAGATTGAGCAATAGGTGCAGATAGTTGCTTCATTGCCAAGGTTTGAATCGATGGTGAAATTTGGATGGTATGCTGCTCGATTAAAAATTCTCCTGCGCTATTTTGTAAAGCGGAAAAAGGAACCAGAAATAGGGAACCTTGGGGAATAAATATTACTAGTTCTTCTGGATCTGCTGGTAACAAGTCCTTAACTGGCTCGATCAGTAGTTTATAGGCATCGCGGGGAAAACTTAGCTTGCGTCTAGCTTCTAAGGAGTTGGCTCGAACATCACCCCGAAAAGAAACTACATAGTCTTGAAGACGGGGCTTTCTCAGATCTAAGCCTCCTGCTGCCGCTTGGCGGGAGTCACTGGAAACACTGGCAATGGAGGTTCTAAATTCTTGTTTAATTAGCGCCAGATCTAGCTGGCGAAAATTTACTTTGCCCTGGGGGTTAACGATCCAAATATAAAGTTGCGCTTCCTCGCCATGTTTGTCTTCAATAATCGAATAGCTAACTAAAGTTGCTTTACGGTTTTTAGCAACAGTTTTGATTTCTTTAAGACTCGGTGGTTTAGTAGACAACTCTAGATCTAGCCTGGTAGAAGTTCTTTGGGCGAGTAATTCAATAAAAGCTCTAGCTCGACTTCTTTCTGCGGTAATTAAGGCATTATTAGGCTTATTTTGAGCTACATAAGACTGTTGCAGTAGATCGTAAGTTTGTTTTTGGCTTTCAGCCAGAGATATTTTCTGTTCATCCCTTAAACCAGGGCGCAAAGATTCCAAGATGGCAATACTTGATTCGAGGATTTTACTCGCTCCAGGAAAATCTTGCTGGAGAAATTCAATCTCCCCTAACCCCGTCAGTGCCTTAGCTTCACCGATGCGATCGCCATTGCTCCGCGCCCAACTTAAACCACGCTCTAAATAGTCTACTGCTAGATCATATTTTTGCTGCTGACTGTAATAGTAGCCCAGGTTGACATAGGTGATAACTCGTCCCACTCCACCGGAATTAGATAATGTCCCTTCTGCTGACTGAAAGTATTCTAAGGCGCGATTGTTCAAACCTAAATCCATCGCCAATAGCCCCAGATTATTCAGCACATATACCTGTCTACTCCAAGCACCAATACTACGTAGCTCACCCAAGGCTAGTTGATATTGTTTTAATGCCTGCTTCTTATTACCTTGTAGTTGATAGACTCTACCCAAATTTTCCCAGGTTTTAGCTTTACCAATGCGATCTCCTGAAGTATTAGCAACCCCCGCCGCCTGTTCAAAGGTTTTTCTCGCTGCATCGTATTGTCCGATCTCTAATTGAACTGCACCTAAAGCATTGTAAGCCCTACGACGTTCGTGGGAATTATATGCCACGTTTAATGCCTGATGGAGATTATTTTCGGCTTGTTTATATAAGCCTTGGTGGAGGTATACTTCGCCCAGAGCAATTTGCGCCTCGTTTAACTGTTGTCTGCCCAGACGATCATTCGCTCCATAAATCCTTAATTCATGTACTCCGAATCGTAATCGGCTGAGGGCTTGATGATAATCTCCTAATTCTAAAGCAATTAAACCTTCGAGAGTTTTAACTTGACCATTATTGAGATGATAATTAGCACCATGATTGGCTAAACGTAATTTAGAACGGGCTTGCTGATATTTCCCCTCTTTATAATCAATTCGGGCTAATTCAATTTGACATTTAAACTGTCCTTCTGCATCATTAAGTGCTTGATAAGTTTTCAGTGCCTGAAGTAGTTTTGGTTTAGCCGCAAATAGACTACCAGAAGCAATTATTTCTCTTGCCGATTGATAATCGAGATCAGCCTGTCGTTTATTATTAGTTATTTTAGTTATTGGTTGTGCTTGTACTACCCCAGAATTAAATTCGTTGTCTAGGAACGAGCAAGGTACGAGTAAACAAAAGACCAACAAATATCGACAAAGACTAGATGGCGATCGCATAAACAACTATTTCCAGTGACGGCAGTGACTCTACCTTGATAGCCTGCTACCTCAGATTGAGAAACAGTGACCTCACCTAGCCTAAAATTCGATCCCGGTCATTGATTTAAGTCTAATTACAGATTAGGAGCAAGATTTGAGAGTAAGAGCGATCGATTAACTTACTGCGATATAAGTAAGTCCACCTAATTAAAAGTTCAACCAATTCCCCCAAACCCCTATATACCTAAGTCCCCAAATCATAACTATTTCATGTTTAATAAAGTGGAACTACTTATCATGGATTATCTTTAAAGAGAACTTTTTCTATGACTAAGGCAGTGAAGGCGGAGAAGAAACTGAGGACTGCGGCGATCGCTTCTGAAGATAAGTATTTAGCTAATAAACTGGGCTGGATTTGGGCGATCGGAAATTGAGGATATAAACCCGTAGCAATACCTTTACTTTTTCCTGAGATCAAAGTTGTTAAACTTGGGGGTTCTTGGGGATTAATCGAGAGATAACGTAATTTTCTAATTCCTGGCTTGTCATCGGCAACTATTAAAAACTGATTCTTTTCTAGGTTTAAATCTTGACGATGCATTCGCAGTTTACCTCTAATAATTGTTGATTTTTGTATTTCATCTCTAACATTAGATGATTGTTGAAAGCGATAAAAATCGACATCCTTAACATCGAAGTCCTCATAAAACCATAGATAATTTTCAGTTTCTTGATCAGGATTAGTTTTAGTTTTTTTAGGTAAATTAATACGTATCTGAGTAGGTGATAATATATTTAACTGTGGCTCTTGAGTTTGAGGAATATATTTTAGTTCTAGAGCTTGATAGCTATTCTGATCACTGATAATATTTAATTCTGGAATATTAATTTGTTCTAAGTTAAGAATATATGTTTGTTTAGAGAGACGTAGATTCAAATTACCTAAAGATTGAGCAGCAGAAAATTTAGGATCACTGTCGGCATTTTCAGGAAATAGACAATATTCTGATGGTTGAGCAGCAGACTGCAAACAAAAATAAAGTTGCTGATCTTGATTATAAGTTAATTGATTGATTCTCGTTTGAGGCTTGATTCTAAAGTCTAAAATACCAAATTCTTCCTCTAAATCAGGATCAATGGAGGTTAAAATTAGCCGACTAGTAGAATAGGGAAAATCAATTCTTATTCTATCGAGTTTATTTAGTTTTTGATTAATAATATCGTCTTCGCTAGTAAACTTCCCTTTTAAAGTTAAAGGTTGAGCTTGCTTAGCTCTTAGATCAATTCTTTCGATTCCACTCACATTTTGTAACAATGGTTTTTCTGACTTACCGTTATAGGTAAAACTCATTTCGCTGGCTACTATCTGTCCCTCAAAAATATAGCTGCCTTTAAAAACAATAAGCAATAAAATCAAGATAATCCAGATTAAAGCCGTTATTATCGTAATAATTAGATGACTTCTTTTAATTGTTGTAATATAAGACCATAAGTTACGAAAAAATCTTCTTATCATAAGAGTTTATTAAACATAAATTTCCCTGTAGGTGGTGTTGACCTACTTATCAATATCATCTATCTAACTTAAAAGTTGATAACATATCAGAAAAACTATCTGCGTTTATCTGCGTTCATCTGTGGACTTTTCTAATACCTTAAATAACCTGGAACACTACACCAGGAGTCATATTAGCTGAAGAGTAAATTAACTTCAAAACCAATTCGGATCATGTTCAAAAGGAAAAGTACGACTGACTCCTTCACTATTTTCCACATATAATTCATATCTCCCCGCAGGTTGGTTTTGATGATTCCAGATCAAGCGAATGTGACCTTGTTGGGGATTATTACGAGGATCACTAAATACTGGTTTACCTTGATAGCGAATTTCTAAGACGGGAAAAGTAGTGTTATCTAAACTTTGAATTACAAACTCATATTCATCAGAACTTTCCTCCAGAATCACAGGATAATAAACTGGTTCCGAATCTTCAATAATAAAAGCGAGGGAACGAAGACTAATAAAAGGAACTTGAACTCTGCGATGTTGTAAAACTTTTTTGGTATTGAGATTGAAAGTATAATTAGGTTGCAGATACTCGATTTTCAGCTCATCCAGACGATACCTTTTCGAAAATGATTGAATACTTATTCTTGGCTTTTGGTTACTATCTCCAGGGACTTTGATCAATAAATTATCAGGATATTCCGTAAGATTGCTCGTAGCAAAAGAAATAAGATCAGGACGAAAACTAGCTGAAACATTCCGCTCAACAATCCCTTCGCAACGATTATTATCCCGCAGCAGATAAGCAACAGACCAAAAATTTCCCTTTTCGCAAGAAGCGTTAGCCACCCTGGGAAAGAGACTAAAGAGTAACAAACTGATAAATAATATATTTATTTTCATAATTTTGATAAATCTCATATTTAAAAATTGCGATCGAGATTCAAAAAATTAAACTTGACAACTAACTTCGTAAGGTGGGCAATAATAGCTTTCAAGTTTGTTATTAAATTACATTCAAGGATTTACCCACCCTACTAAGGCTAATTAATAATGCCCCACTCTCGGAGCTTCTCAACTACAACATCAATTCTATAGGCTAAACCAACACCACCAGTAGCAGGTTGATTGATATCGATATTAAAATTTGCTTGATCCAGAACAGTTACAGGAATATCAGAATCAGTTCTAATTCCTACCATCATGGCAATAACCTGATTTTCACTATTTAATACTGGCCCTCCAGAGCTTCCTTGGGCAAAAAGACCACTCATAGAAATTTTAGAGTTATTAGGACTATAATTCTTAACCAGTCCTACTTCAGTACTCCAGGGAATTTCATCAATGTAAGGATGTCCAATTACTACTACATTTGTATTCCTTGCTATTCTACCAGGACTTAATTCTAATGATTGAATATCATCAGGAATACCTGTTACCTCCAGTACTGCCAAATCTAGTGCATCATTTCTCTCGGTACTATTGATAATGGTTGCAGGATAACGGGGTCTTTCTTTGTCGGGAAGTTCACTAAAAAACTCCACTTCAATTTTATTGCTGGGTATTTTGGTTTTATTATCACTGACGACATGGCGATTAGTGACAATCCAGACAGTATTAGCTTCCTTCTTAATTACCCACCCCGCACCAATGGAAGTACCTTCAGCAGAAACTTGAGCAACAATTCTGGCTGTAGATCGCAGAACAGTAACTAAAGGCTCATCTTCGACACTGGGTAAATGTTGGGTATCGTCAATATCTGGTAATGGAGGATTGAGTTGAATCGCTAATAGTCTTTCCGCTTCTCGAAGATTATTTTTAGCAGTTAGATATTCAGGATCAATCTCAAGAGAACGCTTGTATTGTCTAATAGCTTCTTCTAACTCTCCTTGTTCTTGGAGTACATAACCCAAATTGTTGTAGGCTAAAGCATGTATACTAGAGGGTGAACTTTTTTGATTAGGCAAGCTTAAAGCTTTTTGGTATGTTGTAATCGCTTCCTCTAATTTCCCTTGTCGTCTTAATGTAACTCCCAGATTATAGTAAGCAAAAGCATCATTAGGGTCGAGTTCTATCGCTTTTTCGTATAATGCGATCGCTTCTTCTGAATTTCCTTGATCATCTAATGCATTGCCTAAACTGACAAGAGCATTAACATAATTAGGCTTGAGTTCTATCGCTTGCTGATAATTGGCGATCGCTTCCTCTAATTTTCCTTGGTCATATTGTGCATTTCCCAGATTGTAGTAAGCAAAAGCATCATTAGGGTCGAGTTCTATCGCTTGCTGATAATTGGCGATCGCCTCCTCTAATTTCCTTTGGTTATATTTTGCATTTCCCAGATTGTTGTAAGCATTAGCATAATTAGGGTCGAGTTCTATCGCTTGCTGATAGTTAGCGATCGCTTCCTCTAATTTCCCTTGGTCATATTTTGCATTTCCCAGATTGTAGTAAGCGATAGCATAATTAGGGTCGAGTTCTATCGCTTGCTGATAATTGGCGATCGCTTCCTCTAATTTCCTTTGGTTATATTTTGCATTTCCCAGATTGTAGTAAGCATTAGCATAATTAGGGTCGAGTTCTATCGCTTGCTGATAGTTAGTGATCGCTTCCTCTAATTTCCCTTGGTCATATTTTGCATTTCCCAGATTGTAGTAAGCATTAGCATAATTAGGGTCGAGTTCTATCGCTTGCTGATAGTTAGCGATCGCTTCCTCTAATTTCCTTTGTCGTTCTAGTGCAACTCCCAAATTGTAGTAAGCGACAGCATAATTAGGGTCGAGTTCTATCGCTTTCTGATAGTTAGCGATCGCTTCTTCTGAATTTCCTTGATCATCTAATGCATTGCCTAAACCAACAAGAGCATTAACAAAATTAGGGTTGAGTTCTATCGCTTTTGCGTATGATGAGATCGCTTCCTCTAATTTCCCTTGGTCATACAGTGCATTTCCCAGATTGTTGTAAGCACCAGCATCATTAGGATCAATGTTTATAATTTGACGGAAAATACTTTCTGCTTCTGTAAAATTTCCTCTACTTTGAGCAGTATTTCCTTGTTGGTAAAGTTGGTCTATGTCCTGGGATAATACAGGCTGAGGAGTAATGGTCAATAGACAAGCTACAGCACAAGCCAGAGTAAGTTTAGTTATGGTTTGTTTTTTTGCTGCCATTGATCCTCAATCTTTTATATATCTTCTACGTCGAGTAGTTGAATAAAGTCCACAGATAAACGCAGATGAACACAGATAGCAATTTTGATTGTTGTCTAATTGTAATATTTTTCGACAGATCGAAAAAGTACGAAAAAATGAAGTTTATGGAAAAGTTTCTGACCAATGATCGCACATTGAAAGCGATCGCCAAATTGGTCAATGATAAATATTGCAGATATGTATAGCGCTCAAATGATATAATAATTTACAGTTCAACAGCAAATCACTACATCCCTTGCCAGTATTGAGCTTTAAGCTGAATTTTTAAAAAATGATCGCGGAAAAAACGACAATTTTCTTGACAAGCGATCGCTTTTTCTGATTAACTGAAAAAATACTCTTCATAATTGGAACCTAAGCACCCATCAATAAGCGCAACTACTCCCATTATGAAAATGATTTTAACAAAATGGCGATCACCGGGTCAAGACCCCATTTAAATTTTTTTTCGCCCTGAAATGATTTTTTTTAACTGTCGGATGGATAATACCCATGATAAGGCAAAAATGGGCAATAACAACATAAGTATTGCGATCGCATGATATAATAATTTACAAAGCAATGGTAGATAGCTACAGCCCTTGCCAACATTGAACTTTAAGCCAAATTTTTAAAAAGTGATTGCGGAAAAAACGACAATTTTCTTGACAGGCGATCGCTTTTTCTGATTAACTAAAAAAATACTCTTCATAATTGGAACCTAAGCACCCATTGATAAGCGCAACTACTCCCATTATGAAAATAATTTTACCAGAGCGGCGATCGCCCAGTCAAGACTCCTTTTAAATTTTTTTTCGCCCTGAAATGATTTTTTTAACTGTCCGATGCATAATGTCCATGATAAGACAAAATTGGGCAATAACAACATAAGTGTTGCGATCGCATAATCTAATAACTTACAAAACAACGGTAAGCAGCTACAATCTTTACCAGAGTTGAATCTTAAGCTGAAACTTCAAAAAGTGATCGCTTTAGTTATATGACGCATGAAATGTAGCACCCAAAACCAATCCCTCAAGGTAAAGTGCGATCGCCCTAGTCAGATTACGTACTTTTTTTCTTGATTTAAATAGCCAAGAATTTCGACTACTGGCTCATTCCATTTGAATTTAGATTTGGTTTCTTAATCAGGTAGAATGCTTGATGGCGGTTTAACTAGGTCTTGCAGACTTAAAGCAATAGACGCAAACTGTCACGGTAAATAAACCAATTAGTATTAGAGTATCTGGAGAATTCTATGGACTTGTCTCTTATTCCCGCACAGCCAGAAGCTGGTTTAATTAATGTTTTGATCGAAATTCCTGGCGGAAGCAAAAATAAATATGAATTTGACAAAGACATGAACGCCTTTGCCTTAGATCGGGTCTTATTTGCCTCAGTGAAATATCCTTATGACTACGGTTTTGTACCTAATACTTTAGCGGACGATGGCGATCCTTTAGACGGGATGGTGATGATGGATGAGCCGACATTTCCTGGG
>JAAUYH010037159.1_pt1 | contig 18480 bp, 10 predicted proteins | sample 7278061 | NCBI WGS metagenome assembly JAAUYH01 (sample SAMN14350203, study PRJNA611818) | marine sediment metagenome | isolation source: surface marine sediment (0.6m) | place: French Polynesia: Moorea | collected 2018-08 | reverse complement strand
AAGTCAATAGTAATGCATGAAAATTTTGACACCATTGCATTAATCGACCACAAGTTAGCATAAATTACCGTTTTTTAACCTGACAGTAACGAGTATGCCTCCAATGGGAGATGTGAAATTTAGTAAAAAATTAATTAATTTTCTGATTTGTTCTCTGCTGATTATACGGACGAAGATGGAAGCAAAAGATATGTTCCGAAAACAGTTAATTGTAACAATGATGTCACTAAGTACAGCAAAAAGGCATTCTTCATTAATATTCGAAGAAAAAAATGAAGAGGTAGATGTACGTGTTTCTTCTCAATACGTTGAGAATATTGTTCGGTACAAGCATGGAAGAATGGTTATGATTATATATCTATTGTAGCTGCCGATGAAAATTTCACAAAATTTGTTCCTTTACCAATGTAATTGGCGGGAAGCTTATTTTTAAGGATTTAAAGACAAAAAGTTGAATGAATATGTTCACAACATTTGTAGGACTATTACTTGGTTCCGAATCTCGTCTGGAGATTTCACTTCTTGGTAATCTTTCCATTGAACTGCAATGTACCGTTTCTTCTGAACAATTGGTTAAAACTTTACATTAAGAACAAATTCTAGGCCAACGCTGCTCTGGCATTCTATACTTTATTTGAATAGATCCAGCCAGGGTCTTGATTATTGGCGTTAGATAGCGAAACAGAGATGAATAGTGCAACGAATAATGGGCTCGAGTTGAAGAGGTAGATTTGTGCACAACCGCAAGACCACAATGTTTTCCTCTTCCGGAAGGCCGTCATTGTAACAAGAAATACGAGCAGTACTGAATCCTCTGAATCGATCAATTACCCATTATACTAAAATACTCCGTATCTGTAAGCAAGAAATATGGAAAATCATCAATTAAGTGATGGACTAGTGCTTGTTGTATTACGTCACAAAAAATAATCAAATCTGAAGATTCTTTCAAAATTATAAGACTGAAGGAAGGACGTTTCACAGCGTCGCCAACCCATGCTTCTTAATCAATTAGTTCTTTCAATGGAGATGCTGTAATAGTTACGCGGGAGCAATTAATTCTCGAGGAATTTTCCATAATCATTGTCAAAGCCTAAAACTGCATTGTTAGCTTTGACTTAACAATCATCCTGCATGTGGTGGCCGTTCTGCGATGGCGGTAGACTATTTCTTCCTTTTTTGGGAGAGGTAAGTTTGCGAGATGATATCGGTATAATTATCGATGTTTGAACCTCTGACTGTTCCGAATTCTTTATCTATTGTCTCTAGTGTAGTATAACGCGTTCAAAACGCCGGTAGTTACCGAAACGAGCAATTTTGAGCCTTTTTCTTAGATTAATTTTTTTCGAATAGTCAAAGATTTACTCTGTAAGCACGTCGGTCTCGGACTGTTAAGTTCCGACGACGCCTATAGAGAATAACAACAAGCACTTCTTACCTACATAACCTACCTGCCTCGGACCCGGCTAGGCTACGGACCTCGGCGTGGACAGGAAGTGCCCCGGGCACACTTGACCAATTCCGTCACCTCCGTGGGGGCAAGTCCCATCAACCGATCAACCACACCACGTAGGGGATAGAGCTTGTGACAGAATATCCTATTGCTCGCCTTGTCACACGGTAGAACCCGACTGGGATTTCCCATCTCTGGCTACTGCCAGTGGTCTCACCCTTCGAGAGATTCAGCACACTCGCAAGGTGTGCTGACATATTGAGCCGAGAGTTTACAGTCCTCCCGACGTCCACGGCGGTAATGCTGCTCCTAGAAGATGGGAATATGTATCCACCTCCCGGATGCGATGCTCGTGAAAGCGCATGATACAGCTTACCATGCGATAAGCAAGGATTTTTAAGATAATTGCCAAGCTTACCAGTGATTAGTTGACCTTGAGCCTTATTGATCGGCATTGACCAACAAACCTGTATAGGAAATTGACGTCCTCGGAAACCTAATATCCCGAGCCATCTGTTCCAACTGAGCATTTCATGGCGGAAGTGAAATGTTAGATCCTTTATGGGTCCCGGAAATGGAAATAAAGAATAGCATGTTTGAATTCAATCTTTTAAGAACATATCGAGTTCCGTTAACATATCCCAATTTTGGTCGGATGTTTTGTAGCCGCGTTAGGACAAATAATTGATTCAAATTGACTTCATGACCTCGAAAAGCAGCACCAGTATGGATCAAATTCAACAATTCCTATTGATAGTTCAATTTAGAAGCCTTTTGAACTTTCATATCGTCATATGCCGCGAAATATTCACTCCTCAAAGTTCAAAATACTCCTGAAAACAATTGAGAAACTGAGTCATTGATATTGGGCAATCTACAGTTCATTAGGAACGATGTTGCTCGAGAATTGAACCAGAGCTTGTCTGTTACTTGTTTGTAATGCTCACATATATAGCAGTGGCGGATTTACAAGAAAATTCGAAAAGTTCATCGAAAGAGTCGAACCAATTTCTGAACGTTTGTCTACTTCATTTTTATTCTCTAGTTCGCAGAAGATACTGAGGATGATTGAGTGCATCAGGATCAGCACTAGAGTTTCTCATCGATGATTGAATGTGCTGAGATCTCTAAAAGTCTGAGAAGACTTCACGAACAGGTGAACAATCGTTTGACCTGATCCTCTGGGAAATCAGGAAGTTTTAGTCAAAATCCACCGCTGAAAAGGATACTCTTTCCACCGAACGGTGAACACGAAATCTTTATGATTGATTGGATCTTTTATCAACAAGAGACGATTCTAATTGTTTATGGAAGAGGGGGAGCATCGGAGTTTCTCGGGGAAACTCATGCTATAAAATAATAAGGGCTCAAAGATCATCATAAACAGAAGCTACCGGAAGTATTTCTTGAATGATGGTATTGAATTGCCTATGCTGTTCATCATTGAAGCTTCTGAAGGAATTAGAAAGAACATTCTTAGTTCTTCAGCATCATTCCTGCTTTCTACCTATGGTTCAGCTAGAAAAAAGAGTATCTTTCATGTAAATCGATTTAGCTTAAACATCGTTCTTATGCAGCTTTAGAGAATCTTCTGTAAACCTTGATATGTTTGATTTCCATAGCTGCGCTGGGTTTGATGGGTCACAGAGCCTATCAACGGATCTGGATCCCCGACCAGCACTCTGAAGAATTAGCCGCTTCAACGATAAGAAACCAAACCGACGACGCGCCGTTGTTCGTCAAGATCCGAGCGACGCGGTCGAACACATTAACAGATTTGGGTCGACGACCAGCATTCGCAACGAGAAGCGCTTCGGCGACAAGTTAACAACAAACTTTAGCGACTAGAAGCTGGCGGGACGTGGATTGGGAACTGTTGCCCCGACGACGATACCAACAACGGCAAATTACGAAGTCGAAAGTAACAACTCTCTCAGTCTGGTGTGAGCTAACACCCACACGAATACCAAGGCTGAACTAGGCACCCGTCCAGACACTAACAGGCATATTCGGATCAACTTACTGTCGTACCCTCCGAAAACAACTTTGAAAGCCGAATTCTCGGTAGATTTTATTTTGGTGCACAGCCAGCCAGCGAGAGGCTTATCTGGAACTGCCGTCCTTCCTTTCTGGCACTGCCGACACTCACTATCGCACTGGGGTGAAGAACGCTTCGGGGGCGGGTCGAATTGTCAAATCGTAGCCATCGGCCGTCGCGTTCTTAGTAAAGCAATTTGACACAAGCTAGGCTATCAAGGAAGCTCTCGGACAGCTCCGCACGTTGGCACGAAAAACAGGGGAACCTAGAACGACTTCCATACGAGATTCGTAGAGGCACACGAACGTTTGGGGTACCCGTTAGATTTGAACGATCGCATCACGATGTTCATTGATGCATTGAGCCCAAAGCTCCGGTCCTCCTCGCACGTGTTTAGGGAAAACGCGAGGGGGGAACCCCTGAATCTGCAGGAAATCGCTTCAGGAGCCCGGATGAAAGGCGAAGAACTACGCGCCTGGGAGGAAAACTCTGCGTCTCTTTCAGGAGGAAACTGCGAAGTAACGGGAAGGAACACTCACGAAAGCCGTCTCCTACCCAGGGGACGTGGAGGAAATATTTGGCGAACGACGCGACGTGCAACAAGATTTCCCTGAAGCCAACTTCCAATGGAAATCTCCTAGCGATACTAATACCCCTACTCACGAAAAGATAGACTCGATCGGAGTCTCTTCACCATATTTCGACACCATGCGTCCGGGATTCAAAGGTTGTCATTCCACAGAGCATACGAACGACGACTGCTTCGGCGACCAAGATATAGGCTCAGTTACTCAAAGCGCGGTAGCGATTATCGCGCAATGTACGGCCGCGGCGAGGCTCAGCCAGAGGACAATATCTAGCGATGCTATCAAAAGTCGACTGCCACGGCCTCTACCGATAAGGCCCCCGATTGCCAACTAGATTATCGTTGCAGCGGTGACGTGGTTCGTATGATTCGAAATTTTGAACTCCTCAACTTCGGCCAGAAAGCGCGAGTACCTATGGAAAGCTACCTCATGGCGAAAGGCCTACTGAATCAAGAAGCGAAGTTGATCGGGGGCAAATCCAGCGAATCCTGCCACCAGCGCCCGAGAATCCGACGGCAACTCATCTCCTGCTAAACACCCCTCACCAGACCACGCCGCTCACTCAAAGGCTGCCGGCCATCAGCCAACAAGTGAAAAGCATAGAACCAACCAATGACACGCTCGGTTAACGAGAGCTCATATTCGCCGGTACGAGCACTAATTACAAGGAAACGGCTGAGTGAGCCAGACATCAACGACCGCGACATGGGTGACCATAATACTCGACACTATGGCGGGACCCAATATCGTCGCACTAAAAATACTTCGCTCGGGATGGGAACAAAACCCGAACAAACGAAATCATTTGAGACTGTGTGTACCGTACAAACAAGCGCTGAAAACCCAAGGATTCATCCCACTATGGATACGATTGGGAACGAATGTGGTTCGTGAAGAATTCCTGGTGTGCAACGATCTGCCTAGCGCTCCCTAACTGGGCGCGAAATTCATTGACCGAAATGTCTCTGCCGTCCTCGTCGCCAGCAGCGAAATTGTCCTGAAAAACGAAATACAATTCAAAATCTTGTGAGCTGAAACTTTCATGAAATACATGGATGACATGCCAATACTTCCCTTCGCAGGAAAGCCGCAGACGAAAATGGGACGTGTTCAACTTGTTGACAGGGTCATGATGCAACCACGAGAGCTATCGAAAGCCCTCGTTCATTCAAATATGACGGGAACCCTTATTGCAAAACCCGCTTGTAAGCTCATGACGAAGTATGGAGTCTCCTCTTCCAATCTGGTCTACGAAGTAAACCCGATTCCCCGTTTTACCTCTTCATTGCTATTTTTAGCAATATTACGGTCATGCTGTCACGTAATAAGGTGCTAGCCCATGTGTTCCCTGGAACCGCTACTCCATTCATTCCGCAGGATAAGGACGCAAACACTTTCCATGTTCTCGTCGGTGACGCTAGTCACAACGGAAGTCAACCTCTAGAACAGTAGGGAAATAGAGGCTGCGGCTCGTTGCGATAATCACGAACCCCCTCTGGAGTACGCGGCGTAGACCTAAGTGCAGTGCACGAGGTGTTCCATAGCGACGTACGCCGAATATTGACAAAGCGCTGCGCCCTGTGGAATGGCGAACTCGGTGAGATAAACAACACGACGCATCGAATCGAATTGATACCAGGCGCTAGGCCGGTCAGACAAATACCGTACAGGCAAAGAACAAAAGGCCGAAAAATGGAAGAAATCGAGATTCAAAAGATGCTCAAGCCCGGAATCATACAACTATATGTATCCGAGTGGGCCTCACCCTTTGTGCTGGCCCCAAAGAACGACGGCACCCTCCGTTTTTGCGTTTACTATCGCAGACTGAATGCCATTAAACGAAAAGATTTCTACCTTACCCCGGCAATGATGAATGCGTCCAAATCTTGGGCGACGCCCAGATATTCACAACGCTCGACGCTCTGAGCGGATTCTGGGAGGTGCCTCTGGCCGAGGAAGACAGAAAGAAAACTGCTTTCACATCCCAAGATGGACTTTAAGAGCACACATGCATGCCCTTCGGGTAAACAAACGCACCTTCTAGCTTTCAAGGGGCACTTGACATTAGCCTGGCGAAATACAAATGACGCAACTGCTCGGTGTATATCAACTATGTCATAGTCTTCTCCAAGTCAGTCGAAGACCACATTACACATGTCGACGACGTGATCAAACTCCTCGGTGACGCCGGAAACTCCCTGAAGTGGAAAAAAGCGAGTTTTCCCATCACTCGATTAGGTAACTCGGGCACGTCATCCGCCCTGGAAAATTGGAAGTCGATGCGTCGTTGGCCAGAAGCCTGAGGGAGACAAGGCCCTCAAGGACAGCCACGCAACTGCGAATTTTTCTCGGCGCTGCCAATGTCAGCAGACGCTTCATCAACGGCTTCGCAAAAACGGTCAGACCGTTCTATGCGCGTCAGAGAATTATCGTCGGGAGGAGGAAAGGGGTCAAAGCTCTCGATTGAACTGAACGAACATGTCATGCTGGCCTTTGAACCTTGGTGGAGGCGATGTGCTTACCTCCCGTATTAGCAATCCCCGTATCGTACCACCTATCCCAGGTAGATACGGACGCGTCCTCTCCTCAAATAGGAGCCGCGCTCTTTCAGAAAAATGAGAATGGCGGCCGGCGTCCTCTAGGGTACTGGTCACGCCTACTAAACCCGGCGGAACGCAACTAATCGGCAACCAAAGTAGAATTCCTAGTGCTGGTATGGGCAGTGAAAACCCTCCGATCATACTTGCTCGCGAGCCAGACCACGAAGCATTGGAGTGGTTACACTCTATCATTGACCCGTCGGGAAGGCTAATGCAATTGGGCCTCAACCTTTCGGATTTCACCTACGAAATTGAGTACAAGAAGTGACGCGCCAATGCGATGCAGACATGCTATCCAGATAGGAAAGCGAGGATCACACAACAGCCCACATCGACACGGAACCTTCGAACTTCGCGAGATTAGCAGAAGAGGCAGACTTCACCCAATCATTTTACTTCATCGACTGATAGCGGACTGGAACCAGACTGCGTCGACGACGAACAAGTGCTCGTGGACGAAGTCGAAAGCAACATCGACTACATCCTAACTGCCATCGAGTCGCCACACAGACCCAAACCGCCACAGCCAATATCCGTACGAGAAATGCTGGAGGAGCAGCTGACAGAAGAACTGTGCAAAAACATCTGCGACACAATTAACTTGGGGGCCCCTTCAGTATTTTTCGAATACGGCGCGACCGGAGTGCTACACCGCCGAGCCGGCTACGAAAGGAAAGTAGTGGTGCCCAAAACATTGAGGCAGCTCCTATTGCAGTTTGCACACTACTCGGCACCCGCGGGCCACCCAGGAGGGAAGAAGATGTATCGGGCTATCCGACGCAACTATTACTGTCTCACAATGCCTGTAGAAGTCTACCGTTCGGTAGGAAAGCGCAATGATTGCGCCAAGATATGATTTTGTGCACGAAAATCCGCGGCTCTTATAGAAGACGTCGCGATAAATTGCTCGGGGAACTAATCGAAACCGTGCGAGGCATTTTAATTATGGTCCATCGAAATATTGACGAAGATTTTTGTTGTATTTTTACAACAAGTAAAAATTTCACTTGTTAAGTCTAATAGTATATCTGATTTATATACATATATATAGTTGAAGGTAAAGAATTTATGCGAGAATTCGTGAAAGTGGAGTTTTTGGCGTTTAAAGGCAACTGGAGGCGAAATGTGTAACCAGGTACATGGAAACACAGTCTACTACAACCTTCGAAAGGCAGTAACAGACTAAGTATGAAGAAACACAACCAGTACGCAACACAATCCTACGCTTGGTGAATACTTTAATTCGGAAGGAAATGTCGCAAAGAGAACTCAACGTGGGAGACCTCCGGTGGCTGAACAGTCCTTACGTTTGGTTCTATCTTACTTCAAGCGGCATCTTAGAAGATCAATAATGCAAGCAGAAAGAGATATATCGATTCCCTATTCGACAGTTCAGAAAATTATGAGAACCCTCACTCACATATTTCCGTACAAGATAACAAGAGTTCAGCATTTACGTGACAATGACAAGGTTAATCGAGTCAGGTTTGCAGAGTGGTGCAAGCTGAAAATGTCTAGAGATGTAAATTTTTTAAGCCGTATTGTTTTTTCTGATGAGTGTGTCTTTCATGTATCGGGGATCGCGAACACTCAGAATACTCTCATTTAGAGAACAGAAAATCCACGAGCAATATAGAACCATGAAAAGTATGTCGAAAATAGCAGTCTGGTGTGCCATTCACTCTGAAGCCGTGCCAGACCCATATTACTTTGAAAAGAAGATTATTGTGAATTATTGGACACTATCGTGAGAAACGAATCCAAAAATTTCCCTGAAAATGCAGTATTCCTGCAAAATGGAGCTCTAGTACACACGAGTCATGACGCTCATGTCCTTTTAAGAGAAATTTTGAAGAAAACTGGACAGGAAAGTATGACCCGGGAAACTGGACCGCTAGATCAGCTGATCCTACTCCGCCTGACCTTTTTTATGTGGGGATATGAGAAGGATAGGGGGTTCAAGACTCCTGTCAACAGCTTGACTCAGCTCAAAAGAAGAATAATGCGAGGAATAAGAAGTATAACGCAAGAAATGATTGGCAGAGTGTGGGAAAACTTAAAAAATCGTTTGGATGCAATTATTAGAGAAAGTGGTGCCCGTATACAACATTTATAGTACTTCAATAAAACTTAATGATCTGCTCTATAAGACATTATAAATCATGGAATTTACTCTCCTCAAATGTTACTTTAACAATCTTGCGAACTGTGCCATGTAATTTTATGCTCGCCCTGTACATATCCTGGTAATAGCCGATAAATTTACAAATTTAGTCCGGGGGATCCCCCTTAACACCATGAGAGCAATCAATATTGCCCGGGCATTTCTACATGATTGAGTGTTTTCTACGGCACGCCGATAAATGTCCTTTCAGAAACGGCACGGAATTCACAGACAAGTTCCTGCTCGAAGCGTACCGCGTGTTCGGGATCCAGGACATGTATATCTTGGCCCGTCACCCGGAAACTAACGATCGGACTAGGTAGTACAACCGCACCTTCCTATCGGCACATCGAAACTTGTCGATCTACTAACCTACGAGTATAATACTCAAATACACCACACAACTGGGCTCGCCCCTTTCAATTTGGTTCTGAGTCGATACCCGCCACAGAGTTCTACGAAATCATTGCCTCCGAGCCGACTTAGGTACGGCAAACAAAACTGCAGTGGCTGACTAATCTACATAATACTGCCGAATTAACCCGAACAAACACGACCCGCCGGCAGCTTCGTTGCAGACGCGACCTTGATGCGCGCGCCCAACACGCTCTGCTCCCAGCACCGGGCAAATTAATTTACATAAAGGAATACCCATCCCCGAAAGGGAAACACAAATAAGCTCTGTAGCGGACAGAATCTATCGAGTAGTCTCAATAAGCAGTGACTGCCAGTCGATTAGGATACGCCGAAGCGACCACGACGAAACGTTGAACACAAACCTCCTAGAAATCGCACCACTGCCTACAAACCCACACCAGGAAAACGCCCCGAATCCGGAAGATCCAGATACAACGATGATTCATGATGCCTCGACCAATCAGGGCACGAGCCGAGATACACCCCGAGGCGTTTCAACGGGCAAACGGCCAAAAACAAAGCAATTTCGTCGCGACCCAAAGGAATTCGTCGTTGACGGGATAGTTGGTGACCGAGTGGCACCAGAGGCCCAGCCTAATTCATGGGAATGCCGCGTCAAATGGTACGGATACACCGCTCAAGCCTGGGAACCTATCGAATATCTAAGACGCTCCCAAATCCTACGATATTGCCGAAGGTATAAACTCACTCCGCCGGAAAAACTTCGCTCGGCGCACTGTCTCTACCAAGAAGTCGCCGACAGCGGACTGGAAATAATTCACGCTGAGGCAAATCACCAAAGCAGACCTCGAGCAAGGCACTCTTGCACCCTCATGCGCCGGGTGTGATCATAAACGCGATCCCATGGAACTACATCTTAACCTCGCAGGGGTGTGACTACGCTTATCGCTTTGTTAAGAAGGCGGTCAGCACGCGCTTACACTCCAGAAGGGCATAAATATACGCTACGCCCCGGCTAGCATGTTGAAACACCGACGGCGCTAGGCAAGGAACCCTAAGAGAGATGACCAGATCGACCCCTCGCCTGATAATGGCAGTCACACAAAACACGCCACCGGCAACCCACACATTTAAGAATCAGGAAATCTACGGCATTACAAAAGGGGAAGGTGAGCATGACGCTTATTTTTCCTTCTCGCTAGAAAGCGCAATCCAGTACGACAAGCCAGTGACGTTTCATTTATTCAAACACAACAGAAATCATTCCCGGCACACGAACTAGCCGGCTCGGCAAGGTAGGAACAACGCCACGCGTTAGACACAATAACACAACGGAACCAGCGTCCATCTAAGAATTGGATCGATGAGTACGCCGACGGCGAAGGGGAACAAGCCCTTCATCGTCACTCCCCGCAGGGGATACGTCAACGCCACAGCGCGCATCGGCAAGAGTCTCAGCGCGACTCGCATGGTCTCCGCCCAATCCTTCGGCGACATACCTGGCGGAAACAGGAAAAACCGCAGGGCTCTCGGCGGAGCCGCCGCCCCGAACAACGTCGACGACGAATCCATTCTTGCCGGGCTGCATTCCAACCAGCGCCGTGTTCGCGGGGGTTTTGAAGGAAAGATCCATGAAGCAACCAAGAATACCCCGTGCATGCCTTTACATCGGCGGATGAGCACAACTGTTTCTACCTGGGCCGCCGCCATCTCCGTCCGGCCCACGCTGGAGACCACCACCGCCGCCGCAAGAGCCGCCACCGCCGCTGCTACCTGTGACAATAAAAGTGGTGTGCAGGTCAAAAACCGAATGTGCGTGAAACGTGTTACTTTTACGAAGCCGGCGACACAGGAGATTAAATTATCAACTGTAAGAGACAGGCTGTCCTAACTACGTACTCTAATCCATGCACTTAACTATTTACTGCATGAACTATACCGGTATAGTGCATGAACTAAACCATTTCATGCACTAAACCTAAGGTACCACAAGCGGTGATATCGCCTGCCACAGCGTAGCATCCAATGACGATGCAGCATGGAGGACGAAACTCAACACTAAGTTCAATCGCTGAATTGTTGAGTCGCCCCATCTCCAACATCACCGCCAACTCCATCGGTTCCGCCGTCAGCGCCATCCCCGTCACCTGCATCGGTCTTACCCAGAATCGAGTAACGACAGTGCCCACGCCACTCAAATGGCGCGTCCACAGTCTTGCCTGGCTTCAGGGAGCCATCTCTCGCGAACTTCGACCCGTCGAGATTTTCTGGAGGCACCGCAGGTTTGTTCATACTACTAGGCACTCTGCCACCAATTGGCCCCGCCACGACGTTGCTCCCGGCAGCAAACCACTCGCCACGGGCATCGAACCCGGTGCTGGGATCCCGGTTTTGAAACGATGGAACCTCGCGGGAATGAACAGTCGGCACTATGCGCGGTACGAGCAAAATTTTGTCGGTATGCTGGCGACTCAGATGGACCCTGTTCGTCCATGCATCCTAGGAAACGAAATGAGTTCCCTCCCAGTCGTTCAGACCAGGGAATGACGATTGCCCAGACCAGGGAGCCGTACTGCGCCAACGCGGCGGATATCTGTCGAACGGCGCTTGATCATGCATGTTGTGATGCACGATGCAGTCCGCAGCATCCTGCTGATTCCCGAAAACGAGGCCGAGGCCAGCGACATCATGACGAGCGATAGACACGCGCAACTCTTCGTTGAAGCGGTACATTCTTCCTCGACAATAGAGGTATTGCATCCACGCATAAACCACCTGCCCCACATGGTCAGATAAGACCACACACCACAGGGGATGGATAACGCACGAGCACGCTCTACGCCGCTGCCATTCTGTGGCACGATAATGTCCCTGAAGTACGTGACCGCCGCGGAGCGCAGAATACCATACATGCCCCACACGGTTTCCACCTTGTTCCACTCGGCGTGAGGACTAGGAAAGGCCCGCCGCGCGGCGCTGTTGGTAAGGTGGGTGAATTCCAGATTGTGAAAACTCTCAGGATACCACGGGTATATGTCGTGCGACGCGTCTCCAGAAGCCAGTTGTTGAACATGGCAATGTTCGCTCCGGAACTCGTCCAATGCAGGAAACGCCACTGACGAGGAGTACGGCAGGCGACGAACAGTTTCTCGCCAGAGCACATGTCTATCAGCCGCGACTAATCCATCTGTGTATCGCCAAAGTTTCGGTCAGCGGCCAGTAGCCAGTCGCGCACCTGGTGAACATACTCAACTTCCCCGCGCGTTCGGTAGAAGAACGTGCACGTACTGTCGTAACGGGGTCTTCCAGGTCACGCCACTGCGCAGAGCCGAATCGACTGTACCGCTTCTGAAAGCGCTGTCAGAACGTGACGAGAAAGCGCAATTTGTCAGGATGACGACGAGGCAACTGCCGATTAGTGCCCTTCGAATACTCTAGTAGACGCTGCTGATGAGCTCTGAAATCCCACGTATTCATATCGGCAACGGTCAGAACAGTAGATTCGGGTAAATGGGCATCTTCTCTCTCGTATAACACGAGAAAATAAGGATCGCGACCTGCGTCGGGGTGTCGCCACGGCGCTAGGGCACTGACCCCGACGTAGTCGGGATTCTCCAAGTCGGTGTATTCGTACCGAGAAGGTGCATGGAACTGCACAGCTTCGTCTTCGTTCTACTCAGGCGCGCCCTTGCCGAGATACTTGAAAACCCGTCGTCGTAGTCCTCCCGCAGCACCACGGAATGGGGGAACGCATTGTGCCGCCCATCACAGGCCAGCCCAACCCCTTTCCCGCCGAGTGCGACGAAATGCTTATTAATGTCACCACCCCACAACGCATCACTCTGGTACCCTTGCTGTGGCACGACCGGACCCGCACTATAACCACCACCACCGCTGAATTGCGTCGCTGACGAATAGTCACATGAAACATGGGGGCCGCCCTGATGGTACGCCTGGCACGCGGCTTGTTCGACATACTGTTGCAGCCCATCCATTGGGGGATAACCTTCAGGAAGATAAGCCGGACCGGCCTGGCCATCGTAACCTTCATGAAACACCGGGCTGTCAGGCGACAAAGAAATCGGCTTCGAGGGGTTGGCCACCATCTGATTCGGCCTGCGGCCAATTACAAACCACCGCCGGCGCGTACAGGCCAACGCCTTTTGGTTTTTCAAAGCCATAACGCGGACTCCGCGAATTGCAGTAACGAAATCCCGCACACGCGGCCTTCCCACAGTGCGCTTCCCATACACATACAGCGCACCGCCTCTGAAGGGGTGCCATGGCCTACACCCCGAAATAATCAAGTTTAAGCCGAGGCTAATCCAGCATTCAATTCCCTTGCGCGAAGTCTGTCGACTATTCGCAGACTGGCAAAAATCCGCTAACAGCGCAGCCAACTGAACCTGCGCGAGCAGCTCGAACACACGAATTTGGTAGCGCCCCGCCAACGGTTGAGAGTGACGCTGCATCGAAACACCCGAAATGATATCCGCGACACACGCACCCGATGTACTACACGAGCATCAACCCGCGGATACCTCCCTGCAAAACCAGCCACGCCCTCGCGGCAATTTACAGCGACCATGGACGAACCAAAGATTCAAAGCCTTTGCAGATTGAAGTTCACACCGCTACCGCCAGCTGGCCAACAACGCGAAGTAATGTTCGCCGACTCGACGCAACACTCAACCCCCGCGCCGTACCTAAGCGTACCCCGCGAAACAAGGACGAGTCGCCCCTCACGACAGCGCCGACGACGAATCACCCTGCGCTGATATTCCGGACTCCTGCTCAGAAGCTTTCGAAGCGGAAAGCAGGCAACAATACACCGACGTTGCAAGTATCTTCTGGGCCTCAAGAACGACACTGAGACACTACTAAGCATTTCAGCCATTCACATTTAACCGGCGGCGCCCCGACAACCCCCCGAATACATTGGCACTGGAGGGCGATGTAGCGCAATTTGGGGTCTACCCCTACTTTTTGTTCCCTATCTTATTTATTTATTTTTAATCTGTAGTATTTTTAGTTCTACACTACATTTAGGACGGCCACATATTTTCGGGTAGTATTTAGGTGAATGTTTCCGTTCTAACTAAACCAACCACCGTGGCTATCAACTCTGGCGTGACCCGTTCAACTTCTGGACGCGTCTCCATTGTGTGTTGCTACGCTGAGGCGGTAAACCTTCTCTTGACCGCAGATATGTCCCCGACGTCTAGGCACTCCCAACCCCCTGCCCCTTAGTGACCTGTTGTTTTTGTCCGTCAATTGCCTTCGGGCTATTATTTGCGCCACACCGATACTTACAGTGGATGTGCAAGGGTGGATCGAATTCGATAATTTAAAACTTGCCAAGGTGTTGTAATACATACTGGAAAATAATCATTAAAATCTGTTTTCCTGATATCCATTTGAAGGTAAAAGATTGATGGATTCGTATAGACCCGTTTTTGCTGTTTCTGCTACACTGAGTGCTCCTGCTACAGCCCAGTAAACTTTTTTGTCTGGTCTGTATTGTTTAATATAAATCTTAAACTTTGTGTAGCTCTTTGAAACCTTTTATCGCACTGGTGCGTAGCTCAGAAGAGACGGATTGTTGGATAAGTGGAAATTCCGCTTTACGAAGGCATAGGCAGTCAGGTTTTAATTTAAGATTCGATATAATCTTAAATTAAAACCTTGGCAATCCCCAATGAAATTTTTGAAGAACGGAATTGCTTCGTTGCTGAGATCTTTTGTGTAGTTGAACACAAATCTACAAGAAGTGAACAGCATATAGAAGTTAAGGTTAGGATTTGATACTAAAAGATTGATCCGTAGAATAAATTCATATAGAAGAAGATATCTCCAAGGGTTTATTCTTGAGCCTGAATTTGATCTCCTGGCAACATTCAACCCATTCACATCATGCAGTGGTTCGGCAAATCTCTTCTTTCTTCACCGGAGACCAAACCACATAGTTAAAGTTCTTCGAAGAATAGTCCAGAAATCTTAGAGTTCGCACCCTTTGGATCGCAAATAAACTTGTAAAGTAAGGACTATTTCAGTCCTTGAATTTTGTTTATTTTCGATCTGATCATAAAGCATCGTTTTACATCATTCTCAATTCATCTTCCGAACTTGACTTCAACATTCCGTTCTCTATTTGTCTCATACTGCGACAACCCTTATAACTAAGAGGACCTTGTCACGAACGCCTGACTATCTCAAACAGTTGATAATGTAGTGTCCGATATCCTGTGCGTTCGATTGTCGCATGCGCTTGACGATGAAGTGTCCAGTGCCGCCTACGCTTCATGTTGCTTATTTCGTAGTATTTCGCTATTGTTGTAGTCAAAAATTTCTACAAGTATGCGGTGTTTGGCACATAGTCTTACGGTTGAAAGGATTGGTGCTACTCAATTCCCTTAGGTGCATTTCTTGCATAGCCAGAACGTCTTATTCAAAGTTCATTCATTACAGATGCAATTTTCTATACTCAATGTATACCATGCAGCCTCCATCGAGAGAGATTTCTGCTTTTACTTTAACCAATGTATCTGTTATCAACCAAGAAGTAGTTCTCCACCTCCTCAGCTACTCCATTCGGGTGGACTCTTTTGATTATCCTCACAGGCAGATCTGCTGCCTCACCTAAGTAACTCTAGGGAGTCGTTCCCGAAACTCGGGTTCCGTTTCATCACAGAGAGCAGTGGCGCTTTGCTCGAGCGACGCTTACCACTCAACCCATTGCGGGTCACTATTCGCCGACTATGTGTCAGTCGTTCGATGCATACTACAACTTACAAGCCCGAATTCGTCTTTTAGATCGCTTAATCGAGCTTTATTTTTCAGCCCGATGCAAGTCTGACTAGATGCTTATTAATAGCGCTAGATAAATCACCCAAGTCAGTTCATTTCTCTTTCTTCTGACACAAACCTGGCTGTACTGCTTCATAAATATAAGTGACTCTATCAACAGAACTGAATCATCTACTCACGAGATCGGACACAGCGATTATTGCATTTCTGAGTATATACAAATTAATAACAATTTTCGTTTATCACTTCAGCCAATTTCGAGCTTCATGAGCTCTCCTGGCTCTTCTGGGACCTCTTACATAGGCCTGTCTATTCTATGGTAATACATTTGAGCTGCATCATTAAGTAGACCGTGAATAATTTGTTCTTCCCAAATTAAAGTATTTGCACAGATATGAGTCAAGAATATTGGATGGTCTCAAATTTAGTTTTATTTGACTCATGAAATGTTCCGTGGCGATAGGAACCAAGAACATGTAACGATAGTTTTTGATTTACCAGCCATTTCAAGTAATGACATCTCAAAAATTTTAATTACAATTCCAGAACAAACCAAATTGAATACGATAATTCGATCTAGAGTCCGAAAGCTATTTAGAAAAATCCTTGGGGACGAACTGAACAGCAATTGGCAATTGCATATTTCGCGTACGTTCTAGATCGAAACTTGTATGCAAATCAAGTTATCCAATGAGAAGTCATGCCCTCGGGCACCAAGTAGAAATAGAGGATTTTCTGAAAAGTTTATTGTTATAGCGACAGCCAATTCTAATAAAAAGTTTACAAGACCTAATTAACAAACCAATCTAATCACGTTTTCCCTCTTCGTCAATAATCTTCACAACATTTCACATAAAAATATCGCGAGGACTTCAAAAAACAGCAGGAATAGGTACCGTACTCACTGCAGTAAACCTATTATAGCAACGTAATTGGGCGATTTGTTCTGCTAAAAATAAAAATCGATGTCAAATTATACCAGGAGGACCCAACAAAGTGCAACAGAGCATTTTTCGGAAGGCTTCTGGTACGGTCTTCTGGCGCAGGTAAACCGTTTCAAGGAATGATTCTTTCGGAAAGGAACAATCAATCTCAGAAATTAGTACTGGATTTATGCTGCTTTAGGTAATATTAATAAGAATTGAGAAAAAAGCTTATGATCGTAACTTCATCGCCAATATTTTTTTGGCCTGTCGTATCGAAGAAAGTATTTTATCATTTTTAGTATCACTCGCGAAGCATTAGTAATTGGTATAAGAGTATTATTAGTAAGTGAACAAAAATTTGGTAAATTGTTAAATGGGAATTCTTGTAATCTTTCTTCTGATTTGATTACTGACGATGGCATGGTTCTCAATGATGCAGAACAATTATAATCCTTTGTGATCAATTCAGCCATCTAATCGATGCAACGCTTTTTATTTTGTGAATTAGCTTTTTTAATAAATCTAGATTTACTGTACATTGCCACAAATCGTTTTTCAATTTTATTCCGATACTGTTTTTAGCGTCATGATCTAAGAAAGGAAAAGAAGGTCCGCATTTTTTGTTCTGAATATAATTCGCGGCTAAGACATAATAGTGTTGAACCAAAAAATTATTATCAGTTTGTAATAATATAAATCGCCATATTCAATCAATGATGAACAAATGATTACTGTATATCATAGCGTGATATTACGAGGATCTATAATGAATTACTTTCTCGGTGGCAAATCCTGGGCCTTGTGAGTCTGTCTCTACAATTAAAGTCTTCTATTAGGTTTTATTGATAATCTGGAATAATTTTTCGCACCAAACAAAACAAGAAATAAGTTCAAGTACCGCTAGAAATTCCCTGGTTTGTATTCTCGGCCATATTCGAGACAGAAGAGAACACATAATCTAGCAAAACATTAACTATTTTCATTGTTTAATCATGTATCTGCACTCCTTAAACTTGCTCGAAAGGCCTCAATTCTCGATTGACAGACTGTATAGACTACTGCACCTATTCTACTATATCGAGCTAGTTATTTTGATGGTAAATCTACAGGAATTTACCTACAAAAAATGAAATAGAAGTCAAAATATAGTCCACTTCAGGACTTTGATTTTACTACTTCCGTATGGTGAACCCCACTAACAAACATGATGTGCGTGACACTCAATCTCTCTTGATTTTATTTCATCCCTCGTTTTTTTGTGTAATTACACGAATAATATAGATCCAAAAGACAACTCCTACCATTTTATGAAGAAACGTCAGCTACGATACACGGAGGCGTGGGTACATAGCGAGTCAATAAGTAAAATTTGAATTAGCTGATAGAAAAGAAATTATAAAGGTGATCGCTTTGCATGAACAGCTACATGATGACGAAGAATAAAACGAAAATTTTTCTATAAATTTCCTTCTGCAAAATATACAGGGTGTGCAAAAAAACCGCCGATTTTGAATGGGCAATTATTTT
>JAAUYH010011041.1_pt1 | contig 18493 bp, 21 predicted proteins | sample 7278061 | NCBI WGS metagenome assembly JAAUYH01 (sample SAMN14350203, study PRJNA611818) | marine sediment metagenome | isolation source: surface marine sediment (0.6m) | place: French Polynesia: Moorea | collected 2018-08 | reverse complement strand
GTTTTGACTCGTCCCCAGAAGTTGAAATTCTGGTCAGCTAAAAAGACACAAAGCAATGCGGTTTTAACCCATTGCGGAGTATCCTTTTAGAATCCCCGTTGATTTATCACGGGGAGAAGTCAAATAGTTACGACAATTAGAATGTGGTGTGAGATGCTGAATATCTGATTATAAAATCTTTTGGGAGACTCAATCTACAATGGTAGGAAATCGTAAATCAACAGTGATTATTACAGGGGCTTCATCAGGGGTAGGTTTATACGCTGCTAAAGCCCTAGCGGATAGAGGTTGGTATGTGATTATGGCTTGTCGTAACCAACCCAAAGCCCACCAAGCAGCCCAGTCTGTGGGCATCCCGTTAGACAGTTATACGGTGATGCACATCGACTTAGGCAGTTTAGACAGTGTGCGACAGTTTGTGAAAGAGTTTCGGGCTACTGGTAAGTCTCTAGATGCCCTAGTGTGTAATGCAGCCATTTATATGCCGTTACTCAAAAAACCTCTGCGGAGTCCTGAAGGTTATGAGTTAAGTATGACCACTAATCATCTGGGCCATTTTCTTCTCTGTAATTTAATGTTAGAGGATCTCAAAAATTCCTCGGCCCCAAACAAGCGTATGGTCATTTTAGGGACTGTCACCCACAACCCCGATGAGTTAGGGGGTAAGATTCCACCCCGTCCCGACTTAGGGAACTTAGAAGGGTTTGCCGATGGGTTTAAAGAACCGATTTCCATGATTGATGGCAAGAAGTTTGAACCGGTCAAAGCTTATAAAGATAGTAAAGTGTGTAATGTTCTGACGATGAGAGAACTCCATCGACGCTATCATCAGAATACTGGTATTGTCTTTACGTCCCTTTATCCCGGATGTGTGGCGGATACTCCCTTATTCCGCAACCATTATCCCCTATTCCAGAAAATTTTCCCCTGGTTCCAGAAGAACATTACCGGGGGTTACGTTTCCCAGGAATTAGCCGGGGAACGGGTGGCCGATGTGGTCACTAAACCCGAATACGGTGAGTCTGGGTCCTATTGGAGTTGGGGAAACCGTCAAAAGAAAAATCGTCAAACTGCTTTTGTTCAAAATGTGTCCCCCCAAGCGCAAGATGAAGCCAAAGCAGAAAGAATGTGGGACTTAAGTGAGAAATTAGTCGGACTTGCTTAACGATGATGAGAATATCGAGTTAGCATTGTTTCAGTGGTAACTCGATATTTTTCTTGAAGTTATTAGTTTCAGCAGTAGTTGCTAAAAATGAGCTATTGATATCAATAATTAAATTGTCGAATTTTTAGAAAAAAGTCACAGAAGATATGCGTATGGTCATTTTAGGCACTGTCATCCATAACCCTGATGAGTTAGAGGGTAAAATTCCACCTTGCACTTGTCTAAAATTAGGGTATGATATTGAGGAGTCATTATGAAACGGACGATTTATTTACCTGATGAATTAGCTCAACGATTGTCAAACTATTTGAAAGAACATCCTCAAGAAACATTGTCTAGTTTAGTACAAAATTCCTTAGAAACTAAGTTAGAAAGTAAAGATATTTCTAAGTTACTAGAGTTAGCAGGAATTGTTCAGGATGCGCCTAGAAATGCTTCAGAAAATGCCGAGGATTATTTAGATTGAAGCAATTAGTTTTAGATGCAAGTCCTTTGATTGCACTTTTTTACGGTAAAGATAATTATCATGAAGAAGCCGTCATCGGTTTTCAACAACTATATACAAATAAAACTCAACTGCTTACACCCATTCCCATTATTTTTGAAGTGTACAAATGGTTATTAAATAGAGCAGGGGTGAATTTAGCACAAAGCACTTTTGATGTTATGGTTGAAAGCTTATATCCTATCGCCATTGGAGAAGGATTTAACATTGTAAGGAGATAACAGTGTTATCTGTTTCATGAAACCTATACAAACCTAGACAGTCTGCTGTTCAATTCCTGCTTCAACCAAGGGAGACGGCTCCTTCTTGTCCACAGGCGTTAACCGATAAGCCATCGGCATTAGTCCAACCTTCGAGATTTTTTGAAGCGTTGAGATCCCTGTCCATCACTTGGCCACAATTTTGACAATGATAAACCCTTTCTTTTAAGGGCATATCTTGTATATTTCCACAGACTGAACAAGTTTTTGAACTGGGAAACCACCTATCTACTATGGTTAGTAAAAAACCACAACTTTCTTGTTTATAACTCAACAATTCTCGAAAACGATACAACCCTAAACTAGATAAAGCAGAGCCTATTTTGTGGTTAGCCATCATGCCTTTTATGTTTAAATCTTCTACGAGAATATGTTGATAAGTTTTAGCTAATAACGTGGTGGTTTTTTGCAAAAAATCTTCTCGAATATTGGTAATTTTCTTATGCTTTTTTCTTAGTTTCTGGTAATATTTAACTGCATTTTTAGATGCAGATATTCCAGAACGACGGTTGGTGAGCATCCTTATTCCTGTTTCTCCATTGTATCTTTCCTAGCTTGGTTTTCGCTTTGTTGATGGAAGATGGAGTTTCAAAGGTGTTCCCGTCACTAAGAGTCGCAAAGGTTTTTACTCCTAAGTCAATTCCTACTTTTTTATAAATGTGTTTCATCTCAGGTATTTTACAGCTAGAAACGGCAAAACTTACATACCATTTTTCAGCTTCTCTTGAGATAGTAAAGGTTTGAGAAACACATTTGTAAGGAATAGCTTCCTTTAATCGGAATGTTCCCAACGTAGGAATTTTTATTCTTTTTCCCTCCTTGATTAATACTTTGCCGTTAGAACTATCTACTGTAAAACTACAGTTATGTTTCTTCTTTTTAAAACGAGGTAAATTTGCTTTAACTTTGGGATCTCTCCACCGCGAAAATGCTTTTTTCAAGTCTCTAAAAGCATTTTGATAGATACGAGATGAATATTTATTTGTCCATAAATATTCTGTTTGCTTTTTAGTAATATTTGTAAAGACTTTTTTGATAGCATCTAACCGTTTTGAGTCACTGCCAGAGATTTCAGGAATATCCCAGGTGGCTTTGAGTAGAGATAATCCATGATTGTACACAAAACGAGAAAAGCCAGCAGAGCCAGCAAAAAAGCTCTTTTCTTGATTATTTAGCTTTAATTCTCTCTTAATTGCGTACATAGATGACTATTACGTATCTCATTCTCTATTATATCTGAATTGATACTTTCTGAAATTGGCAATTTTCGGGAGTTGGACGAAATATCCTAGACATTATGTTCAGGTATGTCTAATATTGTCAAGGTTTTTCTCTTCTAGAAGAATCTCCTCATGATCTTCAGATAATGCGGATGGCGAGACTTGAACTCGCATGGCGTGAGCCACACGCCCCTCAAGCGTGCGTGTCTACCGATTCCACCACATCCGCGTGCTTGTGTATTGCATTTGTTAGTATAGCATGGATTAATCCACAGACAAGTTAAAATAATAATTCTGCCACGAGACTTAAAAATGGAATATTTCAGGAGTTTGGGACACATTTTTTCAAGAAGCAAGATATAATTTGTTACAAAAGCGTTAACAAAGTTTATCAAATGAGTAATCCTGTTCTCCATGCCTTCTTTTTAGGCCGAGCCTTTGCCGAAGTTGCCGGCGAGAAACTAGAAGAGTCTCTAACCAACGCCCTCAGCGAGTTAGGAAAATTTGATGCTGAACAACGGGAAAACCTGCGTCAGTTTATCGAAGAAGTGCAAGCACGTGCTGAAAGAGATGTTACCCAAGGGAACACTAGCACCACTACCACCAGCACCGATAATGGCTCTTCTGTGGATCTCCAAGAAACTATCGACGACTTACGGGCTGAAATCGCCCGCCTTAAAGCAGAAATGAAGAATTATCGCAGCCAAAAAGCCTAAATTCCCGCTTGAACTTTTAAATTCATTATATAAGCCCAAATTAGTAGAACCCCAAGAAATCGAGTGTCTGCCCTGTCATCAAACACCCAATCATCCCTAGTCAAGAAAAATGGTGCTTCTGCCCCCAAGAGCATCACTCAACTAGAAACAGCCGATAAATACCGTTGGAACCGAGAAAATTACTCGATTACCCGCCGTCGTATCGATATTTGGCGGTTCGTTCTCTCATTGCTATTCCGTTTTTGGCGCAATGGCAAAAAATGGAGCTATAAAGGTGGCTTTACCGAGGAAAAGTTAGCAGCTAGACGGAAAATACAAGCGGTTTGGATCAGGAAAAACCTATTAGACTTGGGTCCGACCTTTATTAAAGTAGGACAGTTGTTCTCGACTCGTGCCGACTTATTTCCGATTGAATATGTGGAAGAACTGTCTAAACTACAAGATGAAGTTCCGGCATTTAGTTACGAACAAGTGAGTAAAATCATCGAAAAAGACTTAGGAAAGCCATTATCCAAACTTTTTCGCAATTTTGATCCCGTTCCCATCGCTGCAGCGAGTTTAGGTCAAGTTCATAAAGCCAAACTCCACTCGGGAGAAGAAGTGGTGGTTAAGGTTCAACGGCCTGGCCTCAAGCAACTGTTTACTATCGATTTAGCCATTCTGAAGAAAATCGCCTATTATTTCCAAAATCATCCTAGATGGGGTAAAGGAAGGGACTGGATTGGGATTTATGAGGAATGTTGTAAGATTCTTTGGCAAGAGACAGATTATCTCAATGAAGGGCAAAATGCCGATACCTTTCGGCGCAATTTTAGAGGGGAAAACTGGGTCAAGGTGCCAAGGGTGTACTGGCGATATACCTCTCCCCGTGTGCTGACTTTAGAGTACCTTCCAGGGATTAAAATTAGTCACTATGAAGGATTAGAGGCAGCAGGGTTAGATCGGAAGTTATTGGCTAGATTAGGAGCCAAAGCTTACTTATGTCAACTGTTAAATGATGGCTTTTTCCATGCTGATCCTCACCCGGGTAATATTGCGGTAGATACGGATGGATCGTTGATTTTCTATGATTTTGGCATGATGGGGCGGATTAATACCAATGTCAGGGAAAAGTTGATGGATACCCTCTTTGGTATTGCCCAAAAAGACGGCGATCGCGTGGTATCTTCCTTGATCGCTTTGGGTGCGTTGAGTCCCACCGATGATATGGGGCCGGTGCGTCGTTCCGTGCAGTTCATGTTAGATAACTTCATGGACAAACCCTTTGAAGAACAGTCTATTGCTGATATTAGCGATGATTTATACGAAATTGCCTATGATCAGCCCTTTCGCTTTCCTGCTACCTTTACCTTCGTGATGCGGGCTTTTTCGACCTTAGAAGGAGTCGGAAAAGGATTAGATCCCAATTTTAATTTTATGGAAGTGGCTCAACCCTTTGCCTTAGACTTAGTAGCTGATATGGATGGGAGTACCGGCAATAGTATTATCGACGAAATTACTCGCCAAGCAACTAAAGTCAGTAATACAGCGTTGAGTTTACCCAGACGTATTGACGATACCATAGAGAAGTTGGATCGGGGTGATATTCGTTTAAGAGTTCGTTCCGTGGAATCGGATCGTTTATTGCGTCGTCTAGGGATGATGCAAATGGCCACCAATTACAGCGTGTTTGTCAGTGCGTTGGTTATCTGTGGGACACTTTTATTGATCAACGGTTATATTAAGCTGGCGATCGCCGTCATGATCTTAAGCTTAGTTCCTGGATGGGGGTTTATTCGTCTTCTGCGTCGCATTAACCGTTTAGATAAAATGTTTTAGAGATTTTTTGATGATTGCCTGAAAAAAGAAATCCTTAACTTCATTAGGCAACTGTTGTGCAAAAAAAACCTCCCGCACCTAGAATTGGGAGATTACGTTAAATCAGTAAATTAAACTAATCAATTTTTTCTATTTCTTATTCGCTTTACCTGATTTACGTTTGAAATGTGTTCCAAAAGCGATCGCGGTTCCCGCTCCAAGAATGGTTAAAGGTTCAGGTACTTGTTGGAAGCTATTTTCAAAGGCGGAAATCTCTCCTCCTGGAGGAGCAAAATAGCTGTTAGATACTTCTACAAAGGTACTAGGAGGAATCAACTGCTCAAGTTCAGGGGAACCTCCAATACTGGTTAAAGTTGTGGTATTGTAAGTGGTTGTTAAAACTTCATCTGGTGCAAACACATCAACAGTAGAATCTAAATCGACTGCAACAATCTGATAACCAGGTTGAGTAACTTCTACAGTGTAATCAAGGAAAAAGCTGGAAACAGTAGTTTCGGTAGCGATCAAATTAACATTTAAGAGATAATCTAAATTATCAATACCAGCAGTTTCAATAACTAAACTATCACCGCGATTAAGATCACTAGCCCCAAAGGTAAACAACTTATCACCCGCTTGGATAGAACCAGCGTCCTCCCAAGCGCCGATGGTTCCGTTGAAAAGAACAACAGCTTGTGCGGAAGAAGCTGATAAGACTGTAGCCACACTAGCGACACCAGCCAGAGCTAAGTTTTGTAATAATTTGGTCATGATTGTCCTCCTCAGGAAAAATCTAAAAAACTAACTTTAGTACATATTTTAGAAGAGCCATGTAAGCGTTCGTGTTATCGCAAATGTATAACTTTGGAAATTTGTTGAGGATCTAAACATTTCTTAATCTTGCTAATGTACGGTTAGCTTCTAAGATGGACTGAATAGATTGTTAAATGATGACCAAGAGAGTATTTTTTGATAGTATTTTAAAAGGTAGAAGATTTAGCCAGCAGATTAGCCATCGGCTAAACCCCTATTGTTTATTCTAATTAACCAACTCACCAATGATGAATCGTCGCTTCACCGGTTTAACTGACCCAGGACTGCTGAGATCGGTCAATCAAGATAACTATTACATCGACCCTGAAGGACGTTTTTTCGTGGTTGCAGATGGGATGGGTGGTCACGCAGGAGGCCAAGAAGCTAGTTTAATCGCAGCCCAACGCATTAAAGAACATTTGGAACAGTATTGGGACTCAGAAGCCTCTTCCCATGACATTCTAGAAGAAGCAATCTTAAAAGCCAACGAAGGCATATTAGAAGACCAACAAAACCATCCCGAACGGGGGGAAATGGGGACCACTGCCGTTGTCGTTTTGTTTCGGGGAGAACAACCCTTACGGGCCCATGTCGGGGACTCTCGACTGTATCGTATCCGTGATGGTAAATTAGAACAAATCACCGAGGATCACACCTGGGTGGCACGAGCTTTAAAAATGGGAGATATTGACGCAGAACAGGCGAAAACTCATCCCGGACGGCACGTTTTATTCCAGTGTTTAGGACGAAAAGATACCCAAAAACCAGAAATTGGAACCCTCGAGATTCAACCCGGCGATCGCTTATTATTGTGTAGTGATGGGTTAACCGAAGAAGTCGCTGATCCGGCTATCCAAGAAATTTTTGATCACAGCGAATCTTGTGATGAGATTGCTAAAAATTTAGTCGAAGCAGCCAAAGACGGGGGTGGTTCCGATAATATTACTGTTGTTATTGTTATTCAGGATTAGCCATTTTGGTTGAAGCGGAACTTTCTCTGAACAGGAGACAACTAAGGTAATAACATTTGAGTTGTTTAAACAAAAATGACATAAAATCTTAGTTTCACATAGTCGAATCCATGTTATTCAACTCTATTGATTTTGCTATATTTTTGCCTATTGTTTTTATCCTGTATTGGTTAGCTCAAAATAAAACCATACAAAACTGCTTACTGGTTATTGCAAGTTACATCTTTTATGGACTTTGGGATTGGCGGTTTCTGATCTTAATAGCCTTTAGTTCTTTAGTTGATTATTGTGTTGGAATTGGTTTATCCAAAACGGATAATCAGCCCAGAAGAAAACTCCTATTGTCAATCAGCATTATTGTCAATTTAGGTTGTTTGGGCTTTTTCAAGTATTATAATTTTTTTATTGACAATTTTGTTGAGCTTTTTCAATTTTTCGGTCATTCAATTAATGTACAAGGACTAGATATTATATTACCCATTGGGATAAGTTTTTATACGTTTCAAACTCTAAGCTATTCTATAGACATTTATCAGGAGAAGCTTAAACCCGTTAAAAATATTATTATATTTTTTGCTTTTGTTAGCTTTTTTCCTCAACTTGTGGCAGGTCCTATTGAAAGAGCCACTCATTTAGTTCCACAATTTTGTCAACCCAGAGTCTTTAACTATGACGATGCAAGGGATGGATTGAGACAAATGCTCTGGGGATTATTCAAAAAAATTGTTATTGCCGATAATTGTGCTGTTTATGCTAATCGAATTTTTGATAACTATGCTCAATATTCAGGCAGCACTTTGTTATTAGGCGCGTTCTTTTTTGCTTTTCAGATTTATGGTGATTTTTCTGGTTATTCTGATATCGCCATAGGGACTTCCCGTCTCTTTGGTTTTGATTTGATGAGAAACTTTGCATACCCTTATTTTTCAAGAGATATTGCAGAATTCTGGAGAAGATGGCATATTTCATTGTCAACATGGTTTAGAGATTATATTTATATCCCTTTAGGGGGTAGTCGTGGTGGAATATGGATGAAGATTCGTAACGTATTGATTATTTTTATCATAAGTGGCTTTTGGCACGGAGCAAACTGGACATTTATTATTTGGGGAGCTATAAATGGCCTCTGCTTTCTTCCTTTAATGTTAATGAATCAAAATAGAAGAAACCTAGAGATCGTTGCTCAGGGAAGACTATTACCAAGTCTTCAAGAGATTGTGCAAATGGGAAGTACATTTTTTATAATTTTAATTGCTTGGGTATTTTTCAGGGCTGAAACGGTTGCAGACTCTATTCACTATCTTAGTAATATGTTTTCAGTTTCTTTATTTTCATTACCAGAAATCAGACCAAAATCTACTATCCGATTAATTCTATTCATGATAGTTATAGAATGGTTACAACGAGATAAACAACATGGTTTACAATTAGATAATACCTGGATCCCAAAATTAGGGCGTTGGTTTATGTACTATGGAATTATTGCTATGACTTTATTGTTTGCTGGAAAACAGCAGGAGTTTATCTATTTTCAATTCTAATATTCGCAAATTAGACGATTATTAAATATAAATTAGTCAATAATAAAGTTTAAAATAATGAAAAAATTTTCAGTAAATTTATTATTTTTTGTTTGCTTATATTTAGGAATAAATCAACTTGTATCCTTATTTGTTTCCCCTTATCATGGAAATCCATTCTATTTAGAAAAATATAACTATTTTGCTCAACATCAAGATGATTACAACACTCTTATTCTTGGCTCTAGTAGAGTCTATCGGCATATCCAACCTAATTATTTAGATGAGTTATTAAAAGATTATGAAACATCGACTTTTAATTTAGCCGCTCCGAGTACCTTTAATCCAGAAGCTTACTATTTATACGAGAAACTATTAAATGTTTTGGAAAAGGACAGAATTAAATACGTATTTCTTGAATTACAGAGTCTCGATCCTATTTCCAGGAGAAATATTAATACCAGAAGAAACTATTATTGGCATAATTGGGAATATCTAAATTTTGCTATCAATTATACATTAAATTCAAACATATCCTTGAATGAGAAGACACAATTTATCTATGGTTATTCTATAAGTTATCTGGTCAATAAAACTAGAGTTATTTATGATGATGTATTTTTCCAAACTCGCAATTTTAAAGAATATATAGACAATAATCAAGATGGATTTTATGCAGTGGACAGGCAAATGGCAGACTCTAAAAATAATAACATGTTGAAAGATCGGATGCGCTACTTTTTAGAAAATACTCACTTACTAAAAAGTAGAATTGAAAGTACCAATCAGTCTTTTTCTAAACAAAATAATCAGGATTTTTTGAATAAAGCTCACCTAAACAAAATCAATTATTTAATAAAGAAATCAAAAGAAAAGAATATACATTTGGTATTTATAATTCCGCCAAGACTGCCGGAATATGATGGATTAATAGCAATCAAAGAAAAATTACCAAAAACTCATATTATTGAAATAGCAAATCCTGAAAAATATCCAGAGTTATATCAAATTGATTACTCGTTTGATATTGGACATCTTAATAGTGAGGGAGCAAAAATATTTACAGAATATTTGGCCGATGAATTTATAGATTTATTTCCCTCGAATCCACAGCCAAGTTCTTAATTCTTATTATCTTGATTGAACCCTATTAAACTGGGTCGCACCGACTCAGGTACAATAGAAAGTTGTGCTTAAAAACAAACCTTCCTGAATCCATGAATACCACCACTGATGATAAAACCATTGTCAAAGATTACTTCAACGCCACCGGATTTGACCGTTGGCGTAGGATTTATGGCGATGGAGAGGTTAATAAAGTTCAAAAGGACATTCGTCTGGGCCATCAACAAACCATCGATACAGTGGTAGAATGGCTTAAAACCGATGGAAATCTGGCTAATCTCTCTATTTGTGATGCTGGATGTGGCGTAGGTAGTTTAAGCCTTCCGTTAGCCCAAGAGGGGGCTACCATTTTCGCCAGTGATATTTCTGAAAAAATGGTTACAGAAGCTAGAGAAAGGGCGCAACAAACCCTCAAAAATCCTAGTAATGTGACGTTTGCGGTACAAGATTTAGAAAGTTTAACGGGACAATATCATACGGTTATTTGTCTAGATGTATTAATCCATTATCCCACTGAAGATGCAGCGAAGATGATTAAGCATTTAGCCTCTTTAGCTGAAACCCGATTAATCCTTAGTTTTGCCCCAAAAACCCTTTGTTTAACCCTGCTTAAAAAGATTGGTGAATTTTTCCCTGGCCCCAGTAAAACCACTCGCGCCTATCAACACAAAGAAAAAGATATCATAGAAATACTAGAAAATAATGGCTTTACCATTCAGCGGAAAGACATGACTAGCACTCGTTTTTATTATTCTCGAATTCTTGAAGCAGTTAAAGCATAAGTCACAGTAGAGGCTTAATATATTAAGCCTTTGCCTATGAGCAGATTTTGGGGATATTATGGGACTGACAACACAGCAACTGATTACCTGGAAACAACAAGGCCGTCCTATTGTTGCATTAACCGCTTGGGATTATGGTTTTGCTCAATTATTAGACGCAGCCGGTATTGATATTATTTTGGTGGGTGATTCTTTGGCCATGGTTGCTTTAGGATATGAAACCACCTTACCTGTTACCTTGGATGAAATGTTATATCATGCGGCCGCTGTTCGTCGTGGAGTCAAACGGGCCTTAGTTGTGTGTGATTTGCCGTTTCTCAGCTATCAAGAAAGCATTAGTCAGGCGATTCATGCAGCCGGACGGGTTTTAAAGGAAACTGGGGTACAAGGGGTTAAACTGGAAGGGGGACACCCTGCTGCGGTGGAAACCGTTGCCCGTTTAAGTGATATTGGTATTCCTGTAATGGGCCATGTGGGGTTAACCCCTCAATCGGTGCATCGTTTAGGATATCGTCAACAGGGAACCACTGAAGCTGATGCTGAACGTATTTTATCAGAAGCGATCGCTTTATCGGAAGCTGGGGCTTTTGCTGTTGTGTTAGAACATATTCCGACTAACCTTGCTAGAATGATTACCGCTAAGTTACCCATTCCGACCATTGGTATTGGTGCGGGGTCTGATTGTGATGGACAAGTATTAGTCACAGCAGATTTATTAGGGTTATCCGAAAAACAACCCCCTTTTGCTAAATCCTATGTCAATTTAAGAGACATCGTTACGAAAGCCGTTAATGATTTTTCCCAAGAGGTTCGAGAAGGAAAGTTTCCTGAGACTTAAATTATTGTTCTGGGGGAATTTGTTCGCGGGTAATAATAATCATTTCAAAAAAGTCTTTAATTCTTTGAGATTCAATAGGAACAATTCCCTCTTCTCCAAAATAACGATTAACGATGTCGACATAACGAGAATCCCCCCGAATATAACCGTCCATCATTTTACCAATGGTCAAGTTAACTAAGTTTAAAAAGGTAGAATCTTGTTCAGGAACCATACAAGCAATACCATGTCTAAAATAAGATTCATCGGGAATCACTTTATACTCATCAGGTTTATTTAAAGTTTGTCGCATTCCTTCTAAAATGGTTCCATCGAAAGCAAATCCATCCACTTCACCATCTTCTACGGCTTTAATTCCTGCTTCCATACTATCAACACTAACAAGGGTTACTTGAGATTCAATCACTTTAATCGAATCTGGACGAAGGAGATTTTCAATAATGGCAATCCGTTTATTTTTAAAAGAATCTGGAGATGATAAGTTACTATCTTTTTTTACTAAAACTTTAATCCCAGAAATACCATAAGCTAAGGAAAAATCTACAAATTTATCCCGTTGCCAAGTAAAAACTGTATCACAAGCAATATCAACCTCCCGATTCAAAACGCTGGTAATTCTTTCATCTAAAGTGTCATCAACAACAACCTTAATATTGACATCTTTTCCTAGTTCTTTCTCTAAATTTTCTCTGATTAATTCGATAATTTCTATAGAATAGCCTGTTAATTCATCTTCATCATTTACATAAGCAAACGGAACTAAATTAACTCTTGTGCTAACATTCAATGTTCCTGTTCTTGCTACTCTCTCTATAACTGTCTCCGCTAAACTCTGACTAGGAAAAGTTAAAGCAGTCATTAAACCGAGAGCAATTAATGGTAATTTCTTATACATAATTTTTTTATCTTACTAGAAACAGTAAAATTGTTACTCGATTTTAGTCAAGCTGTAAATAAAAGGTAAACAAATTTAACAATAATGGCAATAGAAGTCTATTTTTTGCTACAGTTCTTTAGTGGGATTGTATCATAAGATAAAAAAATCGTGCCAATGACGACCAAAATCACGTTTATGGGTTTTTTATTAGCTGTCTCAACCTTAAGCATTTCAGCAGCAAACGCTAGTCCTCAAAACCCTATCAGTAATGACATTTCTAATAATATTGAATATCGTCTATCTCGTCTTACCAAAGCAATAGAAAAGCAAGCCAATGAAACCATCAATACGTTACCAACAGAAGGGGAAAACTTATTAGTCAGAGGGTTTGCCAATCGTAGTGGTGGTGGTGGATTTGCCAATCGTGGTGGTGGTGGCGGTTTTGTCAATCGGAGTGGGGGTGGCGGTTTTGTGAATCGAAGTCCTTTTCGCAATGGAGGTGGTTTCTATAACCGTTATTAATCTATAGAACCGTTATTGTTTAAGATCATATTTAAGTGTTTATTCGTGAATTTTAGGAAAGGTTATTGTGAAGATTACAACAAAAATCACTTGTGTCGGATTTATTTTAGCGGTGTCTACTTTAACCGCTTCTGTCGCTAAAAGTTATGATACTTTCTCAGATAACAACTTAACCATAGAAAATCGTCTCTCTCGTTTAACAGAAGCAATGCAAGAAAGAGGGATTGATGTTTCAAGCGAACAAACGAATGATTTAATCGCAAGGGGTTGGGGAAACGGCCGCGGAGGAAGTTGGGGGAATGGATATCGGGGTGGTTTTGCTAATCGTCATGGTGGTGGTGGTTTTGTCAATAGAAGTCCCTGGCGAAATGGTGGAGGATTTTATAATCGTTACGGTGGAGGTGGTTTTGTTAACCGTGGTGGCGGTTGGAGAAATGGTGGTTTTGTGAATCGGTGGTAAGGAGAAAAAATGACTATAAATTTACCTATAAATACTAACCAAAATGAGTCTATTGATGTTTCATCTTTTGGCCCCATTAATTTAGTGGTGATTCAACCCACTCCTTTTTGTAATCTTGATTGTGATTATTGTTATTTACCAAATCGTAATTTAAAAGAAAGGTTATCTCTGGATTTAGTTGAACCGATTTTTAAAGCAATTTTTGAAAGTCCCTTTGTGGGAGATTTTCTTGATATTTGTTGGCACGCAGGAGAACCTTTAGCTGTTCCCATTTCTTACTATGAAGAAGTATTTAAAAGAATTGAATTTGCTGATCAGAAATATAAGAGTAAACAAGTTCCTATTTATCATTCAATTCAAACTAATGGCATTTTAATTGATCAAGCTTGGTGCGATTTTTTTAAAGCGTCTAATATGAGTGTTGGAGTTAGTCTTGATGGACCTAATTTTTTACATGATTCTTATCGTAAAACTCGGACAGGTTTAGGCAGTCATGAAAGTGTGATGAGAGGGATTCGTTACTTACAAAAAAATGAGATTTATTTTAATATCATTGCTGTTATTACTCAAGAATCTTTAGATTATGCTGATGAAATATTTAATTTTTTCTGGGAAAATGGAATTACTGATGTTGCTTTTAATATGGAAGAAACAGAAGGAATTAATGAAACTTCTTCCTTAGATAAAATAGGAACTGAAAAAAAATATTATCAGTTTATGAGACGGTTTTGGGAATTAACTAGCCAAACCAATGATCAATTTAAAGTGAGAGAATTTGAAGCAGTTTGCGGTTTAATTTGCGATAATCAAAGATTAACAAAAACTGATATGAATCATCCTTATGCTATTTTAAATATTGATTATTTAGGTAACTTTTCTACTTTTGATCCTGAATTATTATCAGTGGATATTAAACCTTACGGTAAGTTTATTTTAGGGAATGTGTTAACTGATAGTTTAGAATCGGTTTGTAATAGTGAAAAATTCAAGAAAATCTATCAAGATATGACACAAGGAGTTAATAAATGTCGCCAAAGCTGTGATTATTTTGGTGTCTGTGGTGGCGGTGCAGGCAGCAATAAATATTGGGAAAATGGCAGTTTTGATTCAACAGAAACCCAAGCTTGTCGTTATCGGACAAAAATTGTCACAGATGTGGTTTTAGAAGCCTTAGAAAACTCTTTTGGTATTGTCTAAGAATCAAGAAGGCAGGAGGCAGGAGGCAGAAGGCAGGAGGTTGTTCTCGATAATTAGGATATCTTTGTACTATTGGGACTTTAGCTAATTTCAAGCCCAAACATAACCAAAACTAGCTTTATACAAGGCGAATACGTCAGCATTATTCTTTAACCAGTTATGAAAACGGTAAGAGATAGCTGTACGAAATGCTTCCAATGCTTCCGGGAAAGTGTTCAAAGGTTGACGGGGTGACAAGAGTTGGAAAAGGCTCACCATGAGGGATTTAGAGATCAGCGATCGCTCTTTAAAATGAATTCAGCCTCCAAGGAAAACAGTACATGAGGTCTATGTAGACTAGGATATTTATAATTGTTAGAAATGAACAGAAGTAATCCCATAAAAAATGATAAAAAGACTTATTCTAAAGCCTAATTTTTTATTATAATCTATGGATTTTTTGCCTTTCTATCAAGACTATCTACAAAACGCATTATCAAAAAGTAAATTTTTACTTTTACGAATATTAGTATAGCTAATAAGGTTCATAAACCGGTTAGAATAGAAAGGCTGGCCGCTTATCTTCCTATTCCTATTCTATACCAAAGTCGGAGAAAGAAGATTCAAAGATTTTTAGTAGAATCCTGCTTAAGTCTTATCTTAGGTTTATTATAACAAATTTAGAAGATGCCAGTGAAGTTATTAAATGTTATAAATTGAGAGGGGGAATTGAGGCAATGTTCCGAGATTATAAAAGTGGTGGCTATAATCTTGAAGGGAGCAAAGCCAATACTCATAGGCTTACCAACCTTATTTTATTAATAGCGATCGCTTATACAGCCAGGGACATTTCTGATAATGTCTCTACTTTGTCCAGGCTACAGCCAGCATCATTCTGTTAACAAACTACGAGTAAATATCGTATCAAATGAATATTAAATATAGATAAAGGATTAATCATACAAGCAAAAGTTTAGATAGTATGTTAATTATGAATGTAGGATTAATTAGAAAAATTGTCTTAGTTATCGGTTCTAGCAAGGGTAATAAATTTAGATTCACTATTTCGAGAACATAACAAATTATGGAAACATTTTGGACGACTCTGACGAACATTAATAGCTCTGGCTTTCCCATTGGTAAAGTTGCTATTGTAGCAATTGTTCTAGCGGTGACGCAATTTTTGAGAGTGTTTTTGACGGCAATTATTCTCAAACGCATTGAAAACTTCACCAGTAAAACTCAAACTAAATTCGATGATGAGATAATTGGTATTTTGAAACCCTGCTTAAGCGGTTTAATTCTCATTGGTGGATTGTGGTTGAGTAAAGACATTCTATCAGAAAATTTAGGGGCTAAACTCAGTCAAACTATTGATCAATTTCTGAATTTAATTGTTATTTTAATTATTGCTTATTTTGTTTATCGAGCTTCTTCTATCTTGGGTCAACTTATTGCTGAGGTGTTACTACATACTGACAGTGACCTCGATGACTTATTAAAGCCTTTGATGCCTAAAATTTTTCAAGCGATCGCCATTATTCTGATAACACTGAAAATAAGTGAGATGTTTTTAGGACAATCTGCAGCCGCCCTTGTTGGGTTATTGGGGGGTGCAGGAATCACATTAGGGTTACTTTTTAAAGATATCGTTTATGATTGGTTTTGCACCGTAATTATTTACTCTGACGCTATTTATAAAGAAGGAGATTGGCTGGTCATTTCAGGATTTTCCAACATGGTACAAGTCTTAAAGGTGGGTTTCAGAACCACAACTATTCATGATAGTGTCTGGGGTGCTATTACCAAAATGCCCAATTCAAAAATGATTTCGGGAATCGTTGCCAACTGGTCACAAAATGCTGAAGACGGAAAATTTGGCATTAATTTACATCTAAATATTGATGGTATTTCGGCCCAACAAACCAGTCGTATTTGTGAGGGAATTGAGCAATTACCAGCATCGATTGAAGGATGTTATGAGAAATGTTTAGTCAGGTTTAAAAAAATTGAACAGAATGCTCGTGTCATTGAAATTAGGGCTTATGTCAGTTCTCTTAGCTTTTACTTTGCTGCTGAAAGAAAATTAAACTTGGCCATATTAGAACTGTTAGAAAGGGAGGGAATTGATTCGTTGTATATTGAACTAGAAACCGACCCCGAAAGAAACAAAAGACAACAAAAAGCAGCGACTAATTAAAACAATTTTTTTACCTACAATGAACATGAAAAATCAAACCATTCTTATTATTGGCGGAAGTTCAGGAATCGGACTGGCTTTGGCTCAACAAGTTAAAGAACAAGAAGGTAATGTCATTATTGCTTCTAAATCGGCTGAAGAGCAAGCCCATGAATTACGAAAAATAAACAAGCTTGAAGAGTGTAAATATTTTTCTTTTGATATTACCAAGGAGAGTGACATCAAAAAATTACTCGAAAAAATCGGTTTTGTTGATCATATTGCTATAACGGTAAAGTCTCCTTTAATTGTTGCTCCCTTTTTAGAATTAAATACTCAAGATGTCCGTCACGCATTTGAAACCAAGCTTTGGGGTCAATACCATATCGCTAAACTAGCTTATAAACAAATTAAATCTGGGGGGAGTATTGTTTTTTCTTCAGGAACTTTGGGGGTTCGTCCCTATTTAGGTTTTTCTACTTTGAGTATCATTAATGGTGCCGTGGAATCTTTATGTAAAACGCTTGCATTAGAACTCGCTCCTATTAGAGTCAATGCGGTTTCCCCTGGATTTCTCCAGTTAAAAGAAATGGAAGATAAAATACCTCTGGGATTAGGAAAACCCTCACAAATAGCGGAAGCTTATTTATGTTTAATGAAGAACACTTATCTAACAGGGACTACCATTTTTAGTGATGGTGGTGCAACGTTAGTTTAGTTAATTTGAAACTACGTTGATAAATATTCCCGAAAATAAACCCGATACAGTTGACAACGGGGAATAACTCCTTTACCTTGATAAGTGACTAATCCTAAACTCTCCAATTTATAAGTTGTAATCGGCTCTAAAACCCGTATTTCTGGGAAAATTCCCGGACTTGTTGCAGGGTAAAATAAGGTAAATGGACAGGTAAACCAACATTAAAAGGAGAATGATTTAAGTCGAGGTTTATATAAATTTCCGAGGAATAAACTACTACTAATCTTAATTTTTGCCAATCTTGATCCCGTTTTCCTTCTTCATACCAGGAGCGCAATAAAGGAAAAAAATCTTGAGCTAATTGGGGAGACTCAAATAAACTATCAATATCTTCTAAAACTAATACCAAAGGCTCAGTTAATGGTCTTAAAATATGGTGTTTTAGATAATAACTACAACTTAACTTACTCCCAATATCTTCATCCCAAAACTCATCTAATTTAGATTCAATTTTTAATTCCTGAGTAATTTGTTTACAAAAACAGCGTAAAAATTGGTTTAAATTCGTAGCACAATTTGACTCAATTTCATTAATACTAAATTTCAATGTATGATATTTTTTCTCTTTGGCAAAGGCTAATAGTTTTAACGCTAAAGAACTTTTACCCGTCTGTTTTGGCCCAGGAATTCGTACCAGAGCGCCAGGGTGCATAATTTCTTGATAGGCTAATGCTTCGATGGGAGGACGTTCAACATAGGCTCTCCCGACAGTGTGGGGTAAAAAGTATAATAGACTACATACCTAAAATGGTGGGTTAGGTTGCAGACCATAAGTTATTGTGTTTTCATAAAAATCAACCCTGCGCC
>JAAUYH010244543.1_pt1 | contig 18494 bp, 18 predicted proteins | sample 7278061 | NCBI WGS metagenome assembly JAAUYH01 (sample SAMN14350203, study PRJNA611818) | marine sediment metagenome | isolation source: surface marine sediment (0.6m) | place: French Polynesia: Moorea | collected 2018-08 | reverse complement strand
TCTAAACTAACAAAATAGGCTCAAACCCCCATTCCGTCGTTAAATGCGGAGGACGTGCTGATTCCCTGAAGCCCATACTGTGCAAGGCTTCCAAATTTCCGGACGGGTCTAATGACAACGACTCGGTACTCCAAACTAGGCTAGCATTTAGCCAATTGCGGGCTGAAGCTCAGCTTCAGTTTGTTAAGTCTTCTATTGAACTGGGGCAGCTTTCTACTGTTCTCGATATTGGATGTTCTGAAGGGTGTCTTTTACTAGAATTCCAGCAAGTTGGCTGTAAAGTACTAGGCTATGAGCCTGACAGTCGCATGGCTCATTTTGCTAATCAACGTCTTGCCCAAGGAGAGGAGACTGTTGTCAAAAATGAGCTTTTCTCAGCTTCAAATCTGGCTGTTGAAAGTGTAGACCTGGTTTGCTCATCTCACGTCCTTGAGCATGTTTCAAATCCATTTTCCTACTTGCAAGAGATTCAAAACGTTCTTTCTAGTTCTGGATTTTTGTTTTTAGAGATACCTAATCAATATGACTTAAGTGTTGAAAAGTGTATTAACCCAGAAGTGTTTCCATCAGCGCCTACTCAAGGTCATTTGTACTTTTATTCTCCAAAATCCATTAAAAGTCTTTTGGAAAGTAACGGATTTGAAGTACTTAAAATTGCTACATGTGGTAGAAGCGTGGAGGGCTTCTTTGAGCAGTTTAAAGAGCCAAAACTTTCTCGTTTGCGTGTATTTTCTAGAAAGATTTATTCGAAACTTAGAAAAAGAATAGTTTTTTTGAATCGACTTCATTCCAGATATTTCAATTGTAAAGATGAGAAATATGATGTCAAAGAGATCATGAATAACTACTGGCAAGAAGATGGGCGAGGACAATGGATACGCCTGTTGGCTCGTGTTGCTAAATAATGAAAATGACGCTGAACATTAACATTGTGCCGAGTTGGTCACTTTACCATAAATATGATGAAACCCACGGTTTTTATCCATACAAGCTCCCACGAAATTCTCTCTGCAAAAGTAGCTGAGTTTTCACATCTTTTTTTTGCAAAAAATCCTGACGAGTTTAACATAAAAGTTGTCCGCATAGAGGATTATCCAAATTTTACTCGTCATCATGGAGAAACCATTATTAGATTTGGAAAGGAAGCTGCTTGGTACAAAGACGTTCCTCAGTCCTTCCTTCCGTTAAGATTCATCGTTCCGCAATTAATGCAATTTGAAGGCAGGGCTGTGTTAACCGATCCCGATATCTTCGCTGTTTCAGATATTTGGGAACTGCTAGAAAAAGATATGCAAGGGAAGTCAATCTTAAGCCGTCGCTTTGGAAACCGCATAGGTGATTTTAATTCCAGTGTCATGCTTCTAGATTGTGAGAAACTGTCTCACTGGAAGTGGGATGAGATGATTGAGTCCATCTTTCGAAAAGAAGTTGATTTTCAAGACTTAATAACGCTAAGAATCGAACCGGAGGGAACTATAGGTGAACTTGAAGAGGAATGGAACCATTATGATCAATTGAACGAAAAAACCAAGCTATTGCACAATACTAGGCAAATAACACAGCCGTGGAAGACTGGCTTGCCCTTCAAGCAAGATAATATGAATAATTATCATAAAAAGAAGGATAAAAACGCAATCGAAAAAATTATAGCCTCCAAAGGCAAAGGTAAGCGAAAGCTGCTGAGCGCCATTAAAAATACTCTAATTTACAGTGAACCCTTACTCTATAAAAAAAATCCTGACCCCAGGCAAGAAAAATTCTTTCTATCTTTACTTAAAGAAGCCCTTAAAGAGGGATTCATTGGGGAGAACATTGTCAAGTCGGAGATAAGGTTAGGACACATCAGGCGTGATATATTCAGAGTTTTAAAATTGGTCGATGAATCTCCAGTTGAAATCAAAAATAGAATCAAATATGAAAGTGAAGAAAAGCTCCTTTCAGTAAAATGAAACCCATTCTTGGAAATACGAACTCAATTTAGCTTTAGCAATACAGCCTTTCCCAGACTAATGAAATACATCAAACTCCTATGAATTTGGTGGACAAAGGGCTTAAGCCCTTTATCTGTACCTCACGGGATTGGGCAAGACTATATGGCTCAACTCTAATAAGTTAGCTCTATCGGCATTTCAGGGAGGTCTGAGTCGAGAAATGCTCAAAATCCTTGCCAGCAAAGACTTTTAGCTCTGGATCCCTGAATCAGCCAAAGCCTATGCTCCATAAGGCTTACAGCCCATTTTCGAATTCCACCTCCCTTAAACAGCTATTGAGCCATAAGTTTTTGACTTCCGAAAACACATCCTAAAGTCTTCAATATGTTAACAATTACGGTAATTTCTGCGAGAGGCGGCTTTAAGGTTATTCCTCGTGAAAATGTAAAACTATTACACAATAAGTCGCTGGTCGCCTATAGCGGTTCTCCTTTGTATAAGGTATGGATTATTCGTCGAAGTACCTGAGGTCAAAGGCTTTTTGTACCTCACTCACGCGAGCAGGGACTACTATGTAGCATTCTTGATGCTCTAGAGGCTGAACTCGTTGGACAAGTTTTGGACAAGTTTATGTTTCGACTGATAACTCTAGGATTGCTCCAGTAGCAGAATGAACATGGTGCTTTTATCATCATCAAACGACCTGATGAATTAGCAGGAGATACCATATCTTCTGAGTCCGTTCTTATTCATAACCTTGATGAAGTTGAGGAGTCTGATATCCAGTCCGATTTGATTATTTGCCAAAGTTACTTTTTTGATTCATTTCCATGATTAGCATGACAAAAGCAGCAAAATTGATTTCTTTCGCAACACAATTTTTGCTAAATCCAAAGAGAGTAGCTTATAAAAAAAAAGTTCATAAAAAAAGATTATTTCGACGCATTGTCACGAAGAATTTCTCATCAAGAAAAGTGGCTTTGGGTGAGAGAAATAGTTATATCCAGCCATTATTTCCCCTTGATTGGATACGAATTGATTGGGCAGAAGCTGATTACAACATAAATCTAAACAGAAATCCTACTCTTCCTTTCAAAAACAGCTCTCAAAATGTAATTTATACAGCCCATATGATAGAACATTTATCGGAGGAAAGTGTTCCTAAGTTGTTAGATGAGTGCTACCGCATTTTGAAGCCTGGAGGCTACATTCGTATTGAAGCTCCAGATGCGGAAAAACTTGTTGACTTGTATCTTGCAAACGATGAAATGATGCTAAGGCATTTCCGCAAATTTCGCCAAGATATTTTAATCAATAAGTTTGGATATCCAAATTGTTTTGAAGAGGATCATCTTAGCGTTCTTGGGGAAATATCTAACTACATAGTACCTGGACAGTGGGTACATATTCCTGTGTATGCACCTAAAGATGAATTTGACAGAAAATTAAAGCAGCTAGATTTAGATGTTTTTTTTGATTGGTGCATCTCTTTGCAAACACCGGAGCAAAGAGACAGTGGAGGACATCAAAGTGCAATATATTTTTCCAAACTAGAACGAATGTTGAATTCTTCTGGTTTTAGTAAAATAGAGAAAGTTGATTTTGGAATCACAAAAATCCCTACAATCAAACTGAATACAGGATTTGGCAGTATCAAAGAAAAATCTCATAGAAGTTTCTACTCTATTTATGTGGAGGCTTCAAAACTTTGCTAAACTTCTTTTTGGTCGATAGATTTTTTTAAGTGTTTTCAGACAGGAAAATCACTCGGGAATCAATAAATAATACTGTTTCTCGCCGTGAAAATGAGATCTTATAAATTGCTGATTTAATTTCCCCTTGGTTGTATTCATCATGAATTTCCAGCAAAACATCCAACTAGCAGAAAAAATTCAAGAAGATGGATTTGCTATTATTGAAAATATTCTCTCGAATAGGGAGATCATAGCTTTAAGAAAATCTCTTAAACTGTTTTTTATGGCCAACGGTCTTCCAATGCTGGGTGGATTAACCCAACCTAATGCCGCCGTTGAAACACCTGAAATCAGTTGGATATTTCACCATCCCAAAATTCTTCATGCAGTTCGGCAGGCACTTGGGCAAGAAGAAATTGTATTTACCAGTCATTGCGATGCCCACACCCGAACCCTCTCTGGCTGGCACAAAGATGATGGTATGCAAGTTATGCCTGGGGGGTATTTTGGTCATCCTATGTATGACCAAAATAAATGTAAAGTTTATAAGGTAGCTGTTTATCTCCAAGATCACTCGAACAATGACTTAGGACTGACTGTACGCCGAGGGTCTAATCGTTTGGCAACCTATGATCAAGGTGAAGAGGTCTATTTGAAAACTAGACCAGGAGACATCGTTATTTTTGACGCCAGGATAACTCATACAGGTCAACGTTGGGTGATTTCACCTAACTCAAGATTCCATAGGCCAATCAAATTTTTAAAACGCGGTTTGAATAAACTATTCAAAATTGATCATAAGACTACTGATAGACATATCAAAAGTTTCTGCGACCGTTTTTTCGATGAGCGCATGTCAATTTTCTTCACGTATGGTCTTCCTAATGAATATACTCGCCTATTTGCCATCAACAATATGAAGCGTCAAATACTTCAATCAGGTAAAAAGGATATTCTGCTTCCATCTGAGCTCACTCATGCTCTACAAAGGTGCAGTGTTTTAACGCTTGAAAATGAAATAAGACAGCTCTTGGCAGAAGATATAAGCCAAGAAGAATTTCATGAAGCCATATTCAGACTGTAACTATCATGCTGATTGGGCAACCGCCCTGTTTTGTTTTACCTCCAGCGTTCTGTAAGGACTACCTAGACTGGCTAAGAATCATATTCTATTTCCGCTTGAGAGATAATTAACGTGAATTCGCTCATCATTGCCACAGGTCCATGGCAAATCATCTTGGCTTCAGCTATCCTACATCAGGAAAAAATTAGCAAAGCTAGCTGCAGGTTTTATTTGCTTCTTTGCGGACGTAATCTGTCTCAAGAAATAAAGTCAACTATGCTAAAAGTAGCTGAAGCGACTTGGGAATGGGAAGTTATTGTCTTCTGTGATGACATACTAGATGATGCCAAATTGCCAGTTCTCAATTACTTCAACTTCACGGAACTAAGACTTGAACTGCAAACTCGACTTGGAAAGAAAAAGTTTAATCAGGTCTATGTATGTAAACTAAACGTCCGAACAGAAAAGGTAATATTAGAATCTTATCCATCTGCTAAGGTGGTTCTTTACGAAGATGGATTGCATTCTTACGTACCCTATCCTGTATACAAACGAAGTTTCGTACAAGATATTAAGGACTTATTCAAGCTAAGTTGGGTTGCCAAACTTTTCCCGAGAAGATTTCCAATCGACTTTCTGAATAATGGTAGGATTTACACGCGACAAACATCACGATTGCAGAGAACCTATTTATCTCTTTGTAAAGAAATTTCTGTTCCAGATTACATGAAGACATCTGAGATCAAAGAAATTCAGTCATCCTCTCTAACTTTTGTTTTGAAGAGAATTTCTTCAAGTATCTTTGACCACCTTGATGATACTTTTTTGACATCTGAAATTCCGACAATTTTAGTTCTAGGTCAGTGTTTTTCTCTTTGGAATGTTATGTCTTGGGAGGAAGAGCTCGAAGTATACTGCGAAATTTTTAAGAAACTTGGTAATTGCAATTCAAGAATTATTTGGAAAGAACACCCTAGAATGAAGCAACCATTTTTTGAGACTATAACTTCTAGGTTTAAGAATCTAGATATACGTTTATTTCCATTTCACTATTCTTGGCCTGTAGAAATATTCTTTGAAAGAATGAACATAATTGGATGCATATCACTTACTTCAACGACTCTATTCTATTCCAAATATAAATTTGGAATACCAGCATTTACTAGCATTCAATCAGTAGGAGAACGACTTCGCAAAGACCACCTTTTTATGGCCCAAATGGTTACTAACTATATCTCTACAACTTCATCTCCAGAGCTTTTATCTAAATTGCATTAGAGAAGGTTATACCTACACTTATGAGTATTTACATTTCAGTTGTAATTTGTACACTGAATCGATCGAGTTATCTGCGTAAGGCTATTCAAAGTTTGATCGAACAAACATATGATCCTGAATGCTTCGAAATCCTCATAGTTGATAATAAATCGACAGACAATACTAAAAGGGTCGTTGTCGAAGAATTTGCTCAGGTCACTAATCTTCGCTATGTCTTTGAGCCTATTATGGGTCTCTCACAAGCTCGCAACACTGGCTGGCGGCAGGCTAAAGGCGACTATATAGCTTATTTGGATGATGATGCGATCGCTTATCCCCAATGGTTGGAAAAGATAGTTGCTGCTTTTGAGACTGTTACTCCAAAACCTGGCATGCTTGGAGGAAAAGTTGAGCCTATCTGGGAAGCTTCTCAACCTATTTGGTTGTCCAAGCATTTATTGCCCTTCCTTACAGTTCTGAATTGGTCATCAGTTCCACTCTTTCTGGAAGACAAGCGTTATATCGCTGGAGCGAATATGGCATTTCCAAAAGTTTTGCTCGAAGAAATAGGGGGATTTCAAACCAGTCTTGGTAGAAAGGGCAAAAAGCTTTTATCTAATGAAGAGCTTTTGCTCCGAGAAAACATTAAAGGCAAAGGATATAAGGTCTATTATGATCCTGAAATTTCTGTAGGACATCATGTGCCTGCCGCTAGATTGAAACAAGCATGGTTTACTCGTAGGAAATACTGGCAAGGGGTTTCTGATGCTTACTTACTCATTCATCAAAATTCTCCTTCTACTTTAGATCGATTTAAAGTAGGATTTAATGAACTTAAGCGTATTCTTAAAAAGCCCAGGCAATTACTCTACCTATTTATGTCAACAAATGATTCATCTAAATTTTTAATTAAATGCTCAAAGCTTGAAAAAATTGGTTTTATTTTAGCCTTACTAGGATTAGTGTAGGACATACTAAGACACCTATTATTTGAGCTATAATACTTTTTATTTAGCTGTATAAGAAAGTGGAACATACAAGTGATATGACCAATCTCATCTCACTTGTAAATTGCAGGCAACTGTGCTTTTATCTGCAACCTCCAGACGTAGATACTAGATAAAGTTTGACCAGGAGTTACTGAGTGCGAACTCTTTTTCTGACAAAACAAATACCTTATCCTCCGATGGGAGGAGCGGCATTACGAAACTGGCAAAACATCAACATCATGATGAAATTTGGTTCAGTTGCTATCTTCTCTATTACTAAATCATCTGCAAAACATAACGGTCAGTCCCCTCCTGGGGTAGCACTTTGGTGCAACAACACTGTTTCTAGCAAGCCTCCCCTCTGGAAAAAAGTACAACGGCGTCTATTACCTTCCTTGCCCTTCAAGGATCAAGACTTATTCGAGCGGTTATACAAAGACTCTATCAGCAAAAAATTAGACCATATACTATTAGAATTTCAACCCGATCTAGTCATTTTTGAAGAGCTGTGGCTGTATCGATATTTCCCTATAGTTAAAAATCGAGGATGTCGTATTATTTTAGATGAACACAATGTAGAGTTATCTTTATACAGAGAAACTAAGTTATCAAATAAGAAAACATCAGCCATTCAGAAAATATTTAATTTTGAATCAGAAACGAAATATAGCGAAAAGATTAGGCTTATAGAAAGTAAGTTTATCCATCAAGCAGACCAAGTATGGGCGTGTAGTGAAGCTGATGCAAATTCAATTCGAAGATTGTACGGTTGTTCTCACCCTATTCGTGTTATTCCAAACTGCATTGATGTATCACACTATGCTTGTGTCCAATCAGATAAAAACTTCTCTCTGAATCACTTAGAAAGTAAAGTTCTCAAACTAGTGTTTACTGGCAATTTTGGATATCTCCCCAATCAAATTGCTGCGCAATTACTGATCGATAAAATTTTCCCAAAACTTCAAGTTGAATATCCAAGTTCTCGCTTATTTCTAGCTGGCAATAAACCAACACTAGCTATGCAAGAAGCTGCTAAACTCAACCCAAACATCATTACCACTGGGTTTGTTCAAGATATTCGCCTCTATCTTTCAAGTGCTAGCGTGGTGATTGTCCCTTTATTTCAGGGGGGAGGTACTCGTTTAAAGATTCTAGAAGCCTTTGCTGCTAGACGCCCTGTTGTCAGTACTTCTAAAGGTGCAGAAGGCTTAAAAGTACAAGACGGTAAGCATCTTCTGATCAAGGACAATATAGATGAACTTGTTGCTGGGGTTGTTGAGCTATGGCAAAACCCTTCACTCAGGCAGATGTTAACTGATAATGCTTATCAAGTTGTTAAGGAAAAATATTCTTGGGAAGCAGCTAGTGTAAAGCTAACGGAATGTATTCAAGATATGTCTTTGGCATGAGATATTCTCATATTTGAATTACTCAATATTTCTGCTAGCAAAAGTTAAGTACACAGAAACACATCTTTATAAGACGGGAAAGAAACCCTTGAGGAAATCTAGACATTAGAAGCTGGAATTCAGGAGAAATAGCCACTTCTAATCTCCTATTTCCTAGCTTCTTTCCCTGTTCATCGTCCTTGCCTCAAGCTCTAGATCTATGCATAAAAAACCTACTATTGTAATAGTTAGTTCATTCGCGCCTTGGCCTATTTCAACTGGTTCGACCCAACGCATTCATTCACTCGGACAATGGTTAAAACAGTATGCCAAGGTCATCATCCTACTACCCAGACGAATACCGGTCCCTAATAATCGAATCCCTAATTATGACAGAGTCATTGGAGGTTCTTCATCAATCCTTGCCCAAGTAGCTTATAAGTTTTCTCGCAAATTTTATTTTTATTATTCGCGTTTATTCAATCAACTACCGAAGTGGGATCGCAAACTTGATAGATTCTATGATGCGAGCGAGGCTGCACACTACAAAAAATACTTGCAACAAATTAAACCTGATGCTGTCATTTGCGAGAAACATCGCCAAATGCCAAACCTTTATGCGGCTTGTGAATCTCTCAATATTCCAATTATCCTCGACACCAACGATATTGTTTCCATAAGGCAATCAAAAGAAGTCAAACTTGGGCTAAGAGAAGAGATAGAAATCAGCCTTGAAGAAGAGATCGCCATATGGCGTTTGGCCTCTACCCTTATTGCGATACAACCCGAAGAGTATACGGAAATTCTAAAGCTGTCACCCACATCACAGTTGATATGTTTACCTCAGGCCTTTCCTCCTGTTGAACCATCATCGATTGCAAGAAAAAATAAATTTGTGCTCATTGTCGCCTCGACAGGTCGTCCCAATGTCCAGGGAATCGAAGCTTTCTTGCAAGAACAATGGCCAATTGTCCTTCAAAAACATCCTGATGCAGAGCTGCATGTATGTGGAAATATCTCAAAGGTTATTTCCCCCTGTCTTCTGAGTGCGCCGAAGACAACTTTCTATGGCTATGTAGAAGACATCTCGGCACTTTATCATCAAGCCACTGTAGTCCTGAACCCTGTGCTTTATGGTTCAGGACTAAAAATTAAAAGTGTAGAGGCGCTGAGATATGGAAAATGCTTACTAAGTACGCCTGTCGGGGTTGAAGGGATGCCCGAAGTATATGAGGTTATGCCTGTGGTCCCACCAAATCAGCTTGGGCAAACTCTAATTACGTTACTAAGTAATGTAGAGGAAATAAATAAGTATGAGGAAGTTTCTAGGCAAATTTTCAATAAATATTACACTCCGGATACTTGCTACAGTAAACTACTAGATATTTTATTTCGCTGAAGTCTTAATTGTAAATTAGCAACAAAATTCTGAATCCGATTCTTGATTTTTTATATTATTAATCACGTGTTTGGTTTATTGCTATGCAGATTGTTGCTATTATTCCTGCTCGTGGCGGTTCCAAAGGTGTTCCCCGTAAAAATATAAAACTGCTGGCAGGTAAGCCGCTGATTGCTCATACCATCCTCAGTGCTTTAGACGCTTGTCTAGTCGATCACGTTTATGTTTCTACTGACGACGCCAGAATTTCTTCCGTGTCAGAGGAATACGGCGCCGCTATTATCAAGCGCCCTGATGAGTTATCCGGAGATACTGTTTCTTCAGAAGCGGCGCTAATTCATGCGCTTGAAGCAATTGAAGCGAAAGGGGGTCAACCAGATTTGGTTGTTTTCTTGCAATGCACCTCTCCTATTCGAACAGGACAGGACATTGATAAAGCCATTAAAAAGCTTCGGTCTGAAGGCGCTGACTCTTTAGTTTCTGTATCTCCTTCTCACCGCTTCCTCTGGGAAGAAGTCGACGGCGTCGCCAGGTCCATCAACTACGACTACCGCAACCGCCCGCGCCGCCAAGACATGAATCCTCAATATGTCGAAAATGGCTCCATCTACATCTTTAAACCCTGGGTCTTAAAAGAATTGGGCAATCGACTTGGAGGCAAAATCTCCCTCTATGTCATGCCCGAAGAGCAAAGCTGGGAAATTGATTCTTTACAAGACTTTGAATACGTCGAATATCTTCTTGGACAGCAAAATCTGCCGTATGCCTAGAGCCATACTGCGCTTAAGAATACTTTTTTAAATATGGCGTATGATTCCCAAATCTTTCTTTAAGAATAAGCTTGGTCTTATCCGAAAATATCTTGGTCTTATCCGAAAATATATTGTGGTCGGAATTCTTTTCTCCTTCAAAGCAGCTCCTAAGCCATGGTCGGTTTACGTATTATCGCCTTCAGAGGTTAATCTTTCCATAGACTGTCCTGCTGCATTAAGTGAATTTACAGGCTTAAAGAGATTGGGATTTAGCTATGGTGACTGGGATATACACGCAACAAAGCTGGAAGAAGACTTCCGCTACAAAGCTTTAGTGGCTCACTTTAGAGATAATGTGGACTGGTATGAAACAGATTATGTTGATGCAATAAAGTTATATCCTAAAAGAAAATGGAGGCGTTTTAACACAATTCAGGATATTCTTTCAAGCTATGATCAATTGTATACGTGTGCAAAAGCAAAGCCTGATTCAGTATTCAATAAGAAGAATCCAATTATTGTTTTTGTAGATCGCAATGGAAATTTAGCGGTTCGAGATGGCAACCATAGACTTGTGATCGCCAAAATATTGGATGTAGAGAGAATTTATGTAAAGATTCTTGCTCGCCATGGGCAGTGGTTAGAAACACGATTGAAATTTATTCAAAACTCCCTTCCGAAAGAAGAAATTGAACGTTTAGCGAACCATCCTGATATAAGACAGTTCGCTGGTTAAATCTCATATGATGAGGTTTATTTAATTGATGAATGAATGTTGCACAATTTCTTGTGCAAAAGGTATGCTTGTTAGCTCTTTTACGCCCTAAGTTATCGTAGATATTCTTCACCATGATTATCGATAAGAATCTGGAAAAATACATCGTCTTTGCCGAAGACGATATCATGACTGCCCTCAAGAAAATCAGCGACAACAAAAGCCGCATTATCTTCTCCGTTACCGAAGCCGGAACCCTTGAAGGCGTATTGACCGATGGCGACTTCCGCCGCTGGCTAGTGCAACAAGACACGATTGATCTGAGTCAGCCTGTCTCCAAAATCTCTAACAAACATTTCAAATCAGCTCCTCACACCACAGACCCCGCCACTTTAGAGGGCTACTTCTCCAAAGACATTGAATTTATTCCCCTCCTAGATGACAACGCTCACCTGGTCGCGATCGCCCGTCGCAGACCGAGTGGCGTCCAGATCGGTCACTTCACCATCGACGCCCAGTCTCCCATCTTTGTGATCGCGGAAATTGGCAACAACCATAATGGCAGCTTAGACCTGGCCAGGCGCCTGATCGATGAAGCCGTTGCAGCCGGGGCAGACTGCGCTAAGTTTCAGATGCGTGACCTGGCCTCCCTCTATCACAATGCAGGTAACGCCAATGACGCCAGTGAAGACTTGGGCTCCCAATACACCCTTGACTTGCTGTCTCGTTTCCAGCTCACCCCAGACGAGTTGTTTCTCGCTTTTGATTACTGCCGGGAGTGCAACATCCTTCCCCTCTGCACGCCATGGGACCTTGAGAGCCTGACCCATCTAGAGCGCTATGGAATGCCCGCCTACAAAGTGGCTTCCGCCGACCTTACTAACCATGACCTGCTGACGGCCCTCGCCAAGACCGGCAAGCCCCTGATCTGCTCTACGGGCATGTCGGTAGAGTCCGAAATTGTGGAAGCGATCGCGCTGCTGAAACGGCTGGGAGCCCCGTACATTCTGCTGCACTGCAACTCGACCTATCCCGCTCCGTTTAAGGATATCCATCTCAACTACCTGGATCGGCTCAAAGAAATTGGCGATTGTCCGGTCGGCTATTCGGGGCATGAACGGGGGATTCATGTGGCGATCGCGGCTACAGCCCGAGGAGCCAAAGTGATTGAAAAGCACTTCACCCTCGACAAGTCGATGGAGGGTAACGACCATAAAGTGAGTTTGTTGCCTGATGAGTTTCGCATGATGGTTGAGGGGATTCGCCAGACGGAGCAAGCCCTGGGAACCCTGGGCGATGCGGCGACACCCCCCCCACGGGAACGCAGACTCAGCCAGGGCGAACTGATGAATCGCGAAACCCTTGCTAAAAGCTTGGTGATTACCTGTGACTTAGAACCGGGGCAAGTGATCACTGCCGAGATGATTGCTGTTAAAAGCCCTGGCAAGGGGTTACAGCCCAATCGCAAAGCAGACTTAATGGGTCAACCAGCCAAACGTCCCTTTAAAGCCGGGGACTTCTTTTATCCCAGTGATCTAGAAGCCGACAAAGTACAGGCGCGCCATTATCGCTTTAATCGTCCTTGGGGGCTGCCGGTTCGTTACCATGACTTTAAGACGCTTATGGCAAAGACGAACCCCGATTTGTTGGAGTTTCACTTTAGCTATAAGGATCTAGAGCAAGATATTCACCCGTACTTTGACCAGCAATACGACCTGGATTTGGTTGTCCATTCACCAGAGCTATTTGCAGGCGACCACTTACTGGATTTATGCTCCCAGGATGCAGCTTATCGTCAGCGCTCCATTGCCGAATTGCAAAGGGTCATCGACATTACGCGGCGATTAAAGGCCTTCTTTAAGAGAGCGACACGGCCTTGTATTGTCACCAATGTGGGGGGCTTTACTTCAGATGCGCCTTTACCCCTTTCCCAACGGGAGCAGTTAACGGATCTCTTAGTCGATAGCCTTTCCCATTTAGATAGGGAAGGGGTTGAAATCATTCCTCAAACCATGCCGCCGTTTCCCTGGCACTTTGGCGGCCAGCGGTACCACAATCTATTTGTAGATCCGGAATACATCTCTGAGTTTTGCCGTCAGCAGGGTTATCGGGTGTGTTTAGACACCTCACATTCTAAGCTGGCTTGTAATCGTCATAGCTGGTCATTTAAGGCGTTTATTGAGCAAGTTGGGCCTTATGTGTTGCATTTGCATATTGCAGATGCTGCAGGTCTAGATGGTGAGGGTTTACAAATTGGCGAGGGTGAAGTGGACTTTCCAGCATTAGCTGAGGATTTAGAAAAAGCTGCTCCAGGTGCTTCGTTTATTCCGGAGATTTGGCAGGGACATAAAAATGAGGGTGAGGGGTTTTGGATAGCATTGGAGCGCTTAAACAGTCTTCTTTCAGATCGGATTATGAATTAGTCTTAGACTTCTGGACAATATTGAAGTTCCCTAAAGGTGTAAGTCAGACATTTCTAGCAAGGTCGGCATTGGTTTTAGAGTATGACCGCCTTGAGGATAGGCGTCCTCACCAGGAACTTTTGCTCAAATTACTAGAACTGTCCATGCTCGATTTGGCTTTGAAGACTATCCGGATTCACTAGGATATCAAAGAAATCTTTTCTTTGAAACAGTCAAAAGTAATCCACGTTTCTCAAGTGGGAAAGTTCCCAAGAAACAGTATCAGCAGGAAATCAAAAGTGCTCAAGCTGTTTTAAGCCCATTTGGATGGGGTGAGATTTGTTTTAGAGATTTTGAAGCTATTCTTAATGGCTGTGTTTTGGTGAAACCAAATATGGAACATGTAGAAACTTGGCCAAACATTTACAAGAATGGCGAGACCTATGTATCAGTTAAATGGAACGGAAGTGATCCTATAGGAAAAGTTTGCCAACTGCTAAAGGACAAAGAAAAAAATAAAATACCTTCGAAACAACGCATGGCTAGAATTAAAGAAAGCTTATGAAAAAAAAGAAGGTAATTGGTCACTGCAAGAAGAATCATTAATTGAAAATAGCTCAAACCATCCAGATGCTGTAGTTTGAGCCTTATGGAGAAGGATGAGCCAGATATACTAAGCCAGACCTAGATCTTCATGGCAAAAAAGATTTGCTCAACTTATCAGCTATTATTTTTCTGTATAAAATTAAGATGCAAGAAAGTTTTTAGATGTTCTTACAGAGTTTTTTCTAGCTGATAGTGAGGATTAATTATATGTTGACAAGTGCTTTGCGAGAGATTTTAAAACCGCATGAGGTAAGCTTTTTTAAACAGAATGGATATATAGTCAAGCGTCAAATACTCGATCCTGACTTAATGAAAAAAAACATTGATCTCACTTGGGAAAAATTACCGGATTCTTTGGAGCGCACCAATCCTGAAACGTGGAAAGGGATAGTAACTGATAGCTGTAAGACCCTCTCTCTTGCTCAACGGCGCGGTCATGTCAAGTTACGTGAGTGCATACACTCAAATGATCTATTGATAAATCTGCTTCCACGCAACCCCGTGATACGGGGTGTACTAGAACAGTTGCTAGGTGAGGGGAAAGCAATACCCAAGGATGATAGAGCTAGGGGGGTATACCCTATTTTTCCGTATCCAAAATCTAAATATATCTTGGAGCTAAAACATGTGCGTCTTCTGAAAGATGCTTTTGCCAACTTTCATTATGACCGGCATGAGTATCAAATCGCTACCATGGGGTACCTGGACGATGTTTTGCCAGGGGGTGGCGGGCTCTACGTATGGCCCAAATCGCATCGCTTGATGTATAGGGCGTTTAATAGCCGATCAAACAACGAACCTAACATACTCTTACCATTGGTTCGGAGCATATATCGACTTCGCAGACCTGTTGAAATACATGGTCGAGCGGGCGATGTAATCTTTTTTCATCAACGACTATTGCATCGAGCTAGTACTAACTATACGCAAAGAATCCGTTATGCAATTCTCTGTGATTTCTATAGCAAGGACTTTAAACAAGCACTCGACTATTCGAAACGTGAGGGGAAGAGGGATACAGTTCCTCGTGGGAAGAATATGTGGGAGGGATGGAATATCTGAGAACAGTTAACTGATCAGATAGCAGGTTTATATTTTCTATTTAGTCTGTTCAGCCTCAAATCGAAATGGTAATGGTATATGTCGGCAAAAGTCGAGTTAAGGACCATGAAATCAACAAAACTCCAAATGCTTAAAACCAAAACTCGGGAGATTTTAGAGAGCAAAGCAGTAGAGAGAAATGCAGTTTATTTATATCTACTTATAAAGACGCTCAAAGAAGTCAATAGAATTCGTAGAACAAATAAATTTATTAAGGCCAATAATCTCAAAAAATATTCTGAACTTAATATAGATGAATATAAATCAAGCGATACACTATTTGTAATGGGTAGTGGAGCTTCAATAAATGAATTTGGTGATAATGAATGGAATTTAATAAGATACAACGATTCAATAGGCTTCAATTTTTGGCTGATACATGAATTTATTCCTACATATTATATGTTTGAACCAACGAAACCAGGGGAATTAGAAAGGGCCAATGTTTTTTTTGATTTATTGGATTTAAGAAGTTTTGATTATAAAAATGTACCCATAATAGGAAAATACTCAGGTGATAATCGCTTAGATTTATCTAGAATTCCAGAGTGCTTAAAAAATAATATTTATATGTCATACATCAAAATTCCCGGTAACGAAAAGAACAGCTTTATAAAAGCAATAAATATAATGAAATCACTAAAATTATATAAAACTAGCTTACTTTTTTCTATGAGAGCATCAATAAGTGATGCAATTTTTTTTGGCTTGAAGATGAAATACAAAAAGATTGTTCTTTGTGGCGTAGACCTAAATAATATAGCTTACTTCTATGAGGATAGTAAGTATTGCAACAGAAATATTCCTGTTCCAAAAAGTGTGCAGTTAGGAGTAGTTCATAAGACTATCGACTCCACATATGGGGAGCTGACTATAGATATGGTGATAGAGGAAATAAACAAGCATTTATTGAAGCCTAATGGTGTAGAACTATATATAGGATCCCAAAAATCTGCTCTATACCCAATGCTTCCATACTATTTTAATTAATAAGGAATTAAAAGACGAACTATCAAGTTGCTGGGAAATAAGATTCACAGAGCAAATCAATAGATGGACCCCTCAAGCTGCCTAATTCAGGCGACATCTAATTAGAATTTCCCAAATCCCAATTTTAATCAGCGTATGAATCAAAATATCACTGTACTTTTTTCGCCTACTAGAAGCATGGCATATAACTATTCATTGTATCCTTTCTGGACTTCGATACATCGACAAGAATTCCGATTCACACAAAACGTAGACTGGGTTTTAGAAAAAGATAAAAATCCAACTTTGATAATGGTAGGCTGGCTTAAAAAGTCCAAAGGGAGTTGGACTAATGAGTTTTTTGAAAAATTAAGAGATAAATACAAGGTTATGGTTTATTTCGACGATAATGATGGTGCTGAATGCCATTATTTTAATCTATTCAAATTCTTTGATCTTGTTTATAAGAAGCAAATTTTTAAGGAAAAAAAGAACTATATTAGACAATTAAAGTTTTATGGAAATCGGATATTCTCCAATTTTTATCATGAAAAAATGGGGATTTTGGAAGAAGATGTTGAGACTGGTTTAGTCAAGCCATTTTCTCAGGTAAATAATGTCAGAGACTTGGAAAAGTTACGGGTGTCATGGAACCTTGCTTTAGGACACCACTATCCACTTTCCAGTTTAAAGAGTTCAGTTTGCCGTAGACTATTTAAATATAGACTATTTAACCGTGTGGGATCCTGGGGCGTAAGTATGTTTCAACCAAAGTTTCCTAAAAATTGGAAACCACCGAGTCCCAGAACAAAACTTTGTCATGCTCGATTTGGGTTTGAAAAGTATCGATACTCTGTAGGGTATCAAAGAAGGCTGTTCTTAGAAAAGGTAAAAGATAATCCTCTTTTCTTAAGCGGAAGAGTTCATAGAAAACAGTATCAACGAGAAATTAAAAATACTCAGGTTGTTTTAAGTCCATTTGGATGGGGTGAGATTTGTTTTAGAGATTTTGAAGCAATTCTTAATGGCTGTGTTTTAGTGAAACCAAATATGGAACATGTAGAAACTTGGCCAAACATTTACAAGGATGACGAGACCTATGTATCAGTTAAATGGGACGGAAGTGATCTTATAGAAAAAGTTTGCCAACTGCTAAAGGACAAAGAAAAAATAGAATACCTTCGAAACAACGCATGGCTAGAATTAAAGAAAGCTTATGAAAAAAAAGAAGAAAGAATAGAAAGGTTGCTAGAGGAAATTCAGGTTTTCTTATAGCAAAGAATATTTTTTAGGGATCGTCAATGTTTTGATTTACTTGCTAGCGTTAATTGCCATTTAAAACTCACTCCTTTACCCAACTTAATGACAATTTGGAGGGTCACCAAAGTACTATGAAGCAGAGTCTTATTATGAAGAAGAAAATCCTAAGTTTTATTCGTAAATTTAGTCTTAAATTTGGTTATGATGTTGTCAAACTTGAAAAAACTGGTGGCAAAAATCCCCTAGCTGACATGGAAAAGTTTCTTCACAAAGACCATCTAATGGTCTTTGATGTTGGCGCAAACGTAGGACAATCTATTCATAGTTTTCGTTCTCATTTCCCAAGGTGCATCATCCACTCCTTTGAACCGAGCCCTTCAACATTCCAAACTCTTTGTCAGAAAGCAGATGGACTCAATGATATACACTTGTGGAACTGCGCACTTGGATCAAACTCGGGGCAAATGGCATTGTTGGAAAATTCTAAATCCGAAATGAGTTCTTTCTTACCCCTTAGTGAATTTGTTTCGGGGAAAGTAACGAAGGAAACATTGGTCGAAGTTAAAACAATAGATCAGTTCTGCCATGATGAGAATATTGAATACATCGATATACTTAAGTCAGATACACAAGGATTTGACTTTGAGGTATTCAAGGGGGCTGAACATACAATACGTGCTCAAAAAATTGGACTTATTTATTTTGAAATAATTTTTTCTGACATGTATAAGAATCTTCCATCATTCGCCCAAATATATGATTTCCTAATCAATAGAGATTTCCTTTTAGTCTCCTTTTATAAGTTCCACTATAAAAAGAATCTAGCAAGTTGGACAGATGCACTTTTTGTTCACAAATCGGTAGTCATTTTTTGTAAAGGATGACTGAAATACTATGTATGCAAGAGATTCAAGCACTAAGGCTTACTTAAAATACCTGAAGTATCCTGACCATTCTCGGTCATCTAC
>JAAUYH010192396.1_pt1 | contig 18497 bp, 14 predicted proteins | sample 7278061 | NCBI WGS metagenome assembly JAAUYH01 (sample SAMN14350203, study PRJNA611818) | marine sediment metagenome | isolation source: surface marine sediment (0.6m) | place: French Polynesia: Moorea | collected 2018-08 | reverse complement strand
GGTTATACGGTAGCCGCGGTCCGGTTCGATATACGGCGGCGAGCGGGGTATCTCTTCCACGCTGGCGTCGGCGATACGCTCGATCAGAGACACCCCGCTCGCCACCTCGTTTCGCAGGCGAGTATGTCAATGGCAGTCTCTAGGAGCGGTCGTAGCACCACGACATCGCTGGCGGGTCTGCCGGGGAACTGTTCAAGCGTCGTACGGAGCGATGTGAAGCAGGAGCCCGAATGAGCGGAGTCCGATCCGAGCCCGACACGACGTCGGGCGAGGTTTAGCGAGAACAGTTCCCCGGCTGGCCCGCCTCTGCCATCGCGCTCAATCAGCGGCCCGGGTTCCGTGTTGCTCGTCGAGCGTCGTTGACCGAGAGGAGTCACCGGAAATCGGGGCGGCCCCGATCACGAGACCCTCGTCAACTCTCCGTGTTCCACGTGAAACACCGCCGGCTCACTCGGAAACCGTAGCGCATCGCGGTCGAGGCTCGTCGCGATGATCTGTGCGCCGAGCCCTACCACCTGCTCCATGAGTCGGGCGAGCGATTCTGCGTCCAGCTCGGCCGCGGGATCGTCGAGCAACAGCAGCAACGGGCGTTCCAGCGCCGTCTGCGCCGTCTCGGCAGCGGCCAGGATCATCGAGCAGGCTAGCAGCTTTTGCTGTCCGCGCGACACCAGGCGTTTGGCCTGGCGTTCGTCGTAGCTCAGCTTGAGATCGGCGCGGTGCGGCCCCGTCTGCGTCGCGCCCTGCTTCTGGTCGCGTTCGAAACCCTCGCGCAGAGCGTCTTCCAATCCTTTGTCCACGATCCACCCTGGCGTGTAGTCGAAACCGATCTCGTGGCCCAGCATCGCCCGGCTCCGTTCCGTCAGTGCGTCGTTGCTAACCTCGAGCGCCAGGCGTCTCGCCTCGTCGACCTTTGCCGCCTGAGCGACAAAGGCCGCATCCCAGCCTTGTATCGCCGACCGCGCGGCCCCCGATCGCAACGCCGCGTTGCGCTGCTTCAACGTTCGCCGGAATCGCCGCCACGTGTCCAGGTACCCGGGTTCCACGTGGAACGCTATCCAGTCCAGAAACCGGCGCCGCTGTTCAGGCCCACCGCTGACGAGACCGTGAACCTCCGGATCGATGATCTGCAGCGGCAGGGCTGCCGCCAGCGCGGCGCTTCCCCCGTCTCCACTCCCGTCGACCCGTATTTCGAGGCCTTCACTGCTGTTGCGAACCCCGATACGGTGCCGCTGGCCACCCTGCGCGACCTCGCCGAACAACACGAAATCGCGCTCGCCGTGACGCACCAGGGATTGCGTGGCGGCGCCCCGGAACGACTTGCCGCGCCCCAGATACGCCAACGCCTCGAGCAAGCTGGTCTTGCCCGAGGCGTTGGCCCCGTAAATCACATTGTAGGCCTCGTCGGCCTCGAGCTCGATCGACCGCAGGCAGCGGAAATTCTCCGCCGTAAACCTCACGACCGCCACGCTGCTCTCAGCCAGCCGTCGTCACAATCTCATCGGCATCACGACGAATTTGCAGTCATCCAGACCGGGCTGTCGAATCAGGCAACTCGAGTTACTGTCTTGCACCGACACAGAGATTTCGTCGCCCTCCACGGCCCCCAGGGCATCCAGCAAGTAATTGACGTTGAAGCCGATCTCGATGTCCTCTCCGCCGTATTCGACCTCCAGCTCCTCTTCGGCCTCCTCCTGCTCCGGATTGTGCGCCTGCAGCACAACCCCACTGTCGCGAATAATCAGCCGGATCCCGCGGTATTTCTCGTTCGACAGGATCGCCGTGCGCTGCAATGCGCCCTTGAGCGTCGTTCTGTCTGCCGTCAGCTCGTTACTGCTTTCCTTCGGGATCACCCGGTCGTACTCGGGAAACCGGCCGTCAATGAGCTTCGACGTAAAACGAATACCTTCCAGCTGGATTCGAATGTGATTCGCGCCGAGCTCGATATCCAGGCTGCCTTCCCCGGACATCAGCCGCTGCAACTCCAGAACGCCCTTTCTCGGCACGATAACCTGCTGCTCCGACAGGCTCGCCCCGTCAAGCTCAACCTGGCACAACGCCAGTCGGTGACCGTCCGTCGCAACAGCCCGCAGGTGCTTGCCACCCGTCTCCAGCAACATCCCGTTGAGGTAATACCGAACGTCTTGCTGTGCCATTGAGAAGTGCGTTTTCTCGATGAGCCTGCCAAGCACATCCTGCGGCACCGAGATCGTTTGCCCGGCCTTGATGTCCTCCACCGTGGGGAACTCGGCCGCCGGCAGCGTCGCCAGACTGAATTTGCTGCGCCCGGCTTTCACGAACAGCTTCTCGCCGCTGACATTGACACTGATGTTCGCTCCCTCGGGCAATGCCCGGCATATATCGAGCAGCTTGCGCCCGGACACCGTGATTTCGCCACCGGATTCGACGTCTACGTCTGCAATCGCAACCAGCTCGACCTCGAGATCTGTTGCGGTGATCGACACCTGCCCATCTTTCGCGACGAGCAACACGTTGGACAGTATTGGCATCGTCTGCCGCCTTTCCACGACACCAATAACAGCTTGCAGAGGTTTCAAAAGAACCTCGCGAGCGGCGTTCAACTTCATACGTTCCACCTGTTAATAAATATTGGAAATAGTTCTATTGTTGTTGTTATAGGGCAGAGCCGATCCTGTGGATAACTCACTAATACCTATATAAATCAATAATTTACGTGAATAACTAACGTGTCCAAAAAGCGGTATTGCATCTTCGTCACCTGTGTACTGCTTGTGGATAAAACCGACTGCCGCAACTGTCCACCGGTTATCCACATCATCCTGTCAGAGTTCTCAACAAATTCAAGTAATCGTCGTCGACCCGTTTGTCCGTCTCGCGCAGGGACTCGATCCGGCGACACCCGTGAAGCACGGTCGTGTGATCGCGGCCGCCAAACGCATCGCCGATTTCGGGCAGGCTGTGATTCGTCAGCTCCTTCGCCAATGCCATGCCCAGCTGCCTGGGCCGTGCGATCGAGCGGCTGCGTTTCTTGGACAGCAAATCGGCGACGCGAATCTTGAAATAGTCGGCGACGGTCTTCTGGATATTCTCGATCGAGACCAGTCGCTCCTGCAGTGCCAACAGGTCGCGCAGCGCCTCACGCGCGAAATCGAGGTTTATCGGCCGGCCGGTAAATCGCGAATTGGCAATGACCCGCCGCAATGCGCCTTCGAGTTCGCGAATATTCGATCGGATCCGCTTGGCAACGAAAAAAGCGACTTCCTCGGGCAGTTCGACCCCTTCACTGGTGGCTTTGCTCATCAGGATAGCGACCGAAGTCTCGAGCTCCGGTGGCTCGATGGCGACCGTCAGGCCCCATCCGAACCGGGATTTCAGGCGCTCCTCGAGGCCGTTTACCTCCTTGGGGTAGCGGTCACAGGTGAGAATGATCTGCCGCTGACCTTCGAGTAAAGCATTGAAGGTGTGGAAAAATTCCTCCTGCGAGCGCTCCTTGCCGGCGAAAAACTGGATGTCGTCGATCAACAGCGCATCGAGCGACCGGTACGAACGTTTGAATTCTGAGATCTTGTTGTGTTGCAGACCTTTGACCATGTCGCCGACGAACCGCTCGGAGTGCACGTAGGCGACCCTCGCGTCGCGGTCATTGACGAGCATCGCGTTGCCGATAGCGTGCATGAGGTGGGTCTTGCCAAGCCCCACGCCGCCATAGATGAACAGCGGGTTGTACGATTTGCCCGGGTTTTCGCCGACCTGGCTGGCGGCCGCGCGGGCGAGCTGGTTGCTTTTGCCTTCGACGAAATTGGCAAAAGTGAACGTCGGATTGAGCCTCGATGCCACCGGCGCGGCTGCTTGTGTCCTTGCAGCGGGCGGTTGGTTCTCGACGTGCCCCGCAACGGCAGTCGGGCCCGCCCGCGAGCCGACTTCAATCACGACCTCGACCCCCGAGGACACGCCGTCGACGAGTTCGAGGATTCGTTCGACGTGGTGCTCCTGGAGCCAGTCGACGACAAAGCGATTCGGCGCGAGCAGCCTGAGAACCTGGTTCTCCTCGATAGCCTGCAACGGGCGTATCCAGGTATTGAACTGCTGTTCCGGGAGCTCCGCCTGTAGTTCGCGCAGGCATCGGCTCCACAGAGAGTTTTCAGCAGCTAACACGGTCCCTCGTCCTGGTTTGTCTTATTCGGGCTGTGGTGAGACCGGCCAGTCTATACCGTCTCTCTCCCGAATGCATACACTGGTCTATTGACACCCAAACAGGCGCCACGTACCCTTGCCGCCCTTCCGATTAGCCGGCTTCATACGCCGGCTTTTTACGCAGGAACAAGGCTCATGAAACGTACGTACCAGCCCAGCAAAATCAAGCGCGCCCGCACGCACGGCTTTCGCGCGCGCATGTCGACCAAGGCAGGCCGGCTCGTGTTGAAGCGCCGCCGCGCCAAGGGCCGCGCCAGGCTGACGCCGTAATACGCTCGCAAAACCGGCGTGCGACAAGACCCGCTTGGCAGCCTCCTCATCGCTCCGGTTTCTTAGAGCGAACCGGCTTCTTGATGCGGCCGCTTTCGGCCGCGTGTTTAAACAGGCGACACGCAGTCGCGACAGGTATTTCACGGTCTTGTGCAGGCCCAACCGAGACAGCGGTGCCAGGCTCGGCATGGCCATCTCGAAAAAACATTGCCGACGCGCCACGGCGCGAAACCGCCTGAAGCGGATCGTTCGCGAGTCGTTTCGTCAGCACAAGGCGGATCTCGACGGGCTGGACGTCGTCGTCATGAACAAGCCGGATGCCGCCGCAGCGGCAAACCGGCAATTATTCGACAGTCTGGAGCGCCACTGGCAGCGATGCCGGCAAAGAGAGCAGGGCGGAAAAGCGCGGGAATAACGGGGTATGGACAATCAAAGACTGCTGATCTGGGCGACATTCGCGTTGTTGGCGTGGATGACCTACACGGCCTGGATGACCGACTACGGGCCGAAGCCGGAGCCGGCGCAGCCCGCAGCGACTGAAGCAGCCCCCGAAGCCATCGATACCGAAACCGGCCTGCCCGAGCTCGAGGTCACCGATACTGGCGTGCCGCCCGCACCGGGCCAGCCCGCCGCGGAGGCGCCCGCAAGCGTCGCCGCATCGACCGGGCCCGTCATCAACGTGCGCACCGACGTGCTCGAGCTCCAGATCAGCACGACCGGGGGCACCCTCCAGGGCGCGACCCTTCTCAATTACCCGGTCGCCAAGGACCAGCCGGACGTGCTCGTGCAAATGCTGGGCACGAGCCGGGAGAACCTCGGCCTTGTACGCACGGGTCTGCGGGTGGGTGCCGGCGAGTCCCCGGACCACAAAGCGGAATTCTCGTCGCCTCGTACGAGCTATGAGCTGGGTAGCGCCGAGCAGCTCGTCGTGCCGCTGAGCTGGCGCAATGACGCCGGTGTCGAGGTCGAGAAGCGGTTCGTTTTCCGGCCGGGGAGCTACCGGATCGACATCGAGCAGCAACTCAAGAATACCGGGAGCACTCCGTTCGCCGCGGACTCGTACGCGCAGGTGCTGCGGCGCTCGCACCCGCAGGACCGATCGATGTTCGACGTCGATTCGTACTCGTTCGACGGGCCGATCGTCTACGACGGAGAGAAGTCCGAGAAGATCGACCGCGACGACCTGATCAAGAAAGGACCGTATGACGCGAGTACGGCCAACGGCTGGCTTGGCACGATTCAGCACCACTTCGTCAACGCCATCGTGCCGCCGGCCGACGAGCTGCACAAGTTTCACATCGCGGTCAACAGCGGTCGGGACGTTGCAACCGCAAGCGTCATCTCCGGCAAACGCAACGTAGCGCCAGGCGCAACCGAGACGTTCACCACGACAGCCTTTGTCGGGCCGAAACTGCAGTCGCAGCTCGAGGAGATCGATCCGAAACTCAAGCTCACGGTCGACTACGGCTGGCTGACGATCCTGTCGCAACCGCTGTTCTGGCTGCTGTCGTTTGTCTACGACTACGTCGGCAACTGGGGCGTCGCGATCATCTTCGTCACGATCCTGATCAAGCTGGTGTTCTACAAGCTCACCGAGTCAAGCGGCCGCTCAATGGCCAAGATGCGAAACCTGCAGCCGCGCATGAAAGCATTGCAGGCGCGCTACAAGGACGATCGCCAGGCATTGAGCCAGGCGATGATGGACCTCTACAAGCGCGAGAAGGTCAATCCGGCAGCCGGATGCCTGCCGATCCTGATCCAGATGCCGTTTTTCCTGGCGTTCTACTGGGTATTGCTTGAAAGCGTCGAAATGCGCCAGGCGCCGTTCGCACTCTGGATTACGGACCTGTCCTCCAGGGACCCGTTCTTCATCCTGCCGCTGATCATGGGTGCGGCAATGTTCTTCCAGCAAAAGCTGAATCCGGCGCCGGCCGATCCGGTCCAGGCGCGCGTCATGCAGATCATGCCGGTCGTCTTCACGGCATTCTTCGCGTTCTTCCCGGCCGGCCTCGTACTCTACTGGGTGACGAACACCCTGCTGTCGATTGCCCAGCAGTGGAAGATCAACAAGGTCGTCGAGGCCGAGGCGAAAGCCGAGAAGGCGCACAAGCCCAAGGAAAAGAACAAGGGCAAGAAGAACAAAAAGGCCTAGCCCTCAACGGGCAACAATTTGCTGCGAACCTTGATCTCACCGTGCAGCGTGCGGTGCACGGGGCAGCGATCGGCAATCTCGAGCATGCGTTCTCGCTGGGCCTCCGTCATCTCACCTACCAGCTCTATGCTGCGCCGGAATTCGTCGATCCGGCCGTCGGTCGTCTCGCAGTCCGAGCAGTCGTCGGCGTGGACCTTGTCATGCGTAACGCGCACCGTGGCCGATTGCAAATCGAGCCGCTTGTGATTGGCGTACATGCGCAGCGTCATCGACGTGCACGTCGCGAGCGCGGCCGACAGTAAATCGTAAGGCGTCGGGCCGAGATCGGTCCCGCCGACACCAGCAGGCTCGTCGGCGATGAGTTCGTGCCGACCCATTCGAACATCGGTGCGAAAGCCGTCGCCGTACGTGCGCGCGGCTACTTCATCGCTCGCGGCGCTCAGCTCTGTCCGCGGCGATCCTGCGATATAGCGCGATGCCCAGGCGGCGAGCACATGGCCAGCGTAACGCGAATCGCTTTCCTTGCTAAGCAGGTGGTCCGCATCGTCCAGCGTCACGAAACTCTTCGGATGCTTGGCCGCTGCGAACAGCGCCGATGCATTGTCGATGCCGACGTAGTCGTCCAGCGGCGCGTGCATGACGAGCAGCGATTTGCGCAGGCGGGCCACCGCGGTGTTCACGTCGTGTGTCTCCAGGTCGTCGAGAAACTGCCGCTTCATGCGAAACGGCCGGCCGCCGAGATTCACCTCGGCCTCGCCACGCTCACGCAGTTCCGCCTCGGAGCCCTGCAACAGGTGCGTCACGTGCGCCGGTTCGGCCGGTGAGCCGATCGTGGCGACCGCGACGGCAGACGGTACTTCGGCGGCAGCCTGCAGCACGGCCGTCCCGCCAAGCGAGTGGCCGACGAGAATCTGCGGCGCCTCGAATTCCGTCGCCAGGTACTCGACGGCGGCGAGCAGGTCGGCCACGTTTGACGAGAAGCTCGTATCGGCAAACTCGCCCTGGCTCTGACCCAGGCCCGTAAAGTCGAAGCGCAGCACGGCGAAGCCCGCATCGCTGAGGGCCGAGGCGATGTTGGCGGCGGCCTTGAGGTTCTTGGAGCAGGTAAAACAATGTGCAAACAACACATAGGCTCGCGGCTCTCCGGCGGGCAAGTCGATGAGCCCCGAAAGGCGATTACCGTCAGCGTTGACGAAGTTCACTTTGCGAGTGTTCATAAAGGCGGTACCCGGTGCGGGTGCTCAGGTCTAGGGACAAGGTCGGCGACAGTTCGTTTGCTAGAATGCCGCGGCGAGTATCAATAACACGGACAACAACATGATACGGCTCATCATGGCGTTGCAGGACGATTAGCATATCAGGCGACACGATCGCGGCGGCGGCGACACCGCCGGGCACCGGGGGCGTCTCGGTCGTTCGAATATCGGGTCCGCTCGTAGAGTCCATTGCCCGATCGATGCTGGGGAGCCTGCCGGAACCTCGTGTGGCGACATTCCGGACGTTCAGGGGCCACGACGGCGCAATCGTCGACAGCGGGCTCGCGCTGTATTTCCCGGCGCCAATGTCCTTCACGGGTGAGTCGGTTCTCGAACTGCAGGGACACGGCGGCGCCGTCGTCACGGCCGCCGTTGTCGACGCGGCGCTGGCCCGGGGAGCGAGACGTGCGGAGCCCGGCGAGTTTTCGAAACGCGCCTACCTCAATGGCAAACTCGACCTCGTGCAGGCCGAGGCCATCGCCGATCTCATCGGGAGCGGTACCGCGCAGGCGGCGCGAGCCGCGCTCAGATCGTTGTCGGGTGCGTTTTCGCGTGTCGTCGACGCGCTGTCGGAGCAGCTGCTGCGGTTACGCATGCACGTGGAAGCAGCGATCGACTTCCCCGAGGAAGAGATCGATTTCCTGTCCGACGATGCACTGCTCGCCCGGCTCGACGAGTGCGCGCAGGCGTTTACCGAACTCGAGAAAGTCGCCAGTTCCGGACGCGTGCTGCGCGACGGCTACCGGGTCGTTATCGTCGGCAAGCCGAACGCCGGCAAATCGAGCTTGCTGAACCTGCTCAGCGGGGAGGAATCGGCGATTGTCACCGAGATCGCCGGCACCACGCGCGACGTTCTGCGCGAGCGCATCGATATCGACGGCCTTGCGGTCGAACTCGTGGATACGGCCGGTATACGCGACAATCCGGGCCGTATCGAGGCCGAAGGCATCCGCCGCGCTCGCGCCGCGCTCACCAGTGCCGATGCCGTGCTGTGGATCCAGGACGCAAGTGCCGACGAGCCCGCTCGGCCGGACGAAGAACTCCCGGATGACGCGCCGGTGATCGTGATCCGGAACAAGATCGACCTGACCGGTGAGCAGGCCGGCGTGAGCGAAGACGGCTACACGATAAGCCTGTCCGCGATATCGGGGCTCGGCCTCGACGCGTTGCGCCGCCGGCTGCGTGAGCTCGCGGGTTATGAGGACCTGGGGGAGGGCGCGTTTACGGCGCGCAGGCGGCACGTCGAAGCGCTGGGCACGGCACATGCGCATTTCCGGGCGGGGAGACAGGCCCTCGAGGACACGCGAGCCGGCGAGTTGCTCGCCGAAGAGCTGCGACTCTCGCAGCAGGCGCTCGGCGAAATCACCGGCGCCGTCTCATCCGATGCGCTGCTGGGGCGCATTTTCAGCGAGTTCTGTATCGGCAAATAGCGACCTTCCGCCCGGCCGACATAATCCGGAGCTGTTCAGCAACCGGTCAGCCCCCATTCAGGATCGGGGGCTATCGTTACACCGTTACACATCGATTGGGCAAAAAAAGGAAGGACATCATGAACCGAACACTCCTGATTATGACGGCAGCGCTGATAGCCAGTCCCGCGATGGCGGAGGGCCTCAGCTACAACTACCTGGAGGCCGGTTACCAGCGTATCGAGCTCGACGACAGCATCTTCGATGTCGACGGTGACGGCTTCGGAATCGGCGGTTCGTTCGACCTCGGCAACGACTTCTTCGTGTTCGCGAGCTACGGTACGGCCGACTTCGATTTCGGCGTCGACCTCGACGAATTGACCGCCGGCGCCGGCTATCACGCGCCCGTTGGCACGAACACGGACTTTGTCGCATCGATCGCATACGTGCGCGCCGAGGCGGATGCCAGTGGCTTCGAATCGATCGACGACAACGGCATTGGTGCCTCGATCGGATTGCGCAGCATGGTCACGGATACGGTCGAAGTCTTCGGCAACATCAACTACGTGGACCTCGACGACAGTGGCGATGAGACGTCGTTCAGCGGCGGCGCGTGGTTCAACGTGACGGATACTTTCGCGATTGGCGTCAGCGCCGGTTTCGGTGACGATACGACGACCTACGGCGCGGGTGCGCGCCTGTACTTCGGCCGCTAGTCGGCAGCGCGGAAACGGGGCTCGCTGATGGCGAGCTCCGTTACAGGGCCGTATTTCGAAACCTGGTCGCGGATCCGTTCGGCGTCGCCGAGGATGACGTAGACCAGGTTCCTGGCGTCCGGGTAGACCTCGTCGATGACGGGTGTGATCGACTCGACATTGACACCGGCAAGTGCGTCGCCGTAGTCGTCGATGTGCGCGACGGGCAGGCCGTAGCCTTCGAGCATGGCGAACGTCCCGGCAAGCTGGCTCGCTGTTTCGTAGCCGGTCGGGACCTGGCCGAGTATGTAGTTGCGACCGGAATCGATCGCTTGCGAATCGATGGCGCCGTCCCGTAATTGCGACAGCACACCGAGCGCCATGTCGATCGCCTCGATGGTCGTTTCCGTCGCCGTAAACGAGCTGATCGCTACGTAGCCCGGCGTGGAGGGCCGCAGCAGGCTTGATCGCGCCCCATAGGTCAGCCCGGACTCGACTCGCAAAGCCGTGTTCAGCATCGACGTAAACCGGCCGCCAAATACCGTGTTGACGAGATCGAGATCCGCACGCCGTGCGAAGTCGACCGCGACGCCGATATTCCCCATCATGAAATAGCTCTGCGTGGCGCCGGGCTTGTCGATCAGCAATACGCGCGTGCCCGTCTCCGCCTCCGCAACGGGAATCTCGGGCAGCGCGCCGGTCGCCGCGCGCCAGTCGCCGAAGGCCTCGCCGAGCTTCTGCTGCATCGACGCCGCGACGAAATCGCCGGAGACGGCGATGACGAGACGGTTGCCACCGAGATGTTCGTCATACCAGGCCAGCAGGTCCGCGTGATCGATTGCCGCGAGCGTTGACTCACTGCCGCCAACGGGATTGCCGTACGGATGCCCGCTGAACAGGAAGGCGCTGCCGTAAGCCGGCAACAGCACGTTGGGATTGCCGTCCTTGGCGGCCAGGATCGAGTTGATGCTGCGCTCGCGGAGCTTTTCAAACTCCTGTTCGTCCAGCGTGGGGCGAATGAGCATGTCAGCGAGCAACTCGATCATCAGGTCCGCATCGCGCGCCATGAACTCGGCGGACACGGTTATCGCCTCGAGTCCTGCCCGTGCGGAGAGCTCGCCGCCAACGGATGCAACGGTCTCGACGAACTGCATTGCGTCCCGTTCGCCGGCGCCCTTCTGCATCAGTGACGCGAGCAACGAAGCCGTTCCATTGCGCTCATCGGGGTCCGCCACCGCACCGCCGCGCAGTAGCGCTTGCACACCAATCAGAGGTACGTCGTGTTTCTCGATGAGCAACAATACCGTGCCGTTTTCGAGCTCTACGCGCTTGAACTCGGGCAATGTGACGCCGGCAGCCACCGCTGTAGCTGACGTCAGCAGCAGCGTGACGATCGCAATGAGTCGCCTCAGCATCATTCAGCCTCCACGACGGGCGGCGCCACGAGTGTGCCCACCGTCATGTTGTTGCGGCGGAAGACCTTGCCGGACACGACCTTGAGGTCTTCGACCGTGACGGCCTCGAGCTGCCCGGGCAGTGAAAAAAGCACTTCGTAGCTGCCGTGAAAAACGTCAAAATCGCCGAGCAACGATGCCTTGCCGTCGATCGTCGCCATCTCCCGCCAGAAATCGGCGAGCATGATATTGCGTGCCTTGGCCAGCTCGGCGTCGGTGACGCCTTCCGTTGCTACGCGTTCGAGTTCTTCGAGCACGCGCGCCTCGACGATTGCGACGTCGCCACCGGGTGGCAGCGTCATGTAAAAATACGTCAGCCCCGGATCGAAACCCTCGTGCAGGTAAACGCCGACCGATATGACCAGCTGCTCCTGCTCGACGAGTAACTGGTGCAAGCGCGACGAGCGGTCGCCCGCGAGGATGCTGAGCAACAGGTTATGGGCCAGCATGTCGGGATCGTTCGCCCGGCCTGAATGAAACGCCATGTGCAGCAGCGGCGTCTGTGCATCGGTTTCAATCGCAATGCGCCGGGTCCCCTGTTGCGGCGGCTCGACGGTGCGGATGTTCTGAGGCTTCTCCTGCGACGGTATGTCACCGAAATAGTCCTCCACCAGTTCGAAGATCTCCTCGGTGTCGACGGCGCCGGCGAGCACCATCGTCTGGTTGTTCGGCGCGTAGTAGGTGCGGTAGAAGTCCTCGAGGTCCTGCTGCGTCCAGTTCTCGATGTCGGAGGGCCAGCCGATGACGGGGAACTGGTAGGGATGAGCGACGTACGCCGTTGCGAACACCTGTTCGAACAACTTGCCGGCATTGTCGTTGTCGACGCGGAGGCGACGCTCCGAGTAGACGACCTCACGCTCGCTTTCGACGACCTCCGGCACGATCGCGAGGTTCTCGAGCCGGTCGGCCTCGAGGTCGAAGATCGTCTCGAGCGCTGAGGTCGGGAACCAGTCCTGGTACACGGTGACGTCATTGGACGTGTAGGCGTTGTTGGCGCCGCCGGCCGCTTCCATTTCGCGATCGAATTCACCGGGCTCGCGTTTCGAGGTGCCGTTGAACATCATGTGCTCGAAGAAGTGAGCGACGCCCGTGATCCCGGGATACTCATTGCGACCGCCGGCTCGCACGAAGTTGTACATAACCACGTTCGGTATGTCGTGGTCGGGCCAGACGATGATACGCAACCCGTTGTCGAGCGTTATGGAACGGATCTCCGGCGGTACGCCCTCGAGCAGTGAACCCGTGCCGGTCAACCGCTCCTCGAGCGGTACCTTGAGGTCGGGCAACAGGCGTTCGAAGATGAGTGCGACGATACCGAGCATTGCGAGCACGAACACCGCCGCGTTCAGTTTCTGCCCGGTCTTGTAAACAATCGACTGCGTCTGATCGACGTCGATCGCCTTCTTCAGACCCCCCGGCGTGATTTCATAGACGTACGCGAAAATCAGCGCGACCGGAAAGCCGATAACGATGATCAGGTAAAGGAACTCGCGCGTCCAGCCGGGCAAGCCGAACTGCGCGGACGCGACGCTTTCGAACCACAGCAACAACCAGGCAGCGACGAGATACAGCAGCGCAACCTTGAATACGTTGCGGCGCCGGAGTTCTGCGAACAGGGCCATAATAATTGTCGTTATCCCCGGGCCCCCGATAGTGCGGGAACCGCAGGAATTGTCAACCGAGAAGGCCCTCGCGGCGGTACAGCCGGGCGCATATCCAGGTGAGCACGATTCCCAGCGCGAGCGTGCTACTGACCGATATGGCCACGTGCGAAACGTTGATCGGCTCGTTCTTCACCATGTCGACGAGTAGCAGGTGCTGGCTCAGCGACGGTATCAGCATGTAGATCGTTTGCGGGCGGAGCGTCAGGATGCTGACGATCAGGATCGGCAGCGTCGGCAGCATGAGCACGACACTGAGCCAGGTCTGCGCTTCGCGATAACTCTTCGTGAACGAAGCGACCAGCGTCATGACGGCGGCGCCGACAAGGATGAATGGCAGCAGCAGCAGGAACGCGGCGCCGATCACGGTCGGCCCGAAGTTCGGCGTCATGCCGAGGCTTTGCAGCGGCATGAAGCGGATCGCAACGCTGAAGGCCAATAGGCTCAGAAGCAGGGAAAGGGCCATGAACAGGCAGGTTGCGGCGATCTTGCCGAGCATCAGCTGGTCGCGCGTCACGGGCAGTGCCAGCAACGGCTCGAGCGAACCGCGCTCGCGTTCGCCGGCCGTGGAATCGATCGCGAGGTACATGCCGCCCATGAGCAACGCAAAGATAAAAAAGTAACTCATCATGCCGAGCAGGATGCCGGAGCGTCCGGACGGCGTGGAAACGTCTATGTCATCGATGTTGAGAGGCCGCAACACGATCGGACTCACGCCACGCGCGAGCAGCCGGGCACCTGCAAGCTGCTGGTTGTAGGCGTTGAGCGCATTGCGCACGCGCCGGGCTTCGCGATCGCCGCCCGAACTCGCCTGGTCCGATACGATCTCGACTTTGGCGGGCACGGCCGCCGCCAGTTGCTCACCGAACCCCGGCGGCACGATCAGTACGACGTCATGGACGCCTGTCTTGATGGCCTCGATAGCGGCGACTCGACCCGCCGGACCGTCGACGATATCCATATTGGTGCTTTCGAGAAATCGCATGACGTTGGGTGCATGCTCCGAACCGATCACGGGCAGCTCGAGCGTCTTCTCGGCATCCGACATGGAGCGTTCAATTGAAAGGTTGATCACGAACGCAAACAGGATCGGGCCGAACAGTGGGCCCATGAGCAACGCCGTCAGCATCGTACGGCGGTCTCGGAAGTTGTCGAGGACTTCCTTGCGAAATACCGTGGCGAGCGTTCGCATCAGTCGGCCTCCACCATGGCGATGGCACGCACGAACGCTTCTTCGAGGTCGTCACGCCCGGTGCGTTCGCGGATACCGTCGATCGTGTCGTCAATGGCGACCTGGCCGTTCGCTATGATGACGATGTCGTCACAGAGTGCCGCAACTTCCTGCATGATATGACTCGAGAACAGCACGCAGCGGCCGGCATCGCGGAGCTTCATGATCATGTCGCGCAACGAACGCGTCGCCATCACGTCGAGGCCATTGGTCGGCTCGTCGAGGATGATGTTCTGCGGCTCGTGCACGAGCGCTCGCGCGAGCGCGACCTTCGTGCGCTGACCCTGCGAAAAACCCTTGGTCTGGCGATCGGCGAAATCGTCGATCTCGAGCAGATCGACGATCGTCTCGACGCGCTCTTCGATCCGGGAATCGTCGAGTCCGCAAAGGCGTGCGTAGTAAGCGATGTTCTCACGCGCGGTCAGGTGCGGGTAGAGCCCGGCACTGTGCGGCAACGCGCCGATCTTGCTGCGTGCCTCGAGACTGTCCGACACGACGTCGGATCCGTCAATCGTCGCCCTGCCTTCATCCGGTTTCAGCACCGTGTACAACACGCGCAGGGTCGTTGACTTGCCTGCGCCGTTCGGCCCGAGCAGCCCGGTGATCTTGCCATCGGGCGCATCGAAGCTGACGCCGCGAACCGCGCGGACCTTGCCGAAGGACTTGTGGATCTTGTCGACGTGGATCACGGCAGCGGCCCCGAGTAATCGAGAAAGAACGGCATCACGAAGCTGCGCTCCATGCAGGTAACGTCGAGGGTTTCGGGATCCGGCGTCTCGACGAAATCGGCGAGCAGCCGTGGCACGCAGCCGACGCCGGCCTGTCCGTGACCCTGTCCGCGGCCGACGACGTGCCGTGAGTTTTCGAGCGATACGGCTGCGAGGTCGGCGTAGCGCGGCGGCGTTATCGGATCGGCATCGCCGGACAACAGCAGCACGGGCAGCGCCGTCGACAAGGGATCGTGCAACGTCTCGTCGACCGGTCCCTTCGGCCAGATCGAACACATGGTCTCGATCGCTTCGAGCTGCAGCGGCCCGATGTAACTCGCAGCGATGGCGTCGCGATCGACGTCGAAGTCGCCGATGAACGGCGCGTCCTCGGAACACATGACGGCGTTGTGCATGCCGAGTGCGAGCGAATCGGCCAGGTCCGAGACGGTCAACTGGAATTGCGCGGCGAGCGGGATGTAGTTGCCGTTCGCTGCGTCGCTGATCACGAGCGGCAACAGCGCAATCGTCGTCGCCTGGTAAGCGAGCAGCCGGATCGCCGCGTTGAACTGTTCGCGGCCGAAATCGATCGACTCGGCGCGCCCGGTAGCGGGGTCCTGCAGCTCGACGATCACGGCTTCACTGTCGAGCCGGTCACGAACGGCAGTGAACTCATCGGCCAGCGCTGGAAAGCGTTCGTTGCAGGCGTCGTCCGCGGCGCAGCGCGCAATGATATCGTCGATGGCTCGCTGGGACTCGATCGCTATCTCGGGGCCGAGCGGAATCTGCGGCGGCACGACGCCGTCGAGCACGACGCTGCGGGTCGTCTGCGGGAATGTCCTGGCGTAGTGCTGTGCAACCCGGCTGCCGTAGGATACGCCGTACAGGTTCAGGGCGGGGTAGCCGAGCGCTTCTCGAACCGCGTCGAGGTCTCTCACGGCGACGCTGGTCGTAAAGAAACGCGGATCGTGAGGAAGCTGCGCCAGGCAGCGCTCGGTGTATTCGATGGTCTGGTCGATGCCGAACTGACCCTCGACGACGGTGTCGTCGAACGGGCAGTCCATGCGAGACGATTCCCCGGTGCCGCGCTGGTCCACGAGCAGGATGTCGCGATCGCGGCGAACGAGCTCGAAAGCGCCGGCCCAGGCGGCGTAGAACTGCACGGCGCCCTGGCCAGGCCCTCCGGCGAGCGGCACGAATGGCTCCGGTTCGGGTGTCAGGCTGAGCGCAGGTACGACGGCAACGCGAAGCTCGATGCTGTTGCCGCCGGGTTCGTCCGGGTTCTCGGGCCTGGAGAAACTGGCGCAGCGCGCCTTGATCGAGCGAAAGCCCTCACCGGCGCTGATCCGGCAGTCCTCGAGTGGCAGCGACGCCTCGGCGCCGACAAGCATCGGAACGAGCCCGAGCAGCAACAGAAGCACCAATCGACCCATGAAACATCCCACGTCAAAAGCGCCGCTATCTTGGGACCAAGGCCCCGCCATGTAAAGGATATCGGCCGCCCGCAGCCGTGATTTGTGTACAATGCGCGGCCAGTATTTGCTCATTTTTTGACCAATGTCCGAGACCTTCGATGTCATCGTCATCGGCGGCGGCCACGCCGGTACGGAAGCGTCCCTCGCTGCCGCGAGGGCGGGTGCGCGCACGCTGTTGCTGACGCAGAATATCAACACGCTCGGCCAGATGAGCTGCAACCCGGCGATCGGTGGAATCGGCAAAGGACACCTGACCCGGGAGGTCGATGCGCTGGGCGGCGCCATGGCGCGTGCCATCGACCAGGCCGGTATCCAGTTCCGTACGCTCAACGCGAGCAAGGGCCCGGCGGTGCGTGCGACGCGCGCCCAGGCCGACCGGCAACTGTACCGACAGGCGATACGCTGGATGCTCGAAAACCAGCCCAATCTCGTGATCGTGCAACAGTCGGTAGACGACCTGCTGCTCGACGGCGATCGCGTGTCAGGCGTGGTGACGGCACTCGGCCTCGAATTTCAAGCTCGTTCGGTCGTGCTGACCGTGGGCACGTTTCTCGGCGGCCGCATACTCATCGGGCGCAGCGAGAAGTCGGGTGGCCGCGCCGGCGATCCGCCCTCGACCAGGCTCGCGGAGAGGCTCCGCGAGATGCCGTTTCGTGTGGCGCGCCTGAAGACCGGAACGCCGCCGCGGCTCGACGGCAAGACGCTCGACTATGCCGCGATGCAGGAACAGGCGGGCGATACGCCCGTTCCGGTGTTCTCGTTTCTCGGCGAGCGCCGCGAGCATCCGCAGCAGGTGTCCTGCCACATCACCAGGACGACCGAAAAGACGCACGAGATCATCCGCGGTTCCCTCGACGAATCGCCGATGTATTCGGGTCTGATCGAAGGAGTCGGGCCGCGCTATTGCCCGTCGATCGAGGACAAGGTCGTCAGGTTTGCGGACAAGGCGTCACATCAGATCTTTGTCGAACCGGAAGGCCTCATGACCCACGAGGTCTACCCGAACGGTATTTCGACGAGCATGCCCTACGACGTGCAGCGGGAATTCGTGCGCTCCATCGTCGGTTTCGAGCACGCCCGCATCACGCAGCCGGGCTATGCGATCGAATACGACTACTTCGATCCGCGCGACCTGAAACCCACGCTGGAAACGCGCCACGTCAACGGTCTGTATTTCGCCGGCCAGATCAATGGCACGACGGGCTACGAGGAAGCCGCCGCACAGGGGCTGCTGGCCGGCGTCAACGCCGCGCGGCGCAGCAGCGAACTTGAACAATGGTTCCCCGAGCGTCACGAGGCCTATATCGGCGTGCTCGTCGACGACCTCATCACGCGCGGCGCGAGCGAGCCCTACCGCATGTTCACGAGCCGCGCCGAGTACCGGCTGACCCTCAGGGAGGACAACGCCGATCTCAGGTTGACGCCCGTCGGTCGCGAGCTCGGGCTGGTTGACGACAAGCGCTGGACGTCGTTCGAACGCAAACGCGAGGCGGTGGCCGCGGAGCAACGGCGGTTGCAGCGGACGCTCGTGCGGCCGAATACGCTGTCGGATGCCGACCGGCAGATCCTCGGTTGCGACATGCAGCGCGAGAGTTTTGCGGCAGAGCTGTTGCGCCGACCCGAACTCGACCATGCCCGGGTCGCGGCGTTGTCGATGGTCGGTGAGCCCGACTGGGACTTCGACGCCGAGGAGCAGCGCGAGCAGGCAGTACTGCAGCTCGAGGTGCAGGCGAAGTATTCGGGCTACATCGATCGCCAGCAGCGCGAGATCGTCAGGCAGGCCAAACAGGAATCGCTGCGACTGCCCGACGACATCGACTACCTGGCTGTCGACGGTTTGTCGAACGAAGCCCGGCAGCGACTGCAGGCGGCGCGTCCCGTCACGCTCGGCCAGGCATCGCGTCTCGAGGGCATGACCCCGTCGGCGGTCTCGCTTATTCTCATACACCTGAAGAAACGACAGCTCCAAAAGAGCGCCTAGGAAATCTATCGCTTTGCTGCGCTACGCCCTGCT
>JAAUYH010018507.1_pt1 | contig 18501 bp, 14 predicted proteins | sample 7278061 | NCBI WGS metagenome assembly JAAUYH01 (sample SAMN14350203, study PRJNA611818) | marine sediment metagenome | isolation source: surface marine sediment (0.6m) | place: French Polynesia: Moorea | collected 2018-08 | reverse complement strand
TTCAGGCTGGCCTGCTGCCGCGCCTGCCGCGGCATTGGCCGGTACGCCACGTGCGCCTGGGCGCCACACCGCTGGCGTCGCTGTCACCGTCGTCGTCGGTGCCAGGCGCGGGCTCAAGGCCGAGAGCCTGCCACAGCGACGCCAGCGGTGTGGCGCCCAGGCGCACGTGGCGTACCGGCCAATGCCGCGGCAGGCGCGGCAGCAGGCCAGCCTGAATGAGCGAAGATTTACCGACGCCCGAGGGGCCGACCAGCAAGGTGAGGGCATGGTCACGCACGTGGTGGACCAGTCGGTCGATGTCGGGATCGCGGCCAAAGAAAAGCGCCCGCTCGGTAAGGGGTACCATGCCGGGATAGGGACAGGGCCCGCGGGTGTTCGAGTCCACACCTGGGCCGGCAGGGTCGGGAGCGACAATGCCGCGCGCGGCCAAGAAGTCGGCGACGCGTTCGGTCGTAATATGATGCGGATCAAAATGGCGCAGGGCTTCGATTAGGGCCGCCAAACCGGCCGCATAATCGTTGCAGAACGTGACAATGTTGTCGACGTGGCCCCGCAACCTGTTGGCGTGGGGGATATCAATGAGGGCGCGTTCGTGCAGCCGGACAACGATGCGATCGCGCAAATGCTTATCAACAACGGCGGGACATTGCTCAAGCAGCGCCACCAGCGCATCGCAGTCGGCGGGCGATAGCGATGGGTCCTCGGCCGCCAATGACGGTGACGGCGACGACGGCGGCGTATGCGACATTGGCCAAGCATAGCCCACGGCGCCGAGCCATGGATAGCGCCAAATACGCCGGCCCCACCACGCCCCCAACCGAGGTCTCTGTGACCGAGATTCCAGTGACCAAGATCCCATAGACGACGAAACCTCCCCAACCGAGGTCTCAGCGACCGAGATCCTGGACCGCGAAACCTCCTAACCGGCTCCTCTGAGACCGTGGTTAGGGCTCCTCTGAGACCGTGGTTAGGATTTGCTATGCGCAAGTAACCCGGTCGCTGGGGATGGGGCACTATCACCCAAGCTACGACGTGGAAAACTGGCCCAGTTCGATAGAGCCAGCTAAAACCAGCCGCGCCATGGCCGACGAAAATGCGAAAATCAAGGGACCAACAGAGGAAGCAGCATCCTCGCCCACCGCAGCAGGCAAAAGCCAAGAGACGGTGCCGCGCACAGTCCATGACGCATTCTTCAAAGACCTATTCGGCAACCCGGAAAACGCGGCCGAGCTGCTGCGAGCGATTAGCCCGCCTTCGATCGCCGCCCACATGGACTGGGGCAGCTTGCGACCAGCACGTGCCAGTTTTGTCCACGAGCAATATCGGCAAACTCACGGAGATCTGATGTTCGAGGCCCGCTGGAAGGAGGGCACAGCCAGCGAGCTTTGCAGCCAGCCCGAGGCCGAGCAAGACCACGACGACGGCGAGCCGGACAGAGGCGAACCGGAACAAGAGCGCAGCCGCGACAGCGACGGCGATGGGGTCCCCGTGTTTTTGCAGATCAACATCGAGCACCAGAGCACCGTCGATCGCTGGATGGCGCTGCGCGGTCTGGACCTCACCCGAGGCGTGTGGCGCCAGTGGCGCGAACATCACGAGGGCACGCGGTATTTGCCGGCTATGCTGACGTACGTCTTCTATCACGGAGCATCGAGCTGGCGTGCTCCGACTTCATTGCAAGAGCTGATCGCCATGCCGGCGGCGGTGAGAGAGGACATGGCGCACTACATGCCGTCGTTTCGCTTCGTGCTCGACGACGTCAGAAGCACCAGTGACGATGAGCTGGCAGGGCGAGAGATCAACCCGTATCCCAAGTTGGGTATCGTTCTGATGAAGCATGGTTCAGCCAGAGATGTCGCCGAGCAGCTGGTCCGGTATAGCGACGCCCTCAAATTCTTGCTGCGCGATGAGCGAGGCGCTAATCTCTTCAAGTCGCTGCTTCGTTATCTGTGGAACGTCAATGACGTGATATCACAGAGAAAACTAGTAAACACCCTGTCCCCGTACGTGGGGGACGAACTGGAGAAGACCATGATTCCTTACGCGGAGAAGCTGAGGCAGGAAGGCCGTGAGCAGGGGCTGGAACAGGGGATGGTACAAGGCCAACGGACGACGTTGCTCCGCCAGCTTGAGAGCCGCTTTCCTGGGTTGCCGGCTGCAGTGCGGGCCCGGGTGGAGCGAGCCAGCGTTGAAGAGATGGACAGGTGGGTCATGCGTGTGTTGGAGGCCGATTCGCTCGAAGCGGTCTTTGAACCGGCGTGACCTGGTCGCTGGGACCGGAGCAATCCAGCCCAAGCTGCGAGATCTCAGTTAGCTGCTGACCGGCTCCTCGAAGACCAAGGTTAGGCTGACTGCCCCTCACGGGCTGCAGATTCGACGAGACGGTGCAGTGCCTCCCATTGGGAGTCGTCCTTGTCGGAGAGTTCGCCCAGCCTGAACAAGGCCCACCGGGCGGCGGACAAGCGGTGGCGCTTGAGCGCAATCTGAACCTGGGCCATAAACAGCGCCCTGGCTTCCATGAAGTGCAGCTTCTCGGCTGCAATGACGGGCTGCAGCATCGCGTCTGCTCTAGCGAAATCCCCCTCCAGGGCCACGAGCTGGGCCCGTAAGACGGAGGCAAAGATATAGTCGGGGAATGCCTGATGGAGCTCTTCGATGCGTGCGCGAGCCCGCCTCTGGCCGGCCTTGCCATCACGCTGGGCCCAGACCGTACACAAGTTATAGACCGCACCGCAGGTGTCGGGATCTCGCTCAAGGATTTTGTTGTACGAGGCTTCCGCCAACTCGAAGTCGCCGCGGCTCGTAGCATTATTGCCAATGGCTAAGAGCTCCCGCTTCCATGACGGGCTCGGTTCTGGCTGCCAGTCGATCTCGGCGACGCACACAGACACCTCGCGCCATAAGCCGTCACTGAAAAAGCGGTGGGGCCCCTTGGATATGTGCCCCTCCTCGCACACCAGGCGGAGCGCTCGATAGCGCAGGTCGTCTGGACCACGCTTGCCAAGGGCAAAATGCGCCAGGGCGTCTAACATCGCTGGCGAGTGATTGAGGGAAGCATCCAGTATCGCCAAATTGAAAGCCAGCTCCCGGCCGTCGGGATCGCCGCGTTCGAGCAGTGCCGGAATCAACTCCGCACCAGCGGGCCAGCGCTGGGCCAGGTTGAAATCGACGCCCCGTAATAGCGCATCCTGAAAGCTATCGCCTACGGCCTGAGGGAGCCAAGTAACCATGGACTCGGCCCAAGGCGCATGACCGATGCCCTGATTGAGATCCTCGAGATTTTCTTGTGCAATGACTAGCTTTTTCAGCTTCAGGCATACATTCCAAAGCGACCAGGCCGCCTCTGTATTGCCGATACGATAGTGGGCCACTGCCAGTTGGTGAAGAGCCTTGGCCTCCTCTTGCAGTCCATCTGCGAGATCGCAGTCTTCTGCCGCCTGTTCGAGCTGCAGGATATCTCGGTCGCGGCCAAGTATGCTTAGAATCCCAATCGTGTCGGCCAGCTTGCTCGGCAGATTGTCCGGTGGCTCGCTTGAGCTCTCGGCCCGAGCCGCTTGCTCAGGGCTCGTGCTTTCTACGCCGTCACCGGCCCTTATAGCGGCTCTTACGTCACTGAGAAGGGCGTCGGCAATCGTATTCGCCTTTTCATGATTCCCGGTGAAGAACGCGACCTTCGCTCTGGTTATCTGAGAAAAGTGATCATCGGGGGCTCGCTGGCAGATATCATCTGCAACCTCGATGGCCTTGTCGCTCTGCCCGAGCCGCACGTACACCCAAGCCAAGTTGTGCCTCATCGGGATGAGGTCCGGCTTGAGCGCCAGCATTTGCAACAGGGTTTCAGCTGCGGCCTCGAAATCCTTCCAGGCCACGCACTCCATGGATGTATCCCGCAGCAGTAATAGTTCCAAGGTATCATCGCCCCAGCCCAGTTGTTGGCCGAGCTCCACGTGCTCTCGTTCCAACTCGGCAATCGTGCTCCCCAACTTGACGACACGCGCATAATCGGGCCAGCGCTGGGCGAGTAGTCGAAAATAGCCGAGCGCAATTGCGTACCGACCGCATAGGAGAGATTTCGCGGCATAGAGCGATACGGCGCGGGGATGGTTTGGTCGCAAATGCATCAACTCTTTAGCCGTCTGACAGCATTTCTCGTGGTCACCGACGGTTTCGTATAACGCCATCTGTGCTTCGATAACGGCCGGATGGCCATGAGACGTCCGATACAGACGTTTGAGTAGCTCTTCGGCGTCGTCAAACTCACCGTCTTCGACCATGAGTTCAGCCTCCTCCAGGTCGAGAGCGAGCCTGGGCGGCACGTCCTCGGCCGATCGCTTGGCTCTTGCCACTTGCTGGCGATGCTCGCGTTGACTCTGTTTCCGGGCCCGGCGGCGTTTGTGCCGCAACTGTCGCTGCTTTTTGCGTTCGAGTGCTGCTTTTGATTTAGCCATCGGTGGATCCCCCCATTCGAGGTATTCGCGCCTCCTGCATACCGCACACCGACCAGAATGCATAGGGTCGGTACGAACATATCAGACTAACGGACGGACAAACGCCGCATTTGCCCCGCAGCGAGCGCGAGCGGCGCATTTGCTTGCGCCACTATGACGCAATCGCGATCGTGCGCTCCCCTCATCGTCGCAGCGCCGCTGTCGAACCGAGGGCCCGCGCGATCATATTGTCTGGACAGCGCCGCATTCACTACTCTGTCCGTAGGCGGACCGAGGCAGTCCCCCCGTCAGACACTGGCGTTGGCGCTTCTTTCTTGACCATCGCCATGAAGCGGCGATGGTAACCAGCACAGGCAATCCATTTGCCGTGACATAGTCAAAATCACGTCTGGCGTCACGGGCGCCGTGTGCTTACACTGGAGCCAGTGGTTGGTATGCGGGGTCATATAGGACAGCTTCGGCGCAGTAAGACTAGTCGACGGGCGGTCGCCCTTGTCGGTGCAGCCCTCGCCGGTATCGCCATGGCCGCAGCCGGCTGCAAGGGCCCCCCACCCGCCGACGGACGCGAGCGCGTGGTAGCGGTGGGATCACAATGGTACGGACATCTGCCGGTGTGGGTCGGCATCGAGCACGGCATCTTTGCCGCCCGCGGCTTTGATGTCACCTGGCGCGTCATTGGCAAGAGCATGGACCGCCTCAACGCCATCTCCTCGGGCGAGGCCCAATTTGCCAGTCTCGGGGAAATCGCCATGCTCAGCGCCATGGCTCAGGGCAATCAGCGCTTCTACTGGGTGGGCAACCAGGACATCGCGCCCGGCTTTGAAGGTATGGTGGGGCGCCCGGGTATCGACAGCATCGCCGCGCTGCGCGGCAAAAAAATCGGCTTTCCCTTCGGCTCCTCGGTCGATGTCACGTGTCGACTGCTATTGAAAGAGCATGGACTGGACCCCGATAAAGACGTGCAGCTGGTCAACCTCGAAGTCGGCGACGTGCCGGCGGTATTCCGCAGCGGCAACATCGCCGCGGCCCTGATCAGGGAGCCGGGCTTTTCCCAACTGCTGGACGTTCCCGGAGCCAAGGTCTTGGCCATGGACACCGACACCGAAATCTACCGCCGTTTTGGCACCATGACGGGGCCCGATGTACTCGTCTTGAGCCGCAAATGGGTCACCGCCGACCCAGAGCGAGCACGCCGCTTTATGGCCGGATACTTCGAGGCCCTGGACTGGGTCAAACACCATCCAGACCAGGCCGCAGCGCTGGCGGCCGGCAAATACGTCCAGCAAGAGCCTCAGCTCCTGCGAGACAATCTGGCCAAGTTCGTGTGGCGCGGCGCCCATGAGCAGCGAGACATCATGAGCGAACAAGGAATGTTCGGCCAGGTCGAATTTCTGCTTGATGTCCTCCATGAGCAAATGCGTGTATTGCCCACCAGGCCGAAATTTCGCGCTTGGGTCAATACCGAAGTGCTGCCGCCGGCTGCCCCCATCGCCAGAGAGCGTGCGGCACCATGAACAATGGCGAACGCGAACTGAGTACCTGGCAGGTCCTGGTGTTCGGCGCCATCGGCCTTTTTGGCTTTATCATCCTGTGGGAGCTCGTGGTCCGCGTCGGCATCGTCGATGCATTCTTTTTGCCAGCGCCGTCGCACGTGCTGATACGCATGTACGATCTATCTACGGGCGAAGACGCCGTTTTGTGGCACGACATTCGAATGAGCGCCACGCGCGTGCTCGCCGGATTCGCCCTCAGCGCGCTCTTGGGCGTTCCCGCCGGTCTGATCATGGGCATGAGTCCCGTCGTCCGCGCCATCGCAAACCCCATCGTGTCGCTCATTCGCCCGCTGCCGGCGCTGTCGTGGATTCCCCTGTCTATGCTGTGGCTCGGGATTGACGAGCAGCAAAAGTACGCCATCGTCTTCATGGGTTGCTTTGCCTCGGTCCTCGTCTACACCATTGATGCGACCATGATGGTAGAGCACAATTTGGTCCTCGCCGCCCGCAACCTGGGGGCCAATCGCCTGCAGGTCGTCCGCTATGTCATCCTGCCCGGCGCCTTGGCCAACATTTTGAGCGGACTCAAGGTGGTACTCGCCATCGCCTGGACCTGCGTCATATCGGCAGAGATGGTCGGCGCCAACTCGGGTCTGGGATTTCGCATATGGACGGCCAAGGAGTGGTCAGATACCGGCCAAGTGTTGGTGGGCATGCTGTCGATCAGCGTCACCGTGCTCCTTCTCGACATCGGTTTTCGCGTCTTGGAGCGCGTCCTCATCCCGTGGCGGCAACAGGGAGCACCCACATGAATACTATGCCGCATACAGGGCCGAACACTGAGTCGAAGATCGAACCGAGCCCCCTCATTTGCGCAGAACAGGTATCGATGGTGTTTGCCTCGCGCCAGGGCGCGCTGACCGCACTCAAGGACTTTTCCCTCAGCATCGCCCCGCGCGAAGTCGTGGTAATCGTCGGTGCGTCTGGCTGTGGCAAGAGTACATTTCTCAACCTGGTGGCCGGTTTTCAGCGTCCCACCAGCGGACGCGTCCTGCTCGGTGGCCAAGAGATCACCGAGGTGGAGCCCCGTTGCGGCATGATTTTTCAGAGCTACGCCCTGTTTCCCTGGATGACGGTGCGCGACAATATCGGTTTTGGCCCGCGATTGGCGGGCGTGGACAAAAAAAACCGCGATCGGCGGGCCCAGCACTGGATCGACCTCATCGGCCTGCGCGAATTTGCCGACGCATATCCCGGAGAACTCTCCGGCGGTATGCAGCAGCGTGTGGCCCTGGCGCGCGCGCTGGCCAACGAACCCGACGTCCTCTTGTGCGACGAACCCTTTGCCGCCCTCGACGCTATGACGCGGCAGATCATGCAAGAGGAGCTCTTGCGCATCGTCCAGGACTCACAAAAGACGGTGCTCTTCATCACCCACTCCATCGACGAAGCCCTGGTCCTCAGCGACCGCCTGGTGGTCATGTCGGCGCGACCGGGCAGGGTCAAGAAGATCTATCACAACGACCTGCCCCGGCCGCGTCAACTCGACGTCCAACTCACGGACCAATTTCTGCAGCTTAAACGCGAGGTCTGGGATCTCGTGCAAGAGGAGGTGGTCAGCGCCATGCGCGCCACCGGCGGCCGTTGAAGATGCTGATGCACTTCAGGAGAGTATCGCTGAGAGCGCTGTTCCGCGTCCCCCCTATGACTCGGAATTGAATACGATCTTGAAAATCGGAAAATTATTCTCATCGTACCAGTCCCGGTAGGGCTCGGGGCGGCGCGACTCATCTCCGCTCGTACCGGAAAGCTCTTCGTTAAACGCGTACCATTCCGCCTTGCCGTTGTTCTCTTTGCTCTTGCACGCGAGCAGATCCATATCGACGATGATCTCGCCGGTCTCGCCAGGCCCCAGATCCAGCCGTTTGTGATCGTCTTTCCATCCCTCCCGCTCTAGTTTTTTGAAGAAAATCTCCGGCTTAAAGCCAAAGTTGAGCCGGCGATAATTCGTGGCGTTGAGCACGCGGAATCGAACAGTCACCCGCCGGGCCTGCCATTTTGGAAATAGCGCCCCGTTGACCAGGAAGTGGTCCCCCTTTAGCCGGCTGCGATAATCTTCGATCGTGCCTACCTCGTCGAGAGATTTTGCTTGGAACACGAGACATATTTCTTCGTTATAACTCTCTGCCACCCCATCGTCATCTTGAACGATGAGCATGCCCAACAGGCCCGCGTCGATGGCTGTATGCCTGCCCTGACTATAACTATAGGTCCCCGGTTCGCTTTTCTTATCGATCTTGAACGTTTTGGCTTCACCCGGTCGAAACGGTCCGTCTGCCAGGTGGAAGGGTACGTCCTTCCAGGGATATCGCCCGTCACTTTTCACCACTGCCACCCCGCGCTCAATCTTCTTTCCATGCACGTGCGGCAAGGTCTCGTTGTACCCGAGGCCATTGCGTATTGCAACCGAATCCCCTTTGCGCAGCCTGAGCACAGGTCCGGGAACTTGGCCATTGTAGGCCGCTGCTTCGGTGATGATGCTCTCGGACAGGCGGACGTGTTTCATTTCGAGTTCGATCGGCTCTTTGCCGACTGCTCGCAACTCGTCCAGTCTCGGCAAATAGCGAGACTCGCTCAGAATACGGAGCGCCTTGATGGACGGCAGAAATAGGTATACGCGCCCCTTGGTGGTGACAAAGCGCCCAAAGCCCTTCAGCACGTGATTGCAGTCGGCGTCCGGCATGGTGAATCGCGAGGTTTCCTTGTCGTTATCGCCGATCAGGGGATCCTTTTCATTAGAACTCATCCCCAACGGTTCCCCGCGATTGGCCCACACCTTCATCAGAAATTCAAATTGTTGCTCCAAGTTGGCGCCGATAAAATGCCCCGCCAACCCACGATTGTGCTCATCGTCTGGGTTACTGGGGTCAAACGGCGGGCCGTAGGGCATTCCGTGACGCATGATTCGATGTGCGTTCACCGTGCCGGCCACGACGCTGCCACGCGGGTTCATGCGGCGAATATGGGCGCCTTGCGGACAGTAACGTCCCTTCAGATCGTTGGGATTGTAGTTGAACTCGTTCAACTGATCGTCGGGAAGGTCCTTCTGCTCGTCGGGAGCCAGGGCCAGAGGCGTACCATTGCGCCAGCGACCACAGAACTTGGCCGCGATGAGCTCGCGCGACAGACCCGAGGCCACTGACGCCTTGGTCAGGTACGCTTCGAACGCCTGTACGTCCTGCTCCTGTTTCTGAAACGCGGAAAAACTGCCATTGAGCAAGAGCTGTAAACTGCGATTATTGTAAAAATGATTGGAACGTTTAGAAGAATCTTCGTTATCGTCCGCCTGCATCTCGGATTCCGGGAAAGGGCGCAAATTGTAAATTGCCTGGTCGCATTGCTGCAATACAAGCGTCCATGCTGGCACAGGCGGCGGCCCCACAGTGGATGTCACGGCACAAGGGTCACCGGCGACTGTGGGCTGAGAGATGTTATCGCGATAACCAAAGTGAACCCGTTCTCCCCCGAGCCCCTTGCACTGTACCGCCTTCACGAGAGTCAGGCCGCGCTCGTCCCAGTACTGCTCTGGCTGGTGTTCGAGCTCTGGCAATGGCTCTCGATGGAAAATCGCAATCGCCAGATGGACGTCTTTATCGGGTACATCATCGCTACCGCAATTGTCGAATTCCCACTTGCCGTCGTCTTTTTCTAGCCGCTCTCTCCTTTTTAAGGCCCCTTCCCTAAAGGCTTCAAACGACGAAAACGCCCTGTCCAGAAACTTTTCCCTCTGACCGTAGTCCGGGTATAGTTTCCTCAGTCCGGCAAACGTGAAGCCAATCTGCCAGATCTCGTCGGTCCGAGCGAGGTCCCATTGTGCCACGGTGACCACTTTTTCCAGGATCTGCCCGCGTATGAGCTTTTTGGCCTGGGCGAGCTTCTCGTTGGCGATGTGAAGCAAGTGATGCGAAGATCTGGGCATGCTAAAGGGCCGCAGAATACATGCCTGGATTTGCGTCTTGTCGATTGACTCTGTCATGACAGGGGCTCTTTCTTGTATATCGCCGTTCGGTCGAGGGCCATGGTTGTCACAATCTCCGACGCGCTCACCATCGGGATATCGCTGTAAACGTACATGGGCCGGACTGCGGTCCGTTCCAGCATCTTGGCAAACTCATCGAAGTTCTTCTCCAAAGGCAGCAGCTCGTCCCGGGTTGTGCCCTCCTCGCCATTTCCGATGGGAAGCGACATCGTATCCGGCCTCGCATAACTCATAATCCTATTCATTCTCACCCCGTCCGCAAACAGAAAATCATACAGATAATCGAACAGATCATTGTCCTGCAACGTAATCGTCACCATCCCTCTGGCGTACACAATCAGAGGGTACATCCTGGCGACCTCGACGCCCTCGAATTGTCTCTTTCTGCACTGTTCGCGCTTTTTCTCAAACTTCATAACAATCGCTTCATTCCATTGCTGCACCGTCTTATGGGCCTTATCGCGATCGAGTTCCCTGGCTTCCTTATCGAGTTCCCTGGCTTCCTTGCTGAGCTCCCAGTAGTGCTCCAAAAAGTAGTCCACACAATCATCCCCGATCCACCATTTCTCACTGTTCACCTGCCCATTGTCGCATGGCTTATGGGGGTTTTGCAGGCGTTGCTCGATTTTGCTTGTGCACAAATCGGGCACGAGATCTGCTATTTCCTGCAGGCGTTTTTTACACGCGTCCAGTCCGTCTTTGAGGTCGTCGTAGATACTGCTCCACCACTCTTTGTGATCGAGCAATGCCTGCAGATGCAGGATAAGCTCGTGAAAGCGCATGAGTTCTGTATGATACACGGACGGCATCTCCCGGCTCAAACGCTCCAGCGTGGCCTTCATCTCCGCGACGAGGAGGGTATCGAACACCAGCTCCATGCCTATATAGGTCTTTCGCATGTGCGCTATCAGATCCTTCTCCAAGGTCCAGCCCTCGTACTGCTTATCAACCAACAGCCGCATATCCCGGTCCAGCGCTTCGAGTATCTCGCGCTCTTCGTCGGTGACTTTGTGGTCCTCTTCCGTGATTTTCCACAAGAGAAGGCCCGATTCCACCACGCTGCCGCCCCGATAGCGTTCTAAGTGCCGTCGTACAGCTTGCACCCTTTTCAGGGCGTCAGTGTTACGTGAGGGCGGTGTGAAACCGGGTGCATCGGCCCAAAACTCAACCCATCGGTCTAGCGTCGCGCAAAATGAGAACGTCGGCAATTTGAGCATCTCGCGCAAACCAGTCCCCGAGGGCTCCTTTCTGCTGCGCGCCAGCTGGCGCACTCTATCGCGCAAAAGCCCGACGTAGGCCGTAAACTCAGGCAGTGCGCCACCGTCGTTGTGGTCCATGCCAAAGAGCAGGTCGTCGAGGTCCTTCAGATGGTGATCATGCTCCTTGCAAAGCCCTTTGAACTTCAACACGAAGTTTTTCCACAGCTCAGACCGCGAGCCCTTACCCTGCCCCACAATTTTGCTCTGCTCGTTACCCAACTCCTTGCAACGATCCTTGATGGCTTCGATAACCCAGCATCGTACTAAACGGAGGTAATCATCCACCCTCATCTTCTCTGAACACCCATCGTCGGTAAAAGCGATGCACTCCTGGCCCGTAAACGCGATGGCATTGAAATGGCTCCCCCGGGGCATTTCGGGATACAGCTCATACTGAGGCTGCGCTTTTACATGTGGTCGGTCACGGGAGCGATCTCGCATATAGTACGCCTGTAATCGATGGTAATTCTTCCAAATATCTTTCGGCATATCTTTCGGCGTCTTCCCCCGCTTCCCCCGTATCAAGAATACCAGGTTGACATTTTCGAACACCGGCCGTTTGAAGTCGATGGAGTCCGGATCCTGTTCAACACCGTCACGAGAAGTGTCCTTATCATAACTCACCATTGACTACTCCGAATCTCGGCTATATGCGCCGACAGGAATATACCACGAGGAGCACGATCTCCGAAAGACACGCCTCGCCTTACTGCGTCAGTATAGCGCCGGAGTAGAGGGGCGGATCATCGGGCAGATAGCCGCCATATAGGCGCAGAATATAAATATCGTGGTCCAGGTCGAAACTCTCGGGCAAAGCGTTCTGTTCTTCCCCTTCCGAAGTTCCGGCCGCGCGCTGGATGATTAGGGGGGGGGAGCCGGCGCCGTCCAGTAGCGGTGGCTGGATGCTGTAAATGGTGCGCTCGGGATGATGCTGGGCCGCCGCTTGCTCCAGTTGCGGCAGCCATTGCAAGGAAGCATAGACCCCGGGCCCCACCAGACGGCCCAGGGCTGCGATGAGCTGCGGCAGCGGCGGCGGCGTGGCCAGTGCGATCAAAAAGGTCTTTTGAAACACCCTACGGAGCCTGTTCTGGCCGTGGCGCAGCACACAGCGCATAGCCAGCGCGCTCATGGGCTTGCCACGCATGTCGCTGCCTTCGCTCTCGCCCAAGCGAGTAAATGCGTCGAGTCTCTCTTGCGTCATAATATCGGTTACTGAGTGAGGCTTCGGGTGTCCGCTCCGACTGCCGCGCCCAGCGATGCGCACGGCAGATCTCGAGGGTTCGATATCGATCTCCATCCATAACGGCGTATCTATGGTCTCTTGGATCAAGTGGAACTGATATGGGCCCACGCGTCCGCGACGCTTCATTACATCAATGTCGATACGCCGGTTTCGGATCGCGATTGCGGCAAAAAAATTGCCACGCCAGTAGGAAGTCCATCAGGCCCGCAACAGCCACACCCGGTGGCCGGCTGGGCTGACAACATCCTCTATGACGATAGCGGGTTGTCCGTCTTCAATATGGCGATCGCTATCTCGCCCACTACCCCGGTCATTGCGGCGATCAAAAATAACTAGATAGCCATGATCCAGCTCTAGCCGCTGCAAGTACTCGTCGAGTTGACTCAGTCCTTGGCCTAGCGGATCGGGCTTTTTATCGCGCCAAACCTTGAGCTCCAGGACCTCGCGCTGCCACTCGCGTTCGCCGCCGCTATCGGTATACGGCCAGCGCACCAGCAAATCGATGCGATACCGGCCCAGGCCGTATTCGCGGTCTATGAATCCACCGCCATTGACGATGCGCTGCAAAAACGCCATCAGCACCAACTGCGGGGCCACTTCATGATACACGAGATTACCGGTTAGTACTTCGCCCTGCTCGCGCCAAAAGTCGGCAAACGCACGCAACAGCTTGTCCATGTCCAAGCGGCCTTCGGGCCCCACAAAGGGCCCCGCATCGGGCTCGACATGTTGCTCCACCGATTCGCTCAGCACCCGGGCTATCACTTCACGGTAAATCGGATTGGCAATCTCAATGTTGCGCCCAGGCGCGATCAGGCCCAAATCGCGCACGTAACTCACATCGTCATTATACGCCGTGGCTTCTATCGTGCTACCGGCCATGAACGGCTCAATGATCGCGCGCACCCGGTCTTGGTGCAGTTTATCGACCAGGGAATCTAAATGCGTCGCACGGGCCAGAATCAGCCGCTCTTTGGCGGTATCCACGTGCCCCACGGTGATGGCCTCAGACGTGGGCACCGCCATCTTATCCACGACCTCACGCGCCAGGGCATTGATGAGCCACGGCTGGCCGCGGGTGAGTTCGAAGGCCCGCGTCAACGCTTCCTCGGTGAACGCCTGTCCGCTCTCTTGGCCGTGCTGTTGGTACAATAAGCGCATTTCCTCGCGGCTGAAGTCGCCCAGGCGCAATGATTCGATCTTGATATTGAACGGGCTCGCAGAGCCCAGTCGCGACGCATCGCCGCCGCTTTTGGCTTTGTAGTCGCGCACGTCGCGCAGTCCGCATAGCACCACCGACCAAGGCGCATCGTCGGGTCGCGTAGGGTAAATATCGCGCAGCTGTCGCAGCACCGAGATCAAACTCTGGCCGCGAACGGCGTCGATCTCGTCGAAGAACAGCACTAGCGGTCGGGGGCACGCGCTGGCCCATTGATACAGCGCTTCGGCGAGCAGATTGGTCTCATCAGCCTCGGGCCAAGTCTGGGGCGGTTGCAATTCGTCGGGCAGCTCCCGGCGTGCCCGGCGTCGGAGCGCCTGCAAGATCGCTCGCTGGGCCGCCCCGTAGTCGTCACCGGCCGCCTCCGCGGTCTCGCAGCTGAAATGCAAGGCCGCATACGTGCCCTCAGCCGTCAGCTGCCTTGCCAGGGCCCGCAGCGTAGTGGTTTTGCCGGTCTGGCGCGGAGCGTGAACCACAAAATACCCGCCTCGGGCCACCAACTTGGGGGCCTCGGGCAGCCTTTCGGCAGCGGGGACCATGTAGTGGAACCGCTGGTCGCACGGGCCGGCGGTATTGAAGAAGCGCATGCCCCTACCCTAGCGCAAACGTTAGGGAAATCCGAGCAGTAGGACGAATGACCAGTGTTCAGCGCAGTCTTGCTTGTATCGAGGCTCATTTTCTGCGCACCATCGCGAGACCCACGGTGTGCGCCCTTCGCGCGTCTCGCAACGCTGCCGCGTATCAACATGAAGTTTCCACTGCTCCCACTGCTCCCACTGCTCCCACTGCTCTACGAGGACGACGATCTGGTCGCCATCGACAAGCCCGCCGGCTATCAGGTGCATCAGCCCGAAGATCGCCGCCATCGAGCACGTGCTGATCGGGTGTGCATCCCCATTCTGCGGCGGCAACTCGGGCTCAAGGTCTACCCCATCCACCGTCTCGATCGCGCCACCTCCGGCATCTTGCTCTTTGCCAAATCCCCGGAAGCATGCCGCGCGCTGCAGGAGCAGTTTCAGTCGTCGCAAGTGCAAAAACACTACTTGGGCCTGGCCCGCGGTTGGATCCACGACGCCTGCATCATCGATAGTCCTCTCAGCAAAGACGATCTCAGCACCAGCCAAAGCCCGCCCCTGCAACCGGCCATCACCCGTATCGAACCGCTCGCTCGCACCAGCATCGACCAGGCGGTTGGCCGTTATGCCAGTGCCAGGTACACACTGCTGCGAATCTCGCCGGAAACCGGCCGCCATCATCAGATACGCCGGCATCTGGCCCGCATCTCCCACCCGCTCGTGGGCGACGTGCGCCATGGCGACGGTGCCCATAATCGGTTCTTTGCCCGACAACTCGAACTTCCCGGCCTTATGTTGCGAGCATATTGCTTGCGTTTTACGCCGCGTAACACGTCACATCCCCAGGTGATTTACACCCAGTGGAATCAAACCTGGCGTTCCGTACTGGCGCTCTTCCCATCCCTCCCCGCCACGCTTGCACCGGTGGAGACGCGGAGCTAAGCTCTTGTCTAGCGCGGTCGCTGTACAAAACATCGCCGTCACAACGGAGTCGGCGACGCAATGCGGGATGAGCGCAATCCAATGACGAGCCATCAGCCACATACCATGAAGATGCCTGCACAACATTCATTTGTGCTGAGAAGCGCCGCCGTCGTCCTGCCGGGGCGCGCAGAGCCCGAGCCCGCGTGCATCCTCGTCGTCGACGGCAAGATCGCACAAATCCTCCCCCATCAGCTGAGCGAGCCCGCAGTAGCAGCGCTGCCGACCAGCAACATCATCGATGTGGGCCAGGCCGCCATCCTGCCCGGCCTGGTCGATACCCACGCCCATCTCAATCAACCCGGACGCACCGAATGGGAGGGCTTTGCCACTGGCACCCGAGCCGCGGCAGCCGGCGGCATTACCACCGTGGTCGACATGCCGCTCAATTCGATTCCGGCGACCACTACCCTGGCGGCCCTGGAACAAAAAATGACCGCCGTCGCCGGGCAGGGATTTGTGGATTACGCCTTTTGGGGCGGCGTGGTTCCCGGCAACCTCGGCGAACTGGCCCCCATGGTCGATTCTGGCATTTTGGGCTGCAAAGCCTTTCTCATCGAATCGGGCGTCGATGAATTTCCCCACGTCACTGCCGCGGAACTCAGACCCGCGATGGCGGCCCTGGCAGAGCTGCGACGTCCGCTGCTGGTGCATGCCGAGCTCGAGAGTGCGGTATCTCCGAGTCCCCATGCGCCATCGCAATACGCGGCTTATCTCGCTTCTCGACCAGCAAAATGGGAAGAGGACGCCATTCGCCTCATGATCCAGCTGGCCGAAGAAACCGGCTGCGCAGTTCACATCGTTCATCTCTCGGCCGCAAGCGCTATCGATCAACTCCGCGATGCCCGCGCCCGCGGCATCCCCATCACGGCGGAAACCTGCCCCCACTACCTGTGTCTCGACGCCGAGTCCATTGCCGACAATGCCACCGAATGCAAGTGCGCGCCGCCGATTCGAGATAAGGCCAATCGCGAGCACCTGTGGCAGGGGTTGCAAACCGGCGATATCGATTTTGTCGTCTCCGACCATTCGCCGTGTACCCTGGCCCTGAAACACGGCGACTTTGCCAGTGCATGGGGGGGGATATCGGGGATTCAATTTGGCCTACCCCTCATTTGGACGGCGATGCGGCAGCGGCAATGCGGTATTGCGCAAGTCGCGTCTTGGATGAGTGAGAGGCCCGCTCAATTCGCGGGACTCAGCGGACAAAAGGGCAGAATCGCACCAGGCCACGATGCCGATTTCGCAGTCTTTGACCCCGACGATGAATACGTCATCAAACGCGAGGCCATCGCGTTTCGCAACCCGATTAGTCCCTACGTCGGCGAGCGCGTAGCCGGCCGCGTATTGCAGACCTTTGTCCGCGGCCAATGCGTGTACCGAGACGGTGAATTTGCCCCAGACTTCGTCGGTCGCCCGCTCAAGAATCGCCACAACCACCCAAACCACCAGACGCCCCAAAGGAGCTAAGCCCACCGTGCAAGCCGCTTTCACATCTCTGCCGAATTTGGCCAGTAGCTTGATGGGAGCCCGCGTCGTCGAGGCCAGCGACGATTTCTTTGCCGACAAAGAAAACCTCATCAAACCTGCGGATCCGATCTTTATTCCCGGCAAATTCACCGAAAACGGCAAGTGGATGGACGGCTGGGAGAGTCGTAGGCGGCGGAGCCCGGGGCACGACTTCTGCATCGTCCGTCTGGGTGTGCTATCGCGTCTCCGCGGTGTCGATATCGATACCGCGCACTTCACGGGCAATTTTCCCGAATCGGCCTCTGTCGAAGTGAGCCGCGACGGCCGCAATTGGACACCCGTCATCGCCCCCACTTTGCTCAAGGGCAATGCGCATCACCTACTCGACATTGCCAGCAATGAGCGATGGCTCTTCGTTAAGTTGAACATCTTTCCCGACGGCGGCGTCGCCAGGTTGCGGGTCTATGGCCATCCGGCCCCCGATCTGCCCACCGCGCAACTGCATAAAGTCGATCTGGCATGCCTGACGAGCGGCGGACAAGTGCTGTGCTGCAATGATGAGCATTTTGGCAGCCGACACCATTTGATCCTACCTGGGCAGCCCGCCAACATGGGAGAGGGCTGGGAGACCAAGCGCAGGCGGGGACCGGGTCACGATTGGATCGCGGTCGAGCTGGCACGTCCCGCAGCGATCGCCAGAGTGGAAATCGATACCATGCACTTCAAGGGTAATTACCCCGATAGCTGCACAATCGAGGCATTCCTCGCGTCACAGGCACCGAGCGAGGCCGACATCCGCGACAAAGCGCTGCCCTGGCAGCCGCTCTTGCCGCAACAGAAACTCGGCCCCCATCAAAATCACGTATTCGATACCCAGTTACACAAACTCGGCCCAGTCAACATCCTCAGACTGAATATTTTCCCCGACGGCGGCATCGCCCGGTTCCGGGCGTATGGAGAATCTAGATCATGAGAATCAATGACCTAGACCCCACCGAGGCCGCACGTGCGCTCCGCGATATTTGCGGTTCGCCCGCCTGGGTCGAAGCGATGCTGGCCCGACGTCCATTTTCCGATCTCGAGGCACTCAAGCGCGCGGCAACATCCTGCTGGCAAGCGTTGCCGCGTGCGGAGTGGTTGCGCGCCTTTGCCCATCATCCGCGCATCGGCGAAAGCCAGCTGCGGGCCAAGTTCTCGCGCCAGGAGCAATCTGGGGTCGAAGGCGCCAGCGAGGCCACATTGCAGGCTCTCGCCCGCGGCAACTTGGCTTATGAAGCAAAATTCGGCCATGTATTTCTGATCTGTGCCACCGGCAAATCGGCGGCAGATATGCTCACCGCCCTTGAGCGGCGCATCGAGCTGAGCGCGGAAGAAGAGATTCACAATGCGGCACTTGAGCAGGAAAAAATCGTCCATATCCGATTAGAAAGGTGGAGCAATGAATCTGCGTAGTCCGATTACGACCCATGTTCTGGATACGTCCCATGGCGGAGCCGCCGTCGGCGTCGCGGTGACGCTGGAGAAACGCACCGACGATGCCTGGTCGACCCTATCCCATGCCAAGACCGACGAAAACGGTCGCATTGAGGACCTCCTAGAACAGGGCTCTCATGCCGAGGTCGGCGTGTATCGCATCACGTTTGATGTGGCCTCGTACTTCAAAGAAGATACCTTTTACCCCGAAGCAACGATCACCTTCGAGGTCAAGCATCCAGAGGAGCACTATCACGTGCCCCTGCTCTTGAGCCCCTATGGATTTTCCACCTACCGAGGA
>JAAUYH010158067.1_pt1 | contig 18504 bp, 16 predicted proteins | sample 7278061 | NCBI WGS metagenome assembly JAAUYH01 (sample SAMN14350203, study PRJNA611818) | marine sediment metagenome | isolation source: surface marine sediment (0.6m) | place: French Polynesia: Moorea | collected 2018-08 | reverse complement strand
CTCGCTTCGCCCTTAGTAATGGTTTTACCCCCAAAAAAGTCTAGCGCTATAGTAATGGTCTTGCCTGGGCAAAAAAGTCTAGCGCTATAGTAATGGTCTTAACTTGGTCAAAAAAGTCTAGCGCTATAGTAATGGTCTTAACTTGGTCAAAAAAGTCTAGCGCTATAGTAATGGTCTTAACTTGGTCAAAAAAGTAAGCGCGCTATAGTAATGGTCTTAACTTGGTTAAAAAAGTCTAGCGCTATAGTAATGGTCTTAACTTGGTCAAAAAAGTAAGCGCGCTATAGTAATGGTCTTAACTTGGTCAAAAAAGTAAGCGCGCTATAGTAATGGTCTTGCCTGGGCAAAAAAGTAAGCGCGCTATAGTAATGGTCTTAACTTGGGCAAAAAAGTAAGCGCGCTATAGTAATGGTCTTAACTTGGTCAAAAAAGTAAGCGCGCTATAGTAATGGTCTTAACTTGGGCAAAAAAGTAAGCGCGCTATAGTAATGGTCTTAACTTGGGCAAAAAAGTAAGCGCGCTATAGTAATGGTCTTAACTTGGGCAAAAAACACGCTTCGCCCTTAGTAATGGTTTTATCCCCAAAAAAACTATTGCTGCCCCCGAACATTTAAGCCTTTTAAGTATCTTAAATAGGATATAGAGTATGGGGGGAAAAATCCTTTCCATATTTGGTTGTAGGATTTTTACATGAGAAGACTGTCTTGAAAATAGGGACTGGGGATTTTAGTGCAATGTAGCCTTCCACAAGTAGGTAAAAATTAGTTTTTAATGCTATCAATTACCAAAGTTTTGCATCTTAATACACATATTTGAAACTATCAAAATCTTAATGATTATTTTATTAATCAAGTCTTTACATAAACTTTACAGAAACAATAAAAAGTTAAAGCAAACTTTGTCTTTGCCATTAAGGAAATAAATTATGTTAGGTTCAAGCAGATTGATGCTGAAATCAAATTTAGATAATTACTGAATGGGGTTAGTCCGTAAATTATGCTAGCAAATCACAAGTAAATTATCGAATTATACAGTTTGATACATACTTGTTTATGTCATCTTTTTGAATTTTACTGTTCTATGTACAAAATTGAGAGATGACGAACATGAACTGCCTAAAATACTCTCTACAATCATGCAAGATTTATTTATCGTCTTTGCCGATATTTCGGTATATTCTCAGGCAAAGTAAACGTAAATAAAAAATGAAAAAGCGATGACAATGTATTTAAATCGCATCAATAGCAATCAGTATTTGCTCATAGAATATGAGGGTCTCACCTCCGATGATATGCAAAGAAAATGGGTAACATTTCTAGTTACCATGTTTAGCCTAGTAACGAGTATTTAGAGGCTTCATCTCCCTTATTGGAGATGGTGCAAATTGTTTGTAACTACCTACTTTGAAGACAAATAATGTTAGAGAATAATTTTGCTATGAATAATCATCAATTGTTTTCAAAATGGCAACGATTACCAGAGTTTTTAATCACCAGTATCTTGGGATGGCTGCCAACAATTCTGCTTGGACCACAACTAAGAGCTTGGTTTTATCATCTAATCATTTCCAGAATATCCGGTAAAGTTTATATTCAGCATAACGTAGAATTATTTGGGGTAAATTGCATAGAGTTAGGAAATAATGTGTATATTTTCAAAGGTGCCCGTATAGATGCCAGGGGAGATAAAAATAATCGACTTTGTTTAAGTGATGGAGTAGCAATTGAGCGAAATGTTGAGATTGGCTGTTTAGAAAATACCCGTATATATATCGGTGAAAAGACATTTATTGGTCCTAATGTTTGTATTGGTGGTCCTGGAGATATTACAATTGGTAAAAAATGTATGATTGCTGCTCATACAGGAATTATTGCTAACAATCATATTTTTTCAGACTTATTGGTGCCAATTAAAGATCAAGGTGTTACCCGTAAAGGAATCACCATTGAAGATGATTGTTGGTTAGGACATGGAGTCACCGTATTGGATGGGATTACTATCGGCAAAGGAAGTGTGATCGGTGCAGGTGCAGTTGTTACTAAAGATATTCCTCCCTACTCCGTAGCTGTAGGAATCCCAGCAAGAGTTATCAAAAGCCGCATAGCTAAGGAATTAGTTAACTCTAAAGAGTAATCGGTAATCGGTAATCGGTAATGGGGGGTGAACGAAAAAATCTGTGGGATAACCAAAATACTCATTACTTATTACTTATTACTGGGTAGTGGGGATATTCCTCAAAATCCATGGAACCCCGTAGAGGTTGTTAACGTCAGACAACCAACTAGATCGCAACTTCTGTTATTTGGGGCATCTACCATTTACAACATCCTCAGTACCGAAATTTACTGGGGTTGGGGTGGGTTCGTAAGTCCATGGGAAGTCGTCTATTTCCAGGAAGCTGTACTAGTTTCCTCTAAAAAAAAGGCAAAATTTAGGTAAGATAAAGAAGCTATCTTTTCTGCATCGCAGATACTGAAAGCTCTTCATACTATCACGGAGACATCCCTATGCTGACTTTAAAAATCGTTGTATATATTGTTGTTACCTTCTTTGTAAGCCTTTTCGTCTTTGGATTTTTATCTAATGATCCTGCCCGTAACCCCGGTCGTCGGGATTTTGAATAAAAATTCTCGCAATTATCCACAACTGCCGGAAGAAAGACCTGCAGGTCGGGATAAAACGGTATAAAACCGCATTATTCACCCTAATGGGGGGTAGGTCTTTCCAGTCTAAGCGCTTGCTACGTTATTTAAGTCATGACACCCCTGAGTTGGACAGTTTTGGGCAACCTTCGGTAAGGAAAAAGACCCCGTCCTTAAGGACGGGGACTAACAAACATTAAGTTGATGATCAAGACATCATAAATACATAGAAAGTGATGGCTACACAAAAATGACCACTCTTTAGTATTTGTAAGCGTCCAAATTATCCGGTTTTATGACTATTTGCCGCGATTTAATCTTGTCTAATCAGTTGGCAAAAGTCGGAAGGAAAAATCTATATCCGTCCTTCCGGCTATTATTTTGGCTGTTTTTGAGCTTCAATTGTGCTGAAATATGCTTCATCCAGTTCTACCCCCTCCAACCCCTGCTATCCTGGCAACTGTACCCACTGCAAACCCTACCCCAGTAGCTAGGGAAAGCCCGCTGGATGTGAATAAAAACCAATCACAGGGACAATCAGAAACGTTGTTACAGGAGGTAACAGCCAATGTTAGTCCTTTGTCTGGGAATGCTTCTGCTCAAAAATCAGTCAAACATAAGTTACCAGTTACCCAGAAACTATTTACACCCAGCAAGCCAGAAACATTTTCCCCAGTGTTTTCACCGATAGGGAAAAGCATTTCGTCTGCCCAATTCCCAATTACTACCAAATCTCCCGACTTACCTAGGAAGGATGAGTTGAAGGTTGAAAATAAAGCGGCTGATTTGGCTGGAGGACTGTCTGTTGGTTTACCCGTACAGGAGATGTCAGAAGAAGGAGAACCATCTTTCCTGGTTCACCACAGCAATTCTCAGGGGTTAAATCAAAAACTCCAGAGGTATAAAGAAACCAGAGAAACACAAGCAGAAGATAAGTCTCAAAGTTCGTTTACTCAACAAAGTTTATCTGGCAAAGCATTAGTTTCAGGTCAGACTCCAAATATAGAAAAGCCACAACAAGGTGAAACTGAGAAATTAGAAAAAGCAATTAGAATACCCTTTACTACCTACAGTCAGGCAAATCAAACCCCAACTCCCTCAACTATAGAATTTAAGTCTCGCACTCCAATTAATCAGGTGCCAAATCCAGCAGAGACTGCACCAACACCACAAGAAGACACCATAACTGAGTCAGAAAGTCAACCCCCTACCACAACTCCACCAAGCAATAATCCCCCAGAGAGGAGGAGGGTGATAGAAGTAGTTGCGGATCGACAAGAATATGATGATCAACGCCGGATTGTGACAGCGGAAGGGAATGTAGTAGTAAGATTTGATGGGGGAGTGGTGGATGCCGATCGCCTGCAAGTTAATTTAGATAATTTAATCGCCGTTGGGGAAGGGAATGTAGCCCTGACACGGGGCGATCAAGTTTTGCGGGGACAGCGATTTACCTATAATTTTATTCAGGATAGTGGGGAACTCATGGCTGGTAGTGGAGAGATTTTTATCCCCACAGCCGGACAAGATTTCAATTTCTTACCCACCGATGTGACTGCGGGTGGAGTTCCAGCCCAACCATTAAGCGATCGCATCCGCGCTAACCAACCCCTGGAAGCTAGTAGCCCTGGAGGAATTAATATTGTTCTTGGTGGTGCGAGAAATGTTAGTAATCTCCCCGTAGGAAAGCAGGGAGGTGAAGTCAGACGGCTACGGTTTGAAGCTGCACGGGTTGATTTTTATCCCCGGGGTTGGCAAGCTAGGGATGTAAGTATAACTAATGACCCATTTTCGCCACCGGAGTTAGAGTTAAGGGCTGATAAAGTTACTCTCACCCAGGAGTCACCCCAAAGAGACCGTATAAAAACGAAAAGACAACGTTTAGTTTTTGACCGAGGTTTGAGTCTGCCCATACCGAAAGACCAGCAGGTAATTGACCGTAGAGAACGTAATACTAGCCCTGCACTAGTATCTTTTGGTTTTGATGGTGATGAACGGGGGGGATTATTTGTGGAACGTAGCTTTAACCCCATCAATCAAGAAAAGGTTATCTTTACCCTCACCCCACAATTTTTTGCCCAAAAAGCAGTAGACGAAGGTGCAAGTGATATACCAGCACTGTTTGGCTTAAAAGCAAATTTAGATGCTACTTTAGGTCCCCAGACTAAGGTAGAGGGTAAGGGAAATTTGACCAGTTTAGATTTAGGTGATGTTGAGAATTCTTTGCGGGCTAGTTTACGCTTGCGTCAAGCTGTAGGTGACCTGCGTAACCCCCACAATTTGACTTTTGAATATAGTTATCGCGATCGCCTTTTCAATGGTACTCTTGGCTTTCAAACCGTCCAAAGTAGCCTTGGTGGTATTATTACCTCACCCATAATTCCTGTAGCTAAGGGGATTAATCTTAGCTACCAAGCGGGTGCGCAGTTAATTGAAGCAAACACCGATCGCCAAGATTTATTAGATGCAGACAGGAGTAACAATCGCGTCTCCTTGGGTCGTTTCCAAGCTAGCGCTGCTCTCAATGGAGGTTTATTATTATGGTCAGGAAAAGCCTTACCAGCCACCGCTAAGGAGGGATTGAGGTATACTCCTAATCCTGTCGTACCTTATATAACTGCTTTTGCTGGGGTAACGGGAACTACTAGTTATTACACTAATGGTGAGGACCAAAGTACCCTAATTGGTACTATTGGTTTACAAGGACAATTTGGTAATTTTTCTAAACGTTTTTTTGATTACACGGGTTTTAATATTAGTTTTTCTGAAGGTTTTAACACTGGAGAATCACCATTTTTATTTGACAGGGCAGCTGATACGACAACTCTCAGTGCTGGAATTACACAACAAATCTATGGTCCTTTGCGCTTTGGCTTACAAACCAGTATTAACTTAGATACAAGGGAAGCCATTAGTACTGATTACGTTCTCGAATATAGCCGCCGTACTTACGGTATCAGTTTGCGTTATAATCCAGAATTGGAACTAGGTGGTATTACTTTCCGCATCAGTGATTTTAACTGGACTGGTGGAACCAATCCCTTTTCTGACTCTTCGGAAGTTAAGCCAGTTGTCGGTGGTGTCACACAAGGAAAATAATTCATAATTGCTAGAAATTCACGGTAAATGTTTCCTCCCACATACTAATTTCTGATAAAAATAAAGACAAAAATAAAAAGATTGCAATATTTAGTACATATAAACTATCATAGTGATGTTAAATTTCTAAGAACGTAATTGAGAAGAAAAAAGCAGATAGCAGTGCTTTCAAAAACATCACTATCATCTTCTCTCATTCCTCGACCTTTCTTAAAATGGGCTGGAGGAAAAGGGAAGCTTGTACAACAAATAAGCGATTTTTTTCCAGAATCATTAATAGATGGTTCAATTACAAGATATGTTGAACCATTTATAGGAGGGGGAGCAATGCTTTTTTACATTGCTTCAAATTATCATAATTTAGAAGAAATTGTTGTTTTTGATATTAATCCTGAATTAATTCTTGCGTATCAAACAATTAAGCAAGATGTGGATTTATTAGGAGAAGTTCTTTTAAACATTCAAGATAAATACTGGTCGTTATCTGAAAACGAGAGAAAAAAATATTTTTATCAGACAAGAGAGTTATTCAATTCGCACAAAAAAAATATTAATTATCATCAATTTGCTTCTAGCTGGATAGAGAGAACTGCACAAATTATTTTTTTGAACCGTACATGTTTTAACGGGCTTTTTAGAGTTAATTCTCAGGGATATTTTAATGTTCCTATGGGAAAATATAACAAACCCAAAATATGTAATTTAGAAAATCTCAGAGCGGTTTCTTTAATATTGCAAAAGGTCAATATTCTCCTGGGTGATTTTACAAAATGTAGAGAGTTTATTGATGAAGCTACATTTGTTTATTTCGATCCACCCTATAGACCAATTAGTAAAACTGCTAATTTTACTGCATATTCAGAAAGTTCTTTTAATGATAGTGAACAATTGCGACTCAGAGATTTTTTTTCAGAGTTAGATTCTGTTGGTTCCAAGTTGCTTTTAAGTAATTCAGACCCAAAAAATGAGAATCAGAGTGATAATTTTTTCGAGGACGCTTACAGAAACTATAGAATTGAGAGAATTCAAGCATCTCGCAATATTAATAGTAAATCTTCCAAGAGGGGTTTAATTAATGAATTGCTAATTATGAATTACTAAAATCAACTAAAATCAAATTTTGAAATCATGAAATTTCACTCTATTTTTCAGGAGAAGATTAATTGTACATCTCCACAAGATGTATTTAACTATTTGAAGAATAATTTAACTGATTCAATTACTACCTGGGATTATTTTGTTAACTGGCAAAAAGTGATATCAAATTTTGAAGAAATTGAAATTCATTTACACACACTAAATTATTTAATAGGCAAAAATGATATAGAAGCTAAATTAAAAAATATTTTGCAACAAAATCCCAGGATTATGATTATTATTCCTCTTTTAATAGCTTGCAGAGAAGAAAGTTTTCAGATATTAACTGATTATACAAATAGCAATTTAAAGTACCAAGATTTTAGGTTTAGCAATCGAAGTATACCTGGTGTATTAACTTCTAAGGAAATTGATGAAGTAGTTCAATTTACAAAAGAAACAGGTCTACTTGATATATTGAAAAATCGAACTATTAAAAGTATCCCTGATTATGTCTTAGGGATTGAAGTTGGCTTGGATAGTAACGGGAGAAAAAACCGTGGAGGGAATACTATGGAGGTTATTGTTGAAGAATTTGTGAAATCAATTTGCAAGTCTAATAGTTGGAATTATATAAAGCAAGCTACTGCTGATAAAATTAGTGAAGATTGGAGTATTACAGTCAAGGTAGATAAGTCCAATAGGAGGTTTGATTTTGCAATTAATAATCAGGGTTTACTCTATCTGATAGAAGTTAATTTTTATGGTGGTGGAGGTTCAAAACTAAAAGCAACTGCTGGTGAATATAAGACACTTTTTGATGATTTATCAGTACAGAACCACAAGTTTATTTGGATTACCGATGGTTTAGGTTGGAAAACTGCGTTAAAGTCACTGGAAGAAACTTTTTATCATATCGACTATATCCTTAATTTAAATATGATTTCTACAGGATTATTCAATGAAATTATCAAGCAAAGATTATAATAACATTTACGCAACTAGCACATTTATATATAAGCGTAGGCTGTGTGATACAGTGATAAATTCTGTATCTCTAAATTAGAGTTTGTAGTGTCACCCAGCGACCACAGATTATGACAATATCCTAAGTCGTTTATATAGCGATTTTCAGTTGGATAGATACAATACAAACCTGATTGGTAATATTTAGGACTCCCACAAGAGTGTATTCGACTCAAGTGAAATTAGCTATAATTGGTAATTGGTAATTGGTAATTGGTAATCGCTAATCGCTAATGGGTAATCGGGGGTAAACGAAAAAATCTGTGGGAGAACCAAAATACTTATTACTTATTACTTATTATTGGGTAATGGGTAATCGGGGGTGAACGAACAAATCTGTGGGAGAACTAAAATACTTATAGCCTTTCTCAATCTGGTGAAGTACAGATAAAATTACTAAAATTATTGTGGGGTAGAGAGCAGCGCGTTGCGGGGGTTCCCCCCGTTGTAGCGACTGCGGGGCATCCTTGCCTTTTGTACTTCAGCAGATTAGGAAGCGCTATAATACTTATTACTTATTACTTATGATTGGCTAATAATTAATTAAAAATGGAGTATTATCAATATTGTTATACCAAATAAAAAAATGTTTGCAACAATTCTAATTGCAGTAGTAACGTAGTTTCCGCACCCCTAGTAAGTATGTGTTGCATTCTTTTTTCTAACTTTTTTAAAATTGCTATTACTGTATATTAATAAATGATAAATAATAAAAAGTGCAGAAATCAAAAAGGGAGTTTTTGACATACTCCCTTCGGTTATATTTATTGTAAAACCACCTCATTGAAACTCAGAACTTAGTCACTGTAACATTAACTAAACCAGAATCTAGTGGGGGAACCTTGAGATAATACTCACTTTGTCTATCATATTGATAGGCTTGTTCATTGATTGTTTGTTTACATTCCTGGAAAATTAAACCCGGATCTTTGATTAAATCTAAGGGATCGACCTTTTTACATCCTTGTTCACGCACTAAGGGAATGGATTTTGATTCTGATTGTGGATTATTTGGTTGATTAATCGCACTATTCCAATTACTATTAATTGTGATTGGTTCTGTGACTAAAACATCAGCTTGATTATTGTTATGTTGTTCTAAATTCGAGAAATTATAGCGGTTATCAGTTAAATGAAGTACAGATTCCACCTCACCCCGGCTAAAGCCACCCCTCTCCTTAGTAAGGAGAGGGGAAGGGGGTGAGGTTTTGGTGTATCCTACCAAAGTGAGAACCGCTATACTTGGGTTAGCATTAGCACTGTTAGCACTAGCAAATATCCCAAGTGTAAAAACCAGAGTAAGCGGTAAGCATTTCATCAAATGGCACCTCTCACAATTCAATACTTATCTTATATTGTGGCATTTAAAACCTTGAATAGCATCTAGGGATATCACTGAACGCTAAACTATTTCCCCCGTAACAATCTTTGTAGGAACGCAAAAAATTTCACCAATATCTCTTCTATCCACAAAATAATGATATCCAACCATTCCAAAATTTGCACCAAGGGATGCTTTTCATACCCAACTATATTGGCTTTGGTTTCTATCCAATCTGGTTTTGCTTCTACTTGGTTGTTTTGACGCTGCTGTGGAGAAATTTCTCCTTGATGATTCTCTGTTTTCAGGGGAGAAATGGAGGATACAGTTCGTGTTTTCTGAGTTGGGGTAATATCACGGGTTTGTTTTTGCTTTTGTACTAACCCGGAACCTGGTTGGGGTTGTCGTAAAAACTTTTGGTAATAATTAACTAAATTTTGGGGAATATATTCTGGGGATTTACTAGGAGGAAGAGGAGGATTTGCCGTTGATGATGGAGAAATTAGGTTTTGATTATCAGTAACCTCAACTACTTCTTGGCTATTATCAAATAAATCATCAAGGGTTAACCAAGGATCTGCTACATTTTGATTGGATACCTGGGGGTTTTGAGGTGCAACTGGAAGTTTTTTCCCTGGAATTTTGCTTATAGAAAGACTTGTTTCTTGAGTAATATTATTCCCAAATAAGAAGTTGAGAACTGTGGAAATCTTCGATGGAATTTGAGGTGGCGAAGTTTCCACAACCTTTGATTTATTATTGTCTGGCTGCTGTTTACCGTAGAAAAATATATTTAACTGAGTTTGTATACCTCCGACAATTTCCTTACTCACACGGGATATTGGAACTATATTTGATTCTAATTTAGCAACTGCTGCATCTATTAATGTCAAGGCTTTCTTATTATCACTAGAGAATTTTTGAGATACATCCCTATCACTATCCGTGTTATCCGCGTAATCCCTATCCCTGTCATCCGTGTTAGTTTCCCCTTGTAAGTGTAGCTTGGGTTTGTGTTCTCCTGTTTGCAGTTGTTTCCCTGCTGACTCTACAGCTTTTTGCATCATTAAAACTACGGATTGCAGTAGTGCTTCTAATGACCAATGAGTTGCTAGTTGTAATTGGCGCAAACTACGTCCCAATCCCTCGCCTAAGCGCCGAGACTGCTGCTTTACAAAGTTAAAAAGTTTACTTTGGTAACGACCAGAGGAAGGATCAGGCATAATAATTAATAGTATATTGTGAGTGAAAGGTTTGTTAGGTTTGAGACTCCCGGTAAATAATTGTAAATCTAGTAGGACTTACGCAACTGGCACATTTATAAGCGTAGGGTGTGTGTCTAGCTATCCGTAAATAGCTTAAAATATTTCTGTATATACATATATTGCACCTTTGAGTGGGAGGGTAAGATCAGCAGTGCCTAGGAAATATTAAGAGTTTTAAGTTCTAATTTTCAAGGGTCATCTTGTGGTGCAAGATGTGAATACAGAGGCTAGAGATTGCTATGAGGAATAACAATACAGCAAGAGTTGCAAGTAAATGAGTACAAAACTAAATTATTCAAAAATTATTCAAACTATTGTGGGATGGGTATCCTTACTCGTCCAATTGTACTTAACACTTCTAGAAATAAGCTGTAGTTATCAACATCTAATTTTAGCGAACATATAACCAAAAAGTAATCGGTATCAAGCCCCCTGTTTATCTGTATAGAAAGGAAACAATTTTTGCTGCTACTCTTACCCATAGATACATCCAGCCAGAAACTGATAATTTATTGATAATTTATAATTCAAATGTTCACCCCTGCATACCCTGCGAATACAAAAATTATTGCTGAAGCAATTGAGAAATTACGCTCTTGCTCTCAGGTTGATATTCTGTCTACTTGGCGATGTTTGGAGGCAGAAATTGATATCAGAAATATTACGGAAGCTGAAATATCTAACTGGGATATTGTCAAGTTGAATGAGAAAGGACATATTCCTTGGACTGGTGGTGAAAAAGTACTGTGGTTAGCACAAAAATTGGTAGTTCCATCAGCTTTGTCAGGTTACCCTTTGGCAGGTTTGAGTTTGCGGTTGGCGTTGGCTTGGTCGGCTAATTCTGCATCCATTCATGTGAATGGTAAGTTGGTGGCTGAGGGGGATTTATTTGATTATTGCCCTCGGGTTTTAATTAGTGAAAGCGTAAAGTCTGGTGATGAATTTATTGTGGCTTTGCGGTTGGTAAGTCTGGGACATTGTGATGGGGCTTTGGTGCAATCTCTTTTGGTATATGAGGCTAGGAATGGTGGTATCGATCCTGGTTTTGTAGCTGATGAGTTAGCGGTGATGTCGCGGTATTTCCCAGATTTTGTTCCGGAGGTGGATTGGGAGAAATTTAACCGCAAAGACGCGAAGGACGCGAAGGAAGAAAAGAGGGAAAAGGAGAGGTTTCTCGTTGGTTTGCGGCAAGGGTTAATTGAATCTCAATTTGTCAATCCAAAATCTAAAATTTATCTTTTGGGTCATGCCCATTTGGATATGGCATGGTTATGGCGAGTATGTGAAACTTGGAAGGCTGCGCAGAATACTTTTGAGTCGGTTCTGAAGTTACAGGAGGATTTCCCGGAGTTGATTTTCTGTCATTCAACTCCAGCACTTTATGCTTGGGTGGAGGAGAATCTTCCAGATTTGTTTGCTCGTATTCAAGAAAAGGTGAAAGATGGAAGATGGGAAGTTGTCGGTGGTTTTTGGGTGGAACCGGAGTTAAATATTATTGCTGGAGAGTCTATTGTCCGTCAGTTATTGTATGGTCAGCGCTATGTGTGGGAGAAGTTTGGTAAGTTAGCAACGGTGGTATGGGTTCCTGATAGTTTTGGTTTTACTTGGACTTTACCCCAGTTTATGCAACAGGCAGGAATTGAATTTTTTGTCACTCAAAAGTTACGTTGGAATGATACGACCAAGTTTCCTTTTGGTGCTTTTTGGTGGCGATCGCCTGATGGCAGTCAAGTCTTTAGTTGGATGTCTGGACCTGTTGGTGAAGGTATTAATCCAGTGAAAATCGCTGACTATGCTGTGGAATGGGAACGTCAAACTGGTTTACAAGATTATCTTTGCCTTCCTGGTGTTGGTGACCATGGAGGTGGTCCCACCCGTGATATGTTGGAAATAGCACGTAGATGGCAATCTTCCCCTTTGTTTCCAGAATTAGAGTTCACTACAGCACAAAAGTATTTGCACTCTTGTAGAGACGCTATTAATGGCATCTCTGTGGACAATAAACCTATTTGGGATGACGAACTCTATCTAGAATTCCATCGCGGCTGTTATACTACTCACGGTGACCAAAAGTGGTGGAACCGTCGTTGTGAAAATTTGCTTTATGAAGCGGAGTTGTTTGCAGCTTTGGCAAATCTTAGCTTTCAGCAGAGCTATCCCCAGATTGAACTAGAAAAGGCTTGGAAACAAGTTCTATTTCACCAGTTTCACGATATTCTCCCTGGTTCCTCCATTACAGAAGTTTATGAGGATGCCGAACCCGAGTGGCAGGAAGTGGAAAAAATCGGTTCACAAATATTGCAGCAGTCTTTACAAGGGTTAGCTGCTCAAATTCAACTCCCAGAACCTCCAAGTCCCCACAGCTTACCCATAGTAGTCTTTAATTCTCTCAACTGGGTGCGATCGCAGGTTGTCGCTGTTGACTTACCCCAAACACCATCTAATCAACCATGGCACATTTACAATCATTTAGGGGAAAAGCTTATCTCCCAATTTGGTATAGGAGAGCAAGTTTTATTCTTGGCTGATGATATCCCCTCCGTTGGGTATCGCTTGTTCTGGCTGGTTTCTGGGGATGAAGGCTTGCCAAATGCCAATAACATACAAATAGATTCTACACTTGACAAGTATACAAAATCAGAAAAAATTTGTCAAACACATTTTGAAAGCAAAAAATTGACTTTCGAGAATGAATTTTTGCGAGTCATTATAGAGTCAGAAACAGGAAATTTAGCCAGCATTTTTGACAAGGTTAATAATAGGGAAGTTTTAGATTCTGCGGGTGGAAATCAATTACAATTCTTTCAAGATAGCGGTCAAGATTGGGATGCATGGAACATAGATCCTAATTATGCTCAACATCCCCTACCAGCACCACAATTAAAATCTATTGAATGTCTGGAAACAGGTTCTGTACAAACTCGCATCCGTGTAATTAAGCAATGGGGAGCATCAGAGTTTCGTAGTGATTATATCCTCCAAACTGCTTCCCCAATCCTCAAAATAGCCAATACCGTTGACTGGCGAGAATCCCATGTACTAGTAAAAGCTGCCTTTCCCCTACAGATAGAAGCAGATTTTGCCACCTATGAAATTCCTTGCGGCACAATTCGCCGTTCCACCAAACCCCAAACCCCAGAAGAAAAAGCCAAATGGGAAGTCCCTGCTTTACGTTGGGCTGACATTACCCAAGATGCTTCCCCATCCCCCAATACTTACGGAGTGAGTTTACTAAATGATTGTAAATACGGCTACGACACCCAACCCAATCAATTACGCCTCTCCCTATTAAGAAGCCCAAAATGGCCCGACTCCCAAGCAGACCAAGGTATTCATCAATTTACCTATGCCTTGTATCCCCATCCTGGAAACTGGAAACAGGCACATACCGTTAGACAGGGATACGAATTAAATCTACCCCTACAAGTTGTGATTCCCGACAATAGCCATCACAATCCCTCTTTACCCCCCATTGGCAGTCTCCTAGATTTAGGTGCCGAAAATTTAATTTTAATGGCATTTAAGCAAGCAGAAGACCACCCTCAGCAGTGGATTCTCCGTTGTTATGAATCTCACGGAGAAACAGCCGAGTTTCGCATCAATAGCGATTTGGGGTTAAAACTAGGAGAATCAGTGGATTTATTAGAACGTCCTACATCTGACTCTGAATTTTCACCTACAGAACAAAACCTGACAATCCAGCCGTGGAAAATCGCTAATTTTAGAGTTAGTAATTAGAACAGACAAACAAAAGTAATTTGTAGGGGCGCAAAGCTTGCGCCCAAAAGGCGTGGAATTGGGAGGAAAAGAGTTAGGAGTTATTAATTTTTCCCCTACTTCCCCTACTCTCCTTAATCTTCCTTAATCTTCGTGATCTTCAAAGGGATCGCTAAGTTCCTTAGCAGGAGGTCCAAAAGCGGTGTAAATTGAAAGTACTGTGACGACTATCAGAATAGCGCCAAGAGAAATACTAAGAGCTGTTGCAGGTTCCATAATTTGAGTATATATGATAACGATGATATCACAAAGGAAGGGTGACGTTCTCCCAACAGCAAATCTCGCGATTATACTTTGGGCTTCATTACCTCACGATAGTGCATTCGGAGGTTACTTCCATTTCTGGTTTAAACGAGAGTTCCGTTGTTCCATTTATAATAGAATATTACAGAAGATTAAAAAATGCTTTGGCAACTCATATTAGGTGAAGTATGGCACAAAAAACAAGGTTAGGGGATATCCTCAGACCCCTAAACTCTGAGTATGGTAAAGTCGCTCCTGGCTGGGGTACCACCCCTTTAATGGCTGTGTTTATGGGGCTGTTTTTTGTTTTTCTGCTGATTATTCTCCAAGTTTATAACAAGTCTATCTTGATTCAAGATGTGAATGTTGATTGGCGGAGTTTAGGCGGTTAGGAAATTTATCACTCCTAAAGCCTGCATAATTAATCAACTAACCCGGCTTGTCCGGGCTTTTTTGTCTGTGGTTCAATAAACGCAATCATTACTTTATTGACTAAACTACATATGTGGGTATTGGGAATGATTGTGGCGTATAGAGGGTCAAGATTATGAATATCTTTGGTATCGGTCTGCCAGAAATGGCTGTAATTATGGTTGTAGCACTGTTAGTCTTTGGTCCCAAAAAGCTGCCAGAAATTGGTCGCAGCTTGGGAAAGGCAATTCGTGGTTTTCAAGATGCTTCTAAGGAGTTTCAAAACGAATTCCAAAAAGAAGCACAACAGTTGGAAGAAGCTGTCAAAACTACTGCTGAAATTGAACCCAAGCAATTAGAAGCAGTCCAAAAGGATGAAGCATAAAACAGTTTATACTGAAATTTCCATGTATAAACAGGGAATGGAAGACAAGGGAGATGAGGAGATGGGGAGGAGAACTTACTCCAAACTTTTAACTTTTGGGTGCAAACAAACATTGCACCCCTACTTTGGGTGCAAGCATTACACCTCTACTTTGGGTGCAAACAAACATTGCACCCCTACTTTGGGTGCAAACATTACACCTCTACTTTGGGTGCAAACAAACATTGCACCCCTACTTTGGGTGCAAGCATTACACCTCTACTTTGGGTGCAAGCATTACACCTCTACTTTTGGTGCAAGCATTGCACCCCTACTTTGGGTGCAAGCATTGCACCCCTACTAACTCCTAAATTTACATTTCAGATGACAGAAACTGCGACACAAAAAACTTTAGTAATTCCCCAGCTAATTGTAGGATTGGGAAATCCAGAGCCTAAATATGAGCGTACCCGTCATAATATCGGTTTTGATGCTGTAGATGCCTTATCTCGTTCCTGGCAAATTTCCCTGGCAGAAAATCGCAAGTTTCAGGGTTTGTACGGAGAAGGACTAGCAGTCCAAGGTAACAAAATTCGCTTGCTCAAACCATTAACGTATATGAACCGCTCTGGACAAGCAATACAAGCAGTGACAAACTGGTATAAGCTGTCTCCAGAATCTGTATTAGTGATTTATGACGATATGGATTTACCTCTCGGCAAAACTCGCTTGCGCTTGTCTGGTTCTGCTGGTGGACATAATGGCATGAAGAGTACAATCTCCCACCTCAGCACGCAAAATTTCCCCCGTTTACGTATTGGTATTGGTAGACCCAAAAATGCAGCGGTTGAGGAAAAGGATACCGTCTCCCATGTTCTAGGAAAATTTTCTATGGCTGAAACTCAACTAGTGTCTGACATACTCCAATTTGTGGTTGAATGTGTCGAACTATGCCTAAAACAAGGAGTTGAAAAAGCAATGAATCGCTGTAATAGCCTTACTATTGCTATACCTGAATCTTGCGAGTCTCGATAGTTAATTAAACTCCTAGTTTCCCCATAACTGATAATTAAAATGTTATTGTGGTTGATGGCAGCAATTAAGCTTGCTCCATCTAACCAATATCAGGCACCTAACGTCTTGAGGGCAAAATTAAAGTAATATGCTTACATGCCAAAATAGATAAAATTTATTTTGTTTCATGTTTGTTATTACTTCACAAGAGCAAACGCTGATTAATCTAGAATGCTCAAGAAGTAACGTCAAGACCTGCAAAAGGTTTATTTAAAACGTCGCTTGCGTCTTGCTGCCACTGCCTTGCGTTTACGCCTCTCTTGTGGCGTCTCAAAGTGACGATGATACTTCACGTCAGCCAAAATTCCAGCTTTGGAAACTTGGCGTTTAAATCGACGCAGTGCAGAATCTATTCCTTCATTTTCTCCTAAAACCACTTGGGTCATTCTTACTTATTCCTCATTCATCAACATTTACTATTTTAATCCTGCCTTAACTTTAACGAAAATCTCATTTAGAATGATAAAATCCAAATGATGGCGAACGCAAAGTTTTCAGTGGATTGGTGAAAGTGGTTATATTTTCGATAGGATAACACAAACCTAGGGAAGATTGTCGAATTTATTCAATAGTTTTAATCAACTCAAGAGTCTCTCAGAGTTAGTTATATTATCTCAACAATATCCCAATCATACAACTTCCTTTTATTTTTAGATTACTCTTGTTCCGGTTGTTCAGCAAGAGTATCACAAGTGTCGATTGCCAAAGCTAGTTGATAGAGGTGGCGACGATTAAGGGAAGTCGCTTTTGCTAACTCGCGGCTAGCTTGCGATCGCGATATTCCTTGACTAATCATTTTCGCTAATTCTGCTTTTAATTGTGGTTCACAAAGCTGCGGTTTAATGGGTGGGTTTCCCGCTACTATTAAAGTGTACTCTCCTTGGGGTTTTTTGTGTGCATAAACTGTCAATGCTTCACCTATTTCCCCTCGCCAAAATTCCTCATACAATTTAGTTAACTCTCGTGCTAGGACAATTTGACGTTCAGTTCCCAAAATATCTGCTAAGTCTTGTAAAGTTTGCTGCAAGCGGTGTGGAGATTCGTAGAAAATTATTGTCCTTTGTTGTGTTTTCAGTAATTCTAATTGTTCTCGTCGCTGTTGAGTTTTTGAGGGTAGAAATCCTTCAAAAACAAATCTATCTGTTGGTAGTCCTGCCGCACTTAACGCGGTTACCGCAGCACTAGCACCGGGAATTGGAACTACAGATATACCTTCATCAATGGAGGCTTTAATCAATTCATAGCCAGGATCGGAAATTCCCGGCATCCCCGCATCGGTAACCAAGGCGATCGCATATCCAGTATGTAAATGGTTTAATAATTCTGGAATGCGACTACGACGATTGTGGTTGTGGTAACTTATTTGGGGAGTCTGAATTTGGAAATGTTGTAGTAGTTTTCCCGTGTGACGAGTATCTTCTGCTGCAATTAAATCCACTCCTTGCAAAATTCGCACCGCGCGAAAAGTCATATCTTCTAGGTTACCAATGGGTGTACCAACGACATAGAGTGTTCCTGGTTTGGGATCGGTTTGCATTTTTTGCGTAATAGGTAATGGGTAATGGGTAATTGGTAATGGGTAATGGGTAATTGGTAATGGGTAATCGGTAATTGGTAATCACACATCTTGCACCTGGGGGAAAACCGGGTTTATTGAGAATTACTAATAGCGAAAACCTAAATTTTACGTTTATAAACCCGGTTTTTTTAGTCTTGTTGACAATGGTGCAAGATATGAGTAATCGGTAATCGGTAATCGGTAATCGGTAATCGGTAATGGGGGGTGAACGGAAAAATGTGTAGGAAAACCAAAATGCTTATTATTTATTACTTATTATTTATTACTTATAGCCTTTCTCAGTCTGGTGAAGTACAGATGAAATTACTAAAATTATTGTGGGGTAGAGAGCAGCGCGTTGCGGAGCCAGTCACGTGCGCGGGTTTGCCGGGTTGAGTGATCTGGCGTTGGGGTACTCTTACGTAGACGCGGAGCGGCTTCTCGGAGAGTGAAGCCTCCCGTCCGTCGTCTACCCCCCGTTGTAGCGACTGCGGGGCATCCTTGCCTGCACTTTTGTACTTCTGCAGATTTGGTAGCGCTATATTATTTATTACTTAGTATTTATTTTTTATCACTTATTAGTTATATTTATTATTTTTTACTTATTATTTTTTACTTATTACTTTGTAGTTTTATTGCTGTTCCCG